>ENA-ORXR01001715-ORXR01001715.1-marine-metagenome-genome-assembly--contig:-NODE-1715-length-22552-cov-13.526585_pt1 | contig 22552 bp, 28 predicted proteins | sample MGYA00237866_ERZ511479 | MGnify/ENA metagenome assembly ERZ511479 | reverse complement strand
GGGAGATTTTCCCGCAGAATGCGTAGTACGCCGCGCAGTGTATCACATCAGGCCGCAGACGGTGCCACATCGGGACCTTGGCATTATGGCGGCATTCGCCCTTTTTACTCATTCCGCTGTGAAGCGCTGATGGGCTCATCGTTGGCTTGCGGACACCGTATATCTGTACTCGTCATGATCACACGCAACTGTTGGTGTAAAGCGGACAAATCAACGGTGACCCCAACTTTGGTTAACAACCAAATGTGTTGAATACCTGCACCCACGACCACATGTGAGGGGGTCTACACACCAGAATGTGTGTTCCGCATCGGGAAAAAGGCCAATGTGCTCCGACCCCACTTAAGCAGCACAGCGCTGTGTGTGTGGCTTGCAGTCGGTAGACACTCCAAATGCCGTGCGCGGGCGATGGCCTGGCCGGACGACCCGCGGCTCGAGACGCGCCACGTAACGTGCCTCGGCGGTCTCGGATCTGGGGCCCGGGAAAGCGGCAATTAGAGGGGTGCGGCCTCTCGGAATTTGGAAGCACGTGCGAGGGCGGTGTCAATGGAGAGGACTTGACTTGCACCGCCGTCACGGACGTCAGACCCCCACCAGCAGCGCACCCGGTTCAACAGGTCCTGTTGTCGCACGGCGATCCGTCGTCGAGCGACAAGGAGGCGGCGGCTCGGCGAGGCCCTCTCCCCACTTGGTTCTTTCCATGGCCTGCTGCTTGTTCGTCATGGTGCAACGTTTGTCCGTCTGTACGATTCTCCCCTCACTGCCGATCGTCCCCGCGATCACCGACCGACCAAACGTCGACGCGTCACCTCCGCGCTGGCCAGCGGCGGCGCTACGCCCACCAGTCCCTGCGCGCCACCGTCCCGACCGCCTCGGCGGCCAGGGGTGTCTGGGGGTGTCCCCCACCGCGTGGCGGGCAGCGGCAGGGAGGGCAGCGGCAGCCGACCCCCCAGGGTCCGAGACCCCCGCGGCGCGGGCGCCCGCCCGGGCCGGCGCCGCCGCTCGACCCCCCGCTCCACTTGCATAATTCTTGTGGATTTGCGCATGGAGATGCCCTGCAATCCGGCCTCGACCCGACGCGGTGTTGGCAGACGGGTACATGTACAGCACCACCCGCGTCCTCTCGGCGCTTTGCGTCCCCCCCCCACGTCATGGTCCCAGCCCGCCCCCGCGTGCCAGACACCCCCGCCCCGACGCGGCGGACCCGTCGTGGCGCCCCCGTCGACCGTGGCGCCCCCCGACGGGGGCGTGTTGGTCCCCCTTGGGGAGCCGCGCCGCCGCCCGTGGGCGCCGTGCCCGAGGCCGACACGGCGCCCGCTGCGGCGGCGGTGTTGGACCCGGTGGAGGACGCGGCCGCCGTGGGGGTGCCGGCGGGCGACGCGGGGAGTATGCAGCCCAAGAGCCCGGTGGTGCACGGGACGTACGAGGCGGCGGAGGAGGAGGAGGAGGAGGAGGTGATGGTCAAGACGGAGTTTGTGTGGGCCGACGGCGCCGAGCACGATGTGAAGCTGAGCGGCGCGTGGAACGGGTGGATGCCGGGTACGTAATGGGGGCCGCTTGGGTGTGTGCGGTCTGTTTGCCGCGTTTGCGGGGCGAGTCCATGGGGAGTCGGAGGGAGTGGGACAGGGCGCGTGAGGTCTGAGGTTAAGGTGGCACCGATAGTTGGGCTACGGGCGGTGCTGGAGTTGGGATGTGCGGGGGATGTGAACTTCCTTTCAAGGGTGGGGCGGGCAGCCGCTTGAGGTGGCCGAGTCTGCGGTCGCGGCTCTCACAAGAGGGTCCTTGACGACCTTGTATTGAGGCGGTACTCGCTCGGCTTTTTCACCGACACTGACATGCGCGCCCTTTCTCGCTGCGCCGCTCTCTTTCTTTTGGCTGGTGATGACCGCGTGCCTTTGCATGCCCTGCCACAGTGCAAATGTACCACGAGGGTGGCGGCATGTGGTCGGTCGTGACGCCGGTGCCGGCGGGCACCCACGAATTCAAGTTTGTGGTCGACGGCGAGTGGAAGCACAGCACTCGCCACCCGACGGTTGGCGACGACGAGGAGACGATGAACAACGTGCGGGTCATCCGGGGGCCGCCGAAGCAGAGTGCACAGACGAACGCGGCGTCGCCGCGGCCCGGAGCCGGGGACTCGAGGGCGCCGACGCCGCTGCCAGAGCAAAAGAGCGGGTGCTGCATCATCTCGTAGGGGGGGGACGTTGAATTGGACAGGGGGGCCGAGGAGAGGAGGGGGGCATGCTGCTGCTGAGTTGGATCGCGACCGGGGCACGCCGTACAATATGAGAACAAGCGGTCGTTTTTTTTTCGTTCTGGAGAACGACTGGCGTAGTGCTGTGCTCAGCCGGGCCGACGCGGCGGAGCGGCCCGGTACCACCATATGTTAGCTCTCAATGCTGCACATCACTGAGGCTCGACAAGGATCAAACCGTGGTACTGCACTGCACGAAGATGCGGCTCACAGCGCACGAACGAATGCTGACTGAAACAGGCCTCGCCCAGAAAGACGCTGCCGAAGGGCACTCGTTTGTCGTCGTGCCACCCACGACACAAAAAGTCAGACGCTCGGGAAGCGGACGTTCCTTCTACGAGCCCTCTACCCCATCCACCACCGAGGATGCACCAGCCGTCGCCAGCGCCTCCCACGGCCGCTTCTGGCCAGACACCGGTGCAGGTACCGCAGTCGACCCGTCCGCCAGTGGTGCCGCACCCCCAGCAGGCACAGGCGAAGCCGCAGCTGTCGGCACCGCGACCGCCTCTACTGCCGGTTCAGCCGTCGCCACTTTGCCCACACCGTCGGCTGCTTTGGGCACCACCGTTGACGCGTCTGCCGCCGCCGCCGCCTCCAGCCGCAGCCGTTGTTGGCGCGACTCAAACCGCTCCCCGTCGTCGCACTTGCCGCGGAGCACGCGCAGCACCCCCCGAAATTCCTCAAGTGTCTTGGCCTTGCCGAGTGACCCGTTTTCCTCCATGCATGTGTTGAGGCGTGACCGCATTAGCTTGAAGAGATGCGCCCGCACGCATCGCATCGGCACGGGGTGTTCCTCACATAGGCGGAGGTACTCCTCCGCGAGGGCCATGCGGTCGGCCACCGCGGCAGACGGCGCGTCGGCGGCCTCAAACAGCGCGGGGTTCTCAAGCAACCACACCGCTGACAGGACCGCGTCGGCGCCCGTTGCGGCCAAGCACGCGTCCGCATCGCCCCGGTGGTTCACGTTGCCGTTGGCGAGCACCGGGATGGAGAGGGCGGCCTTGACTGCCCGGATCACCTCCCAGTCAGCGGGCCCGGCGGTGCGGCCCTTTTGTTCCCGTGTCCGCCCGTGGACGGCGAGCACCGACACGCCCGCCGCCTCGATCATCCGCGCGTACGCCACGGTCTTGGCAACGTCGGGGAAGATCCGGATTTTGGCAGAGATGGGCGTCGTCAACTCCCGCGCGGCCGTCGACACGAGCGCCGCAATCGCCGCCCAGTCGTCTTGGAGGAAGGCCCCGTACCGCCCCTTGCGCGCAATCCCCTGTGGGCATCCGAGGTTGAGGTCGATAAAGTCACACTCACCGCCGTCAACGTAGCGGCCGGCGGCGACGAGCGTGGCAGGGTCGTTGGCGCAAAACTGTACCGCCAGCGGCCGGTCCGCCGCGCAGGTCGTCCAGTGCTCCGACCGGTAGCGGGCGGACGTGGAGAAGAGCGTCGCGTGGAACATGGGTGTGTAGGCCAGAGACACGCCGTGGCGGCGCGTCAACAGCCGGAACGGCAGCTCTGACGCGTCGACCATGGGGGCGGTGATGTACGGGCCAAACGGCCACGGGTTGAGTGCCCGCCGCCCGGGGGGGGGAAGGGGGCGGGCAACCGCCGGTACAGCGGCCGCCGCAGGGGCGGGAGCGGCAGCGACGACAGCCCCAGCTGCCGCCGGTGGGGCGCCCACAGAGGCCATCGCAACCGCCGTGCCCTGCACGCCCGCCGCCGTCAGCGCCCGCGCCGCCCGCACAGTGGCCATGGGCGCCGGGGAGGAAGATGGCGGCGGCGGTACGGGGGAGATACCCGATGACCCTGGCGGTTCAAGGGCAGAGGTCCGCACTGTCAGGCTGTTCGGCGTCTCGGACGCAACAGCTGCGCCTGTACTGACGGCTGCGGCGTCTGCAGCAGCCGCCGGTGGTTGGGGCGGGGCCGTCTGCGGCACCCCGTGAGGTGGCAGATGCACAATAGCAACGGCTGAGCTCTCACTTGCAGGACCTACAGGAGAGGCAGCAGCTACAGAGACGTCAGCGGGGATAGGGGCCGCAGCGTCCGCTGCCCGCGGCGCCTCGGCAGGTGGTGCAGTAGCTTCCACCATACCCAGGTTCAACCTGCGCAAAAAACGGAGTCAACGCGAGTAGACAAAAGAAAGACCGACCACCAAGATCAACGAATAGAGTTTAAGAAGAAAGAGAATGTCGGACAGAGTCCAGGGCTGGCCGTGGGGAGAGTTGTCTGGTCGTGTGGGCAGATATGTGTAGAGGAGGAGGAGGAAGAAGTGGCTTGGAGAGCCTTGCCGTCGGCCCAGAACGCCGAGCGTGCCCGACGAAAGCAAAAACGCTAGACTTCCAGGGAATGGTGGTCAACACAGGGGAGCCACTCTACTGAATCTACGTTCCTTGCTAATTAGCTCTTGAACTAAAGCCGGGCTCATGGCTAGTTGGTTGATCCAGGCCTACTTTGCGACCAGCCAACGACAGCACGACACCGCTACTCGTGTACTCCAGTTGCTCGAGTGTGTGCTGCCGCGTGCACTGGGGCCGTTCTACGAGGAGTCGGTGGCCACCAGGGGACGACCCGGACGCCGAGCAGTGGGCGGACCTGTACTGTACGCGGCGAGGCCGTCAAGTGTTTGGTATCGTTGAACGGCAACGCGCCTCCCTTTGCCTTTCTTCTGTTTTCTTCTGGGCGTCCTGTTGTTATATTTCACACTCAGGGCCTACATCTGCGACCATGTCTGATGGAGGTGACCCCGCGGGCGCCCCACCTACCGACAAGCCCGCTGTCGCTGGCGGCGGCAGCGGCGCTAGTGCCAGCACCGCCCCTCTTCCCAAGCCTCGTGGCAGCACGACGGTCGGCATCACGGCGTCGGCCGCCCCCCCCGCGGCGGCCCCCCCCCCCCCCCCCCACACCGGCGGCCGACACGGGCAGCGGAAGCGCCCCCCCCAAAAAGCTCGGTGGCAGCACCACTGTCGGCTTGACGGCCACCCGTCCCCCGTCGTCGACGGCGGCGACCCTCCCCGAGGCGCGCGAGTTCCGCCTCTTCCGCCCGTCCGCCGCCAACCCCCAAGCCGACATCCGCGCCTTGTCGAAAGCCCTCGCCGACGCGCCCGCCCTCGAGCCGACCGCCGGGGAGCTCCGCGCCGCCGCCGCGTCGCTGTCGGCGGCCGCCTCGACGGGCGGCGCGTTGCTCACCAAAAAGCACCGGGATGCGGCGGCGGCGGCGCGCATGGCACGCTTCCCCCGTGTGCTCATCCGCCTGCGCCTGCCGGACCGGTCGATGCTGCAGGGCACTTTTACGCCGACGAGCACGGTGGGGGACGTGCGCGCGTTTTTGGGCGCCCACACCCGCCCGGGCGTGCGCACGACCCTGTTTGTGACGCCCCCGAAAAAGGTGTTGACCGCCGACCGCAAGACGCTGTGGGAGGAGGGGCTCGTGCCCGCGGCCGTCGTGTGGGTGGGCGTGGAGGGTGTGCCTGCGGGAGGGGGGGGGGGGGGGGGGGGGGGGGGGGGGGGGGGGGGGGGGGGGGGGGGCGTCAGAAGTGGCGGCGCTGCTCGTCGAGGCGACGGTTGCGCGCATGGAGGACTTGCCGCCGCCGACACTGGGCGTCGGTGGTGCGGCGACGGAGGAGCCGCCCAAGGGCAAGGGCAAGGGCAAGGGCAAGGCAAAGGCCATGCTGCTCAAGGGGTTGTCTAAGCGGTAGGGCTCGAGGGGGGGGGGGGGGGGGTCGGGCAGAAGCACAAGTGGTGAGCAGTCGGGGGGTGGGCTGGTGGCCTCTGGGGCCCTGCCGCGTGTGGGCGGCGTTTTGTTTTGGATTGGACTGGTGTGCGTCGCGTCTTGAGTGGGGCCAGGGCGTCTTGGTGCTGAGACGCCGTGGCATGTACAGCGTGTTGCCGTATGCCATGCCTTGTTGCTTTGTCTGCGGCGGCACGATCGGCTGGGGGTGCTGGTTCAGGTGGAGACACTCATAGCGGCGCCGGTCTGCTTGGTCAGTCCCTGTTTATCATGGCTGCTGTTCTACTGCTTGCAAGCAGTCTGCGACTCAGCCGTCTTTGTTTGCAGCCCCTCCGCTCCTTCGCTCCATTCTTCCCCCATCCGTATCCCGGCCGCCTCCCCGTCAGTCGCTGCGCCGCTCCCCGCTGCTACTGTCGGACCCGTCACTCGCCTGTGCCGCGTGGGCGGCGACCAAGTCCGCCTCAAACGCCGCACGCAAGCCCGCTGTCCCCGGGTCTGCCGGCACGGGCATGGTCAGCGTGACGCCTGACGGCGCTGCCTGCACCGGGGGTGGCGGCGGCGACGGACTGGTCATGACCGCACGCCGCCGCTCGTACGCGTCGAGGATGACGTCAATGACGTTGCCGCCGCCGCCAGAGTCGCCCGCCCACGAGAGGGACGGGCCAAAGGCGCTGCCGTTGAGGGGGTCCACCGCCGCCGCCGCCGCGGCGCCCCCGAGGCCGCCGATACTGCTGCGGCCACCGTTGCCACCACTGGCGGCTGTCGCCCCCTCCATCCCCCCCCCGTCGAGTCCGAGCGCGCCCCCCAGCGCCGCGAGGACGCCCTCCCCTCGGGTCGGCTCCTGCTCGTACAGCGCCGCGACGCGGGCCCCTCCTGACGCGGGCACGGTGACGGGTCCGACCGCGCCCGCGTCGTAGGGTGCGGTAACGCGCACGACAATGTAGCTGATGTTGGTTAGGGGCGCCCAGCCGCGGCCGCGGGTGCGCCGCGCGACCAGCCGCACATTGTCCGATGTGTTAGTTTGCGCGTAGAGGGCCGCGTCGCAGGGGGCAGAGAGGAAAAAGTAATAGCCGCGCATGAGGAACTCAGACGCGTAGGTTGGGAAGGCGGCGGGCTTGGGGGGGGCAAGCCGAAAATCCATGTCGACGCTCAGCACGCGGTCCGGTTTGGCATGCTTGTCGAGGGCCTCTGGGGAGCGTGAAGCCCGGGGGGGGGAGCAAGCGCAAACCACAGAAAAGAGACATTGCCATCCACGTCGCGTGCAGCAATGCCATGTCAGTCAAGCCACACTGGAGAGCCGGGTATGGAACGTTGGTGCGTTGGTGGCACCGGCCAGCATGGTGGACATGAGCTGTCGGGCACTGGCCCCCGGCTCGTGCCCTCCCGGGGAGCACAGACAGTGAGCAATGCGCGTTCGACGCGAGAGTGCGCGCAACTTACCCCGGCTGAGCGCTCCCGCCACCCGTAGCGCGGGTCCGATCGCGCCAACCCCCGCCACGCCTAGGCTGCTGCTCAGCGCCGCCAGCCCGCCCGTCAAGTTCTCCACGCTCTCCACGCTCGTCTTGAGCGCGGCCACATCATCGACTTCGAGCACAACCAGCCGGACGTTGAGGTGGGAGCGCGGAACCCCCACCGCCGCGGACCCCCCACACGAGTAGACGCCGCCGCGGGCGACAACGCTCTTGGACGCCGGGATGGGAAAGTACACCCCCGCCGCCGTCGACTCGCGAGCCGTGGCGAAATCATAGTGCACCAGCGGCACCCCGTCAGCCGCAATCCCCGACGGGTCCTTGTGGACCGAGTAGATGACGAGCTCGTTTTTCCGCGCGCCGGGCAGCGCCCGGTCTTGACTCGCCGCCTGCACGCCGGCGAGGCGCACCTCAAAGGGGTCCGAGCCACGAACCATGAGCGACCGCGCCTCCGCGTCGGTCGACGGTTGTACCTTGGCGCGCCGCGTCGGCACGTACGGTTCGTCGTTTTGCACTTCGGCTTCCGACGCAAAGAGCACCGAGTACGAGGCGCCATAGCCAATGGCCTCCACAGCCCGGCCGGGGAGGCCGCAGGAGAGGCGGAGGCGCGTCGTGTGCGACGCTTGGACCCACTCGGCCATGGCGGGGGAGGCGGTGGGGTGCGAGAGGGGGTGCAGGGGAGGGGCACCTGCCGGTGCTGTGGTGCTCGTCGACCCCGACCCCGTGTCCGCACCAGCCGAGGAGGCGTGGGAGAATGGGGCGGCGGGGGACTTGCGGGACTTTGTTTTCGACAGGGACCCCATGGCGGCGGCGGCGGCGACAGCTGATACAGTGCAGGGCGACGGAGGAGGCGGCGGCACCGCCTAGTGGGAGTCACGAGGAAAACTATAGTCGGCAGAGACCAGGGGAAGAACCGCAAGGCGCGAGCGGCCAGACCTGACCAGGCGCAACGGGCGACGAAGAGCACGGCGCGGGGCACGGGTGACGAGCACGCCGCACGGGAACGCAGGTGCCACACCTGGCGCGTGCCCGCGTTGACACGAGCGCCACGGTGGGCTGCACAGCACGGACGGCGGTCCGAACGCAGCACGGAGGGCTCGCCAGCGCACACCATCGAGGGGGGGGCGACGAGCAACCGAACGGCACAGCTGACAGCAGTCTGGCGTCCACACGGCGGTTGTCCGCCCAAGCTCCGAAAGCCAGGAAGACGCGGTTGGTGGCACGTGGGCACCAGCAGACTTGGCGCCTGGCCAGGCAATGCTGTCGAACTGACGCACGGGCCTCTGGCGGAACCGGTTGGATACTGTAGCCCATTGGCCGACGTCCGCTCTAGTGTGCTACACAAACGACTGGGAACTCGGCCAGCCCTCGTCAAGTACGTATTTTCTCGCCTGAAAAAAACAGGTCACGATGTGGTCCAGCCTCGTCACGCCCCTCGCGTCGAACGCCTCGTGTGTGACGCTGTTGCCGGCACCCGACTGCCCGCATCGCCGGTGGGGGGGCATGCAGCGGGGTGGCTCGACGGGCCACAGCGGTGTTCCTGCTGCTCCAGACGATTCGGACGCCTCAACATGGGGGCCTGTCCGTCTTTTGCGCTTTTCCTGGCCTTCCGGTTGGACTGGCCGCTACTCGTCCGTCATGGTCGCCTCCCACCCTCTGGCGCCTCCCAACGAACTCTGCCCCTCAACGTGCCCGACCTGCCCTCCCCGTGACCGAGCCTTGAGCCCCCCCACTCCACTCTCTGTGTGGGTGGCGTTGGTTGCTCAGTCACCCTTTTCTCTCTGATGGCGTCCCCTGCCCCTGTGTTTACCCCCCAAGACCCGCGTCCGTATCAGGTGGAGTTGCTGTCTTCCGCCATTGCCGGAAACCTCATTGCCCATTTGCCCACCGGTTCGGGAAAAACGTGGGTCGGCGCACAGCTGCTGCTGTGCTATGCCCGCGTTTTTGGCAAGACGCCGGACCGGCCGCAGCGGGTGGGCGTTTTCCTCGTGCCCAAGCTGCCGCTCGTGCGGCAGCAGGCGGTGGCGGTACGGCAGCAGACGGGCCTCCGCGTCGGAACGTACAGCAGCGAGGGGCGAGTCGACATGTGGAGCGCCGAGCGGTGGGCGACAGAGTTGACCACCCTGGACGTGGCGGTGTGTACGCCTCAGACGCTGCTCGACGCGTTGCGCCATGGGTTGGTGCGGATGGAGGACTTGTCGGTGCTGGTGTTTGACGAGTGCCACCATGTCGTTGGGTATGTCTTGCAGCGTCGTGTGGTCTGTGGGCGCGGCGCTTTCAATGGGCTTCTGCTACTCGCAAGCGAGGCCACCAGCTTACGCCTTCCGACCACCCTCGCTGGGTCTCCTACATGTTACTGACTTTTTCCGGCATGTGTTGTATGGCGTTCCTCTCTTTCTGTTTTCCTCGTTTGTGCGTCACAGAAATGACGCTTACAATTGCATCATGCGTGAGTTTTACGCCGTTTGGGACTTGGACACGCAAGGCCCGGTGAAGCCTCGCATCCTCGGCTTGACGGCTTCGCCGCTCAAGCGCGTCTCAGACACCACCCACTCTGCCGAGAAGTGTGCGGCCGCCCTCGCCGCCGTCGAGCGGACCTACGACGCGCCGCTCGGCCGGCTCTCCCGTGCCGCCGCGAACGCCGTCGAGGCCGTTGCGGTGCGGCCGGAAGAGGTGACCCTGCTGTACGAGCCGTCGGCGCTGGCTCGGTCTCTGGCGGCCGCCTCTGTAAGCGATGGCAGCGCGGAAGTCGCGGCTCTGAACGAAGCCGAGGACCTGCTGGCCACCTACGGCGCCTTTGTCCCCGACCGTCACGGGGCGGTCGAGGGTGCGGCCGGGAGCCCCCCGCGGCGCATGACTGCGCCTGTCGCCGGCAGTGCCTTCCGCTGTGCTGTCGACCGTACCGTGGCGTACGTCGTCGGGGTGCTCGGTCGGCTTGCCGGCCAGCTGTGGGCTGACCACCTGGGCGCCCCCGACGCGACCGCGGCGTACGCCGATGAGCCAGACGTGACGCCCAAGGCCGCCACGGTGCGGTCGGCGCTCGCCATCGAATTTGACCGCTTCGGCGCGGCGCCACCGGCGGGCGCGGGTGGCGCGGCAGACGCCGCCACGGTTGGGGTGCTGGTGTTTGTCGCGCGCCGCGTTACGGCGTGGGCGCTCGCCGCGCTGTTGACGGCGGTGGCGACGCCGGCCGACGACCGCATCCGTGTCGGCTACGTGGTTGGCCACCGCGGCGGCGGCGGCGGCGGCGGCCGGCGCGGCGGCAGCGGCGCCGTCTCTGCCGACATGAGCGCCACCGCCCAGCGGCGCACGCTCGACGCCCTCCGATGTGGCGACCTGACGACCGTCGTCGCCACGTCGGTCCTTGCCGAGGGCGTAGACGCCCGCGTTGGCACCGTCGTACTGGCCGACGGGGCCCCGTCACCAACGGCCTATGTGCAAATGCGGGGTCGGGCGCGGGACCGGCGGGCGCGCCTCGTGTGGCTCGTGCCGTCTCCCGATGAGCCGTCGGGGGAGGGTGTGCCGGGCCGCACGGTGGCAGCGTCCATCGCGCTGGCGCGCCAGGGCGCGGCCATGATGGAGCACGTGGCCGCGTCCGAGGCGCGGCGCCGGGGCGTCGGCGGAGCGGGTGCGTCGACGGCCGCCAACCGGGGCGGCGGACACGCATCTGGCTTGGAAACCGCCATGGCGGGCATGACCGTTGCTAACGACAGCGAGTACGGCTCCACGCCGGACATTGGCGTGAGCGCCCCCCTGCCGCCCCCGGTGCCCACCGTCTTCTCGGCAACGACCCGTGCGCGGGTCAACGCGCACAGCGCGCTCAGCCTTCTCTCCCGCTACACAACATCCCTGCTGTCGGCCGCCGCTGCACGGGCGGGTGGCCCGCCGCCCAAACCCACCTGGGTGGTCGGGCCCGTCGACCCGTCGGCCCCGCGCTCGCAGGCGCCCTTTACAGCGACCGTGACGCTGCCAGCCGCCGCGGCGGTGCGGTTCGGCACCTGCGTGTCGGCGCCGACGGCCAAGGACGCAAAGCGGTTGGCCGCCCTCGACGCGTGCCGCCGCTTGTACGCAGCTGGGGCGCTCGACGAGTGGATGCTGCCGCGGGATGGGCACCTGGCGGGGCTCCTGCCATGGCACCGGGGTTGAGGGGCTTGGTGGGCCGGTGGTGGCTTGGTGATGAGGCAGCAGCGGGATGACTATGTGGTCCTCGCTTTGATTCTAGTGTTGGGAAGGCACTGGTTGCTATCTACTGCCCGGTCGAGGGGAGTGGGCCCCCCCCCCATGGGGGGGGGGCAACGGGGGGGGAGACGCGTGTCCCACATGGTGGGGTTTGATGCATTCGCATGTTTGGTTGGGGATTCGTCCGCGGGGAGGTGGCAAGACACGAGAGTGAGAACTCTCCGGTCTTCATGTCTCGGGTTTGAGGGGTCGGTACTGTGTCCTGCTCTTGAGTTCGTTTTGTATCTCGCTCGTTCGCTCTAGCCCTGTCCCACGCCTTGTTTGGATGCCTCCGCTTTGGAATTGCAACCACGCTGTCATCATCTCTAATTCCTCACGAGTCGCCTGGATCAACGGCGCCTCAGGCCCTTTCGCAGACCGCTTTCGCAGAAGACGGGGCCCGCGATTCGAAGCTCCTATTGGCTCGTGACGGCCGCAGCGGGCCGCGCTGCAGCCCGGCGCATCCCCGATTTGTCAACATACGCGGCCGCGCCGCGTATGTTGACAAACACGGGATGCACCGCGCTGCACGTAGTTCCCGCGAATGGGCAGGAGTTGAATGCTGTAAATGGTTTCGGTGAAGACCAATTTGTGTACCTGCAGGCGCCATTTCTGTCTCCGTGACCGGCGGCGACAGCACCAGCCCCGGCAAACCACTCTCGTCTCCTCGTCACCCCGAACCCCTTCTCGTGTCTTTCCCCGCCGACAATCACATCCTTTCCACCTGTTCACCAACCACCCATGGCCTCTCGTATTAGCTCAGCTGGAAGTCCAAGTCCAGGGAAGGGGTCGCATTGATCGCGTCAATCACCTCCCGCAAAGACCGGTACAGCGTGTCGGGGTGCACGCCAAAAACTGCACAGATGTCAATAGAGCTACCGCCACCTAAACCCCGGAAGGCACAAGCTGTACGGCACAAAGGAGACAGCCCGCGACGTGGAAGACGAGGGCGCAAAATGTCAACCAAGTCGACCACGGCGTCCGCCGGCATGAGCATGGCGCGGGCAAAGCAACGGCCGTAGCGGGCCTGTACGTCCTCAAGAGTAGAAAGGGTGTTTACAACAGGGGGTGGAACAGCTAAAACTCCACGCCCGCGAGACATGGCCGCAGGCGCGATAATGACGTGCGCCGCACCGGCAGTCTGCCAAATGGGAGGGTACATCGCGGTACGAGTTGCTGTGAAGAAGGTAGCCACCACGAAGGTGCCCGCCAGTATTGATAGTTAGCGAAGCTCCTCTACGAGACGGACACGGAAAGAGCCCCTCCAGCTGTCCCAATAGGGGTGCTGATTGGTCAATCTGCCTGGATCCAGGTAAGGTGCTTGCCGGGTCCCTGACCGTCCAATTCTTCCCTCGGAGTGCGACACTTGGGTGATCTATGCTTTGATTGGTGGTTGGTGGAGCAACACTCCTCGCCGCGTTCTGCGGATGTCGCTCTGGCGTATTGTGTTCGGAATGGAATTAGAATGGCGATTGACAGTGTGACCCCTTGGATGGAAAGGCCCTTCCAAGTCACGAGAGTGACGGGGCCCCCCCACCCCGGCCTGGTTACTGCAGCTGTCCCCCTGCAGGGAGGTCCTGTGCGTGCCTGCTTTGCCTGCAGTGTGATTGTCCAATGCGAGGGCTCAGGCTGGGTGGGGGGTCTGAATCTTCCGATTCATCTGATCTGAGTCGGGAAAGAGTCTCTCTCGCACGGTGGGCTCTTTCTGCAGGGAGAAGCAGGGCACGGCGTGGAACTGGGGGGAGTGAGACTGAGGGAGTGCCGAGGGTGTACGCGGGGGCAGCTGCTGGCGGCGGCGGGAAGGGCGGTTGTCTCTTCCATTTCTTCCGTGATGTGGCAGAAGCGGTCATTCGGCGTGTGGTTGGGGGGTGGGGACGCTCGGGCGCTGCTGGCGGCGGCGAGAGGTAAAGGGGTATTGACTTAGCGGAAAGGAGTGCAGGAGGAAAGCGGTTTCTCAACCGGAAGACATGAAGGATAGGGGCAGTGGGCGCAGGGGGACTGTCGAGGATGACCGGCCAAGGCTGGCCGGGTGGCGCTGTTTGTCATCGTGCAAGAGGCCAGCTTGGGTGCCTGTAATTAGTCTCGTTTCACATTCGGGCGCAAGGCATGCGAAATGCACATGCAGGAGCTTCGCTAATAGCCCCCCCTGCCTCTGGGAGGGGGCTTCTATTGATCAATTGAATCGCACTGGAAATATACTTGGCTCGCGTGCCTCGTAAATACAATAATGGAACTGCGAAACGTGCTGCGAAAGGGCCTCAGGCCGATTGCACAGAACCAGGGGTCTTCAAGCGTACTTTTCCTCAAGCGTATTCGCACGTACCTTTTTCGGGTATGTACCCGAACGCTTGACTTTGGCAGCACACAAGGATGTACGCTACCCTGTGATTTCGCCCATTCGAAGGTACGCTTGAGGTGAATTTAATCGTGTATTTTCTGACACACGCTAACACGAATGTCGACCAGGAAGATATGCGCGACTTGGACGCTCGAGCGCGTGTTTGCTCCACGCCTAGTCAAGACCCAGTGTATCTGCTCTTTTGGGTTTTGACTGCAGATACAACGCCCCATTGGGTTCTCGTGTCAAATGCGGTATGCTATTGGTCCAGAAGGATACTGTCAATCTGTCCTACTATCGTGCGGAACAGAGTCCTTGAATTCACCAGAAGCGCAACGTGTTCTAGGAGCACCGCCCCAGCGATGCCTCAGGAAGGGGGGAATCTTTCCTTGCAGGGACAGCTACCGTGGAGATTGGCACCGACCCGCCATCCTTTCCTCGGTGCGGTGGGTAGCATGCAGCTGCGGCGCTCGACCACTCGAAAAAAATCAGATTGCCACCGTATCGCCGGCACCATGGCAGCCCCGCACACTATCATCAGAATCTTGCATGAGCAACAATTGTTCACGATCAAGAGTGATTGAACACACGACCCTCATACGGTTCGTCACACCTCCTTACCCCCAGTCGGTTCGAGGTAGAAAGCTGTGCATGCAACGCATCGATAGACAAGCTGGACGCGGCCGGGACATATCAGCGCCAGGTCCGCCTCCGCAATCCTGGTCAAGAAACGAAGGAATCATCCGCAAGATGAGCGCAAAGACAGAGAGCAAGATGCTAGGTGTGCAAACCATCAGAGTCAGGCCAGGTCCCTTGCGGCGTTCACAGTCAATAGTCCCATGGTGACAAATGGAAAGCTGCGTGGCCTCACATTCGGCTAACACATCAAGTGATAGTAGGAACAACGTACGTCTCACGTGTGCCAGGCGTAGCCACGTCGGGACGCTCCGCAAGGTGGGGGTTGCAGAAAAGCAGCACAGCAGGCGCGTCTGAACAGATCGCGCTCAATTGGTTAACCAATGTGCTAGGCACTTTCGCGTTGATCCACCACAAACTGGTGCCGCCCCCAGCTCAGAGAGGTCGTGTGGTGCGACACAGATTTGTGTCGCGACACAATTGCGTTTTGGCCACTCATACTCTTGCACGTTGCAACTGTACTTTCGGACAAAGTCTGTAAAGGTGCGACCCAGAAGAGCCACCTTGACTAGGCGTGACGTATGGGCATATACCTTGCGCGCACGTGGTTTCTATTTCGATTGCGGCAGTGGTGAAAAGAGGGGGCTACTGTATATCCGGCAAAATATTTTGAGAGACAAACTAAACGCGCGTTCGCGAAAACACCATGCTGGACTTGGCTGCTTGTCAAATACTGATTGAACGAAGCTGGACTGGCGGCAACAGCGCTCCGCAAGAATCATACAGAGGACACAAGTCAATGGTGACACCGCACACTCATGAATAAAGCGGTCCCACATGTCACCTCTTGCGATACAAGCGCAAAATGACACCCTACATCGTGTACAACAGGGCACTGCATCTATACGTCATCGCCCGCGCCCGTGCCCACGCCCGCGCGCCCGCCGGCACCGGCTCCCGTACCCGTACCCGCACCCTCTCCCGCAACCGCGCTTGCGTCTCACCGCCCCGCCACCCCCTCTCTTTCTGCCGAAAAGCACCGCTGTTCTCCTCACGCACCTGCGTACGATCGAACAAACACCCGAGTGTCGGCCGCACGCGTACCCCGCGCAGCGTGTGGCACCTCGGCGCGATATTGGGCGTCGCAGAGCATCTAGCGGCGGAGTTCTGAGGCCACGGCCCGCATCGCCCTGCGCCGGTCAACCAAGCGCAAAGGGAACGGCCGCGAACGCTCGCGAAGCCCAAAAATCAGCACCGACACGACCCCCTGTTTGAAAACTCGAAACTGACACCTCCCACAGGGCCCCTTGAGCCCGATTCTGGCCAACCACAGCGGAATTGCGACATCGTGGCCGTTCGTGGCCGCGTCCACCTGCCCCCATGACCCCTTCAACACCGCACCTACCCTCCCGTACCATTTTAATCAAGATTATGCTTCTACAGACAGTACGGACGATGGGGACATGGCCACCTCTAGCAAATTCATAGAAAGATGCGGGCAGCCCCGGCACATGCTACCATAGTCAAGAAGGCGCATGGGGACGTCCTCCAACGGCGTAGGGAGCCGAACGGACCGCCAAGAGCGTTGTTTTAAGTACTACCGCAACGTGTACTAGAAAAACGGACATTCGTTTCGACATGTGGGTATGGGACGCACCCCAGACTTGAAATGTCCAGGGAATTCCTTGTTTGCCTACCTACTGAAATCGGAGCTCGGTCCGCATCAACTTCGAAGGAAACGACGCAAACATTGATAAGGCGTGCATCTCCCTTCTGTAGTATCCAGCGATTTGTGGGAATTTTCACTGTTTAGCATCGTCGGGCAAGCGTACCACGATTCCGGGGTGCACTGCGAACTACTGCGGACCTACTGCGGTCTAGAATTTCTACCCAGGTCCCGAAACTGGTGCTGCCGTGACGCCGCGCCCACTGACCTCTCACCAGCCCGTCGAAAACGCAGGCTACAAGTGAGGCCCTCAGTTCTGGTGGTATCCTGGCCGGCAGGTGGTGAGATTCGGGGGTATTCTCCATCATTTCGCCTTACGGGATAACAAATGTAGCTTCACCGAGTAAAGGGAATTCTCGTGCATGAGACAATACAATGCCTCTGTGCAAGGCCTGGACGAGTCTATTCACTGATCAACTCCGGCTGTTCATCGCTGGATTTCCGGAATGCTGGGCTGCACGCTACGTGGCCCTCACTGAACCCGCAGAGAAGCCCCGGGTCAGATCTCACCGTGACGACAACCCCGGCTTGCAAGGCCGGCTAACTGATGGCCACGTGCTCGCGCACTAACTGACTATTGGCTTACAGCGGACCAACAGTTTCCAGTGGCGGTTAGTGATTGATGCTGCGAAGGTGTTGCGCATCGGGAAGGAGATATGGACGGGCTAAGCCCGGCCCAACCGGCCGGCCAAGCTCGGCCTTGTCAGCGGGAGGTCCCTTCACATAGGAGCGTATTAGGTCCCCACCCCCCCCCCTGCCAGCAACCCCTCAAGCTGGGGTGCGATGGTGGCCTGTTTTTCTGCTTGAGACACGCTCCAGGTGCAGGAGACGGCAGAGGAGTGCGCACCCACGCACACCCCCACACGACAGGCGCTCGGCGTCGTCGGTACCCCCCGGGACTGACTGGTGCCGTGAAGACTGTTACCCCGCCCGACCCCCCCACCCAACCCCCTTCTCCACCTAGTTGGCCCACGGCTTGGGATCGAATGCTGCGTGATTCGTCCTTGGCCCATCTGCTGGTATCAATCGGCAATGTACTCGATGTGGAAGCCGCTGGCGCCGATGCGGGCGCCACTGCCCTACCTTCGGCGGCGGGCCACACGGTGCCTCAGGCTGCCTTCGACGCCGGCGTGCCCGTCGAGGCGGTGGAAACTATCATCTCGGCTGTTTTCGACGCGCTAAGCATCAACCTGGATTCCTGTCACCCTCCCCCGCCTCCCGCTCCTGCCCCCTCGTCTCCTGCACCCCACCCGTGGACTGGCGGTGGCGGCTTCAAGACGCCGTACGTGATAGAAACGGGCGGCGCCGGAGCCAAGACGCCAACCAATGAGTCAGCTTGTACGCCTAGCGGACACGGCGGAGCCACGACCCCGTCAGCGAAGGCGCCGTCCGCCAAAGGTGACAAAAGCGACGCAAAGAAGCCGGTGGTGAAGGCGCCGTCGGCCACGATGCCGTTGACAAATGGCTCTGGCGCCGCCGCCAATGTGGCAGCACGCCCGGCCGACCCCACCTAGTTGGGGGGAAGGCGAGCCAGACCGTGTGGTCGGGTAGTCCTGTCGGGGAATACCCGCCCCGGAAGGAGACCCTGAAGAGCACACACGCACGGCGTCGACCGGGGGAAGGCTCCCCGAGCGACAAACACGAGTTCTGTGACCAGAGTTTTACTTGTCCTGTTCGAGGGCTCCGATGCGGTCCCCACGTCTCTCCCTGTAATACCCTTGTAGGCCCCATCCCAGACGGCCCACTCGCTCGCCCCCCTCCCAACAGCCCACGGAAACCACCCCACCACAGGCCCTCCCCCCAGGGCCCACGGGGCCAGACTCTCGGAAGGGCGCAGAAGCATCTGGAAGCGTAAGGCAGGGCGCTGAGCGTACACACGTGACACCCCGGGAGGCGCGAGTGTCGGGCGCCCGGTGTAAACCTCGTCGGAGGCCTTAGTAGGGCTTACAAAAATTAGGGCCCGTAAGTGGGAGCCCCGTTCACTGAGGGGAAGTGGCCTCCAGGGAACAGTCGTTACGATGATGAAAGTGATGAGTCACGAGCGACCCACAAGTGAATCACCACCGGGGAGGTTGGGAATATGCGCTAGTAGGACATAGTACTCTCGCGAGGGCCCGGGGCGGTTTTGGCACGACCGGAACCAACCGGCTGACGTCGCGAGTCCACGTGTCCCCTCGTGACTGGGAGGGATCAGTTTCCTCGAGTGTGAGGGCCAGGTGTCCTGCCGTCACACCTGCTGTCGGACATCTGGGCGCCGCACCCCGGTGCAGCCCGTCCTTGTTCTACCTCCAGCTGGGTGGACTCGGAAGAGCCACGGACCAGGCCATCTTCTTGCGCATCGCGTCACGCATTTTGCTGCACATGGGTAGCGATGAGTTTCGTGTGATGAAAAAAAATGGGCAAGGGAGCGCGGCAGATTTCGCCGGGCAAGGGCGCGTTCAAGAAAAGCCAAGCGAACAAGCTTTGAGTTGCGGAGCTGCGGCTGACCTTGGCGTGCGAGGTTGGGGTTGCGGGTGAGGAGTCTGGTGCATTGGTGGTCCGGCGGACGGCGGCCTCCCATCTGTCCGCGAGGGAGCAAGTGGGGTTCGTACATGAACTCGATCTCAGTTGGAGAAAGGTCAACAAGATCCGCTGCGCGCTGGGGGGGGGGCACTGGTGCGGATTGTCAATCCGCCATGGGCTGCGCAAGGTCAAGCACGTGCTAGCCGCCTCGCCTGCCAAGGAGGTGGTGGTCACCTCGATAGGGGCGCACCTAGCTAACTTAGCGCTGGCTGTCCAAGAGTGAGTGACCGCGCTATTTGATGCGGATCATTGTGTGGAGCGGTTCGTGTACGGCCGGGACCACAAGCCCATGCGGCCTACCGACGCTCGCGTACCTGCGGAGTTTGATCCCAGACGTTGGCGTCTCTGCCCTCCGCCGTCGGTCCCAGATGTCCACATTTCTGTGGGCCTTGACAAGGGAGGGGATGCAGCATCGGTCAAAATCGTTGAGAGCCTCCTCAACCAGGAAGGGCCAATACCCAGAGCAATACTATCCTCGCGGCGGTCTGCCCGTTCCGCCAGGACCAGTACCCGCAGGCTGCTTCCATTATGGAAATCCAATCGCCATGCATGGACGAGCTATTTGCGCTGGGTGTTGACTTGTGCGGGGAGCGACGGCCGGTGCGGCTATTTCTCTGGGGGGATTTTGAGTCGCAATGTGGGGCACAAAGGCCCAAACGCGACCTGGCCGTGATACCAGTGCAAGAGCACAACAGCACCAATCACCACCCACGCCAACCGTGACGAGCGGTACGGGACGCTACAAGACGTGTCGGGGCCTCGGCGCATGCGTGACGCCAATCAGTACGCAACTTTCACGGAGGAGCGTGCAAATTGCGGACAGGTCGACCACCTCTCGGTGACCCGACCGGCTCTGGTGTCCCCGCATCCCCGCCAAATTGTGCCAATTCCGGTCCACATCACCATCGAGATCATTGCTCGGCTGCTGAGGTTGGCTGTGGAGGTGGTCACTGACTGCTGCGGTAAAGCTACGGCGTCCGCTTTTGCTTATGAGCTGGCCAAGCTGCTGCACGCCGAGCCACGTGTTCACGCCGTGGCTTACCACGGGAGCCTGTGTATCGGACGGGACTGCCACGCGATCGACCAGCACAGCGACGCCGTGTGCGCATCTCTGGAGAAGAAACTCTCAGGGCTGAACGGGGAGAGCGCAGAGCTCGCCGTGCGCTCTCCTACGGCGTGCAAAGACACGTGGAGTGCGTAGAACAGGGTCCGAAAGGTTCTATACCGCGAAACCATAGCGACTGCCCCCGATGCCACCGCGTTCCGGTCTTACACTGACATGTTTGTGGCCGGCCTGAAGCACTCATTTGGGTGGCTCAATGTGTGTCCCAAGCTGAAAGTTATGCTCGCGCACGCCCCATATTTTTTGGATTTGTTTCGGAGTATCGGGTTGAATGACAAGCAAGGATTGGAGGCCTGGCATGGCCATTTCTGTCAAACAGCTCCGCTGTACCCGAGCGAGACCCATCTCGCATCTGCTGCTGCTTTCTTGAGAGCCATGGCGTTGGAAGGGGACGCAAGCCCCGCTGTGTTGGACAGACTGAACTAAAAGCGGGCGTCAGTCGCGGAGGGGGTGCACAAGGCCACCGAGGCCGGTGACAAGAGGTTGGGCGCCAACAAGCCCGCGATTCCCGTCTGGGACGAGACGCGCGAGAAGGTTAAGCACAAGCGTGAGCTGTGGGCGGACAAGGTGTTCGCGGTGACGGCACAGACGATGACTACCTACGAGGGTCGGCTTTGTGAGCAGTCTGGTCGACTCAGTGCGATAGCAATTTTTTTGTGATGCACTGGTTTGTGGAGGGCACGGACAGTGGCTGGGTAGGGTGTTATCCCGACTTGGTTCCAGAGCGCGGGGCGGGTCGGCCCTGAATTCACCCTTGGCACATGTCCGGCTCAGGAAAGATCCCCCCCAATCCCATTGCACCTCTGAGGCAGTTGACTTGTTCCACGTTGCGATTCCGGGAAAAGGAGAGAAGCTTTGAACACGATGGGACACGAGGCTGGCAATATTTCTTTTGGACCAATGGTAGGTTGCATTTGAAGCAGACCTGACCAAGGGTATCATTTTTGGCCATGAGTACAGAACTTGGCTCGCATCCAGCCAACGAGTATTGACTGACAGTGAAATGGATCTCCGAGTTCCGAGTATTAGAGCACACCCAACAACGTCTCCCCCAAGTTCTGAAACCCCAAACGGAATATGCCACGTTTGCTTACGTGGAGGACGCTGAGCGGCCCCCCATTTTTCTCATCCAAGAGGGCCCTCCGCGGTCCTGGAGTTATCGAAAACAGGGGCTACATGGTCCAGAGATGGGTGCAAGAAGATGGGGGAAGCGTGCCTAGCAACGTCGACCCCCAAGTGTTCAGAAATCGGACAAATATCCAAGCAATCACGAGGTCAGGGAGGTAGCGACGAAAAGGCTGCGATCCCGACAAGAACAGGTCGCAACTTTCCAATCGTTTGTGTACACTTTTGTCATCTGAGACAATATACCTAAAGTCAGGCTCACACGTCCAAAAGAAAGCGCCACGATCTGACAGGAACTGGTCGCCCTGCTGGCACGACGCAGAAAATTCTCACTTCAGGAGGACACCTGGCAACCTGGTGACAGATGGCGAGCCTCACGCGACAGCGCAGAGCCGCCGCTCTCGGTCTAGGACCCTGGGAACGGTGTGCTGCGCGATGCGCTGTCAAGACGCGGCCACGGCAGGCAGCGCGCGGTCCTACAGATGCCTCGACTCGAATTCTTCCAGTACGAAAGGCGGACGGCGCCTTTGCTGGTGGCGGCGTTGGCTTGCTCTGAACGAGCACTGCCGCGATCGTCGAAACGGACAGTGTCGGTGGGCCCGCGCGGGAATATCGGCGCGGTCGCGCAATCAAGCGCGTGCTCCGTTTGAATGCAATCAGAAATCTTTGAAATGTTCGAACATGATCGAAGCCATATCATTGGCTGCTGGAAATGTTCGAAGAAATTCTGGAAGAGAGGCGGATCCATCATCGCCAGTGGGCAGCCGGCTCGTGATCCGATTCCTTTGGTCCCTGTTGGCGCTAGGACCGCACCCCGCCTCAAATAGGTCGTGTGGCAGCCTCACGTCAAGCGTGAGGCGGCTGGTGCCTCAGCGGCTTCCACGAGGCGGGGATCTCGCCCACACGGGGGCACGCACGAGGCCCCGTGCCAGTGTCGGTGTGACCCGCCTCGTGGGCGGGGCTGCGTGGGGCCGTGTCACAGGGGGGGCCGTTCGGGGAGCCTCAAATGCACCTCCCCGGGCGGTCGTGGGCACACGTCCCGCTCGCAGCACCCTGCGCCCCCCGATCCATGCACGCGCACGAAGGGCCGCCGCGCGGGATGCCATCCGCGGATCGTTGGGGCGCCCCCTGGGCCGCCATCGGCTGCACGGGGGGGCGCCTCCTGGGCTGCGGTCGCGCGCTCGTGCTCCGCGCGCGCGTGCTTCTCGTGACGCATTTTGTCGGCCGCCGACGACGGCATATGAACACGCCGTCCGCCGGCGGCCTGTACTCCCAGGCTCTTTCATGCCAACGAGCTCCTGCGCACATCCCCCTGCCGTTGAATTCTGCCAGCTCTTTCCGCCGGCGTGGCACGCGGGCGGCCGCCCCCCCCCCCCCCCCCCC
>ENA-ORXR01001714-ORXR01001714.1-marine-metagenome-genome-assembly--contig:-NODE-1714-length-22561-cov-25.574987_pt1 | contig 22561 bp, 36 predicted proteins | sample MGYA00237866_ERZ511479 | MGnify/ENA metagenome assembly ERZ511479 | reverse complement strand
CGCCCAGTGATCCCGGCGTTCGCGTTGTGACTCTGGCGTAGCGATCCGCATCCTGTGCTGGGTTTTCTGACGGGGTTATACCCCGTTGGCTTTGAGGGCAGGATCCACTACTGCCTTGTCATGCGACCATCGAAAGACCATCGAAAGACCATCGAAAGACCATCGAAAGACCATCGAGGGACCATCGAGGGACCATCGAAAGACCATCGAGAGACCATCGAAAGACCATCGAGGGACCATCGAAAGACCATCGAGGGACCATCGAAAGATACTCGAGGGACCATCGAAAGACACTCGCTTATCACGTCAATGCCTAGCGGGTATCGGACGCGCCCGCCGGCCCGATGCGGTCATCAATCAACGCCTCCGTTGCCATCTCCTCTTCGGTTAGGCCGGCCTCCTCAAGGACGTCGTTGTTGTCTGTGCGCCGCCCCCCAACGGCCGTCTCGCCCTCCCCGACTTCATCCACACCCCCCGCGGCGCCCGTCCCAGTGCCAACCAGCCTCTTGCTCGCCCCGCTCTCTGCGACCGGTACCGTGTCGACAGTGCGGTTGACCGCCGAGTTCGAGGAGCCGTCAGACTGCACAAGGTTGACCACCGCGTCCGCCGCGTCGCCTACCGAAGCAGGAACGAGGTTCTAAACAACACTGTTGGCGCCGGGGTCGGCCAGCGCCATCCAATGGCGACCAACACGCTCGGCGTGGGGACCGTCGATAGGAGTAGAGACATCGCCCGTCCACCAGTACGCCTGGTTGAGCGCCATGACGGTATGAAAAGTAACCTCCTTGAAAGCACTTCCGATTTCGGATCCGACTAAAAATGCGAAAGCGCGGCTGCGAGTCGATTGGGTGCACAGGGAGTGGAAGAGCACTTCTTTGCCGTTGATTCGGTTGAGCTCGCCGAGGATGATGGAAAGCGTCGACGACAGTAGCTGGAGGAGCGCGTCATCACCCGCGGCGTCAACGACCTGCACTGTGGTCGTCGACCCCATGTGCACGACGGTGTTGATATTAACCGTCAGGACCGTTGCAAAAACACACCACGGTGGGAGGCACTTGCCCAAAGCAAAGGGGACGGGCATGCGGCCCTTAAACGTGAACGGCTGGTGCGCAGGCGCCCGCGCAATCACCCATTTGCTTGTAGCGCGGAGCGTGCAGGACTCTGGGCGAGACAGGGCAGACGTGTGCATTTTGACAGTGACAACCTTGGAAAGTTCCAAAAAGCCATATTTTCAGCGAAAACATGAGCACCGTGCTGTCAGTCGAAGAACTTGCTCTCGCGGAACGCACGACCAAGCAATGCAGAAGCACACAAAGTGCGCACATAGCCCCACTCATGAGGTAAGTTAAGAACTGGCGGTTCTGGTCCTGGGTGAGGAGCAGCTTCAAAGGTGCCGAGGCGTCATAACACACTAGTGCGCCGCCCTTCTTGTAGTCATCAATTGTGCTCTGGTTCAGCCCGGCGGGGACAAACGCCCCAGAGAGGCATGCGACAAAAGCGAGGTTCCCAACGAGGGAGGAAGAAATGTCAGACAGCTTCGACACAGCAACCACAGCAGCCGGGATGGCGTGGGCACGGGGGTGCCGCGCACCTCAGGCCAGGAACGTTTTGATGGGCGTGGCAGGCACAGTGCTGAGAAAGGGTACTGATGTAGAGAAGGTGGGCGTGGAGATGGGGAAGCGTGTGGACGGGGGCGGTAGCAATGCGAGCGGGTGCTGATGGGCAGCTTCTGTGGGAAGCAAAAAGCCCCTTCGTTGCGCTTTTTGTACTCCTTGTGCTGCTCAGATGCTGGGCTTGGTGGCCCACAGCCGGTCCACACGCGGTGCCCCAGCGGGCCGCGCAGCCCACGCGTGGGGGATCTCGTTGAGTTCTGCAATGCCCCCTCTGTGAATCGACCAGCGTACCATGCAACAAGCGAGGAGGTCAGCCCCCGCTCAGATTTTGAGATCCCTGGGCGAGATAGGACACCTGGTGGAATCTGGCGCCTGCATGGAAAGAGAGTAGATGCTACCTGGCACTCGTAACCTCTCGCGCGAGCAGCTCTAGTGGGAAAGCACGTTTGTGGTCGATCCCAATCTGACATGAAGTGCAACTGCCTGATCTACAACAGAACTAGAACACATGGTGAACCAGTTCTAAAGGCGGCATAACACCTCAATAATAGCGTATGGTTTTCTTCCGGAGTGTCTCCACATGTCTGAAAATCATACGCATTTCTTCTCGGTGCTTCTAAAGATCTCTCCATGTCAAAGGGTGAGCCAGGGCCAGGTGAGATTGTTCCTTGACTTGGGAAAATGATACATACCATGACGGTGCTGCTAGAAATCGCTTCCCGTCAACTAGTATTCGTGGAATGGTCAGCAACTGCATCTTATGCACTATAGAATCGTGCGCTGGGACAAGAGGAAGTTTCCAGATCGTTGCTAACACGGGCGCCATGGTGTAAAATTCTCTTGCCTCAACTGCGATGACCCGTCGCGCAGATGATGATACTGAAGGCCCTCTGTAGCACCCCTCGTCTAATTGCAAAAGGATTACTGGCATATCCACCTCACATTGCTCGTGCGACATTCGAGTCGCCGCAGCCTGGCGTGTCTCGTGCGGGTCCACGGTGGCCGTACTCAAAATGTCAAGCACGGTGCGACTAGCACTGTTATTCAGATTGAGCTCCACGCACGAGCTCTCAGTCATCCGTACGCGATCGCCTTTGAAGGTGCAGAAGGCGTTGGCCACGATTTCTCCCCTTTTCTTGCGCCTCTCTCCCTTGAAAGACAGCGTGGTACGATCTGCGCCAGTTCTTGTGTCGAACGTCCGTTGCGCGATCGCTTGCTGAGACACACATGGCTCCATACTCGGACTGTCTGCTTCATCTGTCCGTCTACAGCGGGAGCAGCCCATGCAGATTGGAGTTTCTGTTCGTTGCATGATATGGCCTCCCGGTTCATTCCAACGACAACCACCGCGTCCTCAAACAATTTCGCAACAACAGGACCGTACGGATGAACCACTAGTGTATTCAAGGTAATAAATTCTTCTTGAGTCGTCGCACCAACCCGCAATCTCGAGAGAGCATCGTAAAACAGGCAAAACTTTCTTTGTCCAATCGTTAGCTCGAAGAACTTGTCACAGTCCAGGTAATAATCCCTCCCCACTTTCTCTTGAACACTCAATGGGCGCTCACCATCTCGAGGCCAGAGCGTTGTTCCTCCAATAGGACCCAGCTGGAACCGATCTCCATCCAGGATGACGTAAAACCCAGCAAAAGGCAGATGTCTCCTGCTCGGGAAAAGTTTTCACAAGCGCGCGTTGATCGCACACAGTTGAGACGGCGACAGAAAATTGACTTCGTCGATCACAAGTTCCTCGTCGTCATTCCAGTTCTTCTGCAAAAGGAAGAGGGTCCTCTCTGGAATCTCAGAACTTTTCTCTTTGCCATTGACTTCGAGAGCATCGTGAATAGTGAAGCCCTCCATGTTCGCTGCTGCGACTCCAGAAAAAGCCATTTCTGTAGTACCACGATCAGGGGGGTTACCTCAGTAGGAGGGATGTAACGGCCGTCCAGGCCGCTCGCGCGACACCCACTATGGGACTCGAGGTCCAGGAAGTCGGGCCGATCGAAACGCCGAGACAAGAAGACACGGTTTACTTGCCGGCGACGACGGTGCCTCCCACCGTCGTCGCCCTTCGTCCTAAAAGGGCGGAAACCGTCGCCCGGGCCCAATTCCCCGATAGGGACTTGACCCGGGCCGTCACCAACCAATGCAGATAATTCCCTCCATGCATACAAAGTCCCCCGAAGCGATCATTACAGACGAGGGGGAGTGACCGTTCCGCGCGCAACGCGCTGCAACCGCCGCGTGGCGCCCGGTCGGCTGTCGCCTGCCGCGCCCTCCGGCCGCGGCCACTCGGACCCCGCGGCGGCGTCTAGGCCAGGCGCGCCCCTCCGCGGGCTCGCGCCTGCGCTCATAGGCGGGCCCGCTGTCCCCGTTCCGTCCGAGCCCGACCTGGCCCGCGCTGCCGACCCCCCTTCGCTTCCGCCGCACCTCCGGTGCTCCGCCGGCCGCGCCACGGCCGATGGCGGGCTCCCGTAGTACTACAATTTTGACTAGTCGCTCGTGTCTCCTACTTGTGGTCGCTTCTGGGGCTTCCCTGATGGAATTCTCTCGTGAGATCTCGAGATACAATGCGAGAGTGTCGATCAAATAAGACGGATCGTTTCGACGGACCGCCACTGCACGTGGAGATACAAAGTTGCCTTAACAAAAATCTCTGGCTCCGCGGGATCTACCAGAGCCCGCATCTGAAAAATTGCCGGTACTCGTCTTTGGCGGCATATCGAGGCGAGCCCTCGGCAACGAGCTTCAGCGGTGGGGAGACCACCTTAGATCTCTGGAAGTGAGATATAAATTCGAACTGTGAAAGGTCTTCCAGATCAAGTGGTCTTTGAGAGTAAAAGTCCAAAGTTACATTCGAATGTGCGACGGATCCGTCAGGAGTCATAAAACACGTCTCTCGCAATCTGGCGATCCTAGATTTCCGAAGGAAACATGCAAGCTCCGCAACCTGATAAAAACACGGCTCGAATCGCACAACTTCTTCCCTGTCCGCATCCACAGCGCATCCTGAACGCTGACTTCTCGCGTATTCAGAATAGAAAGAAGCGCTGTGTGCAACAGTTGTTTCACAGTCCTCTTCCCAGCGTTCTTTGACAGCTGGTACAAGATCCGAGGCGCCAGTTTGTTTTTTTCATGTTTAGTTAAATAAGATGCTGTGGACACGGCCGCCCCGTACGCGTCGAGTAAATTGGAACGTCCATATTAGCTCCCCAGCAACTCTGAAAACTCGGGTTGTACGCGTTTACGCGGCTGAGGGCTCGGGCAGGGGAAACCACCAGCTTTGTCTTTCTGTTGCGAATAACTTTTCGCATCGTATTTTCGTTGGACAGCGGGCGAGGGCATTCAATGAGACTCTTTGTATGCTGTCCTCCGGGCTTGCAGTAATCGTTGCACGGATATGTTTGGACGCACTGAGCAAGTACAGCAACGTGTACCTTTGCAACATTCTCCTCCATTGACTGCCATGGGGCATGCATGCACGGATGCCTATCTTCAGAGAAGTCAACGTCGTTCATCTCTGATCTTAGCTGTGCGTATACAATAGAGTCCACAAACGCTTTCATTTCCGGGGGGACTACTCCCTCTCCTAAAGTCGACAGATCGGGAGCATTCTCTACCCAAAGAGACATGCGAATGTGCGGTGATCCTTTCTCTTGGTATGTAATTCTCCAAAACCTGTCAGCGATTGTACCCAAGAGTCGACCCTCGCCCATACAAAATGAACCCAGAAAGCGGCCCACGGAATCTGGAAACGTTCAAAAGAAAGATCCGGACGCGTTGCGAGCACTTCGGCGAGCTCAGTTTTTCTCTTCGCCGCGATGTCCGGTGGATCCATGTCAGGCAATGCGTGTTGTAAGAAGTCCAGCCATAACAAATCGGCTGCGCTAAGTGCCATGAAGAGCGTTGGCGGTTTTATCAAAGACAACCTGACCGTTCCTTGGAGTTCCTTACTCCGGAATTGCCCAAAGCCGCGAGAGCCTTCACACTGAACATCTGAGGTGTCAGAGTCGAGACATTCGCTCAGCGCTTTTTCTTTGGAGCTCTATGTCGCTTTTGGTTCTTCGAAAGTGTCAATCAGGTCTTTTATGAGGCGCTTGAGACTATCTGACTCGTCCATAGTTGCCGTGACACCCATGACTGTCCTCCTCTGAACTGCTGAATGCAAAAAATACAGGAACTGAGCCACTCGACTAAACGGTAGGTGATGGGGCCGCAATAAATGACCGAAAAAAGTTCATCGCCTTGGTTCCGCGCCCCCGCCATCGTTGAACCGCCGTCACATAAGCATTATTTGGAATACACCGGTAGAAGAGCCCCGTATCGGCCACGTTGTTGATCCTCTCGGGACTGTACCCCTCCATCCTATATTGTACACTCTCTCGCACGTCAATGAGTGCTGACTTGTCACCACAAGAGATGGACCACCTCCTCTTGCGACCTGCCCCGCGGCCGTGTCTTGGGCTCGGCTCCGACGGCTCAGGCCCGCCGCTAGCCGTCAAATGTTGATCTTCACTGTCAGCCGGGGCCGAAGATGCTTCGAAAGGATCCTCCGTCGAAATCTTAGGGTTCCCACAAAGCGTCTCAACAGTCGCTACAGTGGCTGCATGAGCTGCGACGCCAATAGCCGGGTGGATGTCAGGAGAGGGATCAGGGCTCACTCACTCCACCGCGGCGGTCGCCGCGGCGGCCGCCGCATCGCCCACACGCCTGCGCCCCAGAGAAGCCTGAGAGAGGGGAGGATTGCCCATGGCACCCCAACCGCCCCGGCGCCCTCGCCAGAGCGGCGCCCCTTCGTCTAAAGTGTCGAGGGCGCGCCGCCTCTTCCGCCGCGTCCGCATTTGTCGACGTGCCGGCGCCCGGGCAGCGCAGCTGCGCGGCAGCGGCTGCGACGGGGACCCCTCCCCCGCCCGACCAACCATGGGCCATGGCCACCTCCGCCTCCGCCGCTGCGTTTCCGGCCCGGCAGCAACCGCGAGCGCGGCCGCCGCCAAGATCGCGGACCGCCTCAGCAGCGCCCGTCACCGCCGTCGTCTGTGGTGGTGTGGCCACCGGTGTAGTCTCCGTGACCTCCACCGCTTGCGCCTCGCCGGAACAACCGCGACGGCTTCCGCAGGTCTCGGTGCCGTCGCGGACGCCCCCGTTGTCGCCACCGTCTTCGCTCGCGGCCCCAGCCGGCCCCACCGCCTTCAGCCGTGGTCGCAGCCGCCTATGCCGCCGCTCCGGGCCCCTCGCCGGCGTTTGGACCTGCCGCTGGCCAACCAATCATACTGCTGGAAAACACAGCTTCACGACCAGAGCAAAGCGGGCACGGCTCTTTTCTAATTGAAATTGTTTAAAAACACGTCGCCCCAGGGCAGAGACACCGTGAGCGTCAAGGTCTCTTCAATACCGTCACCTCAAGCCGGCACCAGCAAATCAAAGGCCGAATTCAAGGGCCCGATTGCTCACCATGCGCGCAAAGCCTTGCATGTGGATCGAAGACAGCCTCGAAGACGAAGCGGATGCTGGTCTTATGATATCTTGCTGACAGTGATCTCGTAAGAGTAGCGTGTGGGCGTGGCCGTTCTCACATATTTCAATAGGTTGTCTTACAGTGCCCTCCTTGCTTGGGAATTGGCCGCATGCACATCATTTTCATTGTCTTGGTCGTGTATCGGGCCTGCCCCATGAAATGTTTTGTGTCGCCATATCACCGACCTGCCATTCCAAGCTGCAAGCCGCGATTTAGACGAGTTGCCTCAAGTGTCGCCTTCGAATCGCCGCGAAGTAACCAGACAAGCGCGTGGGCAGGACCACTGATGATAAGCGCGCCCGCCGCTCCGCTGCCACTTGCTGTGATGAAAGGGTGCGTGCGCGTCAGGTGCGAGGCGCAGTGGGTGTCTGGTTATCATTCTTCAATTGTGCCAGGACTGCCTTCGTCTTTTTGGTGCCCGAGCCGTGACGTTGCTTTAGAAACGTGAAGACGCCTACCCCCGCCATCCATCTGCTACGACGTGCATGCTCAGCCTTGAACGTGCGGTAAAGCGCTGCAAGGTCCGCGTAGAAATCGGAGAGGCGCTTCTCTGCCTCACCCCGCATTCGCCAGTGGTCGCCAAATAGCTCCTCCAGGTCCCACATGGCCACACGGCCGTCCCCTGTGACCGCGCACTCGTCGAGTGCGAATTCACAGTTCAGCCCGTGCCCCATGGGGGGGAGCGGAGCGGACCCGCCTGACTACTCAAACACTGGCATGCCGGCGAGCTTTCTGGCAGTTTCCTGTGCTGCACAAGCTCTCGGTAGGCCGTCATCTGTGACAGTCCGTGCAACCGCGGTGGTGGCACAACGGGGAGCACCGCCCTGTTAAGCACCAGCGCTGCCGGTGATCCAGTAAGAGGGGCGGAAGACGCGTGGGCCAGCGACTGACGCCACAGCTCCCGCGCGCGGGGGTCTCGCAGCACGTCGTCTGCGACCAGCCGCGCGAGCAACTCGCGCATGCGCCAGAGATCCCAGTCCTCCAGATTAAAGCTTGTGTCCAGGTGCGATCGCGTGTCGCCCGCAGTGGCAGAGTCGCGCGCCATCACGCTGCTCATCCTCATGTAAACGTGCTCCTTCAGAGCTACAAGCCCTCGGGCATCTGCCGACATACGCGCCGCTCCTTGTGCTTGACCACGGCTGCGCTTGCTGGGGCTACGGTCTCCACAGCGACTTGAACGGCTGTTTTCAGCGAGGGCAGAACCCGCTGCACGGTTCCGGCAGCCGTGTCGCCCGCCACTGCTTGCGCTCTCACCATCTTCACGACGTACGAAAAGAGACGGGCTTCTTGAGCAGGGGATGACGTTGAAGAAGCGACGTACAGGGGATGCTGGCCAAAGCCAGCTTGGCAGCCCACGTATGGAAATGAACTGACCGGCACCGCCGCACCAGGGAACAGAAGTCTCGCACGGCCTCGCCCTGCGCCCTGTGGTCTCTCGACTCGCGCTCCCCAAGGGCCCTCTCAGCGATTTCTTACCACGGTCAGACGGTGCCTTGCGACGCCTGCGGAACAGCGACGCTCAGGCGGGGCGTGCAGTGCGACGAGCAGCTGGCGGGTCTTCTGGACATCGCGTTGGTCACGTCCGGGTTGGGGATAGCCGCCTCATTGGTGCCAGCGCAGATCATTAACGACCACAAACCGTGCTCCCTGATGTCGCTCTCCACAGCGTCCCGCCGTGTGCCCATCTGCGCCGCCGTGCGGTGGCCAAGGTGAGTCTTGACGGCCCAGTCAGGCACACCCTGCCCCAAGGGAACCTTGCTGAGGCGGTCGTCGTGATAACGGTAGCTCATGGCCCTCACGTAGTCTCCGTTTGAGGCCGTCACAACCAGAAACAGTTGCCACGCACGGACGCCCACGTTCACGAACGCCCCCCTAAAGTGCGCCGGCTTCTCGCCGGCAGCGATGAGCGCCTCACTTTCGTGCGCAAAGAGGTGGTAACAGTCTACTGGCGGCCTCGAAGAGTCTGCGCCCGGCCGGTGACACGAAAAAAACAGCTCTTCCGAGATCACTTCGACCGGCCGCAGCAACTGGTCGACTTGTGGCAGCGCCCCGATGCATCGCACGACCCCGTCAGTAGTTTTATTTGCCGAAATGTGCGTGCACAGCACTTTGGGTTCCTCTTCCCCGGCTGCCTGGAACATACCTAGGAATTGGTGTGCGGCCAAGTCACTCCACGCGAGGTCACATGTCGTGGCCCCGCACGGCATGAGTGAAAGCTGCACAGCGAATCTCTTCCTCAGCATCAACGCCTGCGAGAGTTCAGGGCCGTATTCGGCTCCACCAGGACGGCATTTTTTCCCCCACGCCGCTGCTCGTCCGACAAGGTTGCGTCTCGTCTTCCCAGCTCGTTGGACACTCTCGCCGCGTTCTTCTGCAGCAGACGGTCTCTCTTGCGGCGCCCTACCACCGACACGGCGGGGTTTCAAGCTTCCGCCCGATTATACTTCGTACGCCGCTCGCTTCCTGCAGCACGAGCATGTGGCAGTGCGCCACAACAGGTTGAACAGGTGCGCATTCGTGGAGAGCGCTTTGAGGATTCCCTGCAGCACGTGGTGGCTCACCACCCTGCCCGCGCAGCCCTCGTTGTCTGTGCCTGCTGCGCCCCCTACGTCATCCGCAACGGCGGGGGAAAGTCCCTTGAGGGTACGTGCCCCGCGTGTATCGCCATGAACCGGAAATTTCGCGCCACGGTGTCCCCTTTCACTTCTTCCCGCCAAACCCGGTGCCGCACTTGGGGGCCAAGGCTGACCGAGCAGCACCTTGCTCGGCGCTGGGCCACCAGGAAGGAAAGGAGAGTGAGCACCGGACCCTGCACGAGAGACCACCCCCGTTAAAGTGGCCCGTTCACGGGTGGGGCGTGCGGGGGGGGGCACATACAGCACGCCCCCAACGCGCACCCCATTTCGCCCCAATGGCCCCGCCCCGCGGTCCGCCTTTGCCTCAGCGGCAGACCGCCCATCACCGAGGGGGAGGCCCGTTCCATTGTAGCGGTCCCCCAGAGGACTGCTGCAGTTGGCATGGCTGAAAAACACCGCAGACTAATCAGCCGCCCCGCCACATCGAGCTTGTCGAAAAAGAGACGTGAAATCAGAATCTAGACGTAGACCCTGTTCGGCAGAGTCACTCAAAGCCGAGAGGCGGTCGGGGCCGACTCCTTAATTCTGGAGAGACGGGGACAGCCCCGCAGTTCCCCCCGACCGCGCGGCGGGGGCCACCTATGACGTGCGCGCGTGCTCGCACCGGTGGTGGGCTCTACAGCGCGCGCGAGTCTGACGCCGCGTCCGACACATACCGAAAGAGGTGGTGCCGTCGCCGTTTGGCACCATGGAATTAAGGGGGACCCCCGTCCGAACAGTCGAATGACATACCCAGACCACCAAGCCCATTCCTGTGGGAATGCGCTTCTTTTCGCTGTGACCACCTTACCAGGGGTTTATGCCCGCTTGTAAGCAGCCGCAGCGCCGGAACTGTGCGGATCTGAGTCTCTTCAGATGTCCGTCGACGTGGGCATACTCGCTCCGCCATGTATCCGTATGATATCATTCAACAACCACATATCTCTCCTTGGCCGCTACAGTTATCCGTTTTTGCTTCCGAGCATACCGATGTGCTCGTGAGAGCCTTCTGGGGTCGTGTCCAGTTTGGTTTTCTATCTCGACGAGCACTCTCATATTGCTTTTTCATTTCGCAGCAAACAACAGGGTCACCATCAAGCAACCGATCCTCTATCCCGTCAAAAGCAGTCACGTCGCAGTGTCGGGCGATCAGTGGAAGATTCATTTGATGCTTGAAGATCCGTTCCAGAACGCCGCGAACCAATCAAACAACACTCCATTCTTCGCTTCCATACTCGCACACAAAAAAACACACACACACAAGAGCAGTACTCGGACACCACCTCTCCAGCACAATTTGATGCAAGGCCGAGGCTTGCGCGCTGCCTTGTGGCATCCATCTGGAGGTTACGCTTGCGTGGAGACGGGTTTTCCCGGCTCAATCTGTGGCGGGCCTCCTCCACTGCGTCCGTGCAAACAACGCGCCACGCCTTCTCGGACCGGGCCGCCTCAAGAGCAGTGTCCCGGTCGGCCTTGGTGGGCGTGTTGCCAGCCACCCGAGCAGCTTTCTCCGGCCGCCCCTGCTCCTGCGCAGCGTTCTTGAATCGCTTGTCCTCCTATTATTTATCGAGGGCGGAGACCACGTCCGGTGCCGTCAGGTTGACGCGCCGCCCAGCAGTCGACAGGGTTTATTGGATTTCGGTCTGCTTCTTTATGTCCTTGCGAATCGCAGAGACCGCACGGTCCGCCAACATTTGTAAGTAGACGTCCCTTGCCGTGCGGTCGGCTCCCTTGTTGACGCCCTCCCAACAGACCTTCTTGGGGTCTAAAGGCCACCTTCCGACGTTAGCAAACGCGGCGGCTAGGTGGGACTCAGAGGAAGCGTGGTGGGCGGCTTGCTTGATGCAGTCCATCAAGGCCAGAATTGTGAAGCTGCACCCGAGACCGACACACTCACCCGACGGGCTGCGAAATTGACGTCTAATGGCTGGTTGGAAGCTGCGGTTCGCCGACTTGTTGTCCAGAGCTTGAGCAGGATGCCATCGTTTAGAAAGTTCTGCAATAAAAGGCACAATAGACCGCACAAGCTCCGGGAGGCCGAAGGCGGATAGGAGGACTTTTGCGGAGTCCTGAGCCGGCAGCTTGTTCACAACTGGATGGTTGCTTTTAAAGAAGGCGGAAAACTTCTGCGCCCACACATCGAAGAAGCCACGATCGGGCCCCGGCGGGTCCGTCCGCACCACCAAGCCGAGCCGTTGAGACGCGATGCCAAAGCTACCCCTCTCTCATTGCCGGCCTCCGTCGCCTGCATGTAGCGGTGGCCGCTTGCGCTGCCGGCCACCATCAGAAAATGAGCCGCGACCCAGCCGGCAGGCGGAATTTAAAACGCCTCCGCGCAGGCCGGAGCCCCAGAGCCAATCGTGGCCATCACGACCTCCGGCTGTCTCAAACTGCGGGGCCGGATAATTGCGGGCCGCGCCTCATGTAGTAGCTCCCTGTCCTTGACGTGTGTCTCGTCCATGTTCCAGAGTTGGAGTGGTTGCACGATATTCGGGTCCCTGTACATCAATAGGAGGCCAGCAAACCACCTGAAAAGCACAACCGGTCGCGCACTCTCGGCACGGCTCTGTTCCAATGTGCCCACGCGGTACATCTGCAGCGCAGACCACCGACCCGAAAACAAGCCAGAAAACGAAATTCCACGGGTACGGCTCTCACCAAAGTCAGACCGGGCGGACGCTTGAAGGTCAGTGGAGAGACAAGAAACGTATTCACCCTCTCAACTAAGAAAACCAGTCCTGGTCAACTCTCGACCGAGCAGTGCCTGCACTCTTACGACGCTAACAGACAACTCCTTCTCCTCTCGCAGAAAGACGGGGCGCCGACCGGCAGGACCTGCCTGGCCCCCAGTAGCTACAAAGTGGCGCACGGCAACGCGAGAGACCTCAACCTCTCGAGCTACAGCGGTGGCCGCAAGGCCCCGCGTGAGAAGAGCAGCCATCTGCCGCTGCTGCTCCGGCGTCGACCGCGGTTTGCGTTCACCACCAGACACCGGACGACCACCTACAGCCTCATGTGGTGCTACTGGTTTTTCCTCTTGCTGCACACCTATTACCAGAGAGCGTCCACCGCCCTCATTGGTGCTGATTGGACGGTGCCGGGGGTATTCACGCCCGTGCGGGCCCACTGTCCGTCCCGTAGATTTCCCCGTGTCCAGGATTGCGTGCATGTATGCTGAGGGAGTGACGCATGTGAGTCGGGGTGCATGCATCATCTTGTTGTTGTCTCGAGGCTGGCAATGTCGTTTTTCTAAATCGAGGTACACGTGAGAGTTGCTCAGACACTGTCGTGACCCATCACTCATTTTCATATTCACCTTCCCCTCCGCCCAACACCAGGTCAACGTTATCCTCCAATATTACCGCGTTCTCCTTAGCCCCCAGCCACTCAGACACGCCACTTATTAAATATTCCGGCTGGGACCCGGGGAAGAAGCCGTCTGCAAGCGTCGCACTGCGCAGCACTTTAGTAATTTTCGCGACTGCATTGGCAACCAGCGCCGAGTCTCCACGGTGGTAGTCGGTGTAGATAGCGGTGACCTCGTTCTGCATGGGAGCTGGCAGGCACCGGGCCGTAATCCTGCAGCGGGTCAGAGACTCAGGGGTGGTGTTGGCCCACTCGTCCCGGATGATTCGTGTCACGTCTAGAAACGACACCCGTCCGGAGTTGGCCAGCCTTGCGATGGTCCGTGTGACCCCGTTCGTGGTCGTCGACCTGTCGAGATGATCCACCATCGCGCTCAGGAAGCGCCGCCTGTAGCGCATTTTCAGCGCCGCAATGGCGCCCGCGTCGAGGGGCTGGAAAATTGCTGTCTTATCGAGTAGGAGGGCGATGAGCACCAGTTGATCGTCACTGATGCCAACGTGGAAGAAAATTTGTCGACCACGAGAGCGACCTGCTCGGTCTTGTGCAGTCGAACGGACAGAAGAAACGCCTGTTACACCGACGCTTCTAAGACGACCCCTCCCATGCAGCTGATGCGCTGGCTGAAGTATGGCTGCGTTGATGCGCAGCCGGGCCGGCGGAAGCACAGCGGCAGCGCGGCCTTGCCGATGACGGCTACCGGAACTTTCTTGGACCCTGTCGCGTGAAAGGCCAAGACGAGGGTGACACGCTCTTTCACCTTCATACTCTTAGTGCCACTCGCGGCTCGACGCTGCTCCGCGGGGACGAAAGAACGGTTCGATAGGCAATGGTAGAAAAACCCGGTCTCGTTCATGTCGCAGGTATTCTCGGTTTGAAATTCTTGAAGTAGTCCCCGAGTGGTTGCCATCCGCTCCGCTTCCTCCATGTTGCCCGACCCGCCCGCTCCATGAGGTACCACGCTCTTAAGGTCGTGCCACTGCGACCACCGCTCCACCCCGCTCCTCGACGCCTTGAAGTTGCACACCCCAAGCTCATTGCCAGTTTCCTGGCTTTATCTTGCAAAAGGTAGATGGTGAAAAGGATGCGCTTTCGACAACGCCTTGAAAACAAAAGAAACGAATTGTACATCCGCTTGTCGATGGAGCCTAAATCCGACCCCCGCCCATTTTCACGAAATGCCCGCGTGCTGGCCGCAGCCAGCGACTTGTATTAGTTGCGCCTCTGCAAAACCTTCCGCAGGTTGTCAATGGACGACGAGGAAGCAATGGTGCGAAGGATATCGGGGAGGGACAGCCCCCTCTCCTGCGCCTGTATCACGTCCAGCCTCGACAAGAGAGTGAGTGACTATCGCCCGGTGCTGGGCACGGGGCGATTGTGGCAGCCTGTCTCGTTGTATCCGCCGTCGAGGCACACGCGCTACACCAGCAGGAGAACGCCGCTCGTCTGCGGCACCGCGCTCGCCCGCAATGGAAACCGCGGCAGCGCAGGAGGCATGTCGACCGGCAGCACCGTTAGCCCCAGCGACGTCTGGCGCCTTGAGGGTCAGTGCAGCCTCTGCAGCAGCCGCAGCGGCGTTAACCCGCGGGGCCAAAAGGACGGAGCCCGGATGGATGGTGACGGGATCGGTTTTGTTGGGTACAGGGGAACTCATAGATGCGGGGGCGGTGGGTCTGGGGCAAGGGTCCTGACAGACTAGCATGTTGATGTAGCACCGAGAAAGGGCGGAAATGTGTGCATGCCGGTTGGGGCTGGACCGTCGTCGAGAGGAACGGTCGGCGTGGTGGGCTGACGACACGGGCAGCGTCGACGGATGGCTACGACGGGGTCGGCCAAATTCAGGTTTTTTTTACCAGGGGGTACTGTGCTGTGCGCTGGTCTTCAAAATTCGGTCGAGTAACTGTCATCAGGCCCATAGATTTATCAAATGTATTGAGATAGTCCCTCTCTCTCTGCGATCGATTGTGACCGGGAATTGTGATGGGCGTGGCACTATCAGATCTGGAAATAACCGACACAGACCGTACCAGAGTGCAAGTGCACGTTTCTGGCATCCGGAGATCCACGAGGTGAACTGTGACGGGCCCTCTCGTCCAAGCATTCTTGCGGAAGCCATCAAACGCAAGTGCGATGTTCCTTTTAAAACACTTTCACGTGCGCGAGATATAAAAAGACATCCCGCACACATGAACGTGTTCGGATCGAATGCACCAAACGAGCCCATTTTATCTCGTTCTTCCTTCGTGCGCGGGATCCCACTGTCGGGCAGCTCGGTTCTAATAATATTCGCGTGAATGGGGCGATCAGAACTACGCGCTCCCATTGGCTAGCACGTGCCTATGCACGCCGTGCGCGGGGCGGGAAGACAGGGCCTGAGTGGCTATGCGATCCTTCGCGGTCGATCGACATTCGTTACTAGACTCCGTGCCCAACAAAGGATGTCACAGGAATGGAAATGAGCTGTACCCCGATATCGATCCAGCTACTGTCGTTCCACGAAATGTCCGGCACTCCGCCGTCATCAATAGTGACATGCACTTCTGACAAGAGCAAACGGTTGACTTGAAAGCCGACCTGAGTACACAGCCTGTCCCAAACAACGCGAGGACCACGCGAGAAAAGCAAACTACAGCTCTGATTCCCGGCTACAGGAAGCTGTCGTGGGCAAAGGAGATTTCATTTTTTCGGATGATCACGGTGGACTATACAAAAGAATGCAGTGAAATGGCCCAGTTTCCGTGCAATTGGCACGTCAAGCCGAGCCGTGGCACTGGAGCCGCCAGCACTCTGATACGTGGCGGTGACGATTGGTAGGAGCAGAAAATTTTAGCATGGATTCTTGCATGCGCACAGGCCTCTTATTGACTTGTTGGCTTGATTGGGATCTCTCCGTTTTGTCCTTTGCGTGCCCGCTAACTGCAAAACTGAAAACCGTCGCTGTTGACAATAACCCCCAAATACGACACATCACATGCTTCACGCTCTCGGACAGCCGTAAGGGGGTCGCAACCTTCCGCAGCAGAGTGGATGCTTGGTTTTCAAGTATGAAGAACCGCAGTCCCACATGCGTCCAGAGGGCGGGTGGCAGACGTGCGAGGCTGACGATGTGGTTCATTGCTCCACGGCTCGTCGCGTGCCATAGACGGGCCGATCGGCTCCTCAAAAATTCTCAGGCCCGATGACGCCCGTGCTACTCGAATGAGTGCGGCTTCGAAGGTGCTGTTGATCTCGAGAATCAAATCCAAATCGACGAAATTCATCGAGTTGGTGTCTGTGGCCTCGAGCTGTTTTCAGGCTCAATGTTCATAAATGTTAGGATGCGATCGGATGCCGTGGTCCGGCATGCCGCGTGACGCAGATCAGAACGAGATATCGGTCGTCGCCAAGAGGCGCCGTGGTGCAATCGACTCACGTCGCTCGGTCCCTCGTGTGCCGCCGCCACAGCGAAAATGTGACAGACCACGGATGGGTGGTCGGTCGGTGCCGTGTTTGGCGGTGGCGGACCAATTCACGAAGCGCCTCCGGCGCACCGCCCGGATTGCGCTCACCGGCCCCATGCATCGACATTGACCGCTTCCACCCCCCCCCGCCCGGGATCCATCAGTGCCCGGTCATCCCTCTCCTGCGGGCCACTGGTCCCACTTTCGCAGGGGTGCGTCTTCGACGCCGACACTCTGTTGGGTCTGCCGTTGTGGCGCCATCCCCTTACTCAACCAGCACACTGCGCCCAGTCATACCCCACCACTCTTCGCAATTTGATTGGTGCACGTCACGTGCTCAGATGTCAAGTGACGGTAGTGAACCCGCCCCGATCGGCCCCGCTAGCGTGGGGACGGCAGATGGGGCGGATGTCCCACTGAGAGCGATTCCTGCCGGCCCGGCGGATCCGTCGAAAGATTCTGGTGCGTCGCCGGGACAGCGCGAGGCGGTAGAGGACGGTTCGCCTGGGGAAGAGGACGACGCCGGTGGATCGGAGGGTCAGACGTGCACAATTTGTGCGTAGCGCCGGCGGTTTCCGCACGACAAGCACAACGCGGCAGCGTGCGAGGCTAACAGTCGCGAGTGCACCACTATTCTGGCCGTCCCGGTCGAGATCCGGACAGCCGTTTGCCAATGTACGGAGACAATGAAATCTAAGTGCCCAAAGATGATGGTGTACGTTATTTTGATGATCTGTGCCTGCCTTCTGGGGCGTACTGCAGTGGCGAAGGCGTCTGTGGTGCGCTTTCTGCCGCGCTCACAAAGTGACATGTATTAGCCCCCGTGTCACGATGTCATCGTCGCTTGTTGGTCTTCCTATCGCGGTTTCATTAGCTAGTTTGTCTGGCAGCTGCGAGCTCTATTACGAAGAGAAGCACCTTCCGCACAACGTTTTCTTGACGAAAGTGTTCAAGCTGGGCTGTACGAAAACAGGCCGGCTCTCGGTGGTCAGAGCACGTGGGGTGTCGACACGCCAGATTTCATGGTGAATCGAAAGACGCAGCCAGTACATCTCGGGAGCGAGGCGGTCTCCGCTCGTCAAACTGCCACGCGCAAGGCCGACAGGCGCGAGGCGGCGGACGTGCGCCGCCGGGCTGCGCTTCAACCAGTAGTGACCAACTTTCCGTCTCCTGCCCGCAATGCGTCGATGGCGCGGGTGTCGGACGCTTTTTCTGGTTCTCAAGCGCGTCCTGCTTTGTTTCTCGATCCGCGCGAGCAGGCTTACCACCCGGCTTACGCGGCGGGAATCGGCTCTAGAATCGGGGAAAGCATTTCCATTCTCTACGATGGGGCGACGCAGTCCGATGTGAAGTTCAGTTACTCGGCGCCCAGCGAAGTTCCAAACGCCCATGTCATTCGGCGGGGGATTCACAAGCGGCTGCAATAGTCATCCTCGGTCAAAAAGCAAGCCCACGTGGACTGTATCAAGGCTTTGATGGGTACACTAAGCGGGCCGCTTGGGTAGTCCCCACTGTACGTTGACCACAGCTCGCGATTATCGCTTTGTCTCTCTCTCAAAACCGCTAGCAGTGATTCACGGCAGTGCTTAGAGGCCAGGGTTAAGCTCTGAATTTACAAGCCATCCTTTCTATCCGCACCTCTATGCATGTCGTCAAAGTTTGAAAAGGGACGCCCAAAACCTTGGACACGCATCCAGTGGCCAGCATCAAGCAGTTGGTGGCAGTGCGGCTCTTCTCACTACTGATGCGGCCCAGCAGAGCCTGGATGCTGCCCAAGCGTCCAGTCGCCGCGCTAAACAGACTGGAGGGGCTTACTTCAACCGCCTTGGCCCCCCCGCGCTCGCAAAGAGCGTCGGCAGCTACATTCTCGGTCCAAGATCCACACAGGCGCGGGATTGCTGTGTTGATAAGGCGCGAGGGAGGATGGAGAGTGAATATTTGCGCGAGCATACTGTATCCGGGTCGTCTCTGTCCGCTACGAACGTGGACATGCTTACTTTGTCTGAGTGGGGAGATACCGGGCAGCCCCATCCCTCAATTGGCAGCTTCCTTGCAGGTGTTGTAGACGCCATTCGTAGCTGGTTTTCTTCACATCGTTGAGCATTGATATCGTTGAGTCACATTGTCGGGCTTGCCTTGCAATGCTTCCAACCTAGAACTGTTCTTCCTGTCTACTTTCTCTCCACCAGCATCGGCTCAAGCGCATCCCTCCACGGTCCCTTGGGACCCGGAAGCTCCGGCACAATCCGCACGGCCTCCATCAGACAACGTCCAAAGTGCTTGCCTATATTTGCTGCAGTCAGGGAAACCACTGCCAAAGCGTGGCGGAGAGCGTTGGACTCGTCTGGGAACGCGTGATGCATCTCCTTCAGTAGCTTTGACAGCTCACTGAACACCTCTTTTATCGGTTGAAAGTCTGGGCTGTAGGGGGGAAGCGGAAGAAGGAAGACGCCCGCGGCTGTAATCCACTAGTCCGCTTCCGCCGGGTGGATGGGAGCGTTTTCGTAGAGAAGGACGCACCTTATATCCTGCAACGCCCAGGGCAATCCCCGCACAGACTGGTTCATCGTCGGTAGTAGGCCGCCGAGGAAAATGAGCCATGCCGGCAGCAGAGGGAGGCAGTCAAATGATGGCACGCCAGCACTACCATGGGGGGGGGGGGAGGGGACGGCAGCTGACCAGCCCCCAGAATACAGCTGTCTGGAGGGAATCAGCACGCGCACGGGTGGCGCGTCTCGGAACGATCGCGACGCCACTAGGTTGGTTAGCCTCAGCCAGAGCGGTCGCTGTTTCTGGACCCCTCGGGGAATCGAGCGAATTGTCAGTCAGGCGATGCTGTCAGGACCAAAAATGTGGAGTAACGCGGTGATTCCTTCCATCGCAGCAGTTTGAAGCATTCCTAGGCCGTCGGTGGAATGACGTCTGCCCACTTGTGAGTGGACCGTCCAAACACATTTATGTATCACTCATCATACGTTGATCCATTCTTGCTATTGGGTTCGATCCCGGGACGTTGGTAGCGCATCTACCATCCTTCCGCCAAGTCACCGCCACGCCGCATCAGCGCCCCCTCTACACTACCTCGACGCCTCCGGTGCGCAACCACCACCTCGTCACCGCGGACCTTACACTCCTCGAGTGCTCCATCACCTCGCGTCGTCAACTTCGCTGGCCTACACGGCTAAGGCTGCACGACCGAGTGAGCGCGAGCTGAGCCGCCCGGCTGTTGGATGAGGATGTGTCCATGACGTGCGTCGCTGTTCTCTGTCCGTGCTGCCTCTCTTTGTTGTGTGGCATAGGCACACGCTGGTCGAGTGCGTGGTGGCGAGACGTGATGACCATGGCATTGGTCTGACATTGGCCCATAATCCATTGCTCGCGTGTTCCTGTGTCTTCCCGCTTCCCTGTGTCTGCCGCATGGTTTTGTGCTCATTGCAGATAAAAAACTGCAATAATGCCCAACAGGTTTGGGCACCTCCCGCCCATGTCTGATCTCCTTTCGATCGCCGATGTGGTGGCTGGGGGGCAGCCCCCCCAGGCACCGTCGTCGGGAGTGGCGCAGTCTGCGGCCGTGCCCGCAGGCGCCGCCCGCCCGCCATACTCCGCCCCGCCCCGCCCGCTCTACCTGCAGCGCCCTGAGCCAGGGCCGGCCAGCGTCCTGGCTTCTACACGCCCCTCTACGGACCACCAGTCTGAGCACCGGCTGTACGACGGCGGTCCCGTATCGCCCGACAGCCCGGCGCCGGCGGAGGTTGATCATGCCGACCCCGTCTAGATTCCCTCTCGGGCGCCATCCTTTGTGCGGACCAACCTACCGGACGACGGCATGCCCTCGGGCAGCGCCTTGTTGTACCAGGCAGGCTTCGGGGGGTCCCAAAAGCTGACGGGGGTGCGCCCTTCGGGCCCGTCCCAACAATCGATCGATGCGTTCAACGATTCTGACGACGGGCTACGGTCGGCATTTGCGTTTAACATCTTCTGCTCGAGTGATTCGCCTGTTCGCGACCCGCGTGCTTGCAAGCGTCGTAAGTCCGGCAAGGCGAAACGAGTGGCACTCACCAGCAAGAAGCGCAAAAGCTCGGCCACTGCAATGGCCGCCGACGGAGATGACGAGATTGAGGACCGAGGGTTCTAGGCGGCCAAGTACCGCTTGTTGGTGCTCAAGTGGTAGGCTAAGTTCATTGCGGCTCAGTTAAGAACGGTCCGTGCCAAAAAGCAGCTGTCGCTGCTTCTCGCGGAGGCGTGGGTTGTCACGCGGTTGGCCTCGAAGATGAGCAACTCCCTGAAGCCATTTGAGTATGACGCTGTCTACTGGTTGATGGACACAGTGCGTTCTTACATGTCGGACCGTTTGAAGATCAAAGAACACTCGACAGGGTTGAGCCCATAGGATATCTTTGTGGCCGAGAGGAGCAAGGACTCCAAGAAGACCGCCGACTGGAGTACGACCGCCGAAGAGATGGAAAAGCTGGTGGGGACTGCCAAGAACATCCTCGCGCCCACCGGCGGTACGTGCAAGACGAAGCTGATGCCGTACAGGCGCTTGGTCCGCCGCAGCGCGGTTGTCGACGGTAAGACAACCAAGGGCACGGGTACGAATGACGGCGCGGGAATGTCTCAGACCACCGACAACCACTCCGATTCGGACATTGAGGCAAGTATTGGTGGTAAAAGTGGCACCTCTAGCTCCTCGTTAGGCTCCGATTGCGATAGTGGCGTGTTGCTTCCTTGTGTACTTTCCCGTACAGCACGCCGAGCGCCAGCTGTCTCTCCGACGGCGTTTCCGCCCGCTCACCGGGGGGGAGCGAGCGGTCGGTCGCGCCGGTCCCTCACTGCCGATGAGGACGGGCGGGCGGTGCTGGGTGGCGACGGCGCGCTTATGGCCATCATAGAGAGCACGTGCCCGTCGGCGAGCGTGCGCGCGGCGCAGGCGGACGTCGCCAAGAAGACGTTGGAGCTGCAAGCCACTGCTGCGGCACGCGCAGCGGAGGCAGCTCTCACTGCCGCTACGCGCCAGTACAAGCTGGACGTCATGCGTGAGATGCGCGAGAGCCTCGAGGCGAAGAGGCGCGCGCACGCGGCCGAGCAGCAGGCCGCGGCCGCTTTACCGAGGGCACAGAGCTCGGTGTCCCTCGAAAAGCTGAGTGTCCTGAAGGAGCTGTTCCTATAGAAGAGGGATGCTTCCATCGTGCAACACATTGCGTCGATGCCGGTGACAGGGGAGTTGACTTCGGCGGGTAGGGCATCTGGGGTGGGAACATTGACGGCTGGAGGCGGGGAAAGAGCGGCAGGTGCGGGACGCGCGGTAGGTGGAGGCAGTGTGGAGAGGGGAGGCGCCAGCCCGCCGGGTGGGGGCCGCGCGGCGGCAAACAAGTATGGGGCAGGGCTTTCGCACGTGGGTTCAACCGTCGGCAGCGGGGGGGATGAGGACGCACCTGTTGAGGCTTGCGGTGGGAATTGAGGCTCACGTGGGAGCTGATAGAGGGTGGCGTGCGTCTCTTTCTGTTGCGCAAGCGTGTGGCGTTCAGTCATTACATATGAGTTCCATGCTTCGAGCCTTGGACAAAGGATGCGGTCGCTGCGCTGCTGCGCGTGAATGCCTTCGGGCCTTTGCTCGCCGAAGAAGGGCTCAAGGCGCAACGGATGCAACAGACACGCGGTTTTTGATTCCGGTCTCAGTACTTGTACACGCCAGTGGCCTTCATGAAAGCATTTCAATCCCGCTTGACTCGCGAGCGAGTTGCCTCGGCACTCGAGTGAGCCGGTAGTGGCTCCTGGGCCGCGTTCAGGGTCGGACAAGGCTCGACACTCCCGTCGTTCACAGAGTTGGAAACATTGTGGAGCACAAAGCATGCCAGTATCCACCCTAGAGCCGCCAGAAAGTCCTCCTCAGACTCGATAGGAAGACACAGCTCTTTCAAGCTCGCCGAGCGCCCCTTGTTGAGGCAGCCCCCCAAGCCCGCACTGGTAAGTCGGAGTTACTGCGGACTGCCTGGATAAGTCCAGGAGTACTTA
>ENA-ORXR01001712-ORXR01001712.1-marine-metagenome-genome-assembly--contig:-NODE-1712-length-22563-cov-12.787735_pt1 | contig 22563 bp, 21 predicted proteins | sample MGYA00237866_ERZ511479 | MGnify/ENA metagenome assembly ERZ511479 | reverse complement strand
TCCCCCGCGCCCGCCGCGTCGTCCCCCCTCCCGCCCGGTGCCACCCGTTGCCCCACCGCAGTCGGCCCCCCAACGACCTCCACCCCCCCCACCCCCGCGACTGCCGCTACCACGCCCTCGTGAAACCCCTGCACGACCGCCGCCGACACGGCGGCGACGCCAGCGTCGCTCTTGTCGGCCGCAACGAGGAGGCGGAGCGTGCGAAAAGCGCCATCCACCTGCCCCGCCGGCGGCGTGTCGACCTTCACGCCCATGTTGGTCGCCACCGACAGGCCCGTGGCGGCCGCCACGGCGGGGTAGACGGCGGGGACGAGCGCGTCTTCCACGTCAAAGCGGGTGGCGGTGCCGCCGACCGCCGTCACCACGTGAACGTCCGTGTAGACGCAGACGCGCGCGCCGGGGGCGGCGCCGCCGGCGCACGCGGGGGGGACGGGCGCGTCCGCGGCGGCTTGGGGGGCGGCGGGGGCGGGGGGGGCCCGGGCGAGGGTAAGGCGCGCAGACGCGAACGCTGCGGCCGCCGCCGTGGTGCCGGCCAGCACCGCCGCCGCCGCCGCCGTCGCCACCACCACGGTGGCAGCCGCCGCGGCGACGCGCCGCCGCCGCCGCCACCGGGATCGCACCATGGCGGCTGGGGCGGGAGGGGGCGGGGGGGGGTGGTGGGGGAGGACGGACGGCCCCGCGCCACGGCGCAACGACGGGCGCGGCGCGACGCCCAGCGCCGGCCGGCTCGGCCGTCCCGCCCACGCCATCGGTCGGGGGCGCGCCGACGGAGACGGTCGGCGGCGCCTTGGCCAATGGCCGCTGTGGCGGCGCGGCCGCCGCCACCACCACAGCCGTGCGGCTCGGGCCGCGGACTCCGCCACTGCCACGGGAGCCGGTTCGGCGACCAAGGCGACCACCGCGGCCATCACCGCCGCCACCCCGCCGTCACCCCGCCGCCACGGCCGCGGACGCCGCGGCGGCCGCCGTCTCCGCCGCCTCCCGTCAGCCGTGGCCGCCGCCGCTACCGCGGCCACGACCGCCGCCGCGGCCCTGGCTACCGTGGCCACCTCCGCCACGGCCTCGCCACCGCAGCCGCCGCCGTCGCCGCAGTACCGGCCATCGTGGCCGCCTCCGGCACAACCACTCCGCCCCGGCCGCCGCCGCCCCCACCGTTGTCGTCGCCGCCGCCGCCTCCGCCGCCGCCGCCGCCGCCGCCACGATCGCCGTCGTGGCTGACGTTTGGGCGGCGGGGGAAGGGATGGGCGGACCCGCGGCGCCCGTCGGTAGATGCAGAATAGCAACTTAGAGTCAAGGCTCAAGGCTTGGGCTATCCGGCTGAATCAAATCGGTTCTGACACCAGACGAGGCCCACGCACGCGTCCGAGCTCCAGACAAGCCTCAGACATGGGGCCCCGCCGCGCTGCCGTGTCTGGTGGACTGGCCGTCAGAAGAAAGGGCTCGCAGCCAACTACAGCTGGCGCCAGTGCCGCCATTTGGTGCGACTTTCCAACCCATTGCGGCCCCCGTTGCCGTGCAGTACTGTGGAGGTGGATGCTCTGCTGGTGGGCCTTCTGCTTCTACACCACCGCCCCCACTGGCAGGCGGCTCGTTTTTTTTTTGTCTTCAGGTCTCTTCTCTTCTGCCTGGGACGGGTATGGTTCAGGGAGTGCGACGGGGGCTCAGCACGGGGCGCGGGCTCCTCGTACGGCGGAGCGGGGGCTCTGCGCAGCGGGTCCGCTGTTCCGGTGCCATCGTGCCACCACCACCCCCCCCGGCAGGCGGGTCGGTGGTATTTTTCTGTTTGCGCGGCATGGCGCGGGGCAGGTCCTGGGAGTGGAACCGGGGGGCCGTATGGCATGGGGTATCGTCTCAGCATCGACATTTGCGTGATACCAGAGTCGTCTAAGAGTTGTTTCATGACGCCCCTGTTTTCACAGTTTCTCTGGTAGAAAGCTCGTATGGATAGGCGTGGTATCGAAGCGGGCACGATGAACGACATGAACGATGCGCTCGATAAATAATAACGCGACCACACATGCGCACTCAACACACAAGCCCAGTCGAGCTGCTCAAGGGGGGCGTCGCCGCCCTCCCCCCCTCCCCTGGTTGACCGACATAACCTAAACACAACAGAGAAAACGCATGGTGAAAACACACCGCCACCGCGCCCGAGGCGATCCAGTACACCCGGTGCACCGACCAGATGACGGACAATGCGGTGGATGGGACGGCGCCTGACTACACGCCCAAGGAGCAGAGCATGCCCACTCACCGGAGCCGTAGCCGGGACAATGGCGGCCGGCGGGGACGGGCAGGTCGCATCGACAGCCGTGTACGGCTCCTGGCTGGTAGCTGTGAAGGCAGCGGCGTAGGAGGGAATGGCAGGCCCCACCACGCCGCCGGTGTGCAAGGCGAGGCAAGCGGCGACAGCACCAGCCAGGATGGCCCAGCCATTGGCCGTGGCGGTGGGCGCGCAGCACCCTCAACCCCTCCCCGCCTCCTTGGGAACCGTGTAGCCGCAGCAGCGACAGGGATGCCGGGTGAAGTAGTCGGCACGTACGTCAAACTGCGCCGGCAAAGTCACCGCCGGCTTGGCGGAGTTGCGCGCCGCCGCTTCCACGTCGAAATCGGCTGGGGCTTGGCCGTCGGCGGCTCGGGCATCGACCGCCGCGGCCGCCGCCAATGAGTCTTGCTGGTAGACGGTCTTGGAGTCCGCAAAAGAGTTGAGCACGCTTGTGTGGTAGCACAACAGCGCCAGGTAGCCATACCGCCCCGCTCCGCGCAGGATCTTCTCCATCTTGCGGATGGAGGCGTTGCGCTGCTCGTGTGTCAACGTGTTCTTGAAGTCCAGCTCCCCGTACGAGTTGGCATTGAAGAAGTGTGAGCACGTATGGTTGCACACGTGAAACCGATCAGAGACGACACAAAGGTCGCGTAGCATCCAGGGCAGCTTGACCATGGCGCACCGTACGACGCCGCACGCAAAGTCGTAGACCAGGTAGCGCGGCAGCCGAGGGAAGCGCGACAGCAACGCGTTGATCAGCACCTGCGGGCTCTCCTTGCGGTCGAGCACGACAAACCCAAGGATCTTCGGGTGGGAGCACGCACAGCAAATCGTCAACGCCCCGTCGGAATACTTGTCGGAGGAGGCAAAGCCCTTCTCACAGGTGCCACAGGACGTGGTGTCGCCCTTGGCGTACGCCTCGGCGCGGCACTGGTCGCGCCCCGGCATAAAGACGCCCGTCGCGCCCGGCTCCGACGGTGCGTTGGGGTAGCGAGCTCGGAACTCCGACAACAGCTTGTCCTCGGGAAAGTCGCTGTCGAGGTACCTAGAAAGGTACTGGTGGTTGGCCTTGACGTCGTCAGCAAAGTCCGAGTAGAAGGCTCTCGCGCAAACCACCGCCTCCTCCAACACCGAAGCGATCGCGTCGGCAAACCCCGGCGCGGACTCAAACACCAGCACCGCCGCTTGGAGGGCGACCATGATGTGACGCAACTCAACCAGGCATTGAGCCGCCTTGGAACGGTCGGGGCGTTGCACGGGCCGGCTCGTGGCGTCGGTAACCATCTGCTCAATCGACGACCGTGGTTTCGACGACCGCAAAGCGCTCACAATGTCGGTCAGGCCGTCAAAGTGCCGCTGCTTGATGCCGGCAATCACCGGGTCGAGCGCAAAGGCGAGGGCCATGCGGCATATGTGGTCCACGTCGTTCTCGTCGAGCGACAGCAGGTACGGTTGCAGCAATGGCTTGGGGATGTGCAATGCTGGCTCCTCGCCCGGCTTGACCTTCGACTTGGGCCTACTCTTGGCCGTCGCCGACCGCCGCCCCTTTCTTGCCGCCGCCGACTGACCCGCTGTGTCAGCGCCCGGGGCTTTCCCCGTCGCTGATCCAGCACTTGAGATGTTGCCGGCGACGCCCGCGGCCCCATCGGCTGTCGAGTCTGCCTGGGAGTTCCAAACAGCGTCTACCATGAGCGCCACAGCTTCCGGGTGGGCCGCCCGCCACACGGTGATGGAGGCCTGGAGACGCCGCGCGCAATCCGCACGCCTCTGACGCTCCTTGACGCGCTTGACCTGCGTCGACTGGTACGCAGCCAGGAGGGACTCGGCGAGGGGCAGCACCGCCGCCTCAACCTTCCAGACCATGCTCAAAAGCCTGCGGATGCTCGATCCGGAAGCCGAGCCCGTCTTCTCCGTGTCCTCGTCGTCGAGTAGCATCGGGAAGAGGCATCCAAGGGCCTTCTCGGCCGACGGCAGTGTGCGGTCGGTCACGGCAGCGGGGTCATTGGGTACCAAGACGTGCCGCATCATGCGCCGAGCTTGCTCCCCAATCACCATGCAGCCCTCCCGCGTGCGCATGTTGACCAGCGGCGCCGCCTCGCACAGGTGCTCAAAGCTGAAGGGCAGGGAGTTGGCGTCAAAGCCCAGGCAGATGCCGTCGGCGGTGATCACCTGGTAGCGCCCGTCCGGCAAGCAACAGACCGTGCACTCGTACAGCCCGTCGTCCGGCTTGATGACGCAGAGCCGCATCAGCGTCAGGATGAGGGCGCGGAGGGTGTCCGCACCGCGCGACTTGGCGGTTGCTGGCAGCAGCTTCGCCCGACGCAAACCCGCCCAATCACTGAGAGAGTGGGAGATCACGTCCGAGATGAGCGCCCCACATCGCACCGACTCGGCGCACTTTCGGGCCCACACAACCGTGCACCCAGAGGTCAAAGACAGCAGGATGAGCGCGTCCTCCCGGCCGTCTCGGCTCCCGACAAATCCACAGTCGGGGCACGTGCGGCGGGTGACCCGCATGGAGCACGGCCCAAGGGTAGAATGCAAAATCCCCTTCAGTGTGCCGTCTGGCGTCGAGGTCTCGGAAGACGGCTCCGGCATGTCCGCTGCGCACATCAAGCACACGGTGGGCGCATCCAGGACAAACGTGCTGCCCAGACGGGCCATGTCGCCCACGTTGCGGTCAAACGCAATCGCCTTGGGACAGTTGAAAAGGGAGAGGGGCTTGGTGGACACGGTTGACCGCACACAGCCCGACGCCGTCACCTGCGCCAGCGCAGGACCGCCGCTGGTGCGGTACTGCTCTGCCTGCTTCGTGTGGGAGCAGCCGGCCAGGCTGGCCAAAGGACAAAAGCCGCAAGACACGCCCCTCTTGGGAAGGTAGACCGGCACAGGCACGGTGGTGCCCCGCTGCGCAGATATGACAACGACAATGTCCCTGTGCACCCGCCACACCGCGCCGTCCTCCTCCTCCACGTCGCCCGCGAGCCGACCGCGGACGCGACTGTCGCCCGACATGATGGCGTGCAGCCACTTGACGATGACCGCGGACGGGCGGTTCAGGGCCTCGACCATCTGCGACAGGGCGCCCACAAAGACGTCAACGTGCTCACAGGTGCTCTCCCGGCCGGCGCTCAAGTCGGCGTTGAAGACGTCGCTGCCAACGCAGGTACACCGCACATGGCCGTCGTCAGACACCCACGTGCAGCACGCGCTCCGCTTGCCGTAGTCCGTCTTTCCCCAGACGGAAAATCGCGCAGCGACGCCAAACAGGTAGGGCACCGCCCAAATCTCTTCCCGCCCGGGCACTCGGCGCCAACCGTCCAGCAGGGAGGAGAACGCGCCGCGGGCCTCCACGGGGACCTCATCGAGCAGAGGATGGTCAAGCACGGCAGCCACCCCCCGGAGGCGCAGGGACTCGGCGAGCACCCGGAGCGCCCCGCGCGGGAAGTTCTCGCGTGTGCGGATGCCAGTGCCCTCCGGCCTCCCGCCCATCCCGGCGACGCCGCCAGACCGCCGTTTGTTGGCATCAGGCTGTTGGAGATCGTGGGGCGTGTCTCCATCGTCGTTGTCGAGCACGACGCCTCGATGGGGATGCACGACCCCATTCTCAAAGCAGCTCGGCACCGCATCGACCGCAGCCGCCGCGTAGAACTCGGTGATGCTTGACGTGACGGATGCCAGGGCAAGGCAGCCGCTGGCCTCGTCCGAGGATTCATCCAGGACCAGCCCCTCGTCAGCAGGCACCTGCTCGTCGGCCGAGATGAAGAAGGACGCCAGGTTGGGCGAGGAGCCCGACATGGGGGCCTCACCCCGAGCCGTGGCCGCCGTGGAAGGTCAACTCAATCCACACGCATGCCCTGTGGAAGTATGAGACAGGATACAGGAGCAGTCACACAGCACACACGGAGAGCAAAAACCATGAGGGAGAAAAGGAAGGTCAGAAATGCATCCCCACAGCGTCCGAGACAGAAATATGCAAATAGTACCGACCACTGCGGCATGCAATCATCACAGCGAGCACGTCTGATCACTCGCACCAAGGAGAATACCAGGGCAGTCGCCGTCTCGACAACCGGTGCGATTCACACGTACCGTCAACAGAGGACGACGGCGGGTGCCGCTGAAGGGCGGCAGCGAGGGCAGGAGGGACCGCAGAAAAAACGCAGGCGGGGCGATGCGCCGGACCACAGCCATCCCACGCAGGGGCAGTGGCGGACGAACGTGTCGCCGCCCACACGCACCGCGGCGCTCCTGCGACGAGCGGGACGGAGACGATGCTGTCGGCAACGCATCCCGTGGGCCAGGTGGGCTCGTCGGTCCACCGATCGGTGGTGCAAGAAAGACGCGCAACCGCGCGGAGATATCGAATTGGTCAGACTGTGAGCAGCGGACTTTCCAAGTTAAAAACGATTTCTATCAAATCGTTTTCATGACTTACTATGACCAAAGGCACCACAGAAGTAACCCCTCTAAGGCGCGGTTGCTGGACATTAGCAAAATGCATCCACTCTTGCACACATGGGAACACGTCTTCCTACCGACCCCATCCATCCGAGAAAAAGAGAAAGGAACACAATGTCGCACCTGACGAGGCAGTCCGTGACAAAGACCAGTCACGTAGAAAAACTGGGCTGGACTCTCGTATGCTATACGAACCAACCCCAACGACACGCCCGACACACAAAGAGCAGACCGGTACCGAACGCAAAAGTCACCTCTCTCATGCTATGGCACTTCCACTCAGTCGTGGGCCGGGCCAGGAAGCAAGCGCGACGAGCTCCGACAATGGGGCTTCACAATCCCACAGCCGCACCCGCGACCACGAGCCACTCCCAGCGCCGGGGTGCGGCGGCGAGCCTCGCACTGCAATGCGCCTCGCGCAGAGTCTCGGACGATGGTGGCGTCAGAGGCAATGCGCGAGGCCAGCGCCGCTAGCTCCTTGGCCTCCTTGACGCAGTTGACCGCGCGCTTGGCCGCGGCGGCAATGGCGGCGACGGCTGCATGGTTCCCATCAAACGGGTTGGGCGCAGCCCAGCGCTCGTCCTCGCTGTCTTGCAAAGAAGACTTGACAACGCCACGAGCGTTCGCTGCGCCGTCTGCAGCCTCGAGCGCCGCGTCGGCGGCGTGCATGGCCGCACTTCCGGCCTTGGAGGCGGCGTCAAACGCGCCGTCACGGGATGCACGTTGTGCCGCCTCCAAAGCGGCATCCGCAGCCTTGACGGCAGCGGAAGCGGCGCCGAGGCACGAAGAGGCAGCGGCGGCAGCAAAGGCGACGACGGCCGGATGTCCCGCGAGGCGAACAGCCGACCCCCCATCCACGATGACGACGACGGCAGCCATTGTGAGCAATCGAAGAGAGGGCACCGAGTGGAGGGAGTCGGGAGCGGCGGTAGAGGAGGAGGGGGGGGCGTGCAAATGCGAATGTGTCCGGGGGAGGAGGAGGTGAGGTCGGTCGGGGGGGGAAGGTGGAGGACAAGCGGTCAAACGCTCGCAGTCGCCAGTGTATGAGGGCAGATGGAGGGGGCGCGCTGACGGTGGAGCGGGCAGGCAGTGAGAGGGGAGGCAGGCGACGCGGAGCTGCACGCGAACTGACGCAAATAAGAGTCGCTGCGCGGTACCCATTTACCCTCCGACGGTGCCCCCACAGAGCAGGGGGGGGGGGGGGCTGTGCCCGCCCATTCGAGCAGTGGCCGCCCAGGCGGGCACCCCCGCCGCTGCTGCACAAGCGTCACTCACGCGCCCAGCTGCGAGGTATCCTTAGCAGCAGGTGGCTCGTTGCCACGAAAGCACGGCGGGAACGGGCAACGGAGGAGTCAGCAGAAAAAGGCGGGCAGCAAGCCCGCCCGCGCGAACCGCACGCAACGAGAACAAGTGGCACCGATGCGGACACCCACGCGTGCCTGCAGCTCGATCACCGAGTGTGGCGCGAAAAGAGGAGACAGCCGCCTACTCGCTGTTCGTCGTCCCGAAGCGCATGTAGCCCCCGGATGACGAGTGCATCGCCTGCGTCCTCTCCTTGTCAGCAACAACCCGCAGTCCATCACAGCCAATGAAAACAGAGGATCAGACTCCCACTGTCAAACGGCGGTCTGCGCAGTGGCAGTCGCTGACGCAATGACCTGGTGAAGGGCATCGTCACAGCCACGTAAAGCACGCCTGAAGCCTTTCCCTTCCCTGCACCCCTCCCGCAATGGAGGCGGCCGGCAGGGAGAAGCCTCTGACCGGACGTGGCCGAGTCCTCCCTCTTCCCCATCACCGACGTGGCAGCACGCAGGGTGGTGACGGCGCGGCAGGGGTGGGGCGCTGTACAGGACGGGGGGTCCGGGACTTTGTGGCTGATGGAGGCAGAGGACCGAGCAGGCTTTGTCTGCGTTTAGAGTCCACCGTGACGGGGGAACTTTGCAGAAAAGTGACATCGCTAGAAGACGCCCGTGACAGAAAAAGTCGTACCGCTGGTGTTCCCGAGAGGCCTCCTCCAGTGCAGGAGAGACCCGCCGCCGTAACAAGGGTGCCCCCGAGGAACGCCAAGCTCCGTCACTCAAGAGCATAGATTTCCGCCCATGGCAGCCTCGCTCCCGTCCGGCCTCTACTTTGTGGCCAGTAGCACAGCACGATAGCCCTGAACCCCTGTACAGAACGTAGGTTGTGGTCGTGTGCGCTTGGGTGGGCGGGAAGGGCGGGGTAAACAGGCGGGTAGGGGGAAACAGCGGAACTGGCGGTGCTGGGCTACGTGCGTGTGGAAACGCCGCGGTCGGTTCGAGCACACCTCCATGTCATTCAACCAGCGTTGCGCTTTCTGTGTTGAACATGGGGCTCCGCATTCACTAGCGCCATTCAATTCACCCGTGGCTGATTCGCTCGTCAGTGCATGGTGGTGGTGGTGGGTCTCAGTCATGCTCACCTGGCATTGCCGCTGGATACTCACTGATCTCTACCCGACAGGAACGTGCCTGATGGTCCGCTTTACCTTCCGCCGCTGGCAGACATATCCAAAGTACACCCACAACCACCTCACCCCACGTCTGCTATACCCGTCCATGGCTTTTGGTCAAACTACACTCCGCCATCCGGCCACATGGGCGCGGGTCCCGAGGCAGGCATTGCACCCACAATCACCCGTGACACACAGTTGCACGCCAAAGACTCGCCGCGCGCCGGTACAAAGTTCATGCACTGTGGAACGCCCCCAGAAGTCTCAGACAGCCACCCAGTCGCCATGCGGTCGCAGCTCTCGCCGCTAACACGCCGTAACCTATTACGCACAGCCCCCCATCGTAGTGCACCAGAGGGGTCAAAGCTCCGGCGAGTTCTGTGCACCGCTGATACAGGCAAGGTATATGCATCTTGTGTTGTTGGCATGCAGCGACGGACGCCGCGTTGCTGATGCTGTAGTGAACTGGGTAGTCGGATGCTGCAGAAATGGGTGTTTTCTGGTGTCGGTCTTGCTCACTGCACTGCCGCAACAATCCGTACTCCCTCATACTTCCACCGCGACCACATCATTTCCCCCGCGCGGCATCCAATAGCGCCTGCCTTCACTACAGAGATGACCGACGCCCGCGTGGTAACTGTGTTCAGGCAAAAGGCCAACGTACTGAGCTTCTGCGAAATTTCCTTTACGCCCCCCATCCCCGGTACCTTCAAAGCACCAAGACGCCACGCACTCCGTGGGAATTCTCACTTCTGTCATGGACTCCCCCCACGAACCGCCCCTACTGGCGCCATCTTGTCGCACGCACAACGTGTCCGACCCCACCCCCACGCCTCACACAGACCGCCCCCAGCGAAAAACGCACCATGTTGCGGCGCACACGGCGTCTCACACACCCCTCGCCTCCACATAAGACGGTCAACCACCGTGGCCACCAAACAGCTCCGCACATCTCCCACCGTCACAACTGCTACCGCCGAGTCAAGGCTGACCCTGTAGACCGCGGAGAGGCACTAAGCCGGCGTCACCGACGTTGATGTGGATGTGGGGGGTGCGCAGCGGCGCGCCGCGGTACAAGACGGCCGCTGCGAGCGCTCCGGCTTGGGGGGGAAGCAGGTGGGGGAATCCACACAAGAGGTGGTGACGGCGGCAGTGCGCGACCGCCGCATTGGCCCGCCTCCCCACCCCCCCGCCGCCCAGCACCTTGGCTGCACCTGCCAACCAGCAGCGGAGCCCCCCCCGTCGGCGGTCGGGCAGTGGCGGAGCGGGGCCGGGAGGTTGGCCGAGCTGACAGCAGCGGGTCGCGCGGTGCCTCGCCGCTCGGCAGACGGGAGCTATGCTCGAAAAGGCGCGCGACAGCGGCGACGACTGAGACGCTGGGGGTCGCCGCGGCGCCGCCAGCGCAGGGGATGATGTGAGAGGCGTGGGGGGGGGGGCACGAGTTGGAATAGCAGTCGCTGCGGGAGCGAACAGGAGCACGGTTTGGAAAGGGTGTACAGGTTTAGAAAGGGTGTACAGGAAAGGCGGTACGGGGCTGTCGTAATCAAGGTCGTTAGCTCCTGAGCCGACGGCACTCCAACGCGCACGTCGAGCATACGTTCTATCTTCTTATGAACGACCGCATCCTGCGCAACTGCCAGCACACGTCGCCCCCCTCCACCCCCTCAGCACAAATGCTTCCCCCACGCCCCCGGCGACCGCCCGTCGTCAAGCGGCCCGCAGGCGCAGCACGCTCCTCCCCTGTTGCACTCCATGCCCAGGGGAGACAGGTGGCGAACCCAGATACGTACTCGAGCAAAAAAGGAGGCACAGCGGCGGCGACGACCAACGCTTTCTCCGAGGAGGGAGCCAGCGGGAGGGGGACGTGGCCGAAACAGAGCACCTTTTTCCCAACCGGTCAGAGGAGGACGTGCAGCATGCTTGAATGCTTGCCGAAGACGGTGACCGCACCGGTGCGCCTGCCACACGGATGAGCAGCTGAGGCAGGCTACCTTTCACTCAAAAAGGTGGATCAAAGGACTCAAGTATCCTTAATAAGAGGAGTTTTGGCGAAGCTACCGAGGCAGGGAGAGATCAATTGCAATCGAGACGGTCAGGCAGATGCAATGACCGAGGACTGCGGCGCGCAGATCTGCGAGGTGGGTGGTTCCCTCTTTGCGCGCGCCACTCCGTTCCCTCACTACAAGCCGTTTGCGAGGCGGTCCGGACGGCCGCCCTTCGCCCCCACCCAACCGCCCCCCGCACCTCCTCCACTCCCCCTTCGGCCATGGTGGATCCCGTCGTGCTCGACCACAACCAACAAGTGTGTTTCGATGACTACCTTGGCGGGAAGAACGTGTGCATTGTCGCCAGTGCCGGTTGTGGCAAATCGGTTGTCCTGCGTCGTATTATTGAGCATGCGCGCACGCGACACGGTCCCAATGGCGTCGCCGTTTGTTCATGGTACGGAGCTGCTGCGGATCTCATCGGAGGTCAGACTTTGCACTCGTTTTTTCGCTGTGGTGTCCACCTGCTGTCCCCAGCTGACTTTGTCTCGACCACGAAGCGGGCCGGACCCGTGTCAAGGTTGAACGGTCTGCGGCTGCTGGTTGTGGACGAGGTTTTCACGATTACAGCGGCATGGATGGTTGTCTTCCTCGCTGCCTTGCGTGGCGTTTCTCCTCCGGGTTTGCAGCAGCACCCCGCGGGTGGTGTTCAAATAATTTGTACGTTGTGTGGCGGGTCGCTTGTACCTTCCAGCTCTGTGGTCATGCCCATGGCGCCTCTGTGTTTCTTTAAGTGTGCAGCTGCTGATATGTGCGTCTGAATGGTTTCTCTCTATCTGCTCTTTTTTGGCCTCTGTCGTGCTGTTGTAGTCGCTGGCGACCCCCTCCAAACTTTGCCTGTTGACTTGGCTTTGTCCCCCACTGGTTTGGTCGTCTTTCGGTGCCTGCAGTGGCGGTCGCTGTTTCGCTCGTGGCGGGGCGGCTGCCGCTTGCTGGCGACCAACTACCGTCAGAGCGGGGACAAAGCGTACGCCGAGTTGCTGTTGCGCCTCCGCGTCGGCGAGCAGACGTCCACCGACCTAGCCTCCATCAATGCGACCTGGGGCTCCTTCAACAATGAGCAGCGGAAGAAGATGCCGCACCTGCGCGCGGTTAACGACTCGGTGGAAGGCCACAACATGGAGCAGCTGGCGGCTCTCCAGGGCGTCGGTCGGGTGTACGTTGCGGTCGACACCGTCACGGCCACGACGGACGCGAGCAAGAAGGCCGCCACGGAAAAGCTCAAGCACAAGGGGATTGAGAACCTACATGTCAAGTTGGCCGCCCCAGTCGTCGCGGTGCGGCGCCTGTCGCCATCCGTGCCGACCGGCACAGTGGGCTCTGTGGTGGCAATGCCGTCGGAAGACGTGCTGGTGTGCATGTTCAAGGGGGAGGTGTTGTCGGTGTGTCGTGTGGAGTGGGAGGCGTTTGACGAGGAGGGAAGGGTGCTTGGGACGAGGAAGCAAATCCCTGTTCTTCTGGCATGGGCTCTTACAATTCACCGCGCGCAGGGCTCTGAGATGGAGTGCGTGTGCATCGACTTCTCCGTGGACGCTTGGGCGTGTGAGGGACTCGTCTATGCCGCGCTTTCCCGCGTGCGTTCATTTTCTGCCCTCTGTGTGCGCGGCCTCACCGAGCGGCACGTGAAGATCAGCGCCGTGAGTATGGCGTTTTGGCGGGCGTTGTTGGAAAGTGAGCAGTAAAGAATAACATTGTCTATTATGCGGTTGTGCTAAACGCTGCAAACCACAAGAAGCGTACGGGTGAGGTGGTCATTTGCTGCAAGTCGTGCAGATGAGCCAGCGACGTTGGCATGTCAGTTGTACCGAAGTGCTCTGCGCTGTACGCCGCATACGCTTCCGAGCCATACAGCAAATCACAAGCCTCGTAGTCCTCTCTCAAGCTCTCGTGCAGAAACGAGACAGCAAAAACCTCAGCAGCAGCAGCCAAACGCGAAGCACCATCCCCGGCTGCATCATCCATCCCATCCCCCCTGGGTACGATGCGTGATACCAAGCCCGTCCCCACCACTTTCTCCTTGGGACCTGGTAGGCCACTCCATAAAGAGACACGGGGGCTGCACGTTTTGGATAGAGCCACGAGGCAGTAGGAAGACAAGGAGGACCAACAGAGAGAGGAAGCGGGTCAGATACATGGATGCGCAGACGCCTTTGAGGTGCGAATGAAACCAAGAACAAGCAAGCCATAGCGAACACGGAGCGAAAAGGACAATCGACAACATACCCAATGTCGGCGACTGGCCACATGACGCGTTGCCGTAAGCACTGCGTCAATGTGCTCGTTTGAGGGTGTCCGCCCTCGACGCAAAACGAAGGATGGTCGTCAAAAGCGTATCGTCGACCAGCCCCCTCAGCCGTGCACGACAAGAGGAAGAGAGCAACGTGCCGGGGCGGCAGCGGATGACCGTGGTGTAAATAGAACTCGGGGTGGATGTCGCCCGACCCAACCAGCTGCCCGCCCATGAAGAGGCTCGTCGAGATGGCGGGAAGTGGGGGCGTCGGGGAAGGGTAATACAGCGCCCGTCGTAGAACATTCCCCTCTCCCCCATTGCCGCCCGAACCATGGGCCCCATTGCCACCAAGCGCTCCTCCGCCACGTCCATTTCCACCTCCCCCACCAGCTCCGCCGGCACCACCCCCAGCGCCGACAACAGGTAGCCCCTTGGGCTTGGACTTGGTCGTGCGCGGCCTCGCACCGGTTGCGGGTACGCGCATCCCCTCGCAGTACCGAGCCAACACCCACTCGTACGCCTCGTCCTCCGTGCCGTACATCATGAAGATGAGCAGGCACGTGGTCTCGTTCTTGTGCTGGTGGCTGGTGTTCTTGAGCACGAGGGGAACGGTGACGCCGTCGCCGGGCTCGATGTACTTGAACAAGACCGACACGCCCTGCGCAATCTGGGGAAAGAGGGGCTCATAGGGGGTGTTGTTGCCCACCCGCTTCAACCGCTCGTCGTAGAAGAAGCGCAGCAGATTGAGGAAGCCGGTCATGTGCAGGCGGGTCAGCGACAGCCCGGCGCTCTCGAACTTGGCCAGGTACGAGCGGGCCATATCCGCCGTCACGGAAAACTCGCGAGTGGGGGCGGAGGGAAGCGCATTGCCGGCGCGGTCGCGCTTTCCCGTGGCGGCAGCACTGCCAATCGTCAATGGCAGTTGGGGCAGCGGACCGTACCGACTGGTCGCGGCACTCGATGCAGGGATGGATCCTGCTTGCGTACCCGCCACCGCCAGTGCACCCGCCCCGCCCAATGCAGGAGTCCCCCCAGGCGTCCCGCCGACTCCACCGCAGGATTGTCCAAGACCAGAGCCGTCAGCTCCTTGAGCGCTCGAGTCGCCATCGGCACGTCCATCACTCACCGACGACGACGGCACCGCGCCAGCCCCACCGCCAGGTTGGCTGCCCGAGGGAGAATACGAGGCCGCAGCCGGCGCCCACCTCAGACCGGTCACAGGGTTCCTTGACGTGGGCGCGTTGATGGCGTCCGTGCTCGGGAGTGAGGAGAAGAACGCGGCGGCCGCGGACTTGAGCAGCTTGCGGGTACGAGTGTCGCACTGCGGCGTCACGCCGGTGGCGTACACAACCAGCGGCGCGCCGGTACCACGGCGCACGATGAGGGCCACCGAAAAGTCCGCCCCGCCCTCCATCGACGCGCACTTGCAGCAGTGCTGCGCGGCCTCCAAAAAGGGAGCCGCGGCCGCCGGCACAATAGGGAGTGTCGGTACCCCGGCGTCGAGCGCCATTGCCAACAAGGAGCATTGGGGGAGTGGGGGGGGAGCGACGGAGCAGCGAGGGATGACGGGGAGGGAGGGTCGCGGCGGTCGAGAGTAAGACGTGGGGGAGATGGGAACACAGCTCGACCCACTTGGTGGTCGCAACGCGCTTCAGTCGGTGCCGCGCAATTCGGCGTATTCGTCGCGGACTGGCTCACGTCACTGCCAAGTCAAACCAATGGGAACAAGTGATTCAAGGCGGCCATCCAGAGCTACAATCCCCCACAATCCACAGAAAATCATACAAAATCACAAATTCAGAATATCAGAAAGTAGCATGCAACGCAATTCTAACCGGCTCGATCTGAAATTTCGCCGCCCGATCCGCCGCCCGGGTGGAAGCCTAGATGCCTTGATTAGAGGATGGTATTCCGGACTCTCCCCGTCGCGACCGCTGGCGGCGGTGGGTGGAGTTCACCTCGGCCCCCAGAGAGATCTCTGGAGCGATCTCCCGGGTTATCGGCCGCCCACTACCAATCATACAGCTGGAAAAACAGGAGAACACGACGAGAATAATGAGGAAATATTTGTTATCCAATGACAGGCGTCTAAAAAGATGCCGCTGGAGCGCAGGAACGCTGTCAGCGTCAAGGTTTCTCTGTGACAGTCACCCGAGGGCGTCGCCCGCCAATCAAAATCGGAATTTTGCTGCAATATTGCTGGAGATCGGCACGAGGCCGTGCATCTGGATCAAAGACAGCCTCAACGACCAGTCCGATGCTTTTCTGAGGATCACTTGCTGACAGTGATCTCGTCAGTGTAGCTTGGGGGGGTGGCCCGTTCCCACAGACGTCAATAAGTTGTCTTACAGTGCCGACCTTGCTGTGGACTTGGCTGTACGCGCATCAGTCTCAATGTCTTAGTCGTGCATCGGGCTGCCCCAAGAAATTTATTGTGTCGCCAGATCTTCGACCTGCCATTTCAAGTCGCAGGGCACGATTTAGGTGAGGCACCACACTTTGACGCCCCCGAATCGCCCCCAAGTAGCCAAATAAGGGCATGGGCAGGACCGCCGACGACCTTGGGGCATCGACGGCACATCCAAATCACTCTGAGGCACAATGGTGGACACCTTACCCTTGGTGCTTTCCGCATCGTTGTAAACTCGGACGTGAAATCCCTCTGGAACAGCATTCGCGTGCACAGCGACACAAACGCTCGGAACAGGTCTGCCGGTGGTAGCTTCAATCTCCTGCACACGGTCGCGAGCCGAGGAAAACTGCATCACCAGCTTGTTTTCTACCAAGAGCATGCCAGAAAGCATTTGAACGGCGTCAAAGAGCCTACGCGAGGTCGCATCCGGCTCGCTCACAGGGATGCGGACAAATCCCATTTGGCCACCTCTCCTGTGCGCAACAGCACGGCACACAGGGGCCAGCCGTTCACCGTTATCCTCAGAATATAAGAAGAATGCTTGCAGGAAAGAGGCTTCGCGCCCTTCAGCTGCACGGAGGAGGCCAGCGCAGTGGGCGCGCTTTACATGCAGGCGATCGGCGGTCTCCCAGGCGCTTCCCCCAGGAGAAGATGGTGGTGACTTCCCTGTGAAGAAGTCAGGGCCATGGCATTTTTCAAGAGTCGAAGATTCTTTGCCATTTTTCTGTCTTGTGCGGTCCCCCCCAGGGCCCATGCCCGCAGCGGCTCGGGGGGATCCGGGAACGCCGGAAGGTCCACGGCTCCGCTCCCACAGCAAATTGAGAATAGTGGGCGGCCATCGGAAGAGGACTTCAGGCGTTCATCTATCCAGTGGTACGCCTCGCACTTCTGGAAGACAATGTCCGTATCACCAAAGCTGGACGGCTCTACATCGTAGCCCTCGACTTCAGAGAATATCTCGGCAGCGCAAAGACTTTGCGGACGAAGAGTCTCGGCATGTGCAGACGCGGAAGCTTCTGGATCAGTGTCGCGAAGAAATTCTTGGCGCCTCACCCGGATCGCTGAATCCCTCTCGCGCGCGGCGGCCGCAGCCTCGGGATCCCGCGCCAAGCGTGCCCTTCGTGCGGCTTATTGCTCGCGTCTCCGACTTCGATTTTCGTCCCTAACCGTGTTCAGCGCAGCTCCACGATCAACTTGAACTTGTGCAGCCATCACAGAGGTGACACCTGCTGCATTCTGTGTTTCACCGGGAAGCAACTCCCTACTCGCGACAGGTCGAATTTCATCATTAGAGTCCGCCATATTGCATCAAGTACACGACGAAACGACTGCGAAGATCCTCCGTCTCATGCCAAATAAATGAACGATGGGCAAATACCTCGTGGTCGCGCGCGATCAGAACGGCAAGGGCTTCGCGTGACTCCTAAAATCGGCCACTCTCGAGATCCTCGTGATTCCGAATTCGGTCCCCCTCAACCACGAACTCAGTCCAGCTCAGTATAACGGCACGGGCGACAGATTCCAAATCGGTTGACGAATTTGGGGCGCGGTCGGGGCAGAAGGCGGGTCAGCTCCGGGTCGTTCTTCGTGGGGACACGCGAAGCCGTCCGTCCCGCACCGTCAGAAATCTGGGCAACGCTTTGCGCGAAGTCAGAACAGGGTCGTGGCCCAGTGCCGGCCGCAAAGGGTCCCCCGTTCATAAATCGAACAGAGCCTTCGTTCCTCTGTCCACCGGCAATTGTCCCTCGCGGGTACCAATTGCCGGATTGGTCCTGCCGACGGAAAGCCTGAAAGCTTACGGCCAAGACACCAGGGGGTGAGGAGGGATCCGTCCTGGGAAGCGACCCTGCTGGTGTGAGAATCAACCAAGATTTGCAGCCTCGAGACCCCCAGCGAATTGTACGGGCGCCGCAAACCCCGTTGTATGCCCGAAGCAATGGGCAGGGGGACGACCGTACAGAACAGCAAGCCAAAGACCTGTCCGAGTCGTGAACTGCCCCCTCCAACAGTCGATCAGTCAAAGAGGTCTCGTTCTGCGGCCCGGCGCCCATACGGGGCTCTTTGCCGTGGGTGTGTCAGGCGCGCCCACCAAGAACCGATCGCGCCGGTGAAGGCGCGCGGGACCAAGACGGGTGCGACGACGGCGACTCCAGGAAGCCGAGATGAACGGTGCAAAGGATTTCGAGTATGAACTAGTATCTACACTCCACTCGCCAAGGATATGCTGACCTAATCGTACGTTGGCACACTGGCGGGAAGGAAACGTGAGCGTATCGTTCCTGCTATGGCACAAACGGAGTCCAAACGTTTCAGCTAGATTCTGATCCAAGCGTCCCTCGGAATCACGGGGCCCGCCTCTACCTATTTTCCAGCGGATCTCCTGCAAGCCTGCCAAGAAATCGTTGGCCTCTTGGCCACAGAGCCACGCGCACTTCCAAAGTGCACACTCCTCGCAGATGCGAAACGAAAATTTACGTTTTCAAATTAATGCGAACCGCAGTCGAAGCGTGGCGTCGACTCTGCATGTGGGTGGCCAATTGGCCAGCCGATTCAATTGTCCTGTCACGCGTCACACCATGGGGTGTCCCAGCGTTCTCGCCTGCCTTGCGTTGATGGCCGGAGGACGCCTTGTGGGCCAACATATTCTTGGCACTGGTGCAATCGATTTGGAAAGTCTTTCAGTGCCGCACTTGTGGCTTACGTAGCCTCGCCTTCTTTTCGGAGCGCGTGGCACGGGCCTCGATCGCACGGGCCGTGCGGGCACGGATGCCAGCCACCTGTCGGGGCTCTACGACGGCGGCCCCTCCGCCACTCGCAGCGAACACCGCCACGCGGCGAGGAGCAAAGGGGTCAGAAGTCTCCTCGACAGCCCCAGCAACGAGCCCCCCGCCACCCTGCGTCGCGCGGCCGCCTGCCTCACTGGAGCCTCGTACAGGCCTTAATCGTAAGAAAAAGAGGGTTCCATGCCTGACATGCCAGACCATTGACTCTGTTAGACAGAAAGCTGAGCGCTTCGCTGTGGTCTGCGTCAAATTCAAGTCATCGACCAGCATGAAGGCGCTGTCAGGCATTCAGCTGACTGGTTCAGTTCGGTGCTCGTCAGTCAGACGCAAGGCATCTTAGTGGGTCAGTTGAGATGGATTATAAGTACCATCAGGCATCTCAAAAGAGCGAACTCCACCTAAGGGAGCATCCAGCAATAGAGCCAACCGCCCAGCCCAGCGGCCACGTGTACGCAACTTTTGGCCCTGCTACTGGCTCTCCAACCGCAAAGCCAAAACTAGGCGCGTCATATCTCAAGTTTGAGCTCGGGCAAGGCTATCTCCAGGATATCAGACATCTGCGTCAGTGTTGTGGCCGGCCGGTCCTCCGCGCCGAAGAATCTGTTGAGGGTGTCTCACTCCATGGTGTCTGCATGCCACGGGTCACGCATCCTATTGGCGTTAGATCGCGACGTTCGGAACCATGTTTTGGCGGTGCGCTTTGGAGCGCCGCCAAACGGGCCTGTTTGGACCTCGGTGCCGTTTCGCTGCCGTTTAAGATCCAAAACTAAGCGATCGCGCCGGCCCCACACGAGACCGATCAGAAGACTACAATGTGTGAGGAAGGGCTATTTTTGGACCGTCACACCTTAGTTTCAGAGCTCGACCTAGCAACCAATGCCCGGTTGGCCAAACGGTGCCACGTTTAGCCACGTTTGGAGTTTTGGGCGGTTGGCTCCATTGCTGGATACGCCCTGAGAGCATCTCCACCAATGGAGCCAACCGTCCAACCCATCGGCCACGTGGGCGCAACGTGTATTGCTGGCACTGGCTCTCCAAACGGAAAGCCAAAACTAAAAAGGTCATGTCTCAATGTTTCGCTCGCCTGAGCGCTCTCTGCGGGTGGGCCTCTTTTGTGGCGGGCCAACTATCCAAAAGTGCCCGACAGAGAATCTCCATGGATGGCAGATCGTCACGCGACTGTGTGAGCGCCACGGGTCACGCATTTCATTGGTGATCGTGGTTCGGACAAGGAACAAGGGGTTGGCCGAACAACTGCGGGCGTCTCCAAACCAGCCTGTTTGGAGTCGCGCTGCCGTTCAAGCTCCAAAGCAAGGCCGATCCCGCGAGGCGTCCACGAGATGCGTTAGAGGATTAAGATATGTGAGCAGGTCTATTTATGGGTCGTCACACCCCCGTCACGCCTTAGGTTTGGAGAAGATCCCAGCCACCAGTGCTCCAACCGTCCAAACGGCCAAACGGTGCCACGTTTGGCTGTTTGGACGGCTGGAGCCATTGGTGGAGATGCTCTGAGAAGCGATCCAGATCGAGCCAACCTGCAACGACGGCCGTGCGTGTTTGCAGTTCGAATCTGCTGAGCTTTGGCTGCTTGATGTGCAGTTCCACGCTAAACATGCTATCAAAAGTACCAGGAAAAGCGAACCACGGCACATATTGTGCTTCCCACAAAAACTGGACCCTGATGCATCAGCATCCGATGCAAAATCGCTGTTTCATTGGCTCAGAGGGCGGTGCATGCCGATGAAGCGGATGAAGTGGATCCAGTTTTTGTGAGAAGCACCATAGGGCATGCCAGATACTGCACAGTACGACGTGGATGTGCACACAGTCTGTCCCAAAGCGATCGAATTACGGGAGGTCGTTCAACATGTGTGCAGAGTACAGAGAGTAACATGCACCAGATCTATCCATTCGACAGAGAAGGTGCGCAAATTTCATTCATTGTTTGTGTTGCCGACAGCAGCATCTCCGTTGTTTTTTTTTGCATTCTCGATGAAATCGTGCACATGAAACAAGTGGTGACAAAACGCAACGCGGTGTGGAGCCCCAAGGCCGTGGGTGCCAAAGTTCTAGTCTTCACTTTCAAGAATGCAGGTACATAAGCTTCCTATAGCACCTCATCGATGCCCGGGCCGCCGTAGCCTCTTCGGAGAGAACGGCGGTAGCGACACTCTGCATGCTTCTTGGTGATAAAATCAGTCCGTACGGGGCCATTGAGGCCACTTTGCAGAGCGACCTGCAGTGATCCGCACGCGATTTCTCCCGGAATCCGCGACTTGGAGTAACGTGGTTTAGACCTTGCTGTGCCGCTTGACCGCCGACGCGTGCCGCGCTGTGCACGGCCCTGCGTCACGCGTGACGGCCCTGCTTTTGCCCGATCCCCGTCACGGGGCTCGCCGGCCTGCGCCACGTCCCCGCCTCCATCGCCGACCCATGGCGCGTCCCGCCGGCGGGCGGCCGGGGTGCGGCGACCGCGGCACGTGAAGGAGCGCCGGGGAGGGGGGGGACGACGCAGCCGCGACGCGGCCACCCGCCACGCGGCCGCCGCCGGCGGGCGGCGCGGGGCGCGGCGCGCCCCCGCGCCCAGGCGCCGCGCGGGCGTGGGTGGGGGCGTTTCCCCCCGCGCAACCACCTCCGCCCCCGCCCCCCCCACGCGGACCGTAGCGGCTGCTTCCCGGAGGCGGTGCCCGCTCCGAGCCGCCGCAGTCCTCGCCGTGGGGCGGCCTCACCCTCCCCCGCGGGGCGTTGACGGTGGGGCGAGGCGGCGGCCACGTGCCGCCCGCCGGCCGTCGTTGCGGTGGTAGGCACGCGCGGCCGCAGCCGCCGCCGCCGCAGCCGCCACCACCGCCGTCGCGTCTGTGTGCCGCGCGTCGGCGCCAATGGCCGGCACGGCGGCGGCGGCACGCCGTGCCCCGTGCCGGGCTTAACAAGCGCGCGGCGGGGGCGCCACGCCTCCCGCTTGGCGGCGGTTTCGCCGTCGCGTCGCCGGCGCGCCACCCTGGCGGGGGGCGGCGGCGCGGGGGGGCACGGTGCGGCCGGGCGCCGCCCCGCTGGGCGCCCCGCCGCAACCTCCCTGCCCGCGGCCGCCAACGCCACATCGGCGACGCAGCGGGAGGGGGCCCCGCCGTTGCCGTGCGCCGCGCGCTGCGCGCGGCGGCTTCGGTGGATTCCCGGCGGACGGCGGCGACGGTGGCGGCACGCGGTGGCGGCGGCCGCCACGGAAACGTGCGGCGGGGTGGGTGGCGCCGTCGTCCGCAGCGTCGCCCGCGTGCGGCCGTTGGTTGCGCTGCTCCGACACCTGTCTGTGGTGACCTGCCCTGCCTTGTTTCGGTCGCTGCGCCGGCCCGCCCTCGAGGGGCATGGCCGCAAGCATCTGGTGTGCGTCGGCGCCCCGGCCTCCTCCACCCCCACGCCTTTTGACCGTGCGCGACGGCTGGAGCCGCCACAGCCGGCATCGCCTCCCCTCCAACTCGCCCAGCATGGCACCCAGCCCGCCCACCCACAAGTGAGTAGCGCGCGCGCATCGCCCACCCCGCCGCCGGCGATGCGTGGTGACCGCTGCCGCGGCGTCGGTGGCCGCCCCGGCGGCGGCGCTCCCCCCCCGCGCACCCCCGCCACCGCCGCCGCCGCCGCCCGCCCCCATCGCCCGCCTCCCTGGCCGCCCCGCCGCGACGCCCAACGTGATGCGCACGGGCGTAAACGCGTCGCTTGCCACCGCCTCTGACGGCAGCGGCATCGTACCTCGACCACACGGCCGGTATTCATTTCCACGCGGGGGGGGTGGACCGCGGTGGCGGCGCGGCGGCCGTGGCAGCCGCCATGTTAGGACACCTCACGGGGTTGGCTGCTGCGGTCGAGATGAGGCCCCCCCCCGGAAGGGGACGCGGGCGAGGGG
>ENA-ORXR01001711-ORXR01001711.1-marine-metagenome-genome-assembly--contig:-NODE-1711-length-22565-cov-3.681919_pt1 | contig 22565 bp, 24 predicted proteins | sample MGYA00237866_ERZ511479 | MGnify/ENA metagenome assembly ERZ511479 | reverse complement strand
GAGCTCGAGCAGGCGTTGTGCAATGCGAGCCTTGACCGAGCGGCCGCCGAGCATGGACCGTTGCGTCATCTCATTCAAGCGTCTGCTCTGCATCCGCAGCAGGGCCAGTGCCACGCTGGGATGGGCCTCGAGATAGTGGGTGAAGCGGGTGGCACTCACCATGACTGTCGTAGTGGGCTCGACGGCGACAACATCGGCGGAACGGCGTTCGTTGTTGAGGGTCGCCATGTCACCGATGAAAACACCCGGTGCACGCAGACCGAATACCGATTCGGTGCCGCTCTCGGACACCACGACGATCTTCACCAGACCAGAGGTGACGTAGAAGACTTCCTTCGACTGGTCGCCGATACTGACCAGACGATGACCGGGGAGGAATCGCTTCTCGACCCCGACCTGTCGGAGCGCAACCAGTTCGGCGGGCAGCAGCAGAGGATGAAGAGGTCGCTCAACCATGGCGATGGTCCATGGCGCTCGGTGGTGGTGATTCAGCCATGTTGGACCGTAACCGTCATGACCAAGTCGTCGAAAGTCGGTTCGCCGATCCCATCGCTACATCGTAAGGTATGCACGTCACCCCAGGTCTCGATGATCATGCCGGCGTTTCCCAACCACGATGAGTCGACACCATCGAACGACCAGCCGTTCCAGATATCAAGCGAGCGGATCTTTCGCCCGACAACCTGTATCGAGAGCTGCTCGGGTGAGGTGTGGGTCCAGATCGCCATGGGGGACACAACGACACCGTTGGCTCGCAGCCCGCCCTTGTCGGTGGCCAGCTTGAGCGCCTGTGCCCGCAGTGGTGACGCCGAGACTCGGGTGACCAAGAGCGAGTCGCCGTCTTTGACGTTCAGTTGGAAGAGCGAGTGGACTTGCTTGCCTTGCCACTTCGTCTTGCGGCCGTTACCGCTGCGAAATGCCTCGGCCAAACTGCTCACGATGCATTCCAGGGATCGACGGCGTCGTCGGGCCAGCGCATGCGCACATCGTCGCGCTGCGACGCCTGGCGCAACCCGGTGAGTTGCATGGCTTCGGTTTTGCCATTTCGGGGATTGATGCGGCGGGGAGCTTTCCCCTGCGCCATGCGAGCCAGTTCGTCTTCGTTGAAGTGGGAATCGACGCTCGCTCCTGCGGTGGCCATCCAGAACCGTTCGGCTTTGGTGGCGAGACTCGGCTTCTGATCATTGACGGTGGTGTCGAGCGCCATGGCCGGATTCCACGCCTGCTCGGCAGCTGGCGCTTCGGCCTGCGCAGCACCGGTTCCAGCGATTGTGGATCGGGCGAAAAGACCGCCACCAACGGCGGCGGAGCCGGCGGGCAAGTCGTTGCTGGTGCCCTCGCGCTGCTGGCTCGAATGGCCGGGGTCGACATCGCCAAGGCTGTCGGTGAACGCAGACCGACTCGCCGCCGACGATGCCGCCAGCGCGGGGTCGAGCTTCGCAACTTGTCGCGGCGGTGGTTGGGTCGGTACCACCACAGTCGGGTCGGCGCGGTCTTCGACATCGGCGGTGGCTGCGTGGTGGTCGGCGGGAGCCAATGGGGTGTAGCCAGACATCTGGCCGTACGGCGGTGGGTACACCCCCGGCTGGGGATGGGGCAGTGTGGCGACATAGGGCGGTTGGTACTCAGACTCGATGGCGTCGAGCGCCTCGAAGTTGGTGTTGCCGTATTCGTCGATCGGGAGCTTCTCGTCGTCGAACCGGTACATGCGAGGAATGAACCGGCGATGCTTGAGCGGTTTGCCGATCCAGTCGATACCGATCGTCACGAGCGCGATCAATGCCATCAAGGCGCTGAACACGATCAGAATCTCGGCGGTACTCATGGGGGCTCTCGGTGAGGTCGAACTTCACAGAAGAATCTACTCTGTCCACATGCCTTCACAGACGCAGCTCAGTCGGTCGATCGCAGGACGGGTCGCAGTGGTGACCGGTGCTGGGTCCGGAATGGGGTTCGCCACCGCAGTTCTGCTGCTGGACGAGGGCGCCTCGGTGATCGCTGTGGATCGAGACGCCAACGGGCTTCGCGCACTCGTCGAATCGGTTCCTTCGGACGCCCCGCTCGAAACCGTGGTCGCCGATCTGATCGACTCGTCGGCACCGTACGACATCGTCGAGGCATGCCATAGCGCATTCGGCCCGATCGACATCTTGATCAATGCCGCAGGTGTGTCGTTTCCCGTGGAGCTCGATGACGAAGGATTTGCTGATGCATGGCAACGCACGTTTGCCGTCAACGTAGATGCTCCTGCCCATCTGATCGCTGCGTGCCTTGCGGACCTGCGGCGAAACGGCGACGGCAGGGTCGTGAACATTGCGTCGACCGAGGGATTGGGAGCAACGGCACCCATGGCGCCGTACACCGCGAGCAAACATGCCGTCGTCGGGCTGACCAAGTCGCTTTCGGTCGAGCTCGGACCCGCGGGCGTGACGGTGAACTGTATTTGTCCGGGTCCCATCAACACCGGGATGACGGCGGACATCAAAGAGGAGCACAAGGCCATCTACGCACGGCGAAGAACGGCACTACGTCGCTATGGCGAACCAGAAGAAGTTGCCCACATGATTCTGTCGCTGGTCCTACCTGCCGCGTCGTTCACGACCGGCGCAATCCTGACGGTCGACGGCGGACTCTCCATCCGCAGCAACTGACAGCAGTTCGTTCGGGTCCAAGCGGCTAGCAGGTGCGGAAGAATGTCGGCGCCGGCATGTGTTTTTCCGCACCCTGTTAGGGCACGTGTGGACTATTCGCTGAGCCTCTCAGTAGTTAGTAGTAGTACGGGAACGCAGACCAGTCGGGGTCGCGCTTTTCCAGGAAGCTGTCGCGGCCTTCTTGGGCTTCGTCGGTCATGTAGGCCAGTCGGGTCGCTTCGCCGGCGAACACCTGCTGGCCCACCAGGCCATCGTCGATCAGGTTCAGCGCGAACTTGGCCATGCGCTGCGCCGTCGGGCTCTTGCTGCAGATCTCGCGGCACCACTGCAGCGCCTCTGCTTCGAGCCGTGCATGGGGAACCACGGCGTTCACAACACCCTGAGCATGTGCCTCGGCCGCGCTGTAAGTGCGGCCGAGAAAGAAGATCTCGCGTGCAAACTTCTGGCCGACCTGGCGGGCCAGTAGCGCCGACCCGAAGCCACCGTCGAAACTGGCTACATCGGTGTCGGTCTGTTTGAAGCGTGCGTGTTCTTCGCTCGCAATTGTCAGATCACAGGTCACATGCAGGCTGTGTCCACCGCCAGCGGCCCAACCAGGCACCACGGCAATGACAACCTTGGGCATGAAACGAATGAGCCGTTGCACTTCGAGAATGTGCAGGCGACCGCTACGCCCGGGGTCGATGGCGTCGGCGGTCTCGGCGTTGTCCTCGGTGTACCGGTAGCCGTCCTTGCCCCGAATGCGCTGATCGCCACCCGAGCAGAAAGCCCAACCACCGTCCTTCGGTGACGGGCCGTTGCCGGTGAGCAACACACAGCCGATGTCACTGCTCTGGCGGGCATGGTCGAACGCCCGGTACAGCTCATCGACCGTGTGAGGTCGAAAGGCGTTGCGAATCTCGGGTCGATTGAAGGCTATTCGGACCGCAGGAACGTCGTTTGCCCGGTGATAGGTGATATCGGTGAAGTCGAAGCCGGGCACGGCCGACCAGAGGTCAGTATCGAAGATCTCAGAAACCATCACCCGAAACTAGAACACCGAACAGCGTGGGGCCCGGTTCATCAGACCTGCGGGTGATCAAGAAGACCGGCGGGTGATCAAGATGAACGGTCTTCATCGCACCCCGGTTCAGCGGCCGTTATTCATCGCCCCGTTCATCGCCCACGGGTGAATAGTTCAGAAGGCGACTTCTTCGACTTCGCCCAGTTCCCAGAACTCGTGGTTCTCGACCCACTCGGTCTCGCTGGCTTCTTGCAGAAGCTGTGAGGTGTCGGCGGCTCGGGCGATGCGACGATGACGGCCGAACAGCTCGCTGTACAGCCCACTGGTGACAAGCATTCCCATGATGGAAGCTTGTGACGCAATGAAGCATGCAACAAGAACGGCGGACCAAGACATCGACTGATGAATCTATTGGGTGGGTGTGACATCCTCAAGCTTTGCCTGTTGCTGGTGGGGTTTATGGGGCCACTGTCATCCACAGTTACCTGCTGAGGGGCAAATTTCTTCGAATCCGCCTCCTTAGAACTACGCTGCCTTCACGTCGATATGACAAGGGAGCACGCGTGGCGCCACTATCGGGACTCAAGGTGATCGAGGCGGCGAGCTTCTTGTCGGGGCCCATGGCCGGCATGATGCTCGCTGATCTGGGAGCCGCTGTCGTCAAGGTCGAGCCCCCACGTGGCGACCCCTATCGCCGCTTCGGCAAGCCCTACGGCGACTCGTCGCTGCTGTTCAAGGCCACCAACACCAACAAGACCAGCATCGCTCTCGACCTCAAATCGCCCGACGGCGTCGCTGCGCTGTTCGAACTCATGGCCGATGCCGACGTGTTGATTACGAACTGGCGCCCGTCGGTCGCACCCAAGATGGGGTTGACGCCGGAGCGGATACGAGCAGACTTTCCGCAGCTGATCTGGTGCCGGGTCTCGGGTTATGGCCAGGACGGCCCTCGATCCGGTCTGCCGGCCTACGACGGCATCGTGCAAGCACGCTCCGGCGCTGCGATCTCGGGAACCGACACACCCATGAACACCAACAACAATGTCGCCGACAAGGTCTCGGCCATGTTTGCCGCCCAGACGATCACCGCTGCGCTGCACCAACGGGAGCGCACAGGCACCGGTTCCATCTGTGACATGGCCATGGTCGACGCCATGGCCTATTTCTACGGGGCCGATATCAGCGCTGGCCATCGGGTCGTGGGCGCCGAGCCCGACAGCGACGTTGCGGTCCAGGTGCTGAGTGACTCGAACTTCGAGACCGCCGAGGGGTATCTGACCCTGGCGCCAGTAACCGGGCGCCAGCTACGCCGCGCCATGGAATCTGCCGGCTGCGGCGAGTCCTTCGGCGACGTGATGGATGCGCCTCGAGCCGAGACGTTCAACGTGTTCGCAGCCCATATCGGCCCCAAACTCATGGAACGCGCTGCCGTTGAATGGGAAGACATCTTTGCCACCAACGATGTACCAGCGGCGGCAGTGCGAGATTTCGCCCAGCACATCCAAGATCCCCAGACGATCCACAACGGGACCTATCGGCCGGTGTCGGATCCGTCGCTGGGCGCCGATTGGCAGATGGTTCAGTTCCCGGCCTTCTTCGACGGCCAGCGAGCCGATACGGCAAACCTGCCATCACCGACCATCGGCTCAACCGAACTGAACAGCGACTCCGGGTGATCTCGCGGTGATCTTGCGGTGGGCGAAGGAGTTCTTTCCGACTCATGCACTCGGCCCTGCTGCACGATCAGTCGGTGATGGGTGCCTGGAAGGTCGGGTCGACGGTAGGTAGGGGAGTGGGGACGACCCGCTCGAGGAACAGGCCACATTCATCGAGCGCATACTGATCGAGTGCGGCCGATGTCTGCGCCAACAACTCTTCATTCTCGGCAATGACGTCTCGGCGCTCGTCACGGGCGGCCCGCTGGTAGGAGCGAAAGAACGTGAGCAGGGACCGAGTGGTGGTGGCGATTTCTTCTGGTGCGCGGTCGTGTAGCTCGGCGAGTTCGATCACGACACCATCGATGCGAGCCGGATCACCCGGGACAAGTGCAGATTCCACGCCAGCGGGTCCCGTGACTTCGCCGAGCTTCTCGCAAAAGTCGGCTGAGGTGGTGTCGGGTCCAGAGCAGGCAGCAGCGAACACCGACACCGCAAGCACCAGCGCGGTAACGCCTTGCCTGCGAGGGTTGGTCAAGACATGACCTCGGTGGCGCGCCGACGCAGGTCGGCGACTGCGTGGCCGAGGCCTTCGGGATCGCGATACAGGGCGCTGCCGGCAATGAAATAGTTGGCGCCCGCGGTGGCAGCGCCGGTGATGGTGCTCGGCCCGATGCCGCCATCGACTTCGATGTGCACGTCGTGTCCGCCTTGTTCGATCAGGGCGCGCACCTCGGCGACCTTGGGCTCCATGGTCGAGATGTAGGGCTGACCTCCGAATCCGGGGTTCACGGTCATGACCAGCACCATGTCGAGCATGTCGAGCACATGCATGATCTGGGTCACCGGGGTCGATGGATTCAATGCCACCGCCGGGCTGGCACCGAGTTCGCGGATGTGTCCCAGGGTTCGGTGCAGGTGATCACAGGCCTCGGCATGAACGATCAACATCTCGCAACCGGCTTCCACATACAGGTGGGCAAGCTCGTCGGGTTTCTCGACCATGAGATGGGCTTCGAATGGGCGATCGGTGCGGTCGCGCACCGATGCGATCACGTCGGGTCCAAAGGTCAGGTTGGGCACGAACCGGCCATCCATGACATCGAACTGAAAGCGATCGACACCCGCCTCGTGCAGCGCAACCACTTCGTCGCCGAGCCGGCTGAAGTCAGCAGGAAGAACCGAGGGAATGATGGCGAGGGGCCGGTTTGAAGTCACGCCGATGAAGTTAGTTCAGCGTTGCCGTCGTGGATCGCCACCGCCGCCACTTTCTGTGCGTAACCTCGCCACGTGACAACTGGTTCAAACGATACGGTCGCCCAGGTTCGAACCGAACGTATGGCCACCGGCGGAGAAGCGGTCGCTCGGCTCGGCGATGGCCGGGTGGTCTTTGTAGCCGGGGCGTTGGCTGGAGAGTCAGTGCAGATCGAGATCACCGAATCCAAGAAACGCTTTGCCCGCGGCCATGTCGTCGAGGTGGTCGAGTCATCGCCGCATCGCATCGAAGCCCCGTGCGTTCATGCCCGATCGGGCGAGTGCGGCGGCTGCGACTGGATGCACATAAAGCTGCCCGAACAGCGGGCCTACAAAGAGGCCATCGTGGTCGAGCAACTGCAACGACTCGGTGCGGTCGATCAGCCCGTGGTGTCGAGCCCCGATTTCGCGCGGGGCCGTCGCACCACGGTTCGGTGTCAGATCACCGATGGGCGAGCTGGTTACCGAGCGCGCCGCAGCGATCGTTCGTTCGTGGCCGACGAATGCGGAGCTGTCGATCCGCGGCTCGAAGAACTACTGGTGCACGGTCGTTTCGGCGACGCCTCCAAGATCACATTGCGTCTGGGCAGCGCAACCAACGAACGCATGCTCATCACCGACGGCGCTGTCGGCGGGGTGAAGGTTCCCCGCGATGTCATGGTTGTGCCTGCAGACGACCCGGGCACCGCCGCCATCCACGAGGTCGTCGCCGCAAAGACGTGGCGGGTGTCAGCGAACTCGTTCTTCCAGACGTCGCATGCGGGGGCCGAGGTTCTCGTGGCTGCGGTGAGTCGTGCGCTGGGGGAGAGCACTGGGCCGCTGCTCGATCTCTACGCCGGGGTGGGATTGCTCGGGGGAGCAGCCGCAGCGGGCCGTGTTGTGTGCTCTGTCGAGTCCAGTCCATCGTCGGTCGAAGATGCTCGTCACAACCTGGGCCCCGATGTTCGGGTGGTGCGGGCGCGAGTCGAACAGTGGACGCCTCAACCGTCCGGCACCGTCATCGCCGATCCGGCCCGCCGTGGTCTGGGCAAAGACGGCGTGCGGGTCGTCGAAGGCACTCGTGCTGATCACCTGGTGCTGGTCAGCTGTGATCCGGCCTCATTGGGCCGTGACGCAGGGTTGCTGGTCCAGCACGGCTGGCATCATGAAGGCGCCGAGGTCATCGACATGTTCCCCGACACATCGCGTATCGAAGTGGTGAGCACGTTCCGTCGATAGCCAGGCGACAGGGCTTCGGACTAGCGACGGCTTCGGTTTCGGTTTCTGCGATCTTGTCTTCGGCCAGCTTGTTCGCTGCCGTCACGCATGACGCACTTCTGCGCACCGAACGATCGAGATCGAACCTACTGTGGTTATTTCCCCACACATTGAGTGGTTTGCAAGGGAGGGCCAGGGGGGTCCGAGGCCAGCCCCGCTTTCGCACCTCGCCGACAAGATTGCCTATGGCGTTCGACGCCCCACTATCTTTTGCACCCATGACCATCCTTGTCGAGAACCATGACCGAGTTGCAGTTATCACGCTGAACGACCCCGACCGTCGAAATACCGTCACTGCCCCGATGAATACCGCGCTCATTCAGGCGGTCGCCGACGCCGAAGCCGACGACGGCATCGGCGCCATTGTCTTGACCGGCGCAGGACGCGGTTTCTGTGCCGGTGCCCATCTCGATGACCTGCTCGGCGCACAGAACGCCGATGAGTTGGCCGCGATCTACACCGGATTCCTGGCTGTTGCCCACTCGACGTTGCCGACCATTGCTGCCGTCAACGGTTCCGCTGTCGGCGCTGGAATGAACCTTGCGTTGGCGTGCGACATGATTCTCGCCGGTGAGTCCGCCAAGTTCGACTCACGATTCCACCAGATCGCCATTCACTCAGGCGGAGGTCACACCTGGCGACTTCGTAACAAGACCGACGAACAGACGGCCAAAGCCATGGTCATTTTCGGCGAGCGACTGTCAGGCCAACAGGCGGCCGATGCCGGGCTTGCCTGGAAATGTGTCGCCGACGAGGATCTGCTCAGCACAGCAATCGAATACGCCACCACCGCCGCCGCCGCGCCCAAGGCACTGGTGGCCAAGACCAAGGACACATTCTCGAAGCTCGACACCATCGGTGTGTCCCAAGAGTCGGTGGACCTGGAGACAGCACCGCAGTTCTGGGCCATGCAACAACCCGAGTTCAAAGAATTCGTAGCCAACCTGAAAGTCCAGATCGCCGCCAAGAAGAAGTAGGGCGGAGCATCACGGGTGTCGGTACAGAAGTGCGCCCCAGTGCGCTCCGGCGCCGAATGCGGTGAAGCACACCAATGCACCCGACGGGATGCGTCCGTCTTGGCGTAGCTCGTGAAACATCATGGGCAAGGTGGCGGCAGTGGTGTTGCCATATCGGGCGATGTTGCTGGGAATGATGGTCGCGTCGACGCCCAGTTCCTTGCGCACTGAATCGAGGATGCGCTCGTTGGCCTGATGGGCGACAACCACATCGATGTCCCCGACGTCTATGCCAGCGTCGTGCGCCACATGGCGCACGGCCTCGGGCATGCGCCGCGCGGCCTGGCGAAACAGCTCGAGACCGTTGAAGGTCGGTAGATGCAAACCAGCCTCGACTTGCGCAACATCGAGCCAGGGCTGATGCTTGAACCCTGCGGCTCGCACCCGGATCAGATCGGCCAGCGCGCCGTCGGTGTTCAACACGCTGCTGAGCACGCCGGGCGCGTCGGCTCGAGCTCGCATCACTATCGCCCCGGCACCGTCGCCGAACAACACACTCCAGCCCCGGTTGGCGTTGGCCAATGCCTGGGCATCGGGGGTGGGAGGCCCGCTGCGTTCGCCTCTCAGGATCTCCCACGACGATCCGTAAGGCAAGTATCCGGCGTGGCTCTCGGCCCCGACCAGTAACACCGTCTTGGCCCGTCCCGTCACGATTGCAGCGTCGGCCATATCGATGCCGTAGAGGAATCCGCTGCATTGCTGGCGGATGTCGAAGGCGCCAATGGGCCCGAGGCCCAGCCCGTGCTGCACCGTAGGTGCAATTCCGGGAACGAATTCGTCGGGGGTCATCGTGGCGGTGATGAGCAGGTCAACATCTGCGGCTGCGACACCCGCATCGGCGAGCGCCGAAGTGCAGGCCTGCATGGCCAGGTCCGATGCCCCGATGCCGGGCGCACAGTAGTGACGCTGCTCGACACCGGTGCGCTTGACGATCCACTCGTTGGTGGTGTCCATGATCTGCTCGAGATCATGATTTGAGACGACGTGAGGAGGCACCGTCATGCCCGAGCCGATTATTGCTGAACCCATTGTCTCAAATCGTAGTCTGTATGACCCGGTAGCGCTCACCGGCCAGGTATCGAGTAACTTTCGTCCATGCGATTCGACGACATAGATGCCATCAACGCTTCGATCAGTGACGAGTTCAATGATTGGGGACCGACCTTCGAGATGACCCAGGAGAAGGTCAACCAGTTTGCCGAACTCACGGGCGATCATCAGTGGATCCATATCGACGTCGAGCGTGCGAATAAGGGCCCATTTGGCGGCCCGATAGCTCACGGATTCTTTACGCTCAGCCTGATGGCATCGATCGTGAAGCTGCCGGTCGAGCTCGAAGGTGTGTCGAACGGCGTGAACTACGGCGCCAACAAGTTGCGGTTCTTGTCACCCGTGCCAGTGCCATCAACTCTGCACGCGAGATCTCGCCTGCTCAAGGCCGAAGCCAAGGGGCCCGGAACCTTGCTCACGAGCGAAGCCGTCATCCATGTCGTGGGCAACGAGAAGCCAGCGGTTCTCTACGAAATGCTCACCCTGATGATGTAGACCCGCTCGTAGATCTGTGTGGTTGCGCTATGCGTGCTGAGGCTCACGGTGGCAGCGAGTGTCGTCGAGTTGTGAGAGCAGAGCAGTCGCGGTCAGCGCAATTGCGGCGGCGGCGACCACGATGAACGTGATCCAGCGGGCATCACCAGTACGTTCCAGAATGATGCCGCCAAGGATCGGACCCGGGGATCCAACCAGCAGCAGCACCGCACCGTAGACACCCATGGTTGCGCCCAGGCGATCGCGCGGGAAGAGCTGTTCGCCCTTCATTCCTTGAAGAGGGCTGAACGCGCCGATACCGAAACCGGCAACGACAGCAAAGGCGACGGAGACCGGCACATTGCCCGCTACTGCCAGTAGTGCGCCACCGATGGTCATGGCCGCAAACGCCACCATGAGTGCTCGGTCACGACCAAGCCAGTTGACCAACGGTGTCAGTGGTAGTCGGCCGCCCAGCTGAAAGAAACCTCGTAGCCCCGCCATCGATGCCGCCGTCGCGCTGCCGAGTCCGGCTGCCGTCATGATCGGCACTTGGAATACCAGCATGGTCGACATGGCCATACCGCCGAAGCCGACAGCGATCGTGAACAAGCGTGGAGCCGGGGCGGAGACGGTCGACGCCAGAACTGCCAGCACCGAGGGTCGGTCCGTCGACTCGACCGGGGCAGTCGATGGCAACACGAGCGCGGCGATCAGAAACGCAACACCGGCCACCCCCGCCAGCACGCGCACGGCCGCTCGCCACCCGAACTCGGATTGCAGCCATTCGGCACTCGGCAGAAAGATCGCCGAGGCGAAGGCTCCCCAGATCGTCAGTACAGCGATGGCTCGAGCGGGTTCATCGGGGTTGAGCCGAACCGCAGTGGTCATAGTGACGTGGTAGAAGCCAAGTGATCCGAATGCCGCTAGCCCCACGGCTGAACCAACAAAGAACGTGCCGATGCTGTTCGCCGATGCTGCAAGCAGGAGTGCAGCGGTGCCGATGCCGCCGCCGATGAGGAACACGGGACGATGCCCAGCCCGGTCGAGCAGCCGCCCGCCGAAGAGTGCAAACGCGCCGATCAGTATCGTGCCCGCCGAGAACGATGTTGCCAGCGTGGATTCGCGCCATCCGGTATCGGCCTGGATTGGTTCGAGTAGCACGCCGAACGAGTAGTACCACGAGCCGTAGGCGCAGATCGTGAGCACGCCCAAGATGGCGATCGAAGGATGATCGATCTTGGTGGCGGGCACATCGAGACGCTAGCCGCTGTCTGCACCGGGATCTCAGGGTTCGCTCCTTCGCCTTGATGCGTCCGGTTCGAGCCAGTGGCAGTTCATCTCGTAGTGTCGGTCTATGGACTTCAACATCCCGGCCGAGATTCAGCAACTGCTCGATGAACTGGATCAATTCATCGAGGACGAGATCAAGCCTCTCGAACGAGAGAACGACAACATCCGGTTCTTCGACCATCGGCGCGAAGACAGCCGCACGGATTGGCACCGCGAGGGGTGGCCGAACGAAGAGTGGGAGCAACTGCTCAAGGAGATGAAGCGCCGCGCCGACAAGGCAGGCTTCTTGCGGTGGCATCTGCCCGAGCGGTTCGGCGGCAGTAGTGGCTCGAACCTGGGCATGGCGATCATCCGCGAGCACCTGGCCGCCAAGGGTCTCGGGTTGCACAACGACCTGCAGAACGAATCGTCGATCGTGGGCAACTTTCCCACGGTGTTGATGATGGAGAAGTACGGCTCGCAGGCACAACAGGACGAGTGGATTCCCAAGATGCTCGAGGGCAACGCCCGCATCGGTTTCGGCCTGACCGAGCCCATGTTCGGCACCGATGCCACCCGCATGGAAACCAACGCCTACAAAGACGGCGACGAATGGGTCATCAACGGTGCCAAGCGTTGGAACACCGGCATGCACGCCGCCACCCACGACTACATCTTCTGTCGCACCTCGGGTAAGCCCGGCGAGGCCGCAGGCATCTCCAACTTCATCGTGCCGGTCGATTCACCGGGCTTCAAGGTCGAGTTCATGTGGTGGACCTACAACATGCCGACCGACCATGCCGAGGTCACGCTGACCGACGTGCGAGTCAAAGAGTCCGACATGCTCGGACCCGAGGGGCAAGGCCTGGCCACGGCCCAACTGTTTGTGCACGAGAATCGCATCCGCCAGGCTGCTTCGAGCCTGGGCGCCGCGCAATATTGCATCAACGAGGCAGTCAAGTACGCCCGCGAACGTGTGATCCATGAGCGAGCGCTTTCGGTCAATCAGGCTATTCAGTTTCCGCTGGTCGAGTTACACACACAAGCCGCCATGTTGCGTGAACTCATTCGCAAGACGGCATGGCAGCTCGACCAGGTCGAACATGGCACCGAGATCTCGGACAAGGTCGCCATGTGCAACTATCAAGCGAACCGGCTGGTGGGCGAGGCGGCAGACAAGGCCATACAGGTGCATGGAGGGATCGGCTACAGCCGACACATGCCATTCGAACACATCTTTCGGCACCATCGCCGGTACCGCATCACCGAAGGTTCCGAAGAGATGCAGATGCGTCGAGTCGGCCAGTACCTGTTCGGTTACGGCGGAAGCAGCGACATGTTCGAAACTCCGTCTTTCGCCAGTCGTTTCAACAAGGTCCAACGAGGCGCCCCCGCCAGCTGGCTCGACGAGGGGTAGTCCGCATTGCTCGCTCCGCTCGCACTGCTCGCTCCGCTCGCACTGCTGTTTTCTGGCCACGGCGTCGACGGTCCCAGACCGCTTCGCTAGCTGGGTTGGCGAGGCGAGTTATGGTTGCTGAACGACAAGAGATCGGCTCGAGAACCTTGGGGATTGCAAGATGACGCGGAAGAACGTTGCTTCGGGAAGTCCGTTCGAGGATGTGCATGGCTATTGCCGGGCGGTGCGAGTGGGGAATCACGTGCATGTTGCCGGCACCTGCGCCGCTATGGATGCGCTGGACGGGACTGACAGTTATGCACAGTCGGTGTCGGCGCTCGGCATCATCACCGCCGCCATGGCCGAGGTAGGGGCCGGGCCCAGCGATGTTGTTCGCACCGTCATCTACGTGACCGATATCGATCGGGACATGCCACTCGTGGCGCGCGCCCACAGCGAGATCTTCGACGCAGTGCGTCCGGTATCCACGATGGTCGAGGTCGCCAAGCTGGTGGACCCGAGAATGACTGTCGAGATCGAGGTCTACGCCATCATCGACGAGTAGGCCAGTGGCGGTCTTCAGGCATCGTCGAGCAGGGAGACAAATTCTTCACCGGTGAGGACCTGGTATCGCTCGGGATCCGACGCAACCAGCGCTTCGACCTTGTCGACCTTGGCCTGCCCGGCGCTATCGCCGATCACGTAACGAGTGACCTTGGCGCTGACCGACGACGCCGGATCGCCGCCGAGCGTGCGCACGGCTTCTTTGGCTTCGTCGCGTTTCATGCCGCCAGGAAGCGTGCCGGTGACCAGCACCTTGTGTCCGGAGAAAGGCGCGCCCTCGACGATCTCGATCTCGGGCATGGGCTGCGGTTCCACACCGAGTTCGACCAACCGGTCGAGGACCGGGGCAAGCATCTCGAGGTCGGCGACGATTGCTTGAGCACGGCCATCACCGATGCCGTCGACCTGTAGCAGGGTGTCGAAGTCGGCGGCCCGAATCGCCTCGAGCGAACCGAAGTGCTCCGCCAGTCGTCGGGCAAAGGTTCGGTTCACGAAGCGGATGCCAAGAGAGCCCAGCACATGATCGAGCCGTGTGGTCGTGCGCGATGCGGCGATGATCTCGACGATCTTGGTCGACGAATCGGTGATGCCTTCGAGCGTTGCCCACGCTTGCGCATCGAGCGCGAACACGTCGGCCAGGTCGTTGACCAGCCCGGCGTCAACCGCTTTCTGCAATGCAATCTTGCCCACGCCGTCCCAGTCGAAACCGTTGCGGCCGGCTGCGCTGGCCAGTCGGGAACCGAGCGAGCAGGTCGGACTCAGGCATTTGGGTCGAGCGGCAGAGAAGTCGAGCGGTTCGCCACAGTTCGGGCAGACCTTGGTGTCCTCGTACGGAATCGAATCGGCTGGTCGCTTGTCGAGCACGACCTCGACGATCTGGGGAATGATCTCGTTGCGCTTGGTCACCACCACCGTGTCACCGATGCGTACGTCGAGCGCAGCGATGATCGCAGGATTGTGCAGCGACGCCCGCTCGACCGCGGTGCCGGCCAACTGGACCGGCTCGCGCAACACTGCGGTGTAGGAGATGGCGCCCGTCTTGCCGACGGCGTTCTCGATACGGTCGAGAACGCCCAGCGCGGTCTCGGACGGGAACTTGAACGCAATCGCCCAGTGGGGGATTCGGCTACCTTCGCCGAGTCGCTCGCGAAGCGCTCGATCGTTGACTGCGATCACCGCACCATCGAGCAGGTAGTCGAACTGGACGTCGGCCATGGCGGCGCCAATGGTGTCGATGTGGGCTCGTAGCGCTTCGGCCGTGATCGGAGCGGTCTCGAAGATCGCAGTAAAAGGCGCAAGCTTGGGCTCGTCGCCAACAACCATGAAACCCAGGTCGGCAAGCGCAATGAAGTCATCGACGAGTGAATCGTTGGCCGATGCGGCGATCGAGAACGCGATGAATCGCATAGGTGATTCGTAGGTGCGGTCTTTGGTCGCTTGATTGAGCGTGGGGCCGATGGGGTTGCGGCGATTGGCAAAGGGCGTGCCACGGTTCGTGGAGGCAATCGCCAGGTCGTCGTGTGTCATCACGACTTCGCCGCGGACTTCGATGTCGATGGGCTGAGGAAGCGTGGCTGGCAGATTGGCGATCAAGTCGCTGTTGTGGATGACAGATGTGCCCAGCTCACCGTTGCCGCGGGTGATCACGTCGCTGAGTTCGCCACCCACGTAGCGAACTGCCAGTGCGACACCGTCGAGCTTGGGAGTGATCACCAGCGCGGTGTCGGAGCCGACCTTGTCGATGAACTTGGTGAGTTCTTCGTCGGTGGTGACCTTGCCCAGCGACAGCATTTTGATGTCGTGCGGTACGTCGCCGAGTTCTTGTCCGCCGGCGACCGAGTTCAGGAATGCTTCGACGTCGGAGCGGTCGGAGTCGAGCGCCGCGAGCTGATCGCGGAGTTCGTCGAACTCGTCATCGCTCATGGTCGGTGCGCCCGTCCGGTAGGCCTTCTCCGCCTCGATCAACTGTTCGAGCAGCATGCCAGCTGCGTCGCCCGCTCCGGCCGTGGTTTCGCTGTCCGCAGTCATCCCTCGCATCATGCCAGACAGCTGTGACAGTTGCGTACAACCTCCGTTAGATCCCCGACACGGTTCCACGTCGGCGGGAGCACTTCGGCCCTTCGCGCTTCTCTCATCGGCTTTGTGATTGCGCGGATGTCGACGAGGCCGACGATCTCGTCGGGCTACCCCGCCTGGTTCGCAATCCGATCAAGTGGTCGGCGGCGAACTCGATGACGGGAATCGTCGAGACGCTCGGCCTTGTGCGCGCGCCGAAACAATCGCTGCGGCGTTTGGGTGAGCGACCGCAGCCGGGCTGACTTGCATCTCCCGAGATAACGAACGAGTGCCTGGCACCGGTTCGTTAGTTGGGTTGGATGAGGCAGAGGGCGTCCCACTCGAGTTCGGCGACGCGGCGGCCGCTGGCGGCCATGATCACCGAGCGGAACGTGCCGTCGAGATGCTGGCGGCCCTGGCGGGCCAAACCCAGACCCCACCACACGCTGCGATAGACCTTCCACCAGTGAAAGCGTTCGTCGCTCCAGGTGCCGCCGCCGGCTTCGTAGCCACGCCGCACGTCGCTGCGATGGGCGAAGCCGCCGATCTCGAACTGGTCGTTGCGGGCTCGCCACATGCGCTGTGCCAACCAGGCAACGTCCTCGAAGGGCTCGCCGATGTGCGCCGTTTCCCAATCGAGAATGGCGCCGAGTCCGGTCTCGTTCACGATGATGTTGCCATTGCGGATGTCGCCGTGAACGGGTGTGGTCGGCGCCGGTGGCGGTTGATTCATCGCCAGCCAACGCGCGGCAAGTTCGAAGGCGGGGGAGCGCTGGAGTAGCTCGGACATGCCCTCGTCGATCCACGCCAATGCGGCTTCTACTGCAGTGCCTGGCGGACGTTCGACATCGGCGGGCACTTCATCGATGCTGCGAGCATGGAGCTTGGCCATGGACTCGCCGAGTTCGAAGGCGACCTTGGCTCCGAGGCCTTCGGTGGCGGCGCATAGTTCGTTGACGTGCTTGGGGATGGTGACCCCGCCAATCTGCTGGGTGATGAAGAAGGGTCCGCCCAGAATGGATGCGTCGTCGCTCCAGGCGACCACCTCGGCGACCTTCATGCCGGCGTCGTGGGCCAGGTTCAGCCATTGGACCTCGTCGGGAATCGAGCGGAATGCATCGCTCTCGTTCGGCAGTTGAGTGATACACAGCCTGCGGTTGTTGTCGCCGACTGCCGCGTCGAAGAGCACGTTTATGCGCCGAGCCCCTGCTGTCACCGGAGCCAGGTTGTTGACCGAGACGTCTTCGTCGAGCTCCGCCGACAGATATGCGCTCAGCGATTCCTCTGACATCGTGCTCATGCGACAATGCCGCGTTCTTCGGCTGCCCCGTGCGCGTCGTAGCCGGGCTTGTTGACTGCCAGCTTGGCCCGCACCAGCGCAAGCACATCGGGGTAGGCGGCATCGGCAGTCGCGTCATCGACGTCGAGTAACGACGGAGGTAGATCGACGGGCGCCGCGTGTTCGGCCGCCAGCTCACGTTGCAGAACTCGACACAGGTTGGCAACAACCCGTGCCTGGTGCTGAGCGTGGGGTGCGGTCGCAGGCACGACGGTCTCGCTCATCGTGGCCGCCATGATCTCGAGCAGCTCCACTGCGGTTGGTCTGTCCGTGCGCAACTCATTCACGGAAGCATTCTCGCGTATCACCAAGCGCAAACCCAGACCGTTGCTTCGAGAAGTGGCCGGCAGGGGTCAGATCTCGTACGGTCGATGCAGTGCAGCGTGGCAGCGACGACGGACAGGTCTCCGGACGATCTGCGGTGTTGGACCTGATCCCGGTCGTCTACGCACCGTGGACTGCCGTTGGTCTGGGCCTGGGCATCCTGATCGTTGCGCTACCGCTGTATCTGCTCGATGTTGGTCTGTCGTTCACTGCCACCTCGGTCGTCCTTGCTGCCACAGGAATTGGTTCGTTCCCAGGCGCGCTTCCGAGTGGGAGCGCGGTTGCCCGCTGGGGCGAACGAACAACGATTGCCTTGGCATCGGTGCTGGCTGCGATCGCCATTGGCCTGACAACGGCCAGCGGCGATGCGGTGGCGTTGACGGGCCTGCAGTTTGCAGTGGGGGTGGCCTCGGTCGCCATGCGCCTCGGTGCGGTGACCACCATCACTCGAACGGTGCCGATGCTTGTCCGCGGCCGGGCAAATTCGGCGATGGGCGGCATTCGCCGCTTTGGCGGGTTCCTCGGTCCTCTGTTGGGCGGCTACCTGGTCGACCAGATCGGGTTTACCGCGACCTTTGTCATCGCCGCAGGTATCACCGCATCTGGTTTGGTGCCCATCGTTCTTGATCGAAGGCGCAGCGGGTCGACGAGCGTCGTGCTCGAGACCCATTCGGTTGGGTTGGTACAGGCACTGCGGACCCATCGCCGACTGCTGCTGACAGCAGGGAGTGGGCCGTTTCTCATCATGGCAGCTCGGCGTGGTCGGTCGGTGTTGCTACCGCTCATCGCGGCGGCACTCGACGTGACGCCGACTGCGGTCGGGGTGATTGTGGCAATCGGTACGGGTGCAGACCTGTTGTTGTTCCCGATCGCAGGTTGGGTGATGGATCGATTCGGCCGACTCCGAGCAATTGGCCCGGCGTTCACCTTGATGGCAATCGGGCTTTTTGTCCTCGGTGTTGTCGACACGACGGCGGGAGTCGTGCTGGCAGGTTCATTGATCGGCATCGGCAATGGTTTGAGTTCGGGTTCGATGCTCACGCTCGCATCAGACCTGGCGCCTCGGGAATCGCCGAGTCAGTTCATCGCCGGGTTCAGCGCCGTGCAAGACGGTGGCCAGATGGTGGGGCCGCTGCTCGTCGGCATCAGTGCGGACGCGTTTGGGCTCGGGACCTCGTCGGTGATTCTGGGCGTTTTGCTGTTGGTTGGCGTTGGCCTGATCGTGACAACGGTCGGCGAAACGAGCCTGAATCGCGGCACTAGGACCAAAGCGTAGTCATCGGGGAAACCTCGACGGTTCGGGCAACGTAGCTCAGACCGGCAGCAGCGGCGGAACAGGTAGCCGGACGGCATCGGCGATCACCCGAATCAGTTCGGCTTCGTCGGCGGTGGTCTTGTCGTCGTGGGCAACGATCGCCATGGCGGCCTTCACAAATCGCACTCGGCCGTCGTAGTTCAGATGCGAGAGTTCATCGAGAGCCTGGTCGACCGCGGGGACCGACAGCGTCTCTTCGGCTGCCAGCGGTTGCGAGGGGAGCCCGGCCGAATCCAATGCGGCCGAGAAAGCGGTCGGGGCCCACTCTTTGCCGGAACTGTTGAACCATGCAATTGCGGTCAACACCGTGATCGCTGCGGGCTGGACGCGTTCGAACTTGACGTCGTGTTTCGTAGAACCGGTGTCGTGTTGATCTTCGAGGTGACGGATCATCACCCGGCGCAGTATCCAACGGAACGGGTCTTGATCGGGACGTGAGCTCTCGATCGCGAGCACGGTCTCGCGCAACGTCTCTTGGAAGTCCCACGGTGTCTCTCGAATGGAGTGCAGTGCGATATCGATCGAAGGCAATTGCAGCGGTCGATCGAGTCGGCTGATGACGGAGCCTGCGGCTTCGATGTAGTCGGCTTCGAGTCCGGTTGCCTGTGCCGCCAGCGCCAGGTCCTTCTGTCGGTGTCCTGGCTCGGTCGACGCCAGCAATCCGAGTATCGAAGCGATTGCGCCAGCACGGGTGTGCAGAAAGTTCTGGGTCGCTTCGGGGATGCGCGCCAGCAGCTCGCGGGCGTAGACGATGTGGGCATCGGTAGGTCCCTCGAGCTGAGGCGGCTGAAAGGAACCGGTACCAGCAGCGGCTCCATGACTAGGCGCACCAGCTGCCGTGGCGCCGGCGTTGCCGCCAGCAGGAGCTGGTGTGTCGGCCGGGCCGGTCTCCAACATGCCGCCGAACAGGATGGCGGGATCGAAAGGTAGTGCCTTGTTGTTTGCCATGCCCGGGACGCCGCCTTGGCCGGGGATGGCAGTCTGGCCCGGAAGCATCTGGCCGGAGTTGGTGCCCCATCCTGCCGAGTTGTGCTGGTTGGGCGCCTGCACGGGCGAAGCGACCTCGCGATCAGGTTCGCGGAAGTTGCCGTCCCATCCTGGAAGCAGACGCGAGATCCGTTTTCCCAGCGGCGGGTGGGTGGCAAAGGCGCTGCCCATCGCCGAGCTGAAGAAGAGGTGCCCAGCCTCGGTTGCATGCGCAGACCTGATTTTGTTGGCGCCACCCATGCCGCCGATCTTGCTGAGCGCCTCGCCCAGGCCGTCGGGGTTGCGAGTGAATTGCACGGCTGATGCATCGGCGAGCAGTTCGCGCTCGCGAGAGACTGCCGCCTGGATCATGCGAGCGAACAGGGTTCCGACCGATCCAATGATGATGAGACCAATGCCGCCCGCCATCAGCGCCACCGCGAGACCGTTGTCGTCTTGGCTGCGCCGCCGGCGCGGTGCGTACCACAGTGATTCGAGCAGTAGTCGACCCAAGACGGTCAGAATGGCGATGCCGAACACCCAGCCGATTATGCGGGTTTTGATCTTGGTATCGCCGTTTCGAATATGGGCGAACTCGTGAGCGATGACGCCTTGGAGCTCGTCGCGGGTCAGGTGTTGCAGTGCGCCTCGGGTGACACCGATCGCCGCATTGTCCGACGTCCATCCGGCAGCGAAGGCGTTGATGCCAGGTTCGTTGTCGAGCACGAAAACTGCGGGGACGGGCATACCCGATGCAATGGCTATCTCTTCGACGACGTTGCTGAGCTGCTTCTCGGCTGGGTCGAGCGTGTTGAAGTCGATGGGGCGTCCACCCATCGATGTGGCGACGTAGGCGCCCCCGCCACCCTTGATCTGAGAGGACTTGGTCAGCGAGCTCCCACCGACTCCCAGCAGCGTGACGGGCGCCGCGATGGCGACCGCCGACAGTGGATCGACTTCCTCGGTCGTGAACGCGAACACGATCGTCAGCAGTAGCGAAACGAGGGCGACGATTGCGATCACTCCCGCGGTGAACAACGCGATCAGCCTGGCCGTGCCCTGTTTCGCCTCATCTTGATGAGTTTGAAAATCCATGCTGGGGTGGGGCGGTTGCGATCAGCTCAGGTGTCGTTCACTGGCTTGTCGAAAGAGACTTCGATGTTCTCGCGCTTGAATTCCTTGTCGTCGGCAGCCAAGTCGAGGTACGCACTGTCCTTGAAGCTGAAGGCGTTGGCGATGAACACCGGTGGGAAGGTCTGCTTGTATTCCTGGTAGTTGTTGACCTGATCGTTGTAGTTCTGGCGGGCGAAAGCGATCTTGTTCTCGGTGGTGGTGAGTTCTTCGGTCAGCTGCATCATGTTCTGGTCGGACTTCAGGTCGGGATAGGCCTCGGCCACGGCGAGCAGTCGGCCGAGCGCTCCGGTCAGGGCACCTTCGGAGTTCGCCATCTTGGCCATGGCGGCGGCATCTTGAGATCGCCGTTGACCTCGATGCGTGCCTGGGTGGCAGAAGCCCGGGCGTTGACGACACCTTCGAGGGTTTCTCGCTCGTGGCTCATGAAAGCTCGGGCGGTCTCGACCAGGTTGGGAATGAGGTCGTGGCGGCGTTCGAGCTGCACGTCGATCTGCGCGAATGCGTTGACGGCCCGCTCTCGAAACTTGACCAGCTTGTTGTAGACCGAGACGATGAGCCCGACGATCAGAAGCAGGATGACGATGACAATGACGAGACTGACCATCGGCTCAGCATAGAACGGCGCGCGGGATCAATCATCTAACCCGCCGCTCGAATCCGACACACCATGGCGTGATGATGGCGGTAGAGGAGGATGCGGAGTCCGCCCGTTTGGTTGTCTGTTGCCAGACTGTATGATTGCATACGTTCCGGGGACATACGATTTCGACGTCGCCCGTGACTCTGTATATCTATGGCATCTCCGGCACCGCATGCACTCGACGCTCCTCCATGGCAGCGCATCGAAACCACGATGATGAGTACCGCCCGCGACATTCGCGCTGCCTACGACAACTACTTCGAAGCGCTGAATCTGAATCTGTCGCAAGCCTCGCTGGTTGGCTACATCGCCGAGAACGGACCCATGAACCAGACTCAGCTTGCCGCTGCGCTCGTGCTCGGGCGCGCCGCCACCGGATCGCTTGTCGACCAACTCGAAAAGCGGGGACTGGTGCGTCGTGTGCCGGATCCCGATGACCGCCGAGTCTGGCTGGTCGAGAACACGGCCGATGGCGCCGATATCGCCGTCGAGATTGTCAGCATCGACGTGCAACTGCGCAAAAGAGTACGCGTCGGCATCACCCACGAGGAACGACAACAACTCGCAGATCTACTACTGCGGATGTCGGCCAACGCCGTCGCCGCAGTCGAAGAAACGAAGACCCGATCAACCAAGATCACTGGAACACCTGAAACAGGAGACAAGTAATGCAAGAAGCAGTCATCGTCGACGCTGTGCGCACCCCTGCGGGCAAGCGCAACGGCCAGCTCTCTGGTTGGCATCCTGCCGACCTGGCCGCTCACGTGCTCAAAGCACTCGAAGAGCGCAATGGCATCGACCCGGCAATCGTCGACGATGTCGTCATGGGTTGCGTTATGCAGGTGGGTGAACAAGCGCTCAACATCGGCCGCAACGCCGTGCTCGCCGCCGGTTGGCCCGAGTCGGTGCCGTCCACCACCGTTGATCGCCAGTGTGGCTCGAGCCAGCAGGCGATCCACTTTGCCGCTCAGGGCGTCATGGCCGGCGCCTACGACGTCGTCATCGCCGCCGGTGTCGAAGTCATGACCCGCACGCCGATGGGCGCAAGCGTTGTTCCCGACATGGGGTTCGCCTTCCCGCAGTCGATGCAGGATCGCTACGCCGAGACCGGGCTCCCGCCTCAGGGCGTCGGCGCAGAGATCGGAAGAGCGTCGTGTAGGGAAAGAGTGTAGATCTCGGTGGTCGCCGTATCATTAAAAA
>ENA-ORXR01001710-ORXR01001710.1-marine-metagenome-genome-assembly--contig:-NODE-1710-length-22566-cov-5.548668_pt1 | contig 22566 bp, 16 predicted proteins | sample MGYA00237866_ERZ511479 | MGnify/ENA metagenome assembly ERZ511479 | reverse complement strand
GTTAACAGATCAACGTAGGAACAAGGCAATGCCTTGTTCCTACGTTGATCAATATACCCAGCAATTTAGTTCCGGAACCACTAGCCAGTGAGCCTTTAGGAATGTTGACAAGACAAGTGATCACCTTATGCTTCCACAAATAATTTGATCAAAATGATAAACGAAAGGATCTTTATTCTGCGCTTACTAATTCTACGGTAAAAATCAACGGTGCGTGGGCCGGAATTTCGTGACCAAAGCCTTTAGCACCATAGGCGATTCTGGAGGGGATTAAGAAGATTCCTTTACCACCGGGTTTTAGCAATTGTAATGCTTCCTGCCAGCCACGGATGACTTGATTTAACTTAAACTCCAGAGAGGCTCCTCTTTTATAAGAAGAATCAAAAACGGTTCCGTCCAGTAATTTTCCTTCGTAATGTGCTTTTATTTTGCTGGTCGCCGTTGGAGACAGGCCGTTGCCTTCGGTTAGAATTTGATAGTACATTCCCGAAGCAGTTCTTTGTACATTCAGGTTTTTATCAATGGCGTATCCTACCAGTGCATTCTGATCCTTTTCAGGTTGCGTAGTTGGGTCTTTGATAAAATGGGAAGACAGACGGGACGTGAGGTCGGTGGTGCTGACTTCGACTGGTGGTGTGGGCGGCGGAGTTTGATCGGTGGAGGCAGAGCAACCGTAAAGAAGCGTGAGACTAAGGAAAAAGTAGCGGTATTTCATGGGGATCGTTGAGTCATTAAGTTGAAATTAGCTTGAAAATTATATTTCTCGCAGAGGGCGCGGAGGCGCAGAAACCTTTTTTCAGGTATATTTTTTTCGTGGTTTTATCACGCAGAAATGTAGCGATTTTTTATTTACAATTATTTATTTATTAATAAAAAATGAATTGTTAAATCGTCTTTTCACTCTAAGCTCTAAGGAATGTTGACAAAATAAATTAAGACAATATGCTTCATCTTTTATCTCAATCTATTTAATCGCCATTCCTAAACGATTTAACAACTCAACAATTAAACGATTAAACGATTAAACAATTAAACATTATTTAGCGATTCTAACCGTCGTATTTTCCTGAATCCAGCAAGGCACTTTATAAGTTGAACCTTCTTTAATGCTTCGCTGAAAAATATCGGCCCGCGTTGGCATGTACTGGGTATAAGTTTTGATTAATTTATTCGCATCAGCGGATACGCTGGGATCAATAGACTTCGCTTTGTTCCATTGGTCAATGGCCGCCCAAGTTACGCGCTGGCTATCGAAGCCAGTACCAGGACCACACAATGCACCGGAAGAAGCATACATTGTACCGATTAACATATATGGTGCACCCCAGCCAGATCTTTGGGAAGCGGCTTTGCGAGCATACTGCCGCGCCTGAGAATAAGACTTTTTGTGAACGTAGTAGATTTTAGCAATTCGTAAATTGATATTTGCTTTTTTTGTATTGTCGTCTGCGGAGTTTACGTATTCTTTATATTTTTCGATGGCAGCATCATATTCTCCCCTTTCCAGCAATTCACGAGCCTGAGTAAGTGGTCCATCCGCAATAACCTCTCTTTTACAGTTGGCCTCTCGTGCGGCGCGAGCTGCCACTAAATCTGGATGTGTACTAGCACAACCACCATAATTAAGTCGAGCAATAAACGTCTCGATTGCATCACAGTCATTAGAGTTTGTCTGATATTCGGCGGAATATTTTTTAATAAAATGATCACAATCGTAAAAGCCTTTGATTCCTTCCAGTTGTTCGAGACGAGCGGGCGTATAGCTTTCTACAATATCCCAACCCTGCTTTTTCCATTCAGCAGGTGTTCTTTCTTTTTTATTATGATCAAAAATCTCGTTAATTTTTCTGGTGTATTTCTGTGCTTCCGTCATTGGAATTTTTTCTTCCAGTAATAAATTTACAATTAAAGAAGTAAATGGGTTTAGTACAGAAACACTCGTTTCAAGTCCATCTGCATCTACGATATCTTTGTACATTTCGTATATTTCTTCTTCTGACTTGGTGCCTGGAAAAGTATAGAAATAATCATAGGCCATGAGGGCTTTGTAGTCGGAAGCTTTTTTTGGATAACAATCTATGGCTTGCTGATACAATTCGAATACCTTTTCCTGGTAAGCAGTTTTTTGTGCTTCGGTCGTACCCGCTTCGTAAGTGATCAGATATTTGTAAATCCTGGCGCCGTCCATATAATGTGCATCCCGTTGACCATCGGCAGCAGGTGCCATTTTATACACCTTTTGCCAGAGTGGTAGTGCAGCGGTATAATTCTGCGCTTTTAGTTGATCCCGGTATAGTACGTGGGTCTCCAGTGCTTCGTCTTCAAAAGATTCGTTGACCCATTTTTGGCACGGGCTAAGATCGTCCATGTTGACGGGCGGTTTTACTCTGGTAGCCGAAACCGGTGCTTTAGCCGCTTCCGTCGTTTTAGGCGTGCAGGCGTAGAGAAGCACCATCATAGTACTTAATATTAAAAACAGAATCTTGCTAGTTTGTTTCATGTTTGAGATGTTTGTAAGTGTAAAGTATGAAAGTAGCTTTTGTTTAGTAGACTTCTACTGATTTCCAGCACTAAGATACGGAAGTTCTCCAGAAACTCCCAAACAGCTCAGAAACTGAAATTTTCTATACTCGCCGGATATTTATACGAATATTAAGAATATTAGTAAAAAAAGCTCCGTCTTATAATAAGACGGAGCTTTTTAAAATATATTTCTTACGTAGAGGTTAAGAAAACCAAATTTATTTAAAACTCACTCGAACCGTTTCACCGATCCAACAACCTACTCTGGCAGTATCTCCTTCTTTAATTCCCTGCATAAAACCATCTTTCTTTTCCGGCTTGGAAGCACTGTATTTTCCGATCTTATCACGTGCCTCATCCGCTACAGAAGAATCAACAGAACGACCGTAAGCATATTTGTCAATTGCTGCAAGTACAGCCATCCGCTGGTTCCAGTCACTGCCGCAGTTACGGGCAGAAGAAGCGTAAAGGTCACCGATCAACATATAAGGTCGTCCCCAGTTAGGACGCATCTTGGCAGCATCAAGGGCAGTAGCACGTGCAGTGCTGTACTGCTTCATTTTTCGTCCCTGGATAGAAGCAATAGAGAACATATATCCTGCTTTCTTTTCCAAGTCTGTTTCCGCATCCGCCGCTTCCTGATATTTAGCGATTGCACCTGCATTGTCTCCCTGGTCGTATAATTTCTTAGCGATACTCGCTGGATTGTTTGCTTCAAATTCTGCGACACGACTGGCATTTTCTTTCTGTGCCCATACAGCATACTTTCCTTCCAGTTCTTTTAATAATGGAACCGTATCTTCACAACCCTGTCGCTTTAATTCACGGATGGTATTTTCAATTACCTCAATGTTATCCGCATCCTGACGGTAAGCAGGTTCCAGTTTGTTAACAAAGTAGTCACAGTCAAAGATGTGTCTTTCGATACGGGCAAAAACGCCGTTCATCGCCTCTTTGGCCTGTTTAAAACGCCCCGCTACAGCGGCATTGTTGGCAATATTGTAATCAGCAATTGCATTCAGCTGGTCATAGATTGCACGACCTTCAGCTTTATCCATCTTTTCGGCAGCAAATTTATTGACAACCACACTTGCGTAAGGAACAAGAATAATATCTTCGATATCATTACCGGCTAACTCAACTGTTTTAGCCAATGTCTTTTGTAACATATCGTCTGAGTTGGGAACATATTTTGAATAATAATAAAACACGTTATAAGCCTTACGGCCCATCAGATAAGCCTCTTGTCCATTTTCTCCGTAGCAAATTACCTGCTCATCGTAAAGTTTAAGGATTCGATCAACCAGTTTTTGCTTTTCCGCTTCATCAGTAGCCGCATCAAACTTAATTTTTAAAATTTTACGACCATCTGCGTAGTGCAAATAGTTTTTACCGTTGGCCGCCGGAGCGATGGTATAGGCTTTTTCCCAGTTTGCGTAGGCACCTGCCAAATCTTCTGCTTTAACAGCATCCCGATAAAGTTGGTGTGCAATCAGTCCATCCTCTCCTTTGGGAGATTCATCAAAAGTACTACACTGTGCAGTTAAGGCCACAGAAAACAGAGAAAACACTGCTACTGCACCAATCAGGATTAAATTTTGTCGCTTTTTCATAATTAATAAAATTTTCGTTTAAGAAACCAATCATTGTTATTTAAGGTGAAGCCTACCGTAACCCTACCGTAGGTTTCTTTAATTGTATTATTTCCAGATAATTGACCTATTTCTAGGGCAAAGTTAATAAAAGAAGGAGGTCTTTTCCTACTTATGACTGGCAAACGTACCCCGAAGGTAACACCAAGATCTGTTAAACTTTTGTCAAAACTTCGAGGATCTTTTCCGTAGTACAAACCAGCCTGGTAATTAATTCTCTTCCAAAAACTGCTAATCGAGTTGTAATCAGGTGTGATATTACCCCCGGCAGCCAATCTCCACGAGTTACTTAGTCGTTCTGAGGGTCGAATCGGATTGCGGTAATTACTCCAGGCAGTTGTTTTAAAATCCAGTCCTGCGCCTCCTCTATTTACCTTTTCATAATAAATACCAACACCAAAATCTGCTGGTAGTTTACCCTTTAGCTTAGAATTCTGGGTATTAATGATCGTATCACGTAGTGGATTGAGGTTTCCACCTCCATAAAGAGCATTTACCCGCTCTTTAAGTTGACTGGCGTTAAAATTAACATTGTTGCCACTATTTCCGTAGGCACCGAAGGTTAAATATTTTCCATTATTTTTCTTTTCACCATCTTTCATTTCCGTAAATGCATAGCGATATTGTACACCCAAATTCCAGATAACGGAGCCGATACTGAATTCATCATTAAAATCATTAAAGTAAGCAGCTTCAATATCCTGGTAGGCGTTTATTTCATTATTAGAAATTTTACCAAAAAGATATCCAAAATTAAAACCAGCGGAAAAATTATTATATCGCACTGCATTTCCCCAGTGCACTTTAAATGTTCCTCCAGTTCCTTCCAGCTGATTATTGACCGTTCTGCCCTCGGGCGTGAGATCCGTCGATATAAATCGATAACCTACATTAGAATAAGGCAGAAAAGAGATATTCATTCCCCAATACCAGGGAGACTTTATGGGATTGGCTGCCCTGTTTTTTGGATTTCTGGTAGGAAATGCCAGTGAAATATAATCAATATTTCCAGTATAAATGGTTTGACTTCCCTCGGTACCCGATAGATTGGTTCGCTTGATATTCAATCCAACATCAAAGGCGGTAAGTCCCAGGAAAGCGTAGGAAGCCGGGTTAACGGTATTGATATGAAAGGCATCATTATAAGCTGCCGACAGACTTCCCATGCCTCGGGCATGAGAAAAGGAGGGATTAACCAAATCACCCAGACCGATCCGGGAAAAAGGGGAATTAATTTTTGGCTGAGCAAAACTGCAGGTAGTTACCCCGATTAAAAGGCAGACAAAGCTCCACAATTTTCTACTCCGATAATTCGACATTATAGTTTAAAATTTTATTTAGTCCAGTCAGCACTAAATTTTGATTTACAAATATCCGGTTTTTCAGTTTTTTAGCAAAAAAATCAGCGTCCCCGCCTGTTAAAATAACGTTAATCTGTCCGTATTTTTCTTCATACCAACGGATAAAACCGCTTGCTTCCGCGAGTGCTCCCAGCTGACCACCGGTTTGCAGTGCGGTTTTAGTGTTGTTTCCAACTAAATCCTGTACACTTCCACGCTCTACTAGCGGCAATTTGGCCGTAAAGTGATGCATGGCTTTCAATCTCATTTCAATGCCGGGTGAGATACTGCCTCCGTAATAATCACCGTTTGCAGTAATCAGGTCGTATTTGATACAGGTGCCCGCATCGATGACCAGATTATGCTGATCAGGATATTCGGCGAAAGCCCCCACTACGGCGGCTAGACGATCTTTTCCCAGCGTCTGAGGAGTTTTGTAATGATTGTGAATGGGAAGAGCAGTATTGGCATTCAGGTTGATATAGTAAAAATGCTTTTTTAAAAAATTATCTATCGGTTTTTTAAGCCCGATAACAGTAGAGAGTCCTACTTGCGTAATTTTTTTTTGCTCGATCAAATCCTTTAACTGGCGCAAAGTCCATTGATCCCAAATCATTTTTTTCACCAACCTGTGTCCTCTAAAAACGCCTATTTTGGTTCTCGTATTGCCAATGTCCAGAATTAGATTCAAATGTTTTTTTTAGCTATTGGCTGTTAGCTATTAGCTATTGGCTTCTCTTCTATCGCGATTTTTTCGCTAGCGGAAAACCAAGTAACCATTGACCTAACAGGCGGTTTTGTTAAAGATGCTTTTTATCAATCAATTGGTGTACGCATAAAAATGTACACAAGGAATCACCTGCCAGCATCAATGTTTAAAATGTCTCGTCCCCGTCATGACCATCGGGATATTTTTTTCATTACAAAAATCAATACTCAGCTGATCTTTTACCGATCCTCCCGGCTGAATAACTGCTTTCACTCCTGCTTCCCAGGCAATCTCCACACAATCTGGAAACGGAAAAAATGCATCCGAAGCCATCACGACGCCATCTAACTCAAAACCAAAATGTTTGGCCTTGGTAATCGCTTGTTTAAGGGCGTCTACCCGCGAAGTCTGACCGCACCCCATTCCTATCAATTGACGATTTTTAGCCAACACAATTGTATTCGATTTTAAGTGTTTAGCACACTTATTGGCAAATAATAAATCATCAATTTGCGCGATGGTTGGTGCTTCGTTGGTCGCTATTTTGAAGTCTTCTTCCACTTCTGTTTTTAAATCCATCTCTTGCTCAATGACGCCATTGAGTAAAGTTTTAAAAGATTTTTTAGAAACGTAGAAGTCTTTTATTTTTAATAAAATTCGCTTGCTCTTTTTAGACAACAATTCTTTTGCTTCATCCGTAAATTCAGGAGCAATTAATACTTCGTAAAATATTTTATCAATTTCTGTGGCCGTTGCCAGATCAATCGTTTGATTAGAAATCAGGATTCCTCCAAAGGCAGAAATCGAGTCACCCGCCAGTGCTGCCTTCCAGGCTTCTAAAACTGTTTCGCGGGTGGCGATACCACAAGCATTGGTGTGCTTAAGTACCGCAAATGTAGGATTGTCCGCTTTGAATTCTGCCATTAAATTTACCGCAGCATCGATGTCTACCAGATTATTATAAGATATCGGTTTGCCACCAAGGCGCTCAAATACTGCGTCAAAATCTCCGTAGAAATTTCCTTTCTGGTGTGGATTTTCTCCGTAGCGCAGCGCCTGCGAATTATGAATACTTTGCTTAAAAACGGTATCGTCCGAATCTTCGTTGAAATAATTAAAGATCGCTACGTCGTAATTAGAAGAGACTTTAAAAGCTCGACGGGCCAGTTCTTTACGGTCCGCGAGGGTCGTTGTCCCGGCGTTTTCTTTTAGCAATTGCTCGATCATCTGATATTCGTCGCGACTCGGCACCACTACTACGTCCCGATAATTTTTGGCGGCAGCCCGAATCAGGGAAATACCTCCAATATCGATTTTTTCAATAATGGTTGGCTCGTCATCCGTGGAGGCCAGTGTTTCTTCAAAAGGATATAAATCCACGATCACCAGATCAATTTCCGGAATATCATACTCGGCCAACTGCGCCAGATGTCCTGCTTCCCGACGTGCCAGTAATCCACCAAAGACTTTTGGATGCAACGTTTTTACTCGACCATCGAGAATCGAAGGATATTCGGTAATATTTTCTACAGCTTCGACCGTAATTCCCAGATCTTCGATAAATTTCTGGGTTCCTCCCGTAGAGTATAATTTTACTCCCTGCTCTTTTAACAGGTGTACGATGGGTGCTAATCCTTCTTTTGAAAAGACAGAAATAAGCGCAGATTTGATCTTTTTAGGTGTAGCCATAAGTGATAATTTTAATATAAGATACCCAAGGTCGTGAAATGAAGGTGCAAAGATACAGTTAAGAAGGGGAAAGGCAAAATTTTTATACGATGGGTGGACGATGGGTGGACGATGGGTGGACGATGGGCTTTCTTTTGGCGTGTTTCTCTTCTAATGGTGAGGGCGGACGATGGGCTTTCTTTTGACGTGTTTCTCTTCTAATGGTGAGGGCGGACGATGGGCTTTCTTTTGGCGTGTTTGCTCTTCTGGCGGTGAGGGCGGACGATGGGCTTTCTTTTGGTGTGTTTGCTCTTCTGGTGGTGAGGGTGGACGATGGGCTTTCTTTTGGCGTGTTTCTCTTCTAATGGTGAGGGCGGACGATGGGCTTTCTTTTGATGTGTTGGCTCTTCTGGTGGTGAGGGTGGACGGGGCGGTGGGTGGACAAGCCCAAGTCCGTTAATACCAAACGCATTAGAAGAGCGCCAATCGTCCGCCCATTGAAAGCCAATTGTCAGCCCATCGTCAGCCCATTGAAAGCCCATCGCCCCCATCGCCCCCTATTGAAGTTAAAATCCCTACTACTCTTCAAATATTTCCACCAATCGCTTAACCCCTTTTTGATTTTGGGGTAGAAAAAAAGAATGTTGAATGTCGTTCCGTTCACGGGTAGTGAGGTGAAAGGTCATGGAAGCCATCTCGTTGTCTTTACTGGGCCGGTAGATAAACCGAATGATTTCGAACATATCTTCTCCCAGTAAATCAAAGATATATCCCAGATTTGTATCCTGCTCGTACTCCTGAAGGGATAGAATCTGTCCTGGAATTCCCAGAGGATTGAGGAGAGTGGAAATCATACCCTGATTGTCGTTCTCATCAATTTCCTGAATTTTATCTCGTCCCACTACCTGGACAAGTACTACGCCCGAAGTATTTTCTTTTATCCAATCTTTAAAAACATGTAAAAACCGAGTTGCAGACATAATCCCGTAGTTGTCCCGAAAACCAGCATCCATGACTTCGATGGCTGGCCTGGTTGGCAAATATACATTAGGTAAAATGTAAGGATAGGTGGCGTTCATCCGTAAGGCTGTTGTAAATTGTAATTCGGGAGCACCATGCTTTTCAAACATGGTCATAAAATCCACTGCGTCGACTTCCAACGATCCCTTATTATCCGGACTGACGGGAGGTAGCGTCATATAAGACAATCGATGTGGAGAAATGATCAGACGGCGACCATCGTTAACAATCGAAGGTGTAACAAAAAGCATGGGAATCTTCGCTTCAAATTCCGGCAGATAATAATCGCTTAATTTTTTGTTAAGTACTCCGTTGGTATTTTCGGCCAGTTGTTTTTCAAATATATATCCCCGATCCTTATAGTAGGTATGACCATTTACCTGAAAAGTAGACCATGGTAAAAACAAGTCATTGGAGATAATGGTAAAGGTCAGCGAATTAAGTAGATCGATGGAAATATTTTCGATGTACTTTTTATCGTAATAAGATTTTATCCGATTTTCTTTTTTGTTGAGCATCAACTCACGCAGATAAGCAGCACCCAATAATCCACCGGAGGCCCCCGTCATCAATGTTGTATGTTCCAGTAGTCTTCCGTTAAGCAAACTATCTGATTCCTGAATGACCTGCATACTCCATACGGCGGCTTTCATCCCTCCTCCACTCACACAGAAGATCGCCATTTTAGGTTTTTCAACTCCCTGGTCAGCCATTTTCTTTTTCCAGTTTTCGAGAATTTTTTCAGTGTGGGCTTTGTCTCTTTCCCAGTTTCCGTTATTACTAATATCCTGAAGATTTTGGTAAGTATACTCAACGGGAGGGATTAGATAATCCAGTCCGTACGCTCTGTTTTCGTGAGTAAAAACATCGAAGCTGGAAAGATAGTTGATCAAAACAAGCATAATGATAAATAGAGAAAAACGCCATTTGTCAAACCAGTAAGTGATGGCCCCTGTAATAGAAAGCACCACGCAACCTAAAATAAAAACACTCGCACCAGCCGGAATCCGAAAGAGCGGATTATCGATGGCCAGTCCCAAACTAATCAACACCACCATGGCCAATAATTGTACGACCAAAGCATTCAGATGATTTTGCTTAAAAACACCTAACAAGATACTGCTATCGTAATGTTCTACGTTGCGAACCAATCGGGTTTTCATCTCTTCTGTCAGATAAGTATCTACTCGCCAGGTGCTGATTCCGGTTTTTACGGTAGGTAATTCTTCGACTTGTCGTCCGGGAGCGATTGACTTGAGCAGATTGGGTGGTATTTTTTTACGTTTTTTTCTAAAACTAGAAATATCTTTATTGGTAAACCTGAAGTAGAAAGAGGAGATCAGTACAAAAAAGCCCACGCCTCCGGCAAAACTCAAACAATGCCATAAAATGGTGGATACTTCTCGGTATTCATTGTAGGCCTGAAAATGGATCGTATAACCAAAATACAGCACTAAAAAAGCCAACGGAATAATAAAATTATTGAGGCAAAATTTGGTAAATGGACGGGCCAGAGAGGCCAAAAAAGGAAAATGATGTGCATCCAATAAGTAGGCGGTTAGGTTCCAGGTAGTAAAAAAAGCACCGAAGCCTAGTCCTAAAAAAAAGTAACTCAAACCACTCACTTCTCCCAGATATTCCGGTGCCAAAAACAAGTAGCGTATACCAAACAATCTACCCAGCTTACCAGTCATTAGCAGGGTAATTAATATCCAGGTGATAATCAACAGGAGATTGTTCCGCAAGTGTAAAATCACTAACTGAACAGGAAAGGAATAAAAAATATTAGCTAGTAGCTTCTTCACTTTCGGTATTTAGTTTGGTAACCCGGATCAATTCGATCTTCGTATCACTGACTACTTCCAGGTTAAACTGATAATCATCCAGCGTGATCACTTCTCCTCTCTGTGGGATGGTTTCGTTGGTCATGACAATAAAGCCGGACAACGTATGATAATCTCCTTCGGGAAAATCGAGGTTTTCGTATTTTTCGTTCAGATAACTTATTTCTAAGCGACCAGAAAAAAGGTATTCGTATTCACTGATCTGATTTTCTACGTATTCTTCCTGATCATGTTCGTCTTCGATCTCTCCAAAAATCTCTTCTAAAATATCTTCCAGGGTAATAATTCCGGAAGTGCCACCAAATTCATCCACCACGCAAGCGATGTTAATTCTTTTTTTAATTAATAAATTCATTAAATCGCGAGCTCGCATCACTTCCGGAACAATCGGAATGTCTATGACAATGTCTCGCAATCGACGCGGATCGTTGAGGAGTTGCTGATGATGAACATATCCCAGTACTTTATCGATATCTCCCTCCTTGGTTACGATGATTCGCGAATGATAACTTTCTACAAATACCTGCCGCAATTCTTCTAAAGAAGCACTTACATCAATGGCTTCTATTTCCTTACGGGGAATCATACATTCACGTACTTTTATCTTTTTAAGGTGTAACGCATTTTCAAATAACTCGGTATCAATTGCGATGTCTTCTTCCGATTCCGATTCGACACGGGTATCCCGAATGAATTGTTCCAGGTCGAGTCGGGTAATAATATTAGCAGTGTGTTCAATGGGGGTTTTTAAAACGGCTCCTAAAAAAAAATTGGAAAGTTTGGTCATTATCCAGGCAGGTATCGCTAAAAAAAACTGTAAAATACGAATTGGAATAGCTAGAAAATAAAGGATTTCGTCCGCAAAAAGTCGGAACAAGGTCTTGGGTAGAAACTCGCCAAAAATTAAAACAATGACCGTAACCAACAGTGTGTTTATCAACAACAGCAGTGGCGCATCCTCTCCGATTTGTAAATACTGATTGATCCAAAATGTAAGTGGGGTGGTAACAAGGGTGGTAAAAACAACCAGTGCAATATTATTTCCAACCAGCATGGTGGCCAGAAATTCGGCCGGTCGGTCGTAAAAATCGGAGAGTATACGTCCCCGACGATTGCCTTTGTTTCGCTTAAGTTCTATCCGCAATTTGCTGGCCGATACAAAAGCTATTTCCGTACCGGAAAACAGCGCCGACAACAATAAAAAAATGATGATAATTAGCAAAGAAAATAAATGATAAAAGTTTGTGATACAAATTGAGGGATCAAGTTAGAACCAGTTAGTAGACTGGCTTCCTTCCAGGGAATGTCAACAAGTCAATAACCAGCAATATCAAATATACTTAATTTCTGACAATTCATAATGCTACAAATCTACAAAGGTTCCTCCAGGCCTTCGACCAACATTTTTCCGGTAGGATTAAATATTTTCCAGTGATTAAAGTTCTGGTCTGCTTCAAATCCAAAGCCATAAAACTCTTCCTCCGGCTTGGTAATTTTTACAAATCGGTTGGTATGCACCATCTTGCGTTGATCGTCCCAAATGAGTTCTTCGGTGCGTAGTTCTTCTCCTTTTCCGCTTGTCCAGACAACGTCTTCTCGTACAATTACTTTATGTTGATTTTCTAGCCGAATGGCATAATTAGCGGTCAATCTACCCTGCGCCTGACTAGAACCGGAGCGTAAAAACTCTATTAAAATGCCTTCCGGAAATTCTTCTTTTGGTTGGGTATGGTCTACGTAGCGCAGCATCTTAGGACCACTTACCCGGACGCGTACGATGGCAGAATCACTGTATAATAATTGCACATCTTTGGCTGCTTCGATCTTTACCTGATCTTTTGTAAATAAGGCGTTTACGGCTTCCAGGTCATTTTCACAACCGAGAAGAGTAAGGGTTAAAAATATAAGGGACAGGATGTATTTTATCATTTTTATATGTTGAAAGATTGTACTTGTTGAGGCGCGCGGTGCCGATGACACAGTTGATTATACCGTCCAATTCAGTGATTAATATTAAAAGCCTGCTCCAAAAAGTGAGATAAGCGTTCTCTTATTCTATCTTAGAATCGTGATATCGCCTTCGTAACCTACCGAGACGCCGTCAATAAAGTCGACTACGATATAATATACATAAACGCCCGGTTGCATTTGTTCGTTTTTAAACACGCCATTCCAACCCATTGTATTAGAATTTAGCGGTAGGTTTTCCCCTTCGTAGATTAACGCTCCCCAACGATTAAAAATTCTCATCAACTTGATTTGCTGCGCTCCGGGGTTTCCATAAGCAGTAAAAATATCGTTGTTCCCGTCAAAGTTAGGACTAAAAGCATTTGGAATATAAATGGGACGATTTTTATTTACCCGCACCATTACCGAATCCGTCGCGGTACAACCCGTACTATCTACGACAGTGATGGTGTAAATATCCGTCTCCAAAGGAAGCAAAGTAGTCGATGGACAATCACTACAGTCCAGGACATCCATCGGTAACCAGCTAATCGCAACGGGCCGCTGAAAGGGTAAGACAAAACTGGATATTCTTGCGGGAAATCCCAGGTTTACCGTCGTGTCCCGACCTGCATCCACGATGAGTTCTTCCGGCTCTGAAATAGTAGCTTCTGTCGTAGCAATACAACCTTCCGTATCCATCACATAAACCGGGAAGGTACCTGCAGCAACGTCTAACAGAATCGAATCAACACTAAAATTCATACTATCCAGACTATAACTATAACCTGCAATGCCTCCCGACCCAGCCACACTTACCGAGCCCGTAGAATCACCAAAACACAAGACGTTTTCTACGCCCGTAACATTTACAAACAGACCCGCTGGTTCAATAATATTAACGGAGGATTCCATAGTACAGTTATTTCCATCCGTAACGGTAACCGTTGCCAATCCCGGAGTTAATTCAGTGACTACCGTATCCGTCGTAGCATTGGCATCATTCCATAAATAAGTGTAGTCCCCAACACCACCCATAACCATGACAGAAGCCATTCCATCATCCGCCATAAAACAACTGATCGGAACCGGTGAGAGCGTCAAGTCCAGGGGTGCAGGTGGAACAACCTCGACAATTGTATCACCCACACATCCGCTCGCGTCCCGAAATTGTACATTAAATATGCCACTGTTCAGTCCGGTAAACATATTATCTCCAACAAATCCATTTCCATCGTTATAGTTAAATTCATAAGGAGGCGTTCCGTTGGTTACATCAAAGACGACCGCTCCCTCGTTACTATCAAAACAAAGTGGCGGCGTTACTACTGGCATTCCAGAATTTAATTGCAATTCTAGTTCTCTGACATCTACGGCCAGGATTAATTCACAACCTGCGGCATCTGAAATCGTTACATTATAAATATTCACACCGATATTGGTAATGGTATTGGTAGTATTTCCATTTTGCCAGGCGTATTGATAAGGCATGATTCCGCCCGTGGTGTTTAAGACCACGGAACCGTCCATTCCCCCGGCGCAGGCAGGCATGGTAATATCCGCAACGGTCGTTAAAGCTGCGGGTGCTCCAACCTCGTACGTAAAACTGGTATCACAACCTAAGGCGTTGGTAATGGAGACTTCATAAAGTCCGGTAAAGAGATCGCTGATGTTTGGTGTGGTAGAGCCATTGTTCCAGTTAATAGAAGTGATGCTACTGTTGCTGTTGATTTGGAGATCGATAGCGCCCGTGGGGATGGTTAAACATTCCAGATCCGTGATGGTTTCACTAACATTAATGGCATTTAAAGTCTGGCAGCAATTGTCTACCATCAAGGTAGAATTCACTTCAGTTACCTGGCAACCGTCAGCCGTTCCGATGGTTAATGCCACCGATTTAAAACCATCCACTTCGTAGGTAACGGTATGTGGACCAATACCGGTAGCCGTAGCAGGCGTAGCGCCGACCCCAAAGCTCCATTCCCAGCTATTGATAGTTCCCAACGAAAAAGTAGAGTTATTAACAAATTCCACGGTTTCACCTACACAAACTAATTGCGGATTGATAAGCATACTTGGTTCGGGGCCTAAAAACTCCGCATCTCCGCCAAAGCTAACGTTGAAACCACTGCCACTTCCGGAAAAATTATTGACCATCATGGCGTATGCTTTTCCTTGTTCTAACACTAGAGGCGCTAAAAAATTAGATTGATTTTCTGTGCATCCTGCGGCCTCGCTAATATCTGTTTCACCAGTTGCCAATCCTGTTACGCCCAGACAGGGGCTTGGGAAAGCGGCTTCAAATTCTCCGGCCGCCATACAACGCAGTTCTTCTTTGTTGTTGCAATTATCAATACCATTAGGTAATTCGAAAATAATAAAATCGAGGTCATCTGTTTCATTAAGCGGTTGCAGCTCGAGGGTCAGAGTTCCATTGTTGGCAGCAATCCAGGAAAACCAGGTAGAATTAGATTCTGAGTTTCCACCGAATCCAAGACAAGAGCCATTGGCTTCGTCCGGTAGATTACCAGCCCCAATTACCTGCGGAATCGTAAAGCCAGTTCTGTCACAAAGAACAGCCGAAGTCACACAGTCCGATCCAGGAAAGACTGGTGGATTGAAGTTATTGATACAAAGTTGAAAAGTACCCAGATTATCGGGTCGGCTTTTTACCCGAACCAAATAACTCTCTCCGATGGACAACCCTCCTTTATATAAATCTACAATATTATTGTTACCAGCATCCGCCTCACATTCTTGCTCGTTAATTACCCCACTACAGTTTCCCAAATACAGCGCAATCTCCGGACCAAGCAACGTTCCTCCCGGAGCAACGTTGGTCGCTCCTTCTACCACAATTACGACATCCGTAGCGGTAGCCACAAACCTGAACCATACATCTCCACCACCAGCATTACTAAAGCAACTGGCTGGCCCGAACCCGGAAACATCCGCATTGACGTTGGTAAAAGCTGCATTAGCGCTGCACCAATCTTCCAGATCAGTCAATAGAATAGCATCCTGACATTCATTGTTGGCAGGTTGTGCGAGCAAAGAAGGAAAGGCCAGTGGCCATCCCCCAAAGAAGAAATATAGAAAGAAAAGTCTTAGTATCATTGTATATTTGGGTATTTAATCTTAGGAATGTTGATAAAATAAATTAATATTTTAGACTTGGTTATTTTGTTACTAATCAAAGTGCTTAATACCTCATTCCTTATGATGGATTCTTAAAGTATTGTAAAATTAAGGGTAAAAAAGTAAACTGCCTTCTTCTCTAGCTGCTTTAACGGGATTTTGGTAAAAAAGACTACTTTTACCTTTTAAAAGACATAAAAACGGAATGCGAAAACATATTCCAAATATTATTACCCTGTTAAACCTGTTCTGTGGTTGCTGTGCGGTGGCTTGTATTTTTTACGGCCAGTTCCCACAAGCCTTTCTATTTGTATTTATAGGTGGTTTGGCAGATTATTCAGATGGAATGGTAGCCCGTTGGCTGAAGGTTAATTCTCCCTTTGGAAAAGAGCTGGATTCACTAGCTGATATGGTCACTTTTGGCGTAGTACCCGGTGCCATCGTCTATATGTTGTTGGTAATCAGCCTGGAAGATGCCATTTTAGGGTATCCTGAAAGTTTGTCTTTTTTAGGAACAAAAGGGTTGAAGATGTTGGCTTTACCCGCTTTTATTATTTCTACTTTTTCGGCGCTGCGGCTTGCTAAATTTAACTTGGATGTTCGCCAGTCGGAAGATTTTATTGGATTAAATACACCGGCTTGTACTGCCTTTGTGATAGGGCTTATGCTGACTTTTCATTTCAACTATTATGGTCTCCGCCCTTATGTGGGTAATTTATTTTTCCTGTTTGCACTGATTCCTATTCTATCTTATTTACTTATTTCGGAGATTCCGATGATTAGCTTTAAATTTAAAAAATTTAAGTGGAAAGGAAACGAACGGCAGTTTATATTAATACTGCTTAGTATTTTGTTTGTGATTATTTTTCAGGGATTTGGCTTTTCACTGATGATTCTTTCTTACGTTGGACTCTCTGTTTTTGATTTTATTTTTGAAACTAGAAAGGCGAGGAAGCGACAGCGGGCGAGCGATGAGGGGTAATGAATGTTAAAAATTGAATGACCAATATCGAATCTTGAATTTGCTCTTCTATTGCGGTGAAATGCTGCTTTTCTCGGATAAAAGTCGATTATTTATTCTCAATTACAAAAAGCTGAATCTCTAATATGCTCTATATCCTACCTACGCCCATCGGAAATTTAGAAGATATTACTTTACGTACTTTGCGGATTTTAAAGGAGGCAGATCTTATTCTAGCCGAAGATACCCGAACTTCTGGCAAGCTACTAAAACATTACGAAGTGACGACGCCGATGCGATCTTACCACGCACACAACGAACATAACATCGTAGAACAAATTGCCGATCATCTGGATGCGGGACAAACCATTGCCTTGATTTCGGATGCCGGAACACCAGGTATTTCTGATCCGGGATTTTTGTTAGTTAGAGAATGTGTTCACCGTAAGATTCCACTCACCTGCCTGCCGGGAGCGACGGCTTTTGTTCCAGCATTGGTCGTGTCTGGAATCCCCTGTGACAAATTTTTCTTTGAAGGTTTTCTACCTCATAAAAAAGGTCGGCAGACGCGTCTTTTATTCCTAGCTGAACTGCCTTATACTTTTGTTTTATACGAATCGCCTTATCGTTTAGTAAAGTGCCTGGAACAGCTAAAAGAGCATTGTGGAGAAGATCGGATCGCTGCCGTTTCCCGGGAAATCACTAAGGTTTTTGAGGAAAATATTACGGATACCTTGCCGAATTTAATTGAGCATTTTAAGGCGAAGAAAGTGAAGGGTGAGATTGTGGTGGTGGTGGCGGGGAAACAGAGGGTTTAAATTTGTTTATTTGTTTAATCGTTTATTTTTCGCTAAGAACAATTGTCTATCAGGCACAAGGGGGTTCAATAATCTGTGTCTTATTTCTTACGATAATATTGCGTAACAAGACCCTAATTAACATGTAGTTATTATAGCAAAAAAATAGATTTAATTGTTTTAACAAAACGCACACTTTACAAAAAACATACTACACTAAAAACGATTAAACAAATAAACACCTCAACGATTAAACGATTAAACAAATAAAACACCCCCTACACATGCAACGCCCGATTCCCCGTAGCCGCCAGTGCTGCCTCTTTCGTCGCCTCCGAATACGTCGGATGCGCGTGACTCATACGAGCAATATCTTCAGCTGAACCTCGAAACTCCATGATGGCTACCGCTTCGGCAATCAGATCCGCTGCTCTGGCACCGACCATATGTACGCCGAGTACTTCATCGGTTTCTTTGTGCGCAATGATTTTCACCATCCCTTCCGTGTCCATACTCGCACGGGCACGCCCCAGGGCTTTAAAAGGAAACTTACCTACGTTGTAAGGAATTCCTGCTTCTTTGACTTGTGCTTCCGTTTGACCTACGGCCGCCACTTCTGGCCACGTATATACGACGCCCGGAATCAAATTATAATTGATGTGCGGTTTTTCTCCTGCCAATAATTCAGCTACCATGACACCTTCTTCTTCGGCTTTGTGGGCCAACATCGCGCCTTTTACCACATCTCCGATGGCGTAGATACCGGAAACATTCGTTTGCAAATGTTGGTCTACTGCGATCCGACCTTTTTCATCTTTTTCCACTCCCGCATTTTCTAATCCGAGATTATCAGTGTAAGGACGACGGCCGATGGCAATTAGACAATAATCAGCTTCGATGGATAAAATATCCTCGGTATCTTTTTTCTTGTATTCGACCGTGACGCTATTTTTACCAGCTTTTACATCCGTCACGGCGTGACCGAGATAAAATTTCATCCCGATTTTTTTCAAAGCACGTTGTAATTCTTTGCTACAATCCTTGTCCATCCCCGCGATAATGCGGTCCATAAACTCGACGACAGATACTTCTGTTCCCAATCGTGCGTAGACCGAACCCAATTCTAATCCAATGACACCGCCACCGACGATGACCATTTTTTTAGGAACCTTTTTTATATTTAAAGCTTCGGTAGAAGTAATGACTCTGTTTTTATCGTAATTGAAAGAAGCGGGCGTAATGGGTTTTGATCCGGTGGCAATGACCACATTTTTACCTTTGATCTCTTCTTTGGAACCATCATCTTTAGCAATGCTCACTGTGTTTTTATCTACAAAAGAGCCGTGTCCGTGGTAGACTTCTATTTTATTTTTTTTCATCAAAAAAGCCACGCCTTTACAGGTCTGATCTACTACCTCATCCTTACGCTTGATCATCTGTGGCATATCCACTTTTAGATTGCTTAATTTAATACCGTGTTCCGAAAATTTTTCGGCAGCATTGTGATAATGTTCCGAAGAATCCAGCAGTGCTTTAGAAGGAATACAGCCAACGTTTAAGCACGTACCACCGAGGGTAGCATACCGTTCGATGATGGCTGTTTTAAGTCCTAATTGTGCAGCTCGGATGGCCGCTACGTAACCGCCGGGTCCTGAGCCTATAATGATGAGATCGAATTGCATAATGTATTTTATTAGTGTTGTTAATTGGCTAGTTGGCCAGTTGGCTTCTCTTTAACGTGTTTTGCTTCTTGCCGCTCGCCGCTCGCTTGGACGTCCTCGTCCAGAAGCTCTTACTTGTTGAAAAAATCCTTTATTTTACATAAATATTCTGATAGTTTTTCACCAAATCAGGTGAATTCATTTATCAATTTGCTTTTTAAAAAATAATACGACACCCTCTGGGGTCGATCAAACGCGGGCCTCGTATCTCGGCTAACATAATGTGATCCCTCTGGGATCATTTCGAAGATATGTATTGAAAAATGTATAAAAATTAAAAGAGGATAAAGCCATGATCAAAAACAACTGTCACTTGTATGAACAACTCTCCCGTCCTTACAAATCATTATTCAATATTGGAGATTCATGATTCATTATTGATTCAAACTCCTTTATCATTATTACCATTTCCTTTACCTCCGTCTCCGCCCGGCTTTGGTCCGCGACGTCCACGCCCCCGGCTTTTGTTCCGTCTTTTTGGTTTGTCCCCTCCCGCTTTGTCTTTACTTTCCGGTTTTGGTCCACGCGGATTGTTATTTTGTGGGCCACGTCGATCACCGGATTTATTCCGATTTCCTTTTCGGGAACGATTACTTTTTCTCCGCTTCTCTGGTGGAAGATCCACCACACCCGTTAAGTTTTCTTCAACACCTACTGGCTCTTCCTCGGCAAAATTCATCGCCATAATATTCAGGTCAAGCGGCATTTCGTTGTTGCGGTTCATTTCCAGAATCTCCTTTACCTTATCCACTTTGAGTGGGTAAAATTTACCTCGCCCCCGATCTTTTTCGTAACAATAATACATAAGTTGCTTAAAGACATCGGTTTTTACCAAAACGGTATTTCCCGCTTCTGTTTTCAGCTTATCCGCTCCTTTCGGAAAATGGGAAAGTGCGTCCATGTAGGAATCCAGTTCATAGTTAAGACAGCACTTAAGTCGGCCACATTGTCCCGAAAGCTTGGATTGATTGATCGCCAGATTTTGGTAACGAGCCGCAGCGGTGGAGACCGATTTAAAATCAGACAACCAGGTAGAGCAACAAAGCTCCCGTCCACAAGATCCGATTCCTCCAATTCGGGCGGATTCTTGCCGGGCACCGATCTGTCGCATTTCAATTTTAATTCTAAAATCCTTGGCGTATTGACGAATGAGTTCGCGGAAATCAATTCGTCCGTCTGCCGTATAATAAAAGGTAGCTTTTCGACGATCTGTTTGAACTTCTACGTCTCCAATTTTCATTTTGAGGCCAAGGGTACGAGCGATGACCCGGGCACGCACCATGATCGGTTTTTCGTCTGATAATACTTCGGCGTGTTTTTCCAAATCTCGTTGGTTCGCCACTCTAATCACTTTTTTAATAATCGAATCCTCCTTTACCCTCTTTTTCTTCATCTGCATTCGGACCATTTCGCCCGAAAGAGAAACCCGGCCAACATTCCAACCCGTCCCTGTATCCACAACCACCATATCGCCCGTACTTGCGTGTACGTGCGGTGGATTGTGAAAAAATTCTTTACTTGCTCCCTGTTTAAAACTAACTTCGAGCAAACCATATTCGGAAGGATCATCGTATTCCATAGTAGACAACCAATCGTAAGTATTGAGTCGATTGCAGCCACCGGAGCCGCAGCCACCGTTGCTATTACAACCACCAGGTTTACCATCTTTTCCAGGTGCACAACTTGAACAAGCCATAGTTTTTATTTTGTCAGCGTAGCTACGCTGTGATTTTAGATTTTAAAATTCCGTTTATCTTGATGGATGCATCCAGAAATAATATTTTCGGATGCGCATTCCGCTCGACGGCGAAATAGCAATGGTCCATTATTTTAGTAATTTTTTCTACTTGTTCGAAATCCATTACCCGCAACATTTTTTGAGCGGTTTCCAGTTCACTGGTTTGCAATCGTACGACGGATTGTCCAGTCATTTTTAAGACCAGAAACTCGCGCATAAAATGGAGTCCATAGAGCAGAAAATGTTTTTGACTTTCTCTACCAATCTTCGCAATTGCTTCGACCCAACCGTGTAAATCTACTCCCTTACCACCATAGCATTTTCGAAGCCAATCGAGCAAAATGGTTGCGTTGTCATTTTTTTGCTGATCTATTAACTGCAGCGCCTGGTTAAAATTACCATCGGCGAGATAGACGATTTCCTGCAATTGCTTTTCCTCGGTCAAACCTCTTACCCGCAATCCATCTGCTACTTCTTCGTCGGACAATCGAGGGATTTTCACCAGTTGACACCGGGAAAGAATGGTAGGTAATATTTTTTCTTGATTTTCGGCAACCAGTAAGAATATAGTATTCTCCGGTGGCTCTTCGATAAGTTTTAATAGACGATTTCCTTCCTTGGCCAGATATTCGGGCAACCAAAGCAAAAGAATTTTATGAGAACCTTCAAAAGCTTTTAAACTCAACTTTCGAATAATATCCAGACACTCGTCTTTGTTAATGTTTCCCTGTTTATTTTCTGCCCCGATAGATTGTAACCATTGATTAACATTCAGGTGTGGATTTTCGAAAATAACGGTACGCCATTGTTCTATAAAATGGGTGCTCAAGACTTTTGATCCCACACAAGGATAAGAAAAATGAATGTCGGGATGAATTAATTTTTGTGATTTTTTACAACTGCTGCAGATACCACAGGCGTCGGTTTCGCCTTTGTCCGTACAAAGAATATATTGGGCGTAAGCCAAAGCTAGTGATAAGTTACCGGAACCCGTAGGTCCGAGGAATAACTGAGCGTGGGGAATGCGTTCGGCCCGGGCGGTTTCCGTTAGTGATTGTCGAATAGACTGTTGACCAATTATTTGCTTGAATTGCATAGAATAAATCGGTAGCTGGCTGCTCTAACGATCGAAAAGGATAGAAATCAAGGCGAATACTCACAATCCGGGTACGACAAAGACTGCTTTCAGGACATACAACTCACTGATTTTAAATGAGTTATTTAATACATGTATAAAACTATGAGATACAAATCTCCAAAATTTATTATATGCTCATTCCTATTGGAACGTTCGCTTTTATTTCACTACTCCTCTTTTCACGCTACCACATCCAAAATTTAGTACCGTAAAAATACACTATTTAAGACATTTTTTACGGCTTAATTTTTAAGTTGTTCAAAAACAAACATTTACTAAAAATCAATGTTAGAAATGAGTTAATAATAAATTTACGTTTTTGGCTTGATCTTTTTGTCGCTAGTCTCGTTAAAAAGCCTCGTGATAGCGC
>ENA-ORXR01001709-ORXR01001709.1-marine-metagenome-genome-assembly--contig:-NODE-1709-length-22568-cov-62.798186_pt1 | contig 22568 bp, 16 predicted proteins | sample MGYA00237866_ERZ511479 | MGnify/ENA metagenome assembly ERZ511479 | reverse complement strand
TTCGACAACATCTTCGGCGGCAAACCCAAACCCGCCGCCCCCGGCCAGCCGCCCCCAAAACGCAGCACCGAAGACGAGTTGCGGGATGCCGGTAAAGATATCCTGCGCGGTTTATTCAAATAAACCTCAAGAACGAACCTCATCAGCTCATGAGGCCGATGGGCGATCAGGGGTTTTGATTAGGAAATCTTTCAGTTTGAAGGTCCTAAAAGGTCTACATAGGGTCGGGCCGTGAAGGCAGATGAGTACATCAAAGCGGTTGGAATGATCCCATTCGGAAAAGTCCTGTCAGATGCTACTTACCATCATTCTTCGGCATCTGTCGCCCTACCCGAGCTTCTTTGCACCCTGGAGAAGAAATGGCGTGACCAACTTGGTTTGGGGGACTCCTTCAATTTGCTCAAGTGGGGCAGGAGATCACCTCCATCAATGTCCTTCCTGAGGTACGACGACTTCTTCGAGATCGGACATCCAGCATTGATTGAATCGGTGAAGGTTGACCTAATCTCAGGTCAGGCAAAGAGGACAGACTATCGGAAAAGCAACAACCCGCCGATCCTTCACCGCAAGGAGCTTTTCCTACTTCCAGATCACCCAAGCTTTCCCGATTTCCATGCACTGACCCAAAAGGAGGAATCATTTGGTCTATATGAAAAGCCGATGACCATCGGTTTCCGTCAAAACTGGGAACGTCTTCTGGCAGAGGCCGGAGTTGAGGTTGCCGGGAACCAAGTTGTTCCCGTGGAAACTAGCAGTGGCGAAACGCACAAGAGACGGATAGATCGTCACAAGACCGCGATCGTTCGATACGAACTTTCCAAGCCTCTCAAGCTAGCGATGGAACGCTCGGTCTTGAGTAAGGGCTTGAGCTTCTTTGACTATGGATGCGGACACGGAACCGACATCAAAGGATTAAACGCCCTCGGCTACGAAGCCGGTGGCTGGGACCCGGTTCATGCGAACGAAAGCTCCATAGACTCCGCTGATATTGTGAACCTCGGCTACGTGATTAATGTCATCGAGGACTCGGCAGAGCGAGTTGAGACCTTGAAAAAGGCATGGACCCTCGCAGGCAAGGCCATCATTGTTTCAGCCATGGTTCGTGGTCAGGATGCCTATGCAAATGCGCAGAGATATAAGGACGGCTTCCTGACCCAACGAAATACCTTCCAAAAATACTTTGATCAGACGGAGCTTCAAACCTTCATCGAAGATGTCTTGGGGACAGAGGCTTACCCACTGAGCTTGGGCATGTTCGTTGCGTTCAGGTTAGAGGCCGATGCCCAAGATTTCCTGAGTCGTTCAACTCGACGGGCAATAAACTGGAACCAGATTGCTGAACGTATCGGTTTTGAAAGACCAAAGCCAAAGGAAAGGGTCCCACGTCCAACCGTGTACGACCGGAACCAGGAGTTGCTAGATGACTTCTTTGGAACCCTTCTCTCCCTAGGTCGGATTCCTTTGGATACAGAATTCGGCAGACTTGCTGAGGTCAGAAAGGCGTGTGGAAGTGCGCCTAAAGCGGTCAGACTTTTCGTCAGCCGCTTTGGCGAAGAGGAACTGGAGAAGGCCAGGCAAAGTCGCTCGGAAGACCTTCTAGTTTACCTGACGGGTGGCGAATTCCAAAAACGGCGAACCCCGGTCTCCAGGCTTTCCCGTGAACTTCGGGCAGACATCAAAACGCACTTCGCGAACTACCAAGATGCCTGTGAGAAAGCACGCCACCTGCTCTTTGCTTCTGGTGACACAGACGAACTGGAGATCGCTATCGGAGAACTGGAGTTCGGCTGGTTCGATGCCGAGGAGATGCAATTCACGGTTGAAGCTTCCTTGGTCGAACGGCTACCTCCGATTCTTCGCATCTTTGCCTCCTGCGCCACTCGGCTCTATGGCGACCTTTCAGAGGCTCATCTGGTGAAGTTTCATCTACGATCAGCCAAACTGAGCCTGATGACCTTCGAGCGATGGGAACACCTCGTTCCCCGACTAGCCCAACGGATCAAGATCGACCTCCGAAGCCTCTTCGTGAACGTCTTCGAGTATCCCTCGGACAATCCTCCGGTGCTCTTCTTCAAAGAACGCTTCTGCCATCCGGATCACGAAAAAATGGAGAACATGAAAGCATTCAGCAAGCGGCTTCGGAAGCTTGGCATCAATGAATCAAATGTCGGACACGGAATACAACTCGTTGATTACCAGCAACTAGTGGCTTTGAAGGGCCTGACTGAGGGATTAAATCCTAGGAAATAGCTGTATTATGTTACATCACCTATGTTACATGATGTGACATGGCCAAAGGTACCTCTAATCGTGTTGTCATCGAGCTTGAAGATGGCCTTAAAGACCAACTCTACAGAGTGTTGGGTGCGGAAGGCTTGACCTGCAAGGAGTGGTTCACTCAGCAGGCGAAGGAATTTATCCAAACCCAAACCCAACCGGACTTGTTCACCTACAAGCCGAACCCTCCTCAACTCGACGAACTCAAAGTGGCGGAAGGGAGTAGGCAAGGTGAATAACATCTATTTGGACAACAACGCTACTACGGAACCACTTTCAGAAGTCGTGGAAACTGTTCGGCTAGCTCTAACGAACAACTGGAAGAATCCCTCAAGTCCGTATCTTTCTGCACAAGACGCACGGATGATCCTCCAAAGCACTCGCGAGGCTATTGGGAGCTTCATTCAAACCGATCCTGAATATATCCATTTCGTTTCCAGTGGATCCGAGGCAAATCAACTGTCGGCTAGTTCTGCTATCGCACTGGCACCCAAGGGAAAGAACCGTATAGTCGTTTCTGCCATCGAACATGCCTCGATTCTGCATTGGGTAGAGAACTTGAGTGACAAGTGGGAAGTCACTGTGATCCCACCAAATTCAAAAGGCCAAACGAGTTTCAACGATCTATCCAAGGCGATCACCGAAGACGTAGCTTTGGTGATAATGCAATGGGTGAATAACGAAACGGGGGTCATCCAGCCTGTTGAAGAGATCTCAGGCATCGCGACAGCCATGGGAGCTTTCTTCCTCGTGGATGCGGCCCAAGCCATCGGAAAAATTCCCGTCCTTGCCAATGACATCGACTACCTTACCTTCACGGGCCACAAGATTCATGCCCCCAAGGGTACGGGAGTAGTTGTTACGCCACATCGCTCTACTCCCCTATTCTCGACTCATGAAGATGGGTGGCTTTCTGGCACAGAGCCAGTCTGTTTGATCGCCGGATTACGAGAAGCCGTTCAGCAACGAAGCCAGTCTTTTGAAGAAGCCGTTGATGTCATGAGGAGCATCAGGGACGAATTTGAGAACCTGTTGCTGAAGGCAGGAATGATGGTGAATGGTGATACAGACAGAAGAGTCTGCAACACGTCCAACATTCGCTTTCCCTCTGTTGATGCACGGGCATTGATGACCCGGTTAGATTTAAACGGTCTTCAATGCTCGCAATCCTCGGCCTGTATGAGTGCGAGGCCCGAACCGTCTCATGTACTAACAGCCATGGGGCTCTCAGAGGAAGAGGCGTACGCATCGCTTCGATTTAGTTTCTCCGTTCTCAACACCTTGGAGGATGCACGTGCCGGAGCCGACCTAGTGATCCGTGAATACACAGCAATCAAGTCGTTTAACTTGGAGGTCGCATGAGATTCGGCGGACACGAAACGTTCCACATCCGTAATGGATGGTTATTCAAGGGCATGGCTTTGCTCGCAGATGATCCCGAGGGGTATGCCGGGAAAGAAGCGGCTGACTTGTTAGGTGTTGGCAACAACATGGCCAAGGCTATCCGCCACTGGCTTCTGGCCACTGGCTTAGCCGAAAAAGGCACATCGGGAGTCGGAATCTCCGAGGTCGGAAAACTGGTCCAAGCACACGACCCCTATTTCACCGCATCGGGCACGTGGTGGATGATGCATGTGAATCTCGTCAACAATCGGACTCACGCTCTGTCATGGCACTGGTTCTTCAACCGATTCGGAAGCAGTAGGTTCGAGAAAGCTGTCTGTGTATCCAGCTTGAAAAGATATCTGGATTTTCAGGACAACCTTCGGACTCCTGCTCAACGCACCTTGGAGCGAGATGTTGGCGTGCTTTTGAACTCATACGCCAAATCCCTCCCAGCCAGGAAGGACGATCCCGAAGACTCCAAGCAATGCGGTTTGCAACAGTTGAACTTGCTCACCCACTTTGCGGAATCGGGATTTCATGTCGTCAATTTCAAGAAGAAGTCCATCCCGCCCAATCTCCTCGGCTACGCTTTTAGTGTGGCCAACCCGCCCGACGGCAACGCAAGACGGCAAGTACCCATCCAACAAGCGGCTACTGGATTAAACCAACCGGGGAAGGTTTTCTGTTATCGGGCCGAAACGTTGTTCGATGAAATCCTGGCCTCTCATGAGGCACCCTACTTGAAGAAGCGTCTACGAGTAAGTGGCATGGCAGGAAGTCGTGTCATCGATCTTTGCCCCTTCACTCCTGCTCGGTGGCTTGAGGAGTACTACAAGATAGAAGCCAAGGAGAACGCCAAGTGGGAGCAAAAGTATGAGGAGGAACCATGGCTAGTATACTGAATGAGGAGACATTTCTCCGATCGATCAATATCGTTTATGATGCGGATGCTCCTGAACACATCGGCCACTACTTTCCGACGTCCAAGGGATGCTCCCTGATCGAGCAGATGCTTGGACTGACAGGCGACCGAGCTTTCCTTGTCGTCGCCCCTTATGGTTCCGGCAAGTCACTCGCGGCTTCCTTTGCAATGCATATGGTCGAGAATACTGGCCACGAAGCGATTTCCACAGTCCATTCAAGACTCAAAGGAGTAAACAATGGTCTCTTTTCTTGGTTCCAAGAAAGGAAGGAGAATGACGAAAACAGCTTTGGTCTCGCGATCAACCTCTACGGCTTCCAGACTGATCTGATCCGGTCGATTTCTTCGGCGGCTTTGGACTCGCTCAATCGTTCATTCCCGGAATGTGAAAGCCCTGAGGAAATCAAGGCGCTCAGGGGCGCAAAGTTTACTTCCATCCAAGAGCTACTATCAACGATCAAGGCGCTCGTCCAAAAGGCAGGAATGGACTCTGTGGTGGTGATTTGGGATGAATTCGGGCGACACCTTGAAGGCATGGTTGCCGAAGGTCGTTCAGCCGAACTGGATCAGATTCAATCCTTGGCCGAATTCGTGGCCCGGCAGAAAGCCATCCCTTACACCCTGTCACTCTTCTTGCACCAAGGGCTTCTGAATTACGCAAGTAGTCTGCCTCAGACCACCAGACGTGAGTGGAAGAAGATTGAAGGCCGCTTTCTCACGATAGACTTCATTGAAGATAGTAAGGAAGTCTACAGACTCATCGGTGAAATCGCGAAAACCAAAAGACATTCCAAGGGGCCAACGCAGAAGCAAATGGCTTCGGTGGCGAAGAAGCTAAAACGGGCGAAGCGATTTCCTGATCTTTCCGAAAAAGTTTTGGCCAAACTCTTGGCCTCGGCATGCCCCATCGAACCCTATGCCTTGGAACTGCTACCGAAAATCTCGGCAAGGGTCTCGCAGAACGAACGAACGCTCTTCAGCTTCCTGTTCCAGGCAGATTTCTCGTCACCCATTACCGCATCCGCCATTTACGACTATTTCTCAGATCAGATGCAGGCCGACATCGAGGTCGGAGGAACACATCGACGCTGGATTGAAACAGAAAGCGCAATCAGCAAGCTAGACCCCGAAGACAAAACCGGCATCAAAGCCCTGAAAACGACCTGCCTCCTTGGACTTGGCCTTTCGGGTGAGAGAAGCAAAGCCAGTCAGCAGGATGTTGTTTCCGCCCTCTCAGGCTACGGAGATGCTAAACAGGCGAGGAGTGTGGTCAAACGACTAGTGACGGCCAACCTCCTTCTCCATCGCAAACATGCCGATGAGCTAGCGATCTGGCATGGGACCGACATGGATTTGCGTGGCCGTCTTCAAGAACGCCGAGGTGCAATGGAGGCGGGCTTCGACTTAACCACCTTCTTGGCGAACGAGATCCAGCCTCCCGTTTGGCTACCCCTCGAATACAATGCTGAATATGGGATCACACGATATTTCGAGTCGTTCTTCTTCTCCGTTCGAGACTTTGCAGACCACTTCGACTTTAGTGCCCCTGAGGCCATGCAACTCGCTCCCCACCTTGACGGTCGGATTCTGTATCTGGTCACTCAAACCGCCGAGGACTTTGAAGCAGCGACGCAACACCTGAGAAAGTTACTCAAATCGATGCCTGACGAGGAAGCGATGCGTCTCGTTGTCGCCATCCCCAAAGAGAGATTGCCTATTCGAGAGGCGGCGATTGAGGTGGCATGCCTGAGAGAAATGGAGCGGGATTCCGAGCTTACAAGTCAAGACCCACTTGCTCTTCCTGAAGTCCGGCAGATGTTGGATGATGCTCAATTGAATCTCCATAGTCTCTTGGAGCGACTAACAATTCCCGATGAGAATTCGGGCGTGCATTGGTTCATCAATGGGCAGGAGGTCAGTATTCCGGCTCCAAAGATGCTCAGCCGTATCCTTTCCGGCATCATGAAGATGGTGTTCCCAAAAACGCCGAAGTTCAAAAACGACATGATCGTTCGGAAGAAACCCTCCGGGACAGTCGTGAATAGCCGTAAAAAGTTGATCCTCGGAATTCTGGAGCGCCATGGGCAGGAGGTTTTCGGCATAACTGGAAATTTCCCTGACGCCTCCATGGCTCGTACAATCTTAGCTGGCTCAGGAATCTATCGAGAGTCAAACGGCACATGGGGCTATGCCGCTCCAGATGAGCTGGAAGACCCGGTAATAGGTGAACTGTGGGAGACCATCCGACGGTTCTTCACCGACCCAGCCGAACACGGCAAGTCCCCATCGGACCTTTTCGATAACTTGGCCGCGCCGCCTTACGGCATACGGCCTGCCCTCTTTCCGATTCTCTTCGCCGCTGGTTTCAAAGCACACGCTCACATGACTTCTCTGCTAAAAGATGGAGCCTACGTCCCTGATATCTTGCCGACGACAATCGAAGCCATTTGCAAGGAACCAGATCGTCACAGCGTCCAAGTCTTGTCACTCGATAAAAAGTCCAAGGAATACCTTGAACTGCTTCGGGCCGATTTCAGTGGTCAAGTCGTAGCTCGGGCAGACGAGGCAGATTTAATAGGCACCTCGTATGAGGCGATCATGGCGTGGTCTCGTCAGTTGCCCCCAGCTGTGGCGACTACAAGGAGGCTCTCCAAGCCCTCCCTGGCATTCCGAAATGCGACCCAGCGAACTCAGGATCCTGTAAAGCTGATGCTGGAAGACTTTCCAAGAGTGGCCTCCCTTTCCATTTCCGATTTGGTGGCACAGGAGCTTGGAACGCTTTCCTCCATCAAGAACGAGATCGAGAACGTGGTGAACGCCTACCGAATCGAAGCCTGTGGCATTGTCGCCCAATCGTTGAAACTCCGCGAAGGTGAAAGTCTTTTGGATGCATGCAAAAAGTGGAGCGAGTGCTATACGCCTCTTCTCGAAAAGACCCATCCTAGCAAGCCCGTACTCGTGCGGATGAGTAACCCTTACGATAACGAGTCACGGCTCATCGATTCCATTGCGGATGCGCTCCTGCAGAAGACCATCACCAGGTGGGAGGATGCAGACCTGAAGCGTTTCTCATTAGCGTTCCAGGATCTTGCCTCAACTGTCGAAGCGAAACTCATGTCGGCGGATCTGTCGGATGGCCGCATGGAGCCCGCACTCAAAGAGGGGCTGTTAGCGATCCTAAAAACCAGGCTTGAGAAAGACCTGCAAGCTTTTGCAGAGCTAGCAGGGTATGATGAGGTAGAGCGCCTGCTTGACATTGTAGTCAAAAAAAACGGATAGAAGCACTATGGCATTACTAAAGGAGGCATTGGAGTGGATCGAAACGGATCCCGACCGCAGGCACATCATTAACATCTCCGGCGGCAAAGACAGCACAGCCTTGGCTGTCTACCTGAAACGTGAACACCCCGAGATCCCCGCCGAATACGTCTTCTGCGACACCAAATGCGAGCTTCCCGAGACCTATGATTTCTTGGAGCGCCTCGAAGTTTATCTCGGTCGCCCGATCCAACGCATCAATGCCTTCCGCGTCCTGAACATTGAGGAAAAGGACCGCAACCCCTTCGATATTTATCTGAACGAACTTTATTCCGGCTTCCTGCCGAGTCCAAGGTCGCGCTGGTGTACCGGAACTTTGAAAATCAAGCCACTCGAGCACTTCATCGGTGATACGACGGCCGTTTCCTATATCGGGATAAGGGGTGATGAGGATCGTGAAGGGTACAAGTCGAAGAAGCCTCCTGTTTTTTCCCAGAAAGCAAACATCATCCCGGTGTATCCGTTCAAAGATGACAATATTGGCTTTGATGAAGTTCAGGATATCTTGGAGGAATCCGGCCTAGGAATGCCCAGTTACTACCAATGGCGTTCCCGCTCTGGATGCTACTTCTGCTTTTACCAACAAATCGGCGAGTGGCAGGGGCTAAAAGAACACCATCCAGAACTATTTGAAATGGCGAAGAAATACGAAGGCGAAAAAGATGGCAAGAAATTCACTTGGGTTGAGGGGAAAACCTTAGATGAAGTAATAGCAGGTCCACGACGGGAGCTAACGGAAAAAGGCGATGGTTGCGCGATCTGCCATCTCTGAACAATGAAAGCTAAAGATTTCTGGAGGAACGTGGGGTCGGGAGTGAAGTATTACACATCCTCCACTTCGTCAGATATACCACCTACTCCCGGAATTTACTCCTGGCTTTTGCCAGTCCACCTATTTTCTGAAGACCTTAACGGGCTAATCGAGCTAGTTTCCCTCTATCAAGGCTACTCGACTAGACACAATCCTAGCCTGAGCTCGCTAAAAGGGGAAGCGGAATTCAAAGAACCATGGGCTGTTTTTCGACTACAGGGAGAACTGGCCCGCCTAGGCAGGCACCATGAAAATTCTTTTAACCAGGATCTTTGGTCTAAGCTCCTAGAAGACGCGGATTCCCGACAGAAGGTGAAAGCTTTATTGATGCACTTCAGCCTGTTTCTCCCCCCACTATATGTCGGAAAGGCAAATGATTTATCGCGACGATACCACGACCATGTCAGTGGGAGAAATAGTGGCTTTCACACTCGCTTTCAGGACTTCCAAAATCTCAATGATGGGCCAAAACTCGACGTCAGGGATCTTGTTTTCAGTTGTATAAGGATACCTACGAACCTTTTCCCAGAAACTGAAGAGGGCGCCCGATTCTTTGAAAAGATATTGCAGCACCTAGCAAAGCCTCGCTTCTCAGAAAAATAGCATAAGGACAGTAGTATATGACACGGCCAAAGACACCAAATTTAAAATACAACCAAAGATTCCCTGGCGTTTACGGGGAGTTCGGGACGGGAGCCAACGCGAAAATATACTATTTGCAGACTGCAATTAGCCCTGTAGATCTCGACAAACTCAAACTGATTGGGTCGATAAAGGGAAGTGAGCGGTGGCCTGTACGTGATTTATTTCAGCGTGATGTAGACCAGGGGCGAATTACAAAAAATCTTGTCCCATACTTCCTCTCCGAGGATAAAGTAAAGTTTTTTAACCCAATCACCCTAACTTTCATACTTCTTTCCGAAGAAAATCCTGGCGAATTAATTTCCGAGATCCCCAAAGTGAATAGGGGGACGTGCGAAGAGGATGGTGATACTTGGAACTTTTGCGAAGTTCCAGGTTACTACAGGTATAGGACGATTCCGGGGAGCCCGCAATATAGCATTGTTGAATGGAACGACTCGAAGGTTTACGTGGTCGCAATCGACGGGCAGCACCGCCTAACCGCGCTTAAGCGCGTCAGTGATGACGACACCAAGCCGGACTTCTTCAATTGGTCTATTCCAATTGTTCTTTTTGGACTTGAGAAAATTGAAGAAGACAAGCCTGCCAGTTTGCTTGGGGTAATTCGAAATATATTTTCATATATAAACACCACTGCTATGACAGTAAACAAGTTCAGGGAGATTCTCCTGTCCGATGAGGATCCGAATTGCGTGTTTACCCAGGAATTAATCCAAATATCTCACGATAACGACATCGCCTTAATAGACGGGAGCCCGAGCTACAACCCCGACATTCTGCCGCTTTTATTTTACGACTGGCGCGGCAGCGAAGAGGGAGAAAAACTAATTGCCTCCCCTGCCGCAGTCAAATCCGTCGAAGAAATAAAGTCCTGGTTCGAAGAGTATATATTAGGTGAGAATTTTTCTGACTACCAAAGGGATGCGCTCGAAATAACTCCGGATGACGCCATTTTGTGGCCATCCTTTAAAGATCACTCGCTGGCAGGCGTGACGCACCACAAACTACGGGAGAGGTTCCGGCAGACGGTGCTGCCCGGCATAACGGAGTTGCTGTCAGAGTTCACTCCCTATAAGCAGTATATATCAAAGATACGGGATATCGAGTTGGATCACACAAGTCGCTCAGACTTGGCGCGCCACGCTTTCTACAAACTTCGGTTTGGCACCCATTATTGCGAAGATGATGCCGCTAGGGACAATATTGAAAGGCAATTCTCGATTGTCAGTGAGGAGGTAACTGCCGCAAAATCTGAGTTATTTACACGCGAACTGAAAGAGAATGTCGGTATGCGTGGCGTGATATATGCATACGCTTGGTCGAAAGTCGTGCGAGATGAAGTTGAGGAGAAAACTTCCGACTGGGAGGGACACACGAAAGGCTTTTTAGGCTTTCTTAATCGCCTCTATGAAGATGGCTTTTTTTACGACGAGGGTCCATTCAGGGAAATGAAAAAGAATATATCTTATGACGTAAGTGGCACAATCATTAATTACAAAATTGGCGACATCGAAAAAGGCCTGGGTTCCATGATTCTTTTATTCTGGATGCATTCTGCAGACTTCCCGCATTCAACTTCACCGGAGGAATACAAAGACTACGCAGGCACTATAGCAACTCTGCGAACAACCTTAATCAGAGGGTATACACGAGACGCAAAAGCAACCCATGAAGATAAGCTGCATGACGAGTTTAGTGGTGATCGGAAGAAATTTAACCAGTTTGCTAAAAAGGTGGCCGAAACAGATTCTGACAAACATCTCGATAGACTCAAGGCACTATGTACAAGTTCCTGACCGAACATCTACCCGATCTTGTCCTCCAAAATATCCTCAAGGATTTGACTCGAACTGCCAAGGTGGACCTCAGCGAGGTTTCGCCGGAAGGCTTCGGTTCATATATTTTTTCTATTTACGGTTACAGCGCCCTAGCAGACCGTGAGTTTCGAAGAGTTTTGATCTATAATACCTGGGACACCTTGCCTCAGGCGGTCCGTGACATGTCCGAACAATCGGGTATCTCCAAACCCTATGATCGGGCCTTATATCTTTCGGGCCTGGCCTGGACGAGAAAGGCCAAGCTCCTACAGGCTTTATCTGATCATTTCGACATTGAGTCAGTTTACCTTCCCGGTATTTCTGACCCAGAACCAACGAGAGAAATCATCTCCTCAAACAGGAGCATCCCAATACTTTTTCCATACCAAAGCGAGGTCATCGATTTAGCGTCCAAATTTGTTCGCGAGCAGAGGCCCGCACTAGTGTGCCTCCCGACTGGATCGGGCAAAACCCGTGTAGCTGCTGAATTGGCAGTAGAGAACCTCGCAGAAAACTCATCTAAAATGGCAGTGCTATGGGTTTCCCTCACAGATGAGGTCTGTCGAGCGACTTTTGACACCGTTGAAGCGCTGTGGATGGACAAGGGCGTGAGGCCCATTCAGTTTTGCAGGTATTGGGGGCCTCACATGCTGGATAGTGCAGACTTTCGCGACTCCATCATATTCACAACCTTCGGGAAGGTCACCTCTCCCCGTGGTGAAATTTTGATTCAGAAGGTGCTGACCAATATATCTCTAGTCATAGTTGATGAGGCACATCGATCTAATGCTGCAACATATCGAAACTTTATAGCTACCGTCGTAGCAGCACGGATTCCTGCGCTAGGCTTCACGGCTACGCCTGGCAGGTGGGAATCTGATATTGAGGAAAACTATGGACTGGCTTCATTGTTTTCGAATAATTTAATCGAGCCGCCCTCCCTCTTACCTAATCCTGTGGAGCGGTTGCGCGAAATGGGCGTCCTTTCGCTAATTGAGTATGTTATTATAAGTGGTTCCCTGCACGGAACCGGTGGCGAGAAAGCTCAGTTGCGGGTTTTAGAGAAAATCTCTGAACGAAACGAAAAGATTTTATCCTGCGCTAGAACCGAGTGCAAAGAAGGCCCCACCTTGGTCTTCTGCTGTTCTGTTGATCACGGGAGATTTCTTTCTGCAAAATTAAACCTTAGAGGAATCCCATCTGCGTGTGTCCACTCCGACTTAACTCGGAACGCCAGGCGTGAGATCATGGCTGCATTCAAGTCAGGTAGCATAACAGTCTTGTTCAATTTCGGCATACTTTCAACCGGCCTAGACATTCCCAAGCTACACTGCATTATTGTGGCCCGACCTACGGACTCTTATGTGCTTTATAGCCAAATGGTTGGACGAGCACTTCGAGGACCGGCAGTAGGAGGCACGCCCGTCTCAAAAGTAATAGAATTCCAAGATGGCCCTAACCGCGCCAGGTCCGTAAGTGATATTCACGAGCACTTCCGAAGTTTTTGGGGTCAGTCCCAATAAAAACATTTATGATTAGTTGGAACGCGGGTGTCGAACCGAAAAATTTCCAACTTTGAGCGTAAAGTCGTCTATCCTGTTCATACGATGACGAGACGCCGAGAATTCGGTGATATTGAAGTCAGCGAAGCGGCGAGGCTTAAAGAAACTCTTCGAGGATAAGAGAGCTGGCACTTGCTGTCGGAAGCCCTGAGCGCGGCAGGAGTTAAAGAGGTACATGACGAGGGACGCCTTTCAAAATCACCTCGCCCCATACGAAGGCTAGGTCTTATCCCAGCCGGCCCGATTCCTCCCCGACCCCGAAAGAAAGCATCGGGAACTGTTTCGGAAAATATCGAACCAAGTTTGAACGCTACAGAAGGCTAAGACGTTCTGATATGACGGACTTAGCCCGCCGCGAACCACCTCCACTACCGGTTTGCGGCGGACGGGTCCGTCTTTGTGTTTCGAGGCCGTCGGCCTGAAGATGGATGGTGGAACATGGAAGATGGGCGGGACCCGGCTGCCGCGATCTTCCATGGTCGATCTTCCACCTTCCGACCGCAGGACGAGCAGCTTAACTGCCAATATTCCGTTTGCTTTCAGGACCAACGCGGGTTTAGTACACTTTCCAATTTCAACGTTCCCTTATATCAGGACCAAAGGACCACGCTTCCATGCCTAAGAAGAAATCTACCGAGAACGATGTCGCTGCGATCGACAACATGCGCAAAGCCGCTGACGACATCCGCAACGAGCTTTCCAAAGTCATCATTGGCCAACACGAGGTGATCGAACGCCTGCTGATCTGTATTATGGCCCGCGGCCACGCACTCCTAGTCGGCGTTCCCGGACTGGCGAAGACGCTGCTGATCAAGTCGGTGAGCGACACGCTCAACCTCGACTTCAGCCGGATCCAGTTCACCCCCGACCTGATGCCCTCCGACATTACTGGCACCGACATTCTGCAGGAAACCGGCGCCGGCAAACGCGAATACGAATTCGCGCAGGGACCCATTTTTGCGAACATCGTGCTCGCCGACGAGATTAACCGGACGCCGCCGAAGACGCAGGCCGCGCTGCTGCAGGCCATGCAGGAACGCACCGTGAACGCGGGTAACCACGTGTTCGAACTCGACGCGCCGTTCTTCGTGCTCGCCACCCAAAACCCGATCGAACAAGAAGGCACCTATCCGCTGCCGGAAGCCCAACTCGACCGCTTCATGTTTCTGATCAACGTCGGCTACCCGACCGCCGAAGAGGAAGGGCGCATCGCCCGCGAAACCACCGGCGGCCAAGAAGTGACGCTCGACGTGGTGCTCGAAGGCAAGGACATCATTGGTTTCCAAGAAGTCGTGCGCCGCGTGCCGGTGCCGGATCACGTGTACGACTACGTGGTCAAACTAGTGCGCGCCTGCCGTCCCGGCAGCGAAGACGCGCCGGCCTGGGTCAACGATCTGGTGCAGTGGGGACCGGGTCCGCGTGCGGTGCAGTATTTGATTCTCGGCGCCAAGGCGCGCACGGTGCTCCAAGGCCGTTACATCGTCGGTCTCGACGACGTCAACGAAGTGGCCGAACCCGTGCTCTCGCACCGGATTTTGACCAACTTCCACGCGGAGTCTGAAGGCATTCGCAGCCCGAACATCATCGCCCGCATGATCGAAACGCTCAGCGACTGAGCGCGCTGACGTAACCTTCGCCCCGAACCCACAGAGCTGGGAACGGCGCCCACGCGCCGCCCGCCTCTCTACACCACGCGTTAGGAACGCATTAGGAACCGATGGAGCAACCCGACTTTCTCGACCCCAAGGTCATTGCCCGGCTGAACCGCATCAGCATCACCGCCCGCCAGCCGATGCTGGGTTCGGTGACCGGCATGCACAAGTCCGCCGCGCGCGGCTCCTCCGTGGAGTTCGCCGAGTACCGCAAGTATGTGCCGGGTGACGACATCCGCTACATCGACTGGCGGGTCTACGGACGCACCGACAAGTTCTTCATTAAGGAGTTCGAAGCGGACACCAACCTGCGCTGCTACCTGATCATGGACACCAGCGCGTCGATGGGTTTCGAGGCTCAGTCCGGGACCAAGTTCGACTATGCGCGCAATCTGGCGGCGCACTTGGCGTATGTCTTGGCGCAACAGGGCGATGCGGTTGGCATGACCACGTTCAGCGACAAATTGGTACACGATATTCCGGCGCGCCGATCGCCGCTGCACTTGCGCTTGATTCTCGATACGATCACCAAGGTGCGGCCGCAGGGCCAAACCGAACTGGTGCAAACCATCCACGACCTCGCCGAGAAGATTTCCTCGCGCGCTCTGGTGGTGGTGATTTCCGATTTGTTTACCGAGGTCGACCCGCTGCTGGACAGCTTCCAGCACATGCGCTTCCGCAAGCACGACCTCGCGGTGTTCCACTTGCTCGATGATCAGGAACTGTCGTTCGGCTTCGACCGGCCGATCCGCTTCCAAGACATGGAGAGCAGTTTCTCGCTGGTGACCGATCCGTCGGTGATCAAAAGCAACTATCTTGAGGCGGTCGACACCTACCTCAAGTCGATGCAACGCGGGTGCCGCCAGTTCGGCGTCGACTACCAGCGCATCAGCACCGACACCCCGTTTGAAAAAATCCTTTCCAGCTTCCTCCTCGAACGCGTGAACCGCGCCAAGAAAGGACGTCGCCGATGAGAATGATGGCCCCCTGGCTGATCTGGGCGTTGCTGCTTTCGCTGCTGCCGATCGTCATCCATTTACTCAACCGCCTGCGCTACAAAACGGTGCAGTGGGCGGCGATCATGTTCCTGATCAAGGCGAACCAGAGTTCGACGCGCAACGCCCGTCTGCGCCACTGGCTGATTCTCGCCTCGCGCTGCCTGATGGTGTTCTTCTTCGTCTTTCTGTTCACCCGGCCGCTGGTCGGGGGCTGGTTTGGTTCGGTCCTGGCCGGTAAGCCGAACACGATCATGCTGTTGCTTGATCGTTCGGCGAGCATGGAGGCCAAAGACCCACGGGTGCAGATGACCAAACGCGAACAAGCGGTTGATCTGTGGATCCGCGCCGCCAACGAACTTGGCGACACCCGCTTTGTGCTGGTCGAGCACGTCAACCGCGAACCGATGACCATCGCGGGTCCGGGCGCGTTGAAAAACATGACCCAAGCCGGCCCGACCGACACGGCGGCCGACATTCCCGCCTTGCTTCGTTCGGCCTTGGAATACCTCAAACGCAATCCCGGCGAACGCGCCGAAATCTGGCTCGCGTCCGATCTGCAAGAGAGCAACTGGCACCGCGGCAGCCGCGAATGGGAGGCGCTCGAGGCCCAGTTCGACGCGTTGCCGCAGGACGTGCAGTTCCGGCTGATGGCGATGAACGAAACCACCGCAGTGAACACCTCGGTGGCACTGGCCGACATTCGCCGCCCTAAACCAGATCGCCTCTCGGTGTCGGTGCAATTCCATCGCAGTGAAAAAGCCGAAGCCGCCTTCCGTCTCGGTGGTGTGGTTGACGACCGCGAATACCCGACCAACATCGAACTCGAAGGGGCCAGCCTGCGCGCCCCGGTGGCGTTCGAGATTGATGAGGACGACGACGACGGCTGGGGCTATCTCGAACTGCCGTTCGACCAGAACGCGGCCGACAACCGCTGCTACTTTGTTTACGGCGGCGAGACCCTGCTGCGTTCGGCCATCGTCGCCGAACAGCCCGACATCGCCTCCGCCCTCAAACGCGCCGTCTACCCGGATGGCATAACCCGGTTCTGTGAAGAAGTCGCGCGCGGCGGCGAGGCCGATCTCGCGTACAGCGAACAAGGCTTGGTGTTCTGGCAAGGCGGCGCCACCCGCCCCGAAATCGAAGCCGAAATCAAAGCCTTCGTCGAAGCTGGCGGCGTGCTGTTCTGCCTGCCGCCCGGCGACGAACGCAAGGGCCTGTTCGGCGTTCAGTGGAGCGACATCGTGACCCGCGACGCCGGCAACCCGTTCATCATCGAACGCTACGACGACATCGACGGCCCGCTGGCCAACACCGCCGCCGGCGAGGCCCTGCCGGTCGCCAACATGTCCATCCGCCAGTATCAGCGTCCGCTCACCGACGACCGTTGGCAGGACGTTGCGACCTACGACGACGGCAGCCCGTTCCTGCTCGAACGCACCATGGGCCAAGGCCGAATCTATCTTTGCTCAACGCTGCCCGAATACAGCTGGTCCGATCTCGGTGGCGCCAAAGGCGCGGTTCCGTTCGTGCTGATGGTGCAACGCATGCTGCGCACTGGCAGTTCGCGGCTCGCCCGGGTGCGCACCGCCACCTGCGGTGAATGGCGTCCGGCCGACGGCGAAGTCTGGGAGTCGGTCGACACGGAAGGCTATAAAAACAATCTCTGGACCGCCGGCGTGTATCGTTCGGGTCCGCGTCTGGTCGCCCTCAACCGCCCGCTCGCCGAAGATGATCCGGTGTACCTCAGTCTTGAAGAAGCCTCGACCTTGTTCGGCGAACTTCAGATCGAAGTGGTCGGTCAGGAAAAAATGGCGCCGAACAAAAAGATCTACACAGAGATCTGGCGCATCTTTCTTTATCTCGCCCTTGCCTTCCTGCTGTTTGAAGGCTTCCTCCTCCTCCAAGAACGTAAGGTGTCACCCGCAGGATGAGTACTTGGGATTTTAGTCCGTCATGGTTTTCCGTTCTCGTCTGCCTCGTGGTCGGCGTTGCTGCGCTGTGGATTTTCTTCAGCCAGATCAAATTATTCAACGACAAGCGCGTGTTCTGGGTCGAGTTGCTCCGGCTGATCGCCACCTTCATGTTGCTGTTCACCTTGTTCGCCCCCGAGCGGGTCACGCGTTCGGCGATTTTGCGCGAACCCGTGCTCAGCATTCTGGTCGATAAATCTGGTTCGATGACGACCCAGGATGTCCCGCTCAAAGGCGGCGACATCGCCACGCGCGAAGCGTGGATCGAGTCGCAAATGTCCGCCGATTTCTGGAAGCCGCTGAAGGAAGCCTACAAGGTTGAGATCGAGGAGTTCGGCGCACCCGACCCCGATTCTGACGACCCCGGCACCGATATCAACGAAGCCCTGTCCGGCATCCTCAACCGCTACGAAAATCTGCGCGCGGTGCTGCTGCTGTCCGACGGCGACTGGAACGAAGGCAAGAATCCGACCACCGCCGCCGCCGTGTTGCAAAGTCGTGGCGTGCCCGTTTACGGCGCCGTTGTCGGTAGTGACCGCTACCTCGCCGATGTCGAACTGGCCGACGTCAAAGCGCCCACCTACGGCCTGCTCAACGAAAGCTTGTCGTTGCCGTTCACGGTGCAGAGTCGTCTGCGCGAGGATCTCGAAACCAAAGTCGAACTGATCGGCCCCGAAGGCATAATCTCCGAGAAGAACATCCGCCTGCCCGCCGGCGGCCAAGTTCAGGATAGTATCCTGCTCGAACCCGACCGCGAAGGCACCTTCGAGTACACGGTGCGCGTGCCGTTCAACGCCGCCATCGAAGCCTTCACCAACAACAACGAGACCACCTTCAATATTGCCATGCGGCAGACGACCAACCGCGTGCTGGTGGTCGATTCACTGCCGCGTTGGGAATACCGCTTTCTGCGCAACGCCCTGTCGCGCGACCCGACCGTCAAAGTCGACTGCTTGCTGCTGCATCCCTCGATGAAAGTTGGCGGGGGTCCGGACTACATCGACCGCTTTCCGAAGCGCGATGAGCTGTCCAACTACGATGTCGTGTTCCTCGGTGATGTCGGCATCGGTCCAAACGAGCTGACCGAAGAAAACTGCAACGACCTCAAAGGTCTGGTCGAGGAGCAAGGTAGCGGCCTGGTGTTCCTGCCTGGCCAACGCGGCGCGCATGCCTCGCTGATGAAGCACCCGATCATGGAACTCAACCCGGTCGTCTACGATGAACGCAGCCCCAAGGGTACGGGATTCAGTTCGGCGAGCAAACTGCTGCTGACCAGTCGCGGACGCGGCCATCTACTCACCATGCTCGCCGGCGAAGCCGAGAACAACGCCACCGTCTGGAAAGGCCTACCCGGCTTCTACTGGTACGGTCCGGTGCAACGCGCCAAGCCCGGCAGCACGGTTCTTGCCGTCCACGAAACCGCGCGCGGACGCGGTGGTCGCCTGCCCCTGATTGTCACCAAAGACGCCGGCTACGGCAAAGCTCTGTTCATGGGCACAGACTCGGCATGGCGTTGGCGTCGCGGGGTCGAAGATCGCTACCACTACCGCTTCTGGCGTCAGGTGGTTCGGTGGATGGCTCACCAACGCCACCTCGTGAACAAAGACGGCGTCCGCTTCTTCTACACCCCGGAAAGTCCGAAGCGCGGCGAACCCGTGTTCCTGCACGCCACCATTTTCGACCGCAGCGGCTTCCCGCTGCAGACCGGCACCGTTCGGGCAAGCATCGAAGACAGTCTCGGCGCGATCGAGGAGTTCGACCTCACCCCTGAAGAAGGCGGCTGGGGTGTGTTCACCGGCACCTTCACGCCCCAGATCGGCGGCAATTATCGCATCAAGATCGACTGCGAAGATGCCGGGCGTTCGATCGAGACTAAAGTTCAGGTCAGCAGCTTCCAACGCGAACGCACCGGTCGACCCGCCCGCGGCAACGTGTTGCGCGAACTCGCCGCGATCACCAATGGCCGCAGCGAACCGGTGTCCCGGTTCACCAGCTTGTTCGAGTCGCTCCAAGATCTCGACGAGGCCACGGAAGTCGAACAACGTTACCGCCTGTGGGCGGACTGGCGTTGGATGGGGTTCGTGATCTTGTTGCTGGCGATCTATTGGGTCAGTCGCAAGTTGCTTGGAATGATTTAAGCGCGTCAGCGCCGCCTTGAGGTTCAGATTCGTGACCGCCATCAAGCCCGAAGACGCGTGGTTCAACCGCATCGAACAACATCCGGGCGAACACATCCTTCTTTCGTATCCGGCGAACCATACCCAAGGAAAACGGGCGGTTGGCGGAAAAATCTTTGTCACAAATTTCCGGATCGCGTTCGCGCCGAATCGCGCCGAGGTCGGCATGGGCGGAAAGACGATGGAATTCCCCGTGGCGAACATCACCGAGGTGGCGACGGATAAGCCGCATTATCGCATCACCGAGATTTTTAGCGGGGCCTGGCGGAAACGGTTAGCGGTCGCGAGTCGAGAGCCTGACAGTCAGAACGAACGCGCCGATTTTTTTGTCGTGTCACGGCCGGACAAGGTAGCCGAAGAGGTTCGCGCGGCGATTCAGGATCGGTACAGCCGTTTAACCGACAGAATCCGCCCGACCGAAGGTTCCCTGCTCCGTGCACTCCGTGTCCTCCGTGGTAACACCTGTCCGAACGAACCTCCACCTTGTTAGCGTCAAGGATGGCTTTGCCACAGACGTTCTTCGCGGTCGCCGATTCGGTGGTGCGCCCCGATTCTGCGGCGCGGCTGAATACCCTATTGCGGGTGTTGCCCGCACCCCAGCGAGGTGACCTAAGGACGTTCGGTGTAGCGCAGATGGTGGGCGTTATCCATCATATCGAGCACGTCTTGAACGCCCCACTGGTACCCGTAGAGTCCGTCGTTCCAATGGTAGCCTTTTACCGAACCATCATTGTGCAGCACATTCACCCGCTTGAGGTATTTGTGGCTGAGGTAGGACTGGTTGGTACCCGGAACGCGTTCGAAGTTGAAGTCGAGCAGCAGCGCGTCGGACACCGGGCGATTGCTGAAGCGGACGGATTCGAGGAAGTCCTCGAATGCTTTAGGCCAGGGGTTGAAGGTGCCGCGCAGTTCGGGCGGGTGGTACCATTCGTAGAGATAGGAGGAGCCAGCGCGATCGGAATTTTCCCAATCTTCCTGATCGGTTTCGGTGTCGCCAGGAACGGTCACCGCCGGGCACAGCAGCGTGTCGATTCCACCGCCGAGGTACTCCATCACCTTGCCCTGACCAACCGGCTGGCCATCAAACTTGGTGGTCGTCCCGGCGAAGTAGATGATGACCACGCCATCTTGGATGTCGTAGGCGATCTCCGGCTTATGGCCATTGTTGTTGGTCATATAGTCCATGTTGGCGCCATAGACGCTGCGCAGGTTGGCCTGGCACTTGGCGAGCATGGCGTGGCGGCGCGCGTTGACTAACGGGGCGGTGAGAATCGCCAGCAAAATGCCGAGCACGGCGATGACCATAATCATCTCCAGCAAGGTGAATCCGGCCACCGATTTGGGTTTCTTCGTTCGCTCCAACATACGCTTAAGTATAGTAGGGACTGGAGCCTTGTTTGGAAAGGGATTATTCCTCGCAGTCGGTGACCAACTCGACGCCGGCCGCACGGATCTTCTCCGCATTGCGCCGCTGGGACGCACAATGGAAGGGATTGTCACGGAGATCGGCTTCGGTCAGGTTGGCTAGCTGAAACAGCGGACGCAACGTCCCTATCTCGTTGTCCTTCAACAAGATAGAACGCAGATTTGAGAGCAGTCCGATGCCGGCCAGGCTTTCGATGCCCTGTCCGGAGGCATCAAGCGACTCGATGCTGGCCAGCAAGCCAGGCGCGATGGCCTCTTCCGTGTTTATAGATAGCTGGCGGCGGACCACCGCCTCCAGATTGGCGTCGGCGAACACCGCGTTGGGGCGTGCGCCACCGGCTGAACTCTCGGTCGCGATACTGGTCTTGTCGCCCGGCCCGCCGAAATCGACCGGTCCCAGATCCTGCGGACGCATGGCCTTGCAGTTGTTGAACAGCAACAGCGAGGCGGGAATCAGCATCAGGACGAGGAAGCCGGCGAGCAGTTGTTTGGTGCGCGATTCGCCACCGAAGTTGGCGGACCCGGAGGAAAGCGAAGAGCTGACCGATCGTGACGCGGAAACCTTGGACCGGCCGGAGGCGCCCGCAGCATCGGCGGCAAACGGATCTTTCGTGAGATGGATATTTCCCGGTTTGTGGTTGCCGACCACGGCGGCGAGTTCGCGTTCGGCCTGCGCGGCGTCTTGGCGGCGTTTCGCCTCCACCTTGTCGCGTAACGAACGCTCACCCGTGCTCCGCTTCGGCGCGAAATCTTTGCGCATAATGGTGACGGTATGTCCGGAGCCGGTGCTGCCACGATCGTAGACATGCCAGCCCACGCTCTCGTAAAACGGAACGGCGTCCGGCGTGTAGAGGTAGATGTGGTCGAAGCCGTTGGCGTAGGCGTATTCCTCCACATGACGCATCATCGCCGAACCAATCCCTTGCCCGCGACGAAACGCGTCGGTGTAGACCGAGGCGACCCAAGGACGCAGGTCGGTTCGGCTACTGAGGTCGTTTTCTACCAGACCGGCGGTGCCGACCGGTTCGCCGCTGTCGGGGTCGATCCCGACGAACATCATCGGCAACACCGCCGAGCCGTCGCCGGCCTCTTCCGCCAGAATTCGTTTTTTCGCATCGGCCCGCGACTCGCCGGGGTGGAGCGAGTTCCATTGCGCATAATGCCAGTCCACCACCCGGTCGATGTGTTCGGGCGCGGTGTGCAGCGGTTTGATGGTGAGTTCCAACATGAGCGAACTTGTCGCAAAAATGGCGGCAATTTCAAATCTCGAATTTCAAATCTCAAACACGCAATTTGGGGACGGAACCGGGACGGAGCCGGTATGGCAAGGTCTTGCCATAGTATGGCAAAGCTCTGCCACCTTATGGCAAACTATTGCCACGCTATGGCAAACTTCTGCCATAACGTTTCCACCTCCGGTCAATCGAAGAACCGATGTCTGTCTTGTTTGTCTTCAGGTCTGTTCAAACGTCTGGGCTTCTCTTATGTCGTTCTTTGGGCAGGGGAATGGGGACAAGGGAATGGTCGACTCTTCGGTTGATCCGTTCGAGGTTTAATTCTTTATCTTGTGCCGCCAACCGGCGTCGCGACCTGGGCTCCCTTGAAAACACG
>ENA-ORXR01001708-ORXR01001708.1-marine-metagenome-genome-assembly--contig:-NODE-1708-length-22588-cov-66.413176_pt1 | contig 22588 bp, 17 predicted proteins | sample MGYA00237866_ERZ511479 | MGnify/ENA metagenome assembly ERZ511479 | reverse complement strand
CAACGATTTTTTGAATTCTTTAGAAGAAAAAATTACAGCGCATTATGGCACAATTTATTTATTTTCTTTCACTTATTAATCTTCTTCGTGCCATCGGGCACCGAATTGGTCAACAAGAATATCGTCGTAATGATCGGCTTTATCAAATAGGCTTTTAAATAATTTTTGCCCTGTTTCTTCGCTTAGATAACGGTCATAAATCAGTAAGGAAAGAATGATATTTTGTCCACTGATGCTGAATCCCATATTGTCAATATCGTGATTCTGACGTAGCAGATATTCATAGACTGCTTTTATATTTTGTTTGGGCAATTTACATAAAACTGCATCGCCGAAAAGCAGTCCGTTTTTGACATTATAAGCAATACGTATTTTGGCACTACCTTGTTCGATTTCCCAAAAACTCGGTCCGCGACGAGAGAGTTTGACATCATGTCCGGCTTTTTTGACAATACTCTCAATAATGCGTGGAATGCCTGTCGGATTATAGTCATCAAGGTCTGTGATGAGTTTTATTTTAGCGCCGCAATGTGGGCAATAGCCTTCATCGGCGGTATCTTCATAGACCAAATTCGCACAGGAAGTACAGCGTCCACCTTGTTTGCCATGATTTTCATTGTATTCTTCGAGCGTCTTGGCGAGGTAATAAGAAGGTAGTGCGAAACCAAGATTATTGCTATCGCGAAAAATAAACGTATTAACTCCAATGACTTCGCCTTCTCTATTGACGAGCGGTCCGCCACTATTACCCGGATTAATCGCTGCATCGATTTGGATGTAATTGAGGTCTGCGTGTTCGATATGGCGTGACGAATTGGAGACGATACCTTGTGTGGTCGTGTATTTGAGTCCCATCGGATGTCCGATAGCAATGACCGGATCACCGTCATTGACCTGCTCTACGGCGAGTTCCGCATTTTGCATTTTATGTTCTTTTGGAGCTTCCAAAAATGCCAAATCATGCACCGGGTCAACAAACAATACACGAGTCAAACTCTTTTCAATCGCATTGCCGTCTATGACAACTTCTTTGCTTCCTCGAACAACGTGTTCGTTGGTGACAATCAGATTATGTGCCTCCAGATAGAAACCCGTTCCGGTACTCAATGGAGTTGCAATTTGTACAACAACGTCTTTATAAGTGTCTATTATTTCTCGCATCTTTTTTTCAGTTTATTTTTTCATGGAGTTTATAGGGTTTATAAACTAATTCACTCCTCTGCCTTTGTCAAATTGAGGTCTTTTATCATCAATAAAAAAGACCGTGCAAATTCGGGGAGGCTGTCATATTTTAATTTGGATGTATTTGGGTTGATTTTAGGATAACGTTCTTTATTGTGTTTGGCAATATCGTTGATTTCGTTTTTAATGGCTGATTTATTGAATTTCTCGGTAGTGGGATCGTAATAATCGTAGGTAAAACCGAGTGCTTTGAAATAGTCGGCTTCCATAATTTCCAATAACATGTGTAGGTACTCGCGGTCAGGTTGAGGAACACTGAAATAAAACAAAAAATGCCCCGTAATGAATCCGGGAATAGCCATCGCCAAATCGGGATAATTATTTTGGATGTAATAATTCATTGCAGGGGTTTCGGCTTCTATCATGGCGGCAAGTTGAGTGTGCTCTGCCGGCGCAGTGATAGAAAACGTAGCCGGAACGCGGTACATTTCTTTAAAAAATTCGCTTTCGGGGCGTTCCATCATCTCTCGAATGGATTTGACAACCGTTTGCGCTTTGTCTTGTGGCGAACGCCCATCCGCAGAGAAAAACGTATGGTGAGCTTTTTCCATAGTCTCCGTCATCACGCCCTCCGGCACTACGAGGTAGTCCATTTTATACACCAATGCCAAAAGGAGATAATTGATGCCGATTTTAAATTTATTGGGGTCAAGGTCGTCTATTCTTTTGAGGGTTTCATCCGTCCATTTTTTGATATATTGATATTTGACAGCTTTCTCCGTTTCCGGCAATTCGATGATGTGTCCGGTATCTATCGGATGCAGCATTTCAAACTCATCGGCAAGGAGATCGTCCTGTTTGTCGGCAGTCGTGGAGAGTTCTTTGAGCGCAGCATAAATTTTGTACGGCGAAGCATCTATGAGATGCGACGAAAATTTCATACATATACTATTGTCATTATCAAGTGACAGGCGAGCATAATTTAAAGCATAATTGTATTCGAGCAAACGACGCATAAAACCAACATTAAGTCTATCTGACCGCACAATTTTGGTACTCGCTACAAACTGCTCTGCATCGACATAGCCACTTACTTTTTTTGAACCTTGCAAAAGGTCAAAGGTAAGTTTGCCATCTTTTTCTTCATAAGTGACGCTATTCTGTCTATTGCCTTGCAGGTATTGGAAAAAAGCAGTGAATGACTCACTGTATTTTTCCGCTTCGTAGGCTGATACGGCATTCTTCCAAAATTCATCTTGTTGTTTGGTACGGTAGTTATCATTATATCTTCCGAATTGTATATCCGGTTGATTGTCTTCTTTTGATTGACCAAACCATCTATCAAATAGTCCCATGTTGTAAAGTTTATTGAGTTTATAAGGTTTATGAAGTTTACAGGGTTTATAGAGTTATTAATTTTGCCATAGGCAAAACACTTCCCTCTATCTAATGGACTATCACTTTATAAACTCCATAAACCTTATAAACTGATAAACCCCACAAACTCTTAGGTGCAAAGTAATGAATCTCTATCGTTTTTTGCAAGTTTTATCAGATAAGTCCTGTTTTTTTGCCCGATGCGTATTTTTTTGTCACATTATATTCTCATTAAAATTGTAAGAGAGGTAGTCTGTTTGTAAATGTTTTTTTAAACATTAATTTAATTAAAAATTCATAAAAAACTCACAACAAATATTTTACGAAATTTTAAAATTTTACTTCGTCAATGAAATGTCAAAAAACCCATTGTAAGATTAAGCCAATCTCCGTTAAAATCGGAGTGCATAGTTCAAAATATGCCTGTATATTTGTATTGTAATCGGTGACACATCGGTTACGAAACTTAACCGGAGCAATCCGGTATGGTTTAGTCAGTATAAGTTAGGGTTTAATGTATTTTTGTGAAAGACAGGCTGGAGAGTCTGTCTTTTTTTTGCATATACTACTATGTGCTGACGTGTTGATGTGCTGATGTGTTGATGTGTATAACATATTTTTCACATAGTGAAAAACACATCAGAACATCAGTACGTTAAACACCTTAAAAATTTTGATTTCCGCCGATAATCTCCTTTCTTTGCAGAGAATTTTGCCAAGCTGTCTGTATTTGTGATACAAATGTTTTTGCAAAACTCTATAAACAACTCATAATCAAATATTTACGAACAAAATTGCAGCAAAGCTGCAAATAAGTTAAAGTAATTTGTTCCTTCACTATTTTTGTATAACGAAAAAAAACAAAGAACGGACAAACTAATTTAGCAAATAAACTAAAAAATATAATGGCTCTTTTAGGTGAAATACGCAGACGAAGTTGGTTACTCATTATAATGATTGCACTCGGTATGGGTGGTTTCTTGCTGATGGATATGTCGGGTCCCGGTGGTGGTGGTTTTGGTGGCGGGCAGAATGTTGGTAGTATCAATGGTAAGAAAATTTCGATACAAGAATACCAACAACGCCTCAATGCGCGTCAAAATACTAATATTAATAGTTTTGAACAAAATAAAAATGTTTGGGATGAATTTGTATTGGAAAGCGTCTTAGACGAAGAAGCCGATGCACTCGGTTATGGTGTAAGTGGCAACGAATTAAATGAGTTAATGGTAGGGCAAAATGTCAGTCCGATGGTTTATCGTGCATTTGCCAATCCGCAAAACGGACAACTCGACCGACAAAGCCTGACGACGACTTACGATAATTTTAAAAACAGAGCTTTGAGCGTAGAGGGACAGCATTATATGCGTAACCTTGAAGAGCAAGTTTTACTCCAACAAAAAGGCGCAAAACTCAGTAGCTTGGTCAGTGCTGCATTATATACACCCAAATGGTTGGCAGAGCAAGAAAAAGGTGGTCAACTCCAGTCGGCGGAAGTTACCTATGCCGTTGTGCCATTTGCAGAAGTTGATGACAGCCAAGTCCAAATTAGCGACAACGACCTCAGTGGCTACCTCAACAATAACATTCATACCTTCAAAACAGACGAAGAAACTCGCACCGTAGAATACGTCACCTTCCCAGTGGAAGCAACGGATGAAGATAAATCTAAAATACGTTCGGACTTAAAAGAGCTTGCTGTTAAGTTTCGCAATACCAGTGAAAATGAGCAATTTGTGCAAGAAAATTACGGTGCTTATGATAGCCGCTATGTAATGAAAGAGGAGTTGAACCAAACGGTTGCCAATGAATTATTTGAATTGGACAACGGCAATGTTGTCGGACCATACCTTGACGGTGACTACTACCGCATTACCAAACTCATCGACCGCCGTGCCGTACCGGATTCAGTCAAATCACGCCATATCCTTCGCAGTGCCAGCCCCAACAATCCCCTTGCAATGGCTGCTGCCCGAAAGACCATTGACAGTCTAAAAACAATTCTTGAAACAGAAAGAAACAAAAAGAGAAGAAAAAGAAGTGCCGAAATGTCATTCGATAGCCTTGCCTTGAATTTTGGGCAAGACGGTACTGCCTCCCAAGGCGGTGACTTAGGCTATCAAGGTCCGGTGGGTTTTGTCAAAGAATTCAGAGACCTTATATTCTATGAAGCCAAAGAAGGCGAATTGAGCGTAGTAGAAACACAATTCGGTGTACACCTTGTCGAAGTTACAGGAGTCAAAAAATCTGGCAAAATCGGTGCAAGAGTCGCCACGGTGAGTCAATACATTTCACCAAGCAAAAACACACAAAACCGTATCAACAATGAAGCGTTTGCTTTCGTCAGAGACAATCGCTCCATAGAAGCCATGCGTAAATCTGCTCAAGAAAAAGGACTACGTATCCGAAAAGCCGACGGACTCACTATTAATGGTTATACCGTAGGCGAACTCGAAGCGGGAGAATCCTCTCGTAATATCGTCAAATTTGCCTTCGAAGCCGATCCGGGAGAAGTTTCGCCTGACATATTTACTTATGACGAAGATGCCGTTGAATTTTACACCAATGCTTACGTCGTCGCTGCCCTCAACAGCGTTCATAAAGCAGGAACACCCTCGCTTGATGCGGTTCGTTCTATCGTCACCCAACAAGTGATGAAGCAGAAAAAAGGCGAAAGTATCACTTCCAAAATTGGCAATAATCCTAATGTCGAAGCAATAACAAACAACTATCCGGGGGCAACTTCGACTGAGAGAACCTTTAATTTCCCAACCGGCATACCCAACGAGCCAAAAGTAAATGCCGCCATACAAAAACTGAACAACGGTCAGACCGCTACTATCATCGGCGAGGCTGGTGTTTATGTCGTTCGCATGAACGCAAAAACCGAAGCAGGAAGCAGTATTGAAGACACACAAAACGCGCTCAACAATCAGACCCGTCAGCAAATGCTACAAAGCACAGCACTCATTGATGCCCTCCAAAAAAATGCTGACATTTCTGACCAACGATTCAAGTTTTATTAATAACTATCTAACTACTATTATATATATAAAGTCGTTTGTACCATTTTGGAACAAACGACTTTTTTTGTACAGGTGACTTCTATTCGTCGATTTATTTTTTTTATATTAAAAAACGCTTGCTTCAATATAATAACGGACATCAAAATCTATCAACACAAGAATTATTGACAGACTTGTGCGATTTTGTTTTATTTCAAATGTCATTATTTATATTTGAGCATCATTTTTGCTGATGCCCTGTTAATTTACACCATCCATTCATTCAAAATTCAACATTTATTCATTCAATTTACTGTTATAAAAAATTTAATCTCCCGAATACCGTTAAAAAAAAGAATTTAAACCATTAATTTTGTCTCTTTGGAGTGAAGATGTAAATAAATCATCAAAAATTTGATTTATTTTTGCCTCATCCCTTCACGGGAAAAACATCATTTAAATAAAAAATCAAGTAGTCTTCATACCTGATATCGACTACCAAATACCAACTAAAATGAATACAGCAATAAAAATCTGTTTACTACTTTTCATCCCATTAATGATGACCTCTTGCATCACCAAGAAAAAATACGCAGCCCTACAAATGGACGTAAAAAAAGCCGAGCGCGAACTCGACAAATGCGGCGAAGCCATCAATGATTACATGGTGCGCCTTTCTGCTTGCAAGCAAGAGCAAGAAAGACTACGCGGTGAAATCAACACTGCCGAAAGCAAAGTCGTACTCAAGCAAGAACAAATCGAAGACCTCAAAGAACAAATCGTAGATGCCAGAGTGCAACGCGACCAACAAGTATCGCAAGTCCAAGACATCACCGTCCTTACCAAAGAAGCCAACGAAAACATCGAAAAAACCCTTTCTCAATTGGAGCGCAAAGATGAATATATATACCTCATACAAGCTGCCCGTACAAAGGCAGACTCCATCAACCTTGCCCTCTCTGCCAACCTCACTACCGTACTTGCCAAAGGCATTGCCGACCAAGATGTGGACATCAAAGTGGACAAAACCGTTGTCTTTGTCAACCTTTCTGATAAGATGCTTTTCCATAGCGGAAGCGCACTCGTCACGCATCGTGCAGGTGAGGTATTAGAAAAAATATCCAAAATCGTACAGTCGCGCCCCGAACTCGAAGTCATGGTCGAAGGCTACACCGACAATGTACAAATCAACCGCGCCTGCATGGCAGACAACTGGGATTTGAGTGTCAAACGCGCCACTGCCGTAGTTCGTGAATTGCAGACCAAATACGGCGTAGATCCCAACCGCCTCATCGCTGCCGGACGCGGAGAATACAACGCCCTCGCCGACAACTTCACCGAATCGGGCAGAGCCATGAACCGCCGTACCCGCATCATTATACTCCCAAAACTCGACCAATTTTATGACCTCCTAAATCCGAATAACATACCGAATTAAAATTTTTAACCACGAAGTACACGAAGTACACGAAAATCGAACTAACGCAGAGTAAACTAAGTCATCTAATATGATTTTTTGTGTTCTTTTGCGTTAGTTCGACCTACGTGTTATTAGTGTACTTAGTGGTTCAATACGAATCACAATGCACACATCAGTTGACATCCAAGCCCTAAACGAGCGCATCTTTATCGAAAGCGGTTTTGTAGAAACCCTCACCGACGAAACAGGCAAAGTCATCATCGGACAACACGTCATGATTGAACGCCTGTTGATAGGACTTTTGGCTGGCGGACACGTACTATTAGAAGGTTTGCCCGGATTAGCGAAAACACTGGCTATCAGGACTTTATCTACTGCGGTTAATGGCAAATTTAGTCGCATACAATTCACGCCCGACTTATTGCCTGCCGACATCATTGGTACGATGATTTACAATCCGACCAAAAATGATTTTACCGTCAGGAAAGGACCGATTTTCGCCAATTTCGTATTGGCAGATGAGATCAATCGCGCCCCCGCCAAAGTACAATCTGCCTTGCTCGAAGCCATGCAAGAGCGACAAGTCACCATAGGCAAAGAGACCTTCAAACTCCAAGAGCCTTTCCTCGTTTTGGCTACCCAAAACCCGATTGAGCAAGAAGGAACCTATCCGCTTCCCGAAGCGCAGACAGACCGTTTTATGCTCAAAGTCAAAATCACTTATCCGACCAAAGAAGAGGAGCAGCTCATCATGCGACAAAACATCGTGGGTGGTGCTTTTGAAAAAATCGGTGCGGTCATTCAGACCGATACCATTCTCAAAGCGCGTAAGACCGTCCGCGAGGTATATATGGATGAAAAAATCGAAAAATACATTCTCGACATCGTTTTTGCCAGTCGCCAACCTGCCGAGCATGGTCTCAGCAAACTCGAAAATCTTATCGGTTATGGTGGTTCGCCGCGTGCCAGTATCAACCTTGCTATGGCATCCAAAGCCTACGCTTTCCTAAAGCGCAGAGGCTATGTGATACCGGATGATGTACGTGCGATTTGCCATGATGTACTTCGCCACCGCATCGGCTTGACCTACGAAGCGGAAGCCGAAAATATTACGCAAGAGGAAATTATTGGGCATATTTTGAATACTGTGGAAGTGCCGTAAGGTAACACGAGCTTCCAACTCGTAGTATGAATGTGTTTTGTGATATGGAAAATATTAAAATAATTTATACCTCTATTTTTTTGTGTCTGATTTTCATAAATTGCCAACAAAATCAGCAAACACCAACGAAGGTTTTATTTATCGGCAATAGCCTGACTTATTACCACGAAATGCCAAGCCTTTTACAAGCAATGTTAGATGAAAGTGCTGATAATTATGAAATTGAACAAAGCACTTACGCCGGATATACTTTGAAAGGACATCTTGACCATATCATCATTGGTGAGCATCAGGATGGCGTATATACAAGGCAGAAAGAAGAAGGAGAAACAACAGCTACCATAAAAAAATTGGAAGCTAATAACTACGACTACATTATACTCCAAGAACAAACCGGAGGCGCAGCAATACCCGAGATGAGAGAGATATTTTTGACAAAAACACTTGCACGATATGAAGATTTAATTGATACGAATAAAACGAAAATTATATTATTTCAAAATTTTCCAATTCAAAAAAATTATCCGCGAAAGTATTGTAAATCAATAGATGACAAAAAATATTGTTCTGAATTATTCAATAATTTGGAGGAAGAAATGGCGGTCATTCGACGTGGATTTGAAGGTTCAAAAAAAGATGTGGTCAAGGTCGGTGAAGCCTATTACGAAGTCATCAAAAATCATCCTGAGATTAATTTATATTCAGATGAAAGCCACCCTTCAAAAGAAGGCGCATTTCTTTCAGCATTAGTCTTTTATCAATTTTTTACAAAAGGAAAAACAACACAATTGAAATATATCGCTAATTTGAATGTAAAAGATGCAGATATTTTAAAAAGAGTAGTAGAAAAATAGCTAACTTCCTGTCAAAACAATTCAACAAAGAATGACAAAAATTATATCAAAGGAAGCTATCAAGCGACGACAAAATTGGGTTGCAAAAATTGGTAAATTAAGTGGAAATTTTGCCCAAAATGCTGAGAGTCTTGATGATGAATTAAACAAAGAAATCAAGAAATTTGGTACTGATGCTTTAATTGACCACTTGAGATTATGTGGTAATATACCCGAATCTTATGGTCACGACACAAGTGAGGAAAAGCTATACTCTAAATACACAGACAGTTTATTATGTTCAGCTTACAAAGCAATTGGATTAAAGAGTGTAGTTTTGAAAGAAAGAGTAGATGTTGCAGACGTAGAAGGATTTGCCCAAAAATTTAGTTTTGTCGCTGATGCAAAAGCATTTAGATTGAGCAGAACAGCAAAGAATCAAAAGGATTTCAAAGTACAGGCAATGGACAGTTGGAAGCATGGAAAACCTTTTGCAATGGTCGTTTGTCCTATCTATCAATTACCAAGTCGGACAAGTCAGATTTATCAGCAAGCTATAACGAGAAATGTATGTGTGTTTACCTATTCACATCTTGCGCTCCTTGTAAAATATGCCCAAGAGGAAGGAAATTCCAAAGCTGAAAACTTATTGCATAAAATTTTCAAAATAATTCCTACAATGAATCCCTCGTGGACTACTGGATTGGATTGAATAAAACTATTTTGAATCAGTCAAAGATAATTATGGATATTTGGCAATCAGAAAAGCTAGTTGCGACTGAATCAATTGAAATCTCAAAAAAAGAAGCCTTAAAATTCTTGGCTTCCAAGCGTGAGAAAATTATGAGAATGAGTCATGACGAAGCATTGAAAGAACTTATAAAAGCGAGCAAAATTGACAGTAAAATTAAAGTCATCAATAAAATATCAGATAATGGTCTTTTTGGGCTTAAATAAGTGCTTTCTTAATAAACTACTATGACAGAACATCTAAATAAAATTATTGAAGGAAACTGCGTTGAAGTCATGAAAACATTTGAGTCCAACTCAATTGATTTAACGGTGACTTCACCGCCTTATGATAATTTGAGGACATATAAAGGATATGTATTTCCTTTTAAAGATATTGCAGAAGAACTTTTCCGCATTACAAAAGAGGGAGGAGTTGTGGTTTGGGTGGTAGCTGATGCAACAATAAAAGGAAGCGAAACAGGAACGAGTTTTGGGCAAGCTTTATATTTCAAAGAAATTGGCTTTAATTTGCATGACACAATGATTTTCCAAAAGACCAATCCTATTCCGCAGATTTACAGAAAAAGATACAATAATGTTTTTGAATATATGTTTGTCTTTAGTAAAGGAACTGTTAAGACGCATAATCCAATAAAAATAGATTGCTTACATGCAGGTCTGAAACTAAATGGAACAACGTATAAAAATTATTCAAAGGGAGAACAAAAGAGAGAAAAGTTAGCAAAGCCGGTAAAAAAACAAAAAATAAAGGGCAATATTTGGGAATATGTTGTTGGTAAAAAAGCAGAAGACCAAGAAGCAAAAGGACATCCTGCACCATTCCCTTCTGCACTTGCAAGAGACCACATCAATTCTTGGACAAATAAAGGCGATGTCGTTCTTGACCCGATGTGTGGAAGTGGAACAAGCTGTAAAGTAGCCTATCAACTTGACAGAGCATTTATTGGTATTGATATGAGTGCTGAATATTGCGAATTAGCCAGAAATAGAATTAAGCAATATCAAATGCAACCTACGTTTAAATTTTAGGAATACAACCTTTTTCCAGAAAATAAAATTTGAATTCAAGACTTTTTAAGAAAGCATTAATTCATGGGTGACACTTTAAAAATGATAGACCTTTTTGCAGGTATAGGAGGAATTAGGCTGGGCTTTGAAGAGTACGGATGCGAAGCTGTTTTTTCATCTGAATGGGATAAGTATGCTCAAAAAATGTACGAAGCAAACTTTGGTGAAAAACCTTTTGGAGATATAAATAAAATCAAACCGAATGAAATACCCGACCACGATATTCTTTTAGCGGGTTTTCCTTGTCAGCCATTTAGTATTGCAGGTAAACAACTTGGATTTGCGGATATACGCGGAACTTTATTTTTTAATATCGAAGCAATTTTGGAAGTAAAAAAACCTAAAGCCTTTTTGCTCGAAAATGTAAAAAGATTAAAAACTCACGATAAAGGCAGAACACTTGGCGTAATCCTTGAAAAACTGAAAGGCTTGGGATATACGATTTACTACAAAGTATTGAATACTTTGGATTATGGGATGCCCCAAAAAAGAGAGCGGATTTATATCGTTGGTTTTTTGGAGTCAATAGCCTTTAAATTTCCCAAACCAACAAAATCATACAAACCATTATCAGAAATTTTAGATAAAGATGAAGATGTGCCGGAGCGTTTTTTTCTCTCTGAAAGGTTGAAAGAAAAAAGGAGGAAAGCTGTTAAGCCCAATCCGCCTTTTCCTTCAATTTGGCATGAAAACATCGGGGGGAATATTTCGGCTTTGCCGTATTCATGTGCGCTGAGGGCGGGTGGAAGTTATAATTATTTGGTAGTCAATGGTGTAAGAAGGTTGACGGGGCGAGAAATGTTGAGATTGCAGGGATTTCCAGAAGATTTTATTATTAATATCCCTTATACACAAGTCCGAAAAGTCGCAGGAAATTCTGTAACAGTTCCCGTTATTAAAGCCATTGCAGGAGAAATGATGAAGGCATTACAAGAGAAAAAAGAACCTCAATTTGTCGGAACTCAATTAACACTATTATAAACAAGTGCATGAATATACAAGAATCCAAAGCAGCAATTGACAAAGTCATAAAGAAAGCGAGAGTTCATCTGTACAAACCCATACAAGTTGCTGAGATTCTACACAGAGATAGAGTTGAAAAAGATATTGATCTTTCAGATTTAAGTACCTATCGAACCCCGTCAAGAAAATGGCGGGATGTCATCTGTCTCAAATTTTTAGGCAGAACAAGTACATCATCTGCGAGGTATCAAGATGATTTGTTTAATGAAAATGCTGTTCCGCCTCAAGCATTAATTGCCTTGGGCAGGGAAAATAGAAAGAAGAACGGAATTGTTGAAGCGTACATTTACCAGAGGTTTTTAGAGCGTTTTTCTCAGTTATCAGGTGCTTTGGATTATACCAATACGCATGATAAATTTAATTTTCAATTTTCAGAATTTATTGATGCCTTTAGGCAAGAAGCGGGTTTAAGAAGGAGTATTGATAAAATTTATGAGATAGTGGTTTACGCTTTATTTTCAGCGATCGTAGAGTCATTGGATTTGAAGGTCAAGGTGTCTTATAACCCAAAGAAAAGTCCGATTTTAAAAGAATTTCAGGATTTTGCAAAAAAAGTCATTCAATTGGATTCAGAAGTATCAAGTTTTGAAACAGACGCAAAGATTTATAGAGTTGGCGTAACAAATGCTGCAGATAGAGGCTTAGATATGTGGGCAAATTTTGGTTTAGCTATTCAAATCAAACATCTCTCATTGAGCGAAGAACTTGCGTCGGATATTGTCAGCTCAGTTTCGGCAGACAGAATTGTAATCGTTTGTAAAAAAGCGGAGCAAAAAGTTATTTTATCGCTACTCAATCAGATAGGTTGGAAGTCAAAAATTCAAGCAATTATTACGGAAGATGATTTGATAAATTGGTACGAAAAAGCAATGAGAGGAAAATACAGCAAAGAACTTGGAGATAAAATACTTGAAGTAATATCAAGCGAAATTGAATTAGAATTTCCAACTACAAAAGGTAAAGATTTCGATAATTTTTATAAAGGTCGAAAATATTACAAACTAAAAGATAAGATGTGGGTATAGAAAAGCACCTCAGCAAATAACCAAATCCCATAAGCAAATAAAAAACATCCCCCAAAAGTGCAACAAATGGTAAATAATCGTAAATTCATAGTTCCATTTACTATTTATCATTTCTTATGAAAAGAATTATTGTTGTCATAATACTCGTATTGACCTCATTCCAAACGGGCTACACGCAAGAAGTCGTTACGGCAGACGACATCAAAATGCTCTTTGAAGACCAAGCTAAAGTCTGGTGGGTCAGGCATTACAAAGGCTTGATTAATGATATGCACGACATCACGATGATACTCGGTTTCGATGGTGAAGTATATCATGGTTATGCGACCTACTTACGAAGCAAAACCCGTTTTCAACTCTACGGAAAAGCCGGAACAGCACTCAAACTTTATGAAATTGACGAAACTGGAAAAATATCAGGCATCATCAAAGGCAGCGTTTCACCCCAAATACTAAAAGCCAGTTGGCAAAACTACCAAAACACCGTTGGTTTGAGTATGTTACTCACGGAAGCCAAACCGGATGATAATAAATTAACGGGCTGTGGTGATAATAAATGGGTCAAAAATTACGAAGGCACATACTTTGGAAAGACCACTAAATTATTGCTTCAACAGTATGCCGAAGGGCATTATAAAGGCATTTTTTACGTCACACACGAAAACAAAACCTACACCGTAGAAGGCATCAGACAATCGGGAGAAGACAAAGTTTATTTGCATTTAATCAATGAAAATAATGAGAAAAAGGGGCGATTAGATTGTAAAAATATTGGTGCAGACAAGGTAGATTATACGCTGCGAAATGATGAAGGTATTTTTGCGAGTAACTTCAAAAATACGCGCACAGTACAGACAGAAGCCATTGAATTTATAGACTACCTCACACTCATGGATGTCACTTATCCGAGTTTGAAAAGCAATGATGATTTCAATGCCATGATTTATCAGCAATACGATAAATGGCTCAAAAAAAATCGCAGTCAGACCGAAAAAGAACAACGAAAAATATCGAAACAACCCAAAAATCGCGCTCGACTACGCGCTTACGGTTGGTATGAAGTCGAATATTTGTCACAACATTACATCAGTATGCGCTTGAGTTATGTGGACAATTGGTCAGGTTACGAAGAGGTCACTTGGACCTATGATTTACGACATAAAGAAACCCTAAAAGCCGATGACCTGTTTTTACAAAATTCCGGTTATGCCGAATTTGTCAAAACATACATCACCCAAGCCCTCAAAAAACACCCCGATTACCAAGACCCCGATTACTCCAAATGGGTCGCCAAAGAGAACTTTAAATACTTCACGCTACGGCACGAAGGCATCAATTTCAGCACCAAGTACAACCCAATTTATGGTGCAAGACAAGTCACCGTACCTTATGAAGTATTAAGACCCTATTTGAAAAAAATTATTTATTAGACGATGAACGATGAACGGACGCTTCGCTTGACGGTGAACGGAAAAATTCATTCATTCAAAACTCACTCATTCACTCATTGATTAATGGAAGCAAGTGAACTGCTAAAAAAAGTACGCAAGATAGAAATTAAGGTAAAAGGACTCTCCAAACACATCTTTTCGGGTGAGTATCATAGTACTTTTAAGGGGCGAGGTATGTCATTTAGTGAAGTGCGCGAATACCAATACGGCGATGATGTACGAAACATAGATTGGAACGTGACGGCGCGATACAACCAACCATTTATCAAGATATTTGAAGAAGAACGCGAACTAACCGTCATGGTCTTGGTAGATGTCAGCCCCTCCTCGCTTTTTGGTACGGTCAATCAGATGAAAAATGAAACCATTACAGAAATTTGCGCGGTATTGGCATTTTCTGCCATGTCGAATAATGACAAAGTAGGCGTGATATTTTTTTCTGATAAAATCGAAAAATTTATACCACCCAAAAAAGGAAAAACACACGTTCTACGCATCATCCGCGAATTGCTCAATTTTGAACCCGAAGGACGCGGCACAGACCTATCAGTAGCATTGCAGTACCTCAACAATTTCCTCAAAAAACGTAGTATTGCTTTTGTCTTGTCCGATTTTATGACCGCCGGATATGAGGATGCTTTGCGCGTAGCTGCGCGTCGGCACGACATCACAGGCATCCACCTCTACGACCCCGCCGAACAGGAATTGCCACCCGTAGGTCTCATCCACACCCTCGACCCCGAAACCAGCGAACAACTTTGGATAGACACCAGCGACAAACGCACCCGCGAACGATACGAAGAACGATTTAAAACCAATTACGGTTATTTTAAAAATACTTTTTTGAAATCCAATTCAGGCGTAGTCAGCATCAAGACCGACGAGTCTTATGTCAATGCGCTACTGAAATATTTTAAACGTAGAAAATAACCACTGAGAAATGTAAAATGTAAAACACAAAATGTAAAAGTGTCGATAGGACGTGATTTTTTTTATTTTTAAATTATTTTAATAAAAAATATTTTTATTTATAAAAATTTTAATATAAAAAATCAAGCAGAGAGTTTCCCGCGTTATACACTTTTACATTTTACATTTATTATTTTACATTTCTTTTGGTGGTTAAACCAAGCTATGAACCGAGCGATATTTTTCATATTAATCTCATTAATCAGCCTTAGAGCAAATGCACAAGTCACCGTAGAAGCAAGGCTTGACAGCACTGCCATACTCATTGGCGATCAGACCGACTTACATCTAACTGTTACTGCACCACCCAATGTCTCCGTCCAATTTCCGGTAGTGACCGCCGCGCAACTGGGTGATCTAGAAATCATAAAAACAGGTAAACTCGACACCCTCCAAGCCGAAACCAATCGCCTCGTCACACAACAAAATATCACCGTAACGGCTTACGATTCGGGCTTTTATCGCATCCCCGAACTGGCGTTTAAATCCGGCGGACAAACCTTATATTCCAAGCCCTTTGAACTGAAAGTCAATACTTTACAAATAGACAGTACCTTTATCGCACCTATCAAACCCATCATGGGCGTACCCATTACAATGCGCGAAATCGCTACGATGATAGGTACGTTTCTCGTCATTGTAGCATTGATTGCCTTATTGGTGTGGTGGCTACGACGACGCAATCAAAAAGAACCCGAACCCGAAGTTGTCTATGTGCCGCCGGCACACGTTACAGCATTGGAGAAGTTGGGTGTTTTAGAAAAAGAAAAATTGTGGCAGCAAGATAAAACGAAATTATATTATACCAAATTAACATACACATTTAGAGAATATCTCGAAAACCGCTATGGCGTAAAAGCTCTCGAATCCACCACCGATGAAATCGTCGGTTGGCTCAAACGCGAGAAATTTTCCGATGACCTGACCACCAAATTACGCAACACTCTACAAGCATCTGATTTGGTGAAATTTGCCAAATCAAAACCCGGTGTTGACATTCACCAAAATGCACTGGATACCGCTTACGAATTTATCCATGCGACCAAAAAAACATTGACGGAAGAAGATGAAAAACAACTAAAAGAAATGTAAAATGTAAAACACAAAATGTAAAATGTAAAAGTGTCGACAAGACGTGATTTTTTTTTATTTAAAATAAATATATTTTTACTTATGTAAAGTAAATTATTACACTGTTTTATAAATTTATTTACATTTTTTGACGTTTATTTTGAAATGAATCGAATCAAAAATGACGCGAATACTCACTGTATTTAAGGATTTTTTGGTGAAGAGTCATTTTAAAAGAAATACTCAAAAAAGTAAATAAATTTGTGAAACAGTGTATTATTACGAAAAATATTCGCATCATACACTTTTAAATTTTACATTTATTATTTTACATTTTACATTCTCTAATACAGAAGAATGTTTGACTTAACCAACATATTCAATATATTTAATCCGAATGTAGCTTTCAAGCATCCTTTGCTTTTATTGCTACTTTTGCTGATACCTTTACTGGCGACATATTACTATTTCCAACGCCGTAAACGACATGCCACAGTACGCATGTCGAGCCTATCTGCATTTGAAGGTGCGAGTTCTTTGCGTGGTAAATTGCGGATGATACTGCCCATTTTACGGGCTTTGGCTTTTACGGCAATGGTCGTCGCATTGGCGCGTCCGCAAGCGACACTGAAAGAAGAAGACATTACGGCAGAAGGGATAGACATCTTTTTGGTGATGGATATTTCGAGTAGTATGCTGGCGCGAGATTTCGCGCCCGACCGACTCGAAGCCAGCAAAGAAGTCGCTATCGAATTTGTCGATAAGCGCGAACATGACCGCTTAGGCTTGGCAGTTTTTGCCGGAGAAGCCTTTACCCAATGTCCGCTCACCACCGACCGTAGTGTGGCAAAAACCTTCCTCTCCGAACTCAAATGCGGACCGCTCGAAGACGGTACTGCCATTGGTCTTGGCTTGGCTACTGCCGTCAATCGCCTCAAAGACAGCGAAGCCAAAAGTAAAATCGTCATCCTACTCACCGACGGGGTCAATAATGCTGGAGAATATGTCAAACCCTTGACGGCGGCAGAAGTCGCACGCGAGATAGGTGTGAAAGTTTATACAATAGGTGTCGGTAGCAATGGCGATGCTTACGCGCCCATTGGCAGACGTGGTGACGGGCAATACGTTTTCGGCTTTGTACGTGTGGAAATTGACGAAAAACTCCTCCAACAAATCTCCGATATGACAGGCGGACGCTACTTTCGCGCCACCAACAAGGAAGCCCTCGCTCAGATTTATGGCATCATTGACCAATTGGAAAAAACAAAAATTGAAGTAACTACTGTGAAGCGGTATAGCGAGGAGTTTTATCCTTGGGTCGGGCTGGCTTTGATTTTGTTGATTATCGAATTGTTGTTGCGTTATACGGTTTTTCGGGTGGTGCCTTAGATAAAAGAACTTCCTATAACCCATATTTGAATGAATCCAAAAGTTGAAGAATGACTTTTTTAGAACTCATGTCTGACGATATTTTCAAGAAATTACCTTTGAAGTATTCAGATAAAACTCCTTTCAATGAGTGGATTTCTGAATACCTTAATATCTTTCTTAAGAAAGTTAGACTCCTTGATAATGCTCCTATTTTACGTGGAGATAATTACATTACAGCTTCGTATATAAAAGAAGTACAAGAGGAAATAGTCAATGGATTGATTCAAGCTGTCCAAGAGTACTACAATGGTTATCCTGCAAAGGCTTATGAAGAATTGAGTAAAATGCTACTTAGTGGTGAAAAAAATGTATATCAGATAATAAAACAATATAGATATGCACCCAATGAAAGTTTCTATAGAATTCGTGTGCAGAATCACAATTATCCTTTTCAAAAGAAAGAGCTTTTTCATATTCCCTTCGAAGTAAGAAATAAAGTTTCAACCCAAAGGTATAGTATTCCAAGTTTCCCCTCTCTTTATCTGGGAAGGACACTTTATGTGTGTTGGGAAGAGTTGAAACGCCCCGATATCAACTCGTTTCATGTTATGAGACTTACTAATCAAAACGAAATTAAATTATTAGACCTTTCACCACTAAAAAATGAATCGCCTAGCATTGACGAGATGTATCAATTTTTAATGACATTTCCTTTAATTGCATGTTGTAGTGTAAAAGTAAAAGAACCAAATAATAATTTTAAACCTGAATATATTGTTCCACAGCTAATTATGCAGTGGGTAAGAGAAAATGATAAGATAGATGGAATCAGATACAAATCAACCCATGTTAGTGAGAATTTATATTTAAATGAAAGTGAATGTTATAATATTGTAATGCCAGTGAGCGAAATAAATGCTAAAGGGTATTGTAATCACCTTGCATCAATTTTTGAAATGACGGAACCTATCTCTTGGCAATTATATAAAATAGCAAACGGAGAATCCTATATATATTGGCAAGAAGAATTAAATAAATTTGATAATAAGTTGCCAAATCTCGAAATCATAAAGGGGCAAATTCATCCTTATAGTTCTTCTGTGCTAGGGAGACTTGAACTTTATATTGAATCCTTGCCCGTAGATAAAATTTAACTTTTATCTTATTTGGTAAAGAAACTCTCCCTACCCCACAGCCGACTCACCATGTTGCACTACGGCAGTATCATTATTTTTAGACCGTCGCCACCGCCAGCGTGTACCAATAATTGTCGTCAAACCAAGTAGCACCAATATACCTATCAAATAACTATTGGTGCGTCGTTGTTGGGCTGCCTTTTGAATTTCTTGCTCGGCAACATAAGAAGGATTGTCGATACCCGGCGTACCGTATCCGCCGAGAATATCCCAACTATCCAAGAGGCTGTTGTCTTGATTGGGCAGATGAAGGCTAAGTGTAAATATAGAATCGCTGGGTTCGAGTGCGTACTTCAAACTATCTATTGGTGCGCCTTCATTGGTATAGAGTTGGATACGTTCTTTGCGTTTGCTCAAGCCGAATGGAAAATTACCGATGAGTCTTTTTTCATCTCTGAAGACCTTTTTGAACGCCGAAGTATCTTCGCACAAAATGATATGGTCATTCGCATAGAGTATCGAGTCGGGCAGTCGAAATTCGTTTTTAGTGTCCAAAAAATACCAATCTTTGAGGTTGACATCTTCGTTAGAGGTATTAAAAAGTTCTACCCAATCGCCCGTCGTTTTATTATTACAACTGATTTCGTTGAACATTACTTTATCGACCATCGGGTCGGTCGCTTTTTCATAAATTGCCTTTACTGTATGATGTTCGCCTTTTGAGAGGTCGAGATAGACGGTTGGTAATACAAAGGTCGAATCAGGCAAGCCTTCCCATCCTACGAAACGATAACCGAAGTGTGGCAAAGCATTGATTTTGACCGGAAAATTCTGAAAATACAATCCTGTATAATCTTCTTCTTCTATTTCAATATTATCATTAAAAATAATTCGTCCATGCGACGAATTTTCGATACTCACGCGCACGGTATCTCCCGCATTAAAACGTTTTTGCAAATCTTCTCGCATATAAGCCGGACGCTTTTCGGCAAACTCTCGGATGCGGTCAAGGTGATGATTTCGTCTTGTCCGACTCAATCCCCAACGTTTCATGTGCCGTTTCATTTCGGGTTCATAGACCGTCAAAAGTGTATCCAGATGATTCAGTGTACGTTCTGTATCAAAATAAGTATTCAGGTGGTCGCAAAAGCGATTGACAAATTGCAGTCTAAACTCTTCATTCCGCATCAAGTTTCGCAAAATAAATGTACTCCACGGCGGATTGGGCCATCTTGGACCTTCCGGTTCGAGGTGAAAATTGAGCGAATTGTGTTTGTAAGCTCTCTTATCATGCAATCCGTAGCCCCAATCTGTATCATACAATATCCAACGCCAACGCCCGTTTTCGGTACGAGGTCGCCAAAATTTGATATTCCCACCAGCATCTTCATTATCAATATAAATTTGCACCACTTGGTGGTCGATATAATTTTCGACTTCCATCAGCGTCTTGACATGCTGATAGGCTTTATGGTCGCGCAAATCGTTGTCGCGCATATATTGAAGCATGGCATTATAGTGTTTCGTGTCGCCGCGACGTACACGATTTTCATGCTCAATCAAGTCCATGCTATCTTTATGGACATCGGTGTGAGATGCCACAAAATAGCGATTGATTTTCTCTCGAATATTGTACAAACCCCAATATTCGCCATTCAAAAAGACATGTGATCCACGAAAACTCTGCTTTTCAAGGTCCATCCCATCAATGAGTGAGTTGAGGAATACATCTCGAAGGTGTGATTTATTAAAATCGCTACCCGTGTTTCGTAAGACGAAGTATTTGTAAGTAGAAATATCTTTTTCAGGAAACATTTGATGCCTAAAACGAGTCGGTCCGTAGCGACTACGGGTCATTATTGCCATTGATTTTTGTGGAAACAAACGGCTCATTCCTCCAAAGAGGCGCATACCTGTATTCGCACCAAAAACCCGTTCTTTATTGGATTCAAATATCTCTGTATGGATTTGTATTTCTTTTCTTGACCAAAAATTTGCGCCAAAATAAGGTGAGAGCGAATCGGCATTTGGACCCATCTGAAATAGTCCGATCTCTTCGTCAAAAAGGTAAGAGGAATTGAGGGAAAGAGAAACAACCGGAAAAGTTGTCTTAAAGTCAATGAGATACGTATTACTAACTGTATTACTTTTTCTATCTCCTTTGACCGCGACCGCGCGGACTACGGTAGTGTTTTTGAGTTTAAATTCTTCTTTATAACGTATGGAGCGTGTACTCGGCACCGAGCCATCCCGTGTATAATATATGGTGGCTTCAGGGTCATTACAGGAAAGTTCGATTTTTACACTTCGCTTATAAAAACCTGCCGCACGCGAAAACTTGACATACAGCCTTTCGCTCTGCCCGAAGCACATCGTCATCATCAACAATCCCAAGATACTTAGAACTACATGTCTCATTTTTCTGTTCGATAGTCAGTCCATTATCCACAGTTCAGATGAGTGAACAGGAATAAATAACTTAAACCAATTTGCTGTATCTTTTTTCATTATACTTCATCATTTTTTCGTCACGTAGCCCTGCTATGCTCCTCAAAAATGATTTCGTCTAACAAAAAAATATTTCGCATCTTGGTCTAATTTATTTATTTCTGTTCACTGATGGTTTTTGAATCAATTTTTATCATTTTGCGCTGTTTGTGGTTAGATAGCAGACAGGCAATTTGTGGATTTATTAGAATCGAACACCAAAGCTACTCAAATTTTGAATTACGGCACACGAATTTTTTGTTTTTTTACTTAAAAATGAGTGAGGAAGCTGATTTTTAACAGTTTGAGCAGATTATTAATACTATTTTATCAATTTTTCTTATATAAAATATATAAGATTGTGTATCTACTTAGTGGGGTGCAGGACAAATTTTTAATCTGCCTCGTACCGACGACTTTAGCCGTCGCGGGAAAGTACCGAGCCACTTGACGGCTAAAGTCGTCCTAAGTGCCTGACCGAAAACACTGTTTACTTCATTTACCTGCTTTCGACACTGCTGCCGATGTATCTGCGGGGCTTGTCAAAAAACTATGATTTTCAGTTTTTGATTGAATTCGGCTTAAAATTGTGCGTGCGAAGCCAATTTTAAGCCGAATTTTTGATGTCAGGGCATAATTATCCTGCGCTATTGCACCGCTACCGCACTGATCTTATCTAAAGTTTCCTCGTCCAACAAGACCACATTATCTTTCACCGTTTGAATTGGATATACTTTACCTTCTCAAATACTGCTCGCGTATGAACCCCCAAAATATCTCGCAAGGCACTGTGGTGATTTGCCTCGTCGCGTAAACGGTCATAGTCTATATCCATGCACAAGCGTACCGTTCCCAATACCAATATTTCATAAAGGCTCATCCCCAAACGCCCCGTCTGCTGTTTGCCGGATAATATACGTTCTTCCAATATGGCAAATAGTTCTTTGTTCAACTCCGGTGTGACAAAGGTGTATTGTAAAGCTGCCAGCAATTTCGGCAGTTCATCCCGACTTTTGCCGTCTATCTTGACTTCTGGTATCAGCGTCGCGTCTAAGGTGTTTTGTCGCTCAAATCGCTTTCTCATTAATCGAATCGGTAGTGGTATAGATATAATGCTACTGAACCACTAAGCACACCAAGTACACTAAAATCGAATAGACGTAGAGTTCACAAAGCTTTCTAAGTAGTAAGTCAAACTAATTATGATAAGTTCATTTGGCGAAATTTGTCCGATTACTTTGTTGGAGAACATCCA
>ENA-ORXR01001706-ORXR01001706.1-marine-metagenome-genome-assembly--contig:-NODE-1706-length-22598-cov-3.383598_pt1 | contig 22598 bp, 24 predicted proteins | sample MGYA00237866_ERZ511479 | MGnify/ENA metagenome assembly ERZ511479 | reverse complement strand
GGCCAATGACGGCCTGAAAATCACGAACCATCTTGGGGTAAGGATCAGGGCCAGCGACTGTGCCTATACAGTAAAAGGTATTGTCGACGTTGGTTACCCAGTCGCGCATGGCTTCATTTAGCGCATCTTTTAGTGTCTTTGAGCCTGACTCAACGGGTCGAACTTCTGCGCCCAGCAGTTTCATGCGAAATACATTGGGCGCTTGGCGAATAATATCGACCGCCCCCATATAAACCACACATTCTAAACCAAGCCGTGCGCAGATTGTCGCGGTAGCTACACCATGTTGACCCGCGCCAGTTTCTGCAATAATTCGGGTTTTGCCCATGTGCTTAGCCAGAAGCACTTGACCAATGGTGTTATTGATTTTATGCGCGCCAGTGTGATTCAGATCTTCACGCTTTAAATAAATTTGTGCACCGCCGAGTTCTCTCGACCAGCGTTCTGCGTGATAAAGCGGGCTAGGGCGACCAACATAGAAGGCGAGGTCGCGATCAATGGTTGCTAATAACTCCGGATCATCTTTAAGTTTGGCATAAGCATCACCAAGCTCCTCGATCGCTTCCATTAACGTTTCGGCAGCAAAGCGTCCACCATAAATACCAAAGTGTCCTGCCTCATTGGGCATAGCACTATAGTCAACTGAGTTTAGATCTGTTTCAGGATTCAACATGTTTTACCTCTCGCATTAATGCGTCGATTTTAGCTTTGCTTTTGATGCCCGGTGAAGATTCCACACCGCTACTCAGGTCAACGGCGTAAACCGAAGTTTCGCGAATTGCCTCAGTAATATTGTCAGGGTTTAATCCGCCCGCCAGTATAATCGGTTTTGAATAGTTTTTTGGTAATAATTTCCAATCAAATGTTTGGCCTGTGCCGCCAGCTTTACCCAGAACATGGCTATCAATAAGGATAGCGAGTGCATCATGATATTGATCGGCATGTGTTGTGAAGTCAGCTAAGCCATCGGTGCCGAGGGCTTTTATATAAGGCTTGCCAAATGAACGGCAAAATTCCGGGGTTTCATGGCCGTGAAATTGCAGCAGATCTAAGCTCACTGTATTGAGCACGTCATCAACTTCGCTAGCTTGCGCATTCAGGAAAAGTCCTACCGTTGTGACAAACGGCGGCAGGGCTGCACAAATCTCTGCTGTCTTGTCAGCAGTCACTAAGCGTGAGCTTTTTGGGTAGAAAACGAAGCCTAGAGCGTCGGATCCGGCATTGGCAGCATTCAGTGCATCAGTGATTGATGTAATACCGCAAATCTTTACGCGTGTGGTCATTGCTTGTGTGGGTAACGGCCAAATAAGCAGGCTATCATACGAGGGTGTTTTCTGTCACTTTAGTCATCAAGTTTATGAAATAAATAATGCACGTGCAGAAAATCAAACATCTGTTATTTACGACTTTCAAGCTGCATTGGCAAGCTACCTTTGGGTCGTAAAGTTAAGCGGCATTCATGGGAGATCTTCGTTCCATGGGGTAAGGTTAAACGAAATTTTTGGGCAATGATCGCAATAGAAAGCACAGATTCGACTATTCCAAAGCTCTTACCCAGACAGACCCTTGGGCCCGCACTAAATGGTAGGTAGGCAAATTTATTAGGCTTGTTTTCAGCACCCGCCAAAAAACGCTCCGGAATGAATGTATCGGGTTGATCCCAGAATTTTTTATGGCGGTGGAGTAGCCATGGGACAACCAGCATCAACGAGCCTTTAGGAATATGTTTTTTCCGGATGATATCGTCTTCAGATACCTGACGGGAAAGGATGGGTACGGGAGGATAGAGTCGAACCGTTTCATCAAAAATAGCGCGCGTATAGCTTAGCTTTGCCACATCCTCAAAGCCGGGTAGCCGGTCTCCTAGCACTTCCTCAAGCTCGGCATGCAGTTTTGCTTCAACATCAGGGGACTGTGATAATAAATACCAGCACCATGCCAGAGAGTTGGCGGTCGTTTCGTGTCCAGCCATGAATAATACAATAATTTCGTTGCGGATTTGCTCTCTGCTAAGCGAATTTTCCGGGTCACGCCCATCATTAGCCGCCAATAAATGAGCAACTAAAGTGTCTTGGTTCTCTTTCTCTCCTGCTTTATCGATAATTTCATCAACCACGGAATGAATTCGTTTAGCGGCTTTGAGTGCGATGTAACCCTTTATGCTGAATTTATCAATCCAATTAGGGATGTCAGTAAAAGTACTTAATGGGGTCTGCTTTATAGTCGATTGGTACTGAGCAAAAGCTTTTACTACCGTTGCTGCTTTTTCCTTTCCTAAGTTTTCCCCAAATAGCGTTCTGGATATGATTTCAGCAGTCAAACGCCCCATCTCGGGCAGCACGTTTATGGTCCCATTGGTATTATTTACAGTCCATTCATTGGCTATTTCAGTAATGGTAGAGACCATAATTTTACTGTAGTTCTGAACAAAGCTGGTATTGAAAAGTGGCGTTTGAATGTTCCGATGAGAGGCCCATGTGTCGCCGTCACTGATGAATAAACCATCACCTAACAATGGCTCCAGTGCTCTTTGCATTAGGGGGCTTTTCTTTTCATAAATATGGTGTTTTGTCACAAACACTTCTTTGACTATGCGAGGGTCATTCGCAATAAAAATTTTTCTTTTGAAAAACTGTTGTGACATGAATTCGAAATGGAATGAGTTCTCAGTCCAAATAGACAATAAATCTTGCCGTGCTTGAAAAATTGCTTTGATCGCGGAAGGTTCAGTCTTATGGCGCTCAGGAAAAGGCGGAGTGAAATATTTCATTTTTCACCCTTGCTGATAGATGTTTTTTTACGTGCTATGTGAGTAAAAATCTTTAGTGTATCCAAGCTAATTTTAAGAGAACCAAGCGCTCTCAATAGAACCAGAACTTGCCAGAGGCTATTTCCCTGAGTAGCGGCAATGTACACTTGTCTTTGATTTCCCGCAAATTTTTGCTTATGGTTGGCATTGCCTTGAAAAGGATAAATAGAGTTTAGGTTTTTAAAGGCGTACTTGAGGGCTTTTTGCGTTTGTTGGTTTTTATTGTGGCCGGGTCGTGACTGAATCATAAACAAAGGTGACAGGCCAAGGCTGACATATGCTTTACCTTCTTGTCGAAACTGCTTTAAGGCCTCAAGAATTATGAAAGCCCCCGTTCCATTTGGCGCATCTGGCAATATACGATCTACATTATGATAATAAGCAATGACTTGATCGTTCTTATAGATTGGATCGAAAACCGCCATGGCAATGAGTCTATCATTTTGATAAGCCCAAAAGTTTCGAACATCATGCTCCTGTTGATATGAAAACGGGCGCGATAGTATGCCGTACTCTCGCGTTCCTTTAGTACTGAGCCACGCTTGGCTAAGTGCTTTAACCGATTCTGTTGATTCGAGAGAATCAATGTTCTTTTCAACGACAGTCACACCTTCACGTTGACATTTGTTTCTCCACTGGCGGAGTTTGGCACGAGCCTTTCCACTGAGATCAAAATTATTACATGGCAGCTCTGTTTCTATACCAAAGCCGTTAACCTGAATGCCTAATTCAGTTAAAGCATCTCCACACTTTACGCCTATATGAACAAAGGTGGCTCGTTGGGTTTCTTCAAAGAAGGCGCTTAGAATCTTTGTGTAGTGCTCTGGATCACAAATAGGGTCACCAATCACAATGCGTTGGCCACGCAAACTCCAGAATAAATGCTTGAAAGGAAGGTATGAAATGTAGCCGATACCGTCGAGTACGAAATGTCGCAGCTCCTTCTGTAAACTTGAATAACTCATACTATTACTGCCATACATTTGTAAGTAGGGCAGCAAGGTAGAGTGATTAATTATGGGCGTCTTATTAGTCTTCATTTTTAAGCTGTGCTTAGAATTGGGCGAATACTAATATGGCCAAGACACGAATGCCACTTTAAATCAGTGAGTATCGTGGCTTGGCCATTTTTTACTGCCTGTGAGCGCGTTTTGTTTTTTATTAACGCTCTCTTACAAAACGGCGAATCTCAGCAACATGACGACGGCTAACTTCCAGCTCGTCTTCTATTTTGTCGATGGTTACTTTTACGCGGCCGATTGGTGACTTAGAAAGACCACTGATACGGCTCTTAGCCACTAGTGCATTACGGTGGATACGGATAAAGCGTTCAGATAAATCATTTTCAAGCGACTTCAATGACTCTTCGATGATTACCTCACCTTCTTTATGACGCACTGTTACGTATTTCTGATCCGCCTGGAAGTAGTAAACATCTTCAATTGGAATCAGTTCGAGGTTACCGCGACGACGTGCGCAGATGTGTTTGCGATTTGCCATCGCATCATCTGTGCGCTCCAGCATTTCTGAGCGCTGTGCGCGGTTTAACGAACGGGCTTGTTCAAGACTTTTTAATAATTGTTCTTGTCTTATTGGTTTCATTAGATACCCTGTTGCTTTTGTTGAAAAGGCTTCAAGCGCATATTCTCCGTATGCGGTCGTGAAGATTACGGCTGGTGGGTTCGGCATGCCGGCAAGGTGCTTGGCCACTTCAAGGCCATCCATCACTGGCATCGTAATGTCCAGTAGGATTAAATCCGGCTGATGTCTTTCCACCATCATTAATGCCTCGGCCCCGTTTTCGGCTTCGGCACATATGTTATAGTCTGACTTTTCTGCAAGCAGACTTTGTATTCTTTTTCTGGCAAGTTCTTCGTCATCAACGACGAGTATATTCATTGTCATTATTATTACTCCTTCGGAATCGAGAATGAGACACGGTACTGGTGCCTCGATCGTTTTATTTGTAAATTCGCACGACTGCCATAGGCTAGTTTTAGGCGGTTTTTAAGGTTTTCTTGGGCAATGTGGTTTCCCTTTTGATGGGTATTCGTGCCTTCGGGAGGAACGGGGTTGGTGATTACAATATCCAGGCGTTCACCCGCATCGTACAAACTGATACCGAGTGTTCCACCTTCTTCTCTGGGTTGAATGCCATGATAAATGGCATTTTCTGCCAGTGGTTGAAGCAAAAGAGGAGGGATTTCCATATCGAATGGAAGTGTATTGCGATCCATATCCCAAACTACATTGAGCCGACGCTTACCTAAGCGTAGGCCTTCCATACGCAGGTAGCGCAAGGTGACATCCAACTCTTCACGCAGCGGAATACGATTACGTCTATCCAGCGTTGTCCTGAAAATATCAGCAAGGTCAAGAATGGCATCTTCAGCTTGTTGAGGATCCTGATGAACCAACATCGCAATGCTGTTAAGACTGTTAAACAAGAAGTGGGGACGCATGCGAGACTGTAAGGCGTCATATTTAGCATCTGTGTCAGCCACTACATGGGCATCGCGTTGATGCTGCACGTAGAAATAACGCAGCGCTAAAGCGGTAATGACCAGACTAATAAACAAGTTCCTGAGTACAAAAGGTGTATCCCAGAAAAACACTTCACCAACCTTATTATAGCTGTCGGCCATTATTGTTAGCATTGACGCACAAATAGTGAAAAACGCCACAATCCCGGCAGAGACTATGGCTAACTGCATGGTTTGTTTGTTTTTGGAAAACTTATTATAGAGACACATGCTCATGGTCGAGCTGATTACTACCCATTGCACGAATAATGATGTCATTACCAGTTTCAAGATTGAGGCCTGGTAAGTTTCAGCGGCAGCCGCTAAGGCCAACACCATCGCCAGTACTTCAGCAGCAATCGCAACGCGCAATATCGCCTTAAGTGAACATAGATTAGGCAAAAAGCCCAAGCTATCGGTATCGGTTTCAGATGCTGACATTAGTGTTATTATTTCTTTATCAGGCCCTTAATGCTGGCACCAGAGTTCGGAAAAAATCCTCAAGTATTGTTATTATTATTCTACTTATAACCGAATCAAGTCGGTTGTTAGGTCGTCGCCTAAATGCTTACGTTGATCAGGTTGTTTAAACAGCTATCGTTGTTTTATTATCGCCTATCGCCCATTACTCAACGCTTATCTATTGTTCCATACTATGGTAAGCTCTTCAACCTTATTTTACTTGCTGGAAGCTGAATGCAAATGCCAAAAACTACTGTAGAAACAAGCACTAATGAGACCGAAAATAAACTATGGGGTGGTCGTTTTTCGGAGAGCACAGATGCGTTTGTACAAGCATTTACAGCCTCAATAAACTTCGATAAACGACTTGCTGGGCAAGATATTCAGGGTTCACAGGCACATGCTACAATGTTGCACAAGGTGGGCTTGCTGACAGCTGAAGAGCTGAAGTCAATTCAGGATGGTTTGAGCGCGATTGAAGCCGAGGCTGAAGCCGGTGAGGTTGACTGGTCTGTTGCGCTTGAAGATGTGCACATGAATATCGAAGCAAGGCTGACAGACCGCATAGGCATTGCGGGGAAGAAGCTACATACCGGTAGATCAAGAAATGATCAGATCGCGACTGACATCCGTTTATGGCTACGTGAACAAGTTGATTTTATCGCTGAAGAGATCACGCGTTTACAGCATGGATTGGTTCAGCTTGCTGAGCGTGAGGCGCAGACAATTTTGCCAGGGTTTACCCATTTGCAGGTCGCTCAGCCGATTACCTTTGGGCATCACATGATGGCGTGGTATGAAATGTTGCAGCGTGACTACGAGCGACTTGTCGATTGTCGCAAACGTATCAATATTATGCCGCTTGGCGCAGCTGCACTTGCAGGTACCAGTTATCCGATAGATAGAGCGCTCACTTCAGAGTTATTGCATTTTGATCGACCTTCTAACAATTCTTTGGATAGCGTCAGTGATCGGGATTTTGCGATTGAATTCACTTCGGCTGCCAGTTTGATCATGATGCATCTGTCGCGATTCTCGGAAGAGTTAGTGCTGTGGACCTCTGCACAATTTGATTTTATCAATTTGCCGGATCGTTTTTGTACTGGTTCATCGATCATGCCGCAAAAGAAAAATCCGGATGTTCCTGAGCTCGTTAGAGGGAAGACGGGTAGGGTGTATGGCAACATGATCAGCCTAATGACGCTAATGAAGAGTCAACCGTTGGCCTATAACAAAGATAATCAGGAAGATAAGGAGCCGTTGTTCGATACGGTCGATACGCTGATGGGCTGCCTGCGTGCGTTTGCTGACATGATGCCGCATGTTGAAACCAAACCTGAAAGCATGCGTCGCGCGGCGATGCAGGGTTTTGCTACAGCGACTGATTTAGCGGATTATCTTGTTGTGAAAGGCATGCCGTTTCGTGATGCACATGAGGTTGTGGGTAAGGCCGTGGCGTTTGGCGTTGAGACTAAGCAGGATTTGAGTGAAATGACTTTGGCAGAGCTCCAGCAATTCTCTGATGTGATTGCTGATGATGTGTTTGATGTGTTGACGCTGGAAGGTTCGGTGGCCGCGCGTAATCATATTGGTGGAACTGCACCGGAGCAGGTGTTGGTGCAGGTTGTTGAAGCCAGAAGTGTTTTAACTACTCGTTAGGAATGGTCGAGGCGTAGTTGAAAGCCTCGATAAATTACAAATTGTAAAACCTGAGCAGGCAGATTATTCTGCTCAGTTTTTTTAATACGTGGGAAATGTTATGAACTTAGCACCTTACCAACACCTATTAGCCACCGATATCTCAGATGCCCAAGGCGCTGGTTTTGCCATGGACATCGGTATCAAGTCACTGCTCTCACCCGCACCAGCCATCATGGGAGTCGCCTATACGGTTCGCTGCAGCAATCGCAGCAATACCTTTATGCACGATGCAATTTACTCTGCCCCGAAAGGCTCAATCATTGTTGTTGAAACCGACAATAATGATTATGCGGTAGCTGGTGGCAACGTCTGCGCGGTCGCTCAGCAAAATGGCATCGCTGGTTTTGTTATCGATGGGGTGATTCGTGATTTAGGTGAATTGCGAAATTTAAATTTCCCTGTTTTTGCTCGTGGTGTGTTTCCAAAACCCGGCGGTAAAAGCAATGACGGCGAGTCTCAAGTATCAATTAATTGCGGTGGTGTCACCGTGAATACAGGCGATCTCATTGTTGCCGATGAGGAAGGGATTGTCGTTATTCCTCAAAATGAGATTGAAGCGACGCTGGCTAGTGCGTTAAGTAAGCAGCAAAAGGCTGAAGCAAAGTCTCTGGCAGACTGGCGTGCGAACCATGAAAAAACCATTCGCGAGATTGTTAATAGCTAAATTGTTAATAGCTAGTGAGACAGAGCTTAAGCAATTTGTTTGATCTTGCTAATCGGTAACGTAAATAGCCATTAGTTTTGGCTATAATGAAAGTGATAATCTACAAAAATACCCCTAAACCGGATACCAATCATGAAAAAACTTATTTTGACACTGCCTGTGCTACTCGTCCTGCAAGGATGCTCCACCATGATGCCTGCTGAAGGCCTCGATGTAACCAGTACCAAAGAAAAAACAGCAGCAGCGGTTATTGGCGCAGCGGTAGGCGGTTATCTTGGTCGAGAGATCGGTGGCAACAGTGCAGCCGGTAAAAACCTGGGGATGATCGCCGGTACCTACGTTGGCATGTTAGGCCCTGCGACACTTTGGAAGAAGTACGGTGGTCAGCTGTATACAGAAACAACCACTACAAGAAGAGGTTACCAATAAAGCTCACAAGGATCCAAGCACTTAAGGTGGTTTACCTGTCCTGAGTGCTAACTACTTTGTGTAATTCATCTATTGCTTTATCGACATAGGCGCTGAAAAAATCGGGTGTGGTGTAACCAAGAATCCGCTCAGATTGCTCTTCACCCGACGCATCTAAGAACACCAAGGTTGGCGTCATGTCGGCACCATAAAGCGTAGAAATTTGGCTTGTGGTAACTTTCTGTCCATTAAAATTGATTAGATCATCACTGCTGTCGATCTGGATCTTACGAATTAAAATTCTTTTATCGTATTCTCCGCTTCTTAACATCGGTAGCAACAAATCCTGCTCTAGTCGCTCACAGTATTCGCAATACGACGCATGAAACATCACCAGCAAGCCCAGTTTTTTGGTATTCATTTCCTGACTGAGTGTTTGCAAATTATCTTCTTCAATTAATTCCATGGCGAACCTCTTTGCTTTTGCCTCATTGGCGTTTTTATCGTAAAGTGCTCAAACTTTCAACTCGATCAAAATGTCTTTATGTCCAATACCTTACGCATCGCAACCCGTAAAAGTGCTTTAGCCATTTGGCAGGCTGAACATGTCGCCAACCGTTTACAAGCCATTCACCCGGATTTAACGGTTGAGCTAGTGGGTATGATGACACGTGGCGACATTATTTTGGATACCCCATTGGCTAAGGTCGGTGGTAAAGGTCTATTCGTCAAAGAGCTTGAAACGGGCATGTTAGAAGGCGTTGCAGATATTGCGGTGCATTCCATGAAAGACGTGCCGATGGCCTTTCCAGAAGGTTTGCATCTTCCCGTCATTATGGAGCGTGAAGATCCAACTGATGCTTTTGTCTCAAATAATTTCGAGTCCCTTGATGCACTACCTCAGGGTGCAAGAGTAGGTACGTGCAGTTTACGTCGGCAGACTCAAGTTCGCCAATATCGACCAGATTTAAAGATTCTCGATTTGCGTGGCAACGTGAATACGCGCTTAGCTAAGCTAGATAATGATGAGTATGACGCGATTATTCTAGCCTCAGCAGGTTTGATTCGGTTAGGTTTTCAGGATCGCATTCAGCAGGGGATGAGTGTTGAGCAAAGCCTGCCAGCGATTGGGCAAGGTGCGGTGGGTATCGAATGTCGGGTAGATGACGAGCGTATCAATCAATTGTTAGCACCGTTGACACATGATGAGACAGCGATACGCGTTAAGGCCGAACGTGCTTTGAATAATCGTTTGAATGGTGGTTGCCAAGTGCCGGTTGCAGGCTATTCTATTTTGCAAGGTGATCAAATCTGGTTGCGCGGCTTAATTGGTTACCCTGACGGCTCGGCGATATACCGTGCTGAGAAAACAGGGCCAATTGAAGAGTCTGAAAGCATTGGAGTAGCAGTCGCTGAGGAGCTGTTAGCTAGCGGTGGTCGAGGTGTTCTGGACAGCATTGGTATCCAGGTTGCCTGATGGCTGCTACGCTGCCTCTAGCGGGTAAAACCGTTGTTGTGACTCGCCCGGAGAAGCAATCAGCAGGCATAAGTCAGCGTTTAGATAGGTTAGGGGCTGAGGTGATTGAGTATCCTTTAATCGCCATTGAAGCGCCTGCTGAAAAACACGTACCATTAGCTAAGCTAAAAACGCTTGGTACCTATGATTACCTAATCTTTACCAGCCGCAATGCGGTTGAGATGGCTTTTAAGACATTGGCTGAGGTTTTAACAGAAAAGCCGTTACTAGATTTATTTGCCGCAACTAAAGTCGCCGCCGTTGGTAAGCAGACAGCAGAAGCCTTAGCGCAAACAGGCGTTGTTGTTTCGATAGTGCCAGATGCTTTGTTCAACAGTGAGGCTTTGCTTGACAACGACGCATTGAAGCAAGTTACGTCTAAACGCATTGCCATCATTCGCGGCGAGTCAGGCCGTGATCTATTGCGAGAAACATTAGTTCAGCGAGGTGCTAGTGTCGAGTATATAGATGTCTACCGCCGTATCTGCCCAGTGAGTGATTTATTGCCATTAGTTAAGTGTCAGCAGCAGATTGGAATCGATATCATACTTCTCACGAGTGTCGAAGGGCTGACAAACTTGTTTACGCTAGGTGCTGATCAGGATTGGTTGAAACAGACGGCGCTGCTATTGGGAAGCCAGCGCATGGCTGATGTGGTGAACAGTATTGATCATAACGGGAGGGTTATCGTGGCTGATGATCCTAGTGATGATAAAATGATTAGCTGCCTGCTTAACTGGGCCGCCGCCGTTGATAATTGAGGTAAATAATTGATGATAGATCAGTCGACTAGCTTGGAGGCGCAAATCCGAACGTTGCGTAAACGGTCAATATTCACTTTATTCCTTACTTGGTTAGCCTTGTTTTTTACCGTTATTGGCATTGCTGCGGGCTATAAAAATTTCCTCAGAGTCCATGACAAGGCCAGGGAGGCGCGTGATGATGCTAAGGTTGCCATGGCGCTCATACCGCAGATGGCTAGCAAGCTGTCCATTGAGAACTGGCAGCGTGAAATCCGCTCTCAGCTGATTGCGAGTCAGGCTCAGGCGAGCGAAGAGCTGAAAGAATTAAAATCACTTAAAACCAGCAATGCCTATATTGAGGCGACGCTCAAACAGCAGGTTGAGCAGCTCACCCATAAACAACAGTTTGTAAGTAGTCAGCAAGAGGACTCTAATAGTAATTATGAGACACCCTGGCAGATCGCTGAAATTCGTTACCTACTGAAAATTGCTTCACGGCATCTAATCTTGAATAGTGATGCAAATACCGCAACGGCTGCATTAAAAGCGGCAGATCAGGAACTCATTTCGCTAAGTTTGCCCAGCTTACTACCGCTTCGCAGATTAGTAGCAAAAGACATCGCTAATCTTCAGGAGCATCAGGCAGCTGATTTAAATGCCATCATAGTGGCGATAGATGAACTAGCTAAACAGCTAACACAAAGGGTCAATGCAGAAGCTAAGTTACTAGAAGATGACTCGGCTGAAGACCCCAAAGCGGCTGAGGATTTAGAAGAACAAACAGACACGCTGTTAAAGCGCATGAAAGCCAGGCTGGATGAGACAGTCGTTATCAAACGTTACGACAATAAGCTGGCGAAGAAAATTAAGGGAGATACGCAGCAAGTTCGCTACGAACTGATACGATTGAAATTGGAAACGCTCAAGTTGCTGGCATTAAAGCCACAGCCAAAGGCTTATGAGGCGCAGCTAGAGCAGCTTAGTGACTTGCTGAATGAGGAGCATATTGATCTATTGGATAATTCAGTTTTGAGTGCATTAGCGAAGCTTGTAGCGCTGGATATTCAGGCAGAGTTACCGATCTTATTGGCTGGTCAGTATCTGGATGAGCTATTGGTGTCTGCTTCTAAGGATCAGCCATAATGTGGTTCCCCTTCTTAGTTCTGCTGGCTATTGGTGTGATCTATATTCTTGGTTTGATGCTATTGCGCAATTCGCAGGATTTGATCGTGCTATGGGGTCAAGATTACACGGTTGAGACCAGCACCTTTACGGTGATAACCGGGCTATTGCTGGCATTTATTGTGGCGTCTCTATTGTTGCTTGCACTGTATTACTTATTTACTTTGCCAGGTCGTTTGCGCAATCAAAAGCAATTGAAGCGTCAATATATCGCCCAGACTGATATGAAGAACGGTCTGGTCAAAATGTTGGAAGGACACTGGTCTGAAGGAGAGGCTAATCTGCTAAAAAATGTGGCCTACTCAGATAACCCCCTACTTAATTATTTGGCGGCGGCACGTGCTAATCAAATGCAGGGGCAATACCACAAACGTGATGAGCACTTGAAAAAAGCCAGTAGCCTAGGGGAAGAGGCGGAGATTGCGGTTGCCGTTTCACAAGCGACAATGCAGTTTGATGCTGGACAGATTGAACAGGCTAGGGCGACGCTAACGCATTTACGGGAAATCGCTCCCTCTCACCCTTTTCCTAATCAACTGCTGGCTAAGGTTTACTATCAGCAGGAAGACTGGAAACAGCTTGCTGAGTTAATTCCAGAGTTGATGCCTAAATCTGGCATGAAGGCTGATAACAGTAAGTATGCGAAGTACATGCAGCGTGCCGTGGTAGGCTTATTTGAGATTACTTCGGGTAAGCAGGACTTACCAGCGTTGGAATCTATTTGGCAAAAGCTTCCCCCAGCCATAAAGCAGGAAACTTATGCCATCAAGGCTTATGCGGATGCGCTAAACAATGCCGGTGGTGGTGATTTAGCTGCACCACTACTCGAAGATCGCTTGGCGATGACCTCAGAGCGTCACCTGTTTAATAGCTATGGACTGATTCAACACCGCAGCCCCAAGGTAGCGTTAGCCAACGCCAGATTGTGGGAAGCACGTGAGGGAACTGATCCTGCCTTATTACTGTGTTTAGCACGCCTTGAGCAGCAGTGTGGCAATCAATCGGTTAGTGCTGATTATTATGAGAAAGCATTGACATTGGTGCCTGATAAACAGGTGTATTATGAGTTTGCGGAACTACTTTGGGCAATGGGGGATACTGAAAATGCGAGTCGCTGTAATCGGCAGGGTTTGCGCTACTGCGTGCAGGGAAAGGCGCGACCTTTTAAACGCAATTAAGTTTGACGGTGCTGCTTATGTCAGCACCTAGCGACCATTCTATTGCAGGAAATATTGTATGGTTGTGCCTGACAATATTAGTGCTGATACTCTCGTTTGCTTTGAGTTGGTTAATACTTATCCCCATGGATTTTGCTTATCAGTGGTTCTATGGCTTAATTGATATAGACCAACATATTGCTAAGTTTGGACCTGAGAATACTGTCAGGCATGGGTTTGAGCTGACTGCGGATGCCGAACGGTTCCGCTTGTTTTCAGGGATTGTGAGTGCAATTCACCAGCAGGGTCAGGGACTTGATACGCTGGTTTATCACAATCCACAAGGCACTGCACTGGCAAAATTACTGACGCATGATGAAGTGGTTCATCTAGAAGATGTAGCGACTCTCATTGATCGAATGAAAATCTTAGTGATTGCATCACTTATTCTGTTTATGGGGTTACTGACTTGGATTTACCTGCGCTTTCATCAGGTACCAAGCTTTCGTTCGATGCTGTTAACCGTGTTTATTTTTCTTACTTTTGCGATAGCCCTGGTGCTTATTATCGGCCCGTATGAAGTCTTCTATAACTTACATGTCTGGGTATTTCCGGAGGAGCATAAGTGGTTCTTTTATTATGAAGAGTCACTCATGAGTACCATGATGAAGGCGCCGGATTTGTTTGCTTATATCGCTATCTTACTGCTTGCTTTGGCGGTGCCAATTTTTGTATTTCTTATGTGGTTGGTGCGTAAAATGATGTTGCCTAAAATGCACAGGAATGCAGCAGCCTAATGCGAATATTGCATACCTCAGATTGGCACATCGGCAGACAGTTTCATAATGTTTCATTGCTGGAAGATCAGCGTCATGTGTTACAGCAAATTGTTGATGTGGCAAAATCTGAATCAGCTGATGTAGTGATTGTGGCAGGCGATATTTATGATCGTGCTGTGCCACCGGCGGCGGCAGTTTCTCTGGTTGATGAGGTGTTTAATCAGCTAATTAATCACTTAGGAATCCCCGTGATTGTGATAGCGGGTAATCATGATGGGCCGCAGCGTTTGGGATTTGCTTCAAGACAGCTAGCCAAGGCGAATCTCTATATTGCCGGGCCGCTTCAAGCAGAACCACAATCGATTGTATTGCAGGATAAGCATGGTGATGTGGTGTTCTATCCGATTCCTTATGCCGATCCTGCAACGGTACGTGATGTGTTTGCTGATAATGCTATCCGTACGCATAATCAAGGTATGGAACAAATAATACAGGCACTACCAACTCATAAGAAACAGCGCTCGGTGGCCATTGCTCATTGTTTTGTCGCGGGTGGCGTAGACTGTGATTCAGAACGACCGTTATCAGTGGGTGGGTCTGACCAGGTGTCGCCTCTGCATTTTAAGGATTTCAATTACGTAGCGATGGGGCATTTGCACCGACAGCAACAGCAAGGTGTTGAAACTGTTCGTTATTCGGGCTCACCGCTGAAGTATTCTTTCTCAGAGGAGCAGCATGAAAAGACCATCACTATTGTCGATTTAGATGCAATGGGACAGTGTGATATTAAGCATATCCCGCTAAATGCCTTGCGTGATATGCGTTCGATTTCTGGCGCGCTTGACGACATTATTCGTGATGCAAAAAAAGATCCGAATGTTAATGATTATTTATTAATTAGCCTGACGGATACGCACGCGATTCTGGACCCGATGGGAAAGTTGCGGGCGGCTTATCCCAATGTATTGCACCTCGAACGCCCCGGTCTAATGGCAGCCAAACCCCAACAGTTGGTGCATCGTGACCTGATGAAGAAAGGCGAGCTGTCGATGTTCAAGGACTTCTACAAACAGACCCTTGATGAAACCTTGGGTGGTGAACAGGAAAAAATACTGAGTGAATTGTTAGACGGTATTCATGCGGATCGTGAGAGGTAACCATGCGACCGATTAAATTATCCATGACTGCATTTGGTCCGTTTATTGACACTGAAACGGTTGATTTTGAGGTGTTTGGTGAAAGACCGCTGTTCCTGATTAATGGTGCGACTGGTGCGGGTAAGACCACGATACTGGACGCGATTTGCTTTGCCTTGTATGGACAAACCACCGGCAAAGAGCGTGAAGCGGTGCAGATGCGCTGTGATTATGCGGATGATACGACGACCTCGGTTGAATTTACCTTTGAACTGGGTGAGCATCGTTATCGTATCTTGCGAGTGCCTGAGCAAACGCGGGCTAAGAAATCAGGTGAGGGTACCACCAAACAGAAAGCCCATGCTGAGCTATGGCAGATTGATAAAGCAGGCGTCGAATCCGTGCTGGTGCCACAGAAAGTAACGGAAGCCACCCAAAAAATCGAGGAATTAACGGGTTTATTGGTTGATCAGTTTCGGCAAGTCATGGTGTTACCCCAGGGACAATTTAGACGCTTGTTGATGGCGGATTCAAAAGATCGGGAGCAGATTTTTGGCCAGCTATTTGAAACGGGTATTTATAAAAAAATTGAAGACAAATTAAAGCAGCTGGCGGCTACCGTCGAATTAAATGTAAGATCGTTAAAAAATGAACAACTCGGAGTACTGCAAACGGTTGGTTTTGATGAAATTGATGCACTCCAGCAGGCTATTACCGAAGAAGAGCCTGAGCGTAGTGCCGCTTCAACGCTTAAAAAATCAAAAGAAGCCGGCTACTTGGCCGCACTCAAAGCTACCGAAGCGGGCAAAGCGTTGGATCAGGAGTTTGTTCAATTAAAATTATTGAATGCTGAGCGAGACGAATTAGAAAAACAAAGCAATGACATCGAGCTAAAAGAAACGCGTTTGAATTTGGTGGATCAAGCTTTAAAAATTAAACCAGACTTTGCAGAAAAATTGCGGCTTGAGTCTGAATTGAAAACGGTTACTCAGGAAACTGAGATAGCAGAAAAAAAATTGCAACAGGCGATGGAGGCACTGAAGCAAGCAACCCGAAATATCGAAAACACAAGGTTGCTTGAAAAAGAAAAGGATAAGCAAAAGCAACGGGCTGAGTTACTAAAAGGCTACCGGCAGCGCGCCAGTAAGCTCAATCTTGCTGAAGATGAATTAAAAAGGATCGAGATTGTTCATCAAAAAAGTGCGCTTTCACTTGATGCAGAAACTAAACGACTAGTGCAAGTTCAGACGCAAATTAAGCAGAGTGAAGCCGAGAAAAAGTGTCTGGAGCAATTGCTGACTAAAGAGACTGAAGTTGCTGCATCCACTCAGCAATTAAAGCAAACCGTGGATGTTAGGCAGCGTTACGAAAGATTATTAGTGGATAAAACCAAGCTGGAAACGCAGTTCGCAGCGATCACGGAAAAAGGCAAACAGGTTGCTGCCAATAAAGAGCAGAGAGATAAAGAATCAAAACAGTTAGATTTAGCTTGGCATGCCGGGCAAGCAGCGATCTTGGCTCGGCAATTAGAGCATGATCAGCCTTGTTTGGTGTGTGGATCTTTACAGCATCCTTCACCTGCGCAAGCGACAATCGATTTGCCAACGGATTCTCAACGAGAGTCAGCACAGCAAGCACTAGAGATTGCTCAGGCTGAATTGCTAAGAGCGCGTGAAGCGTGGAGCAAGTTGAAAGCTGAGTTAGATGGACTTAACCCTCAATTAGAACATTTGATGCTGCAATTAGGCGAGTTTTCTGATCATTCACTGTCACAGCTCAGGCAGCAATATGAAGGGAAATTCGCTCAACTCAAGGGCTTGCAAGAGAGTCGTCAGCAGCTCATTTCAACAGATAAGTTACTCGATGAGTTTAAAGCTTCTCTGGACTCTGTACAGCAGCAGGTAAAGCAAATACAACAGCAGTTCAATGATTCGCTAATTCAGCAGCAGACGCGTAAAACAGAGCTAACCGCTGCGCAAAAAGAGCTGCCCGATGAGTATCGCCAATCCGGTAAGTTAGAAACGGATATTGAGGTGACAGAGGCCTCGCTGGAAAAACTGGCTAAGCAGATCGAAATCGCTCAGCAGGCGCACATCGAAGCCAGCAAACAGCACTCAACCGCCGAGGCTGGTTTGCAAGCGTTGACGGTTAGATACGACGCGTTAAAAATGAGTGCCAATAAAAGCGCTAAGCAATGGAGCTCAACACTAGAGAAAAGCGTTTTCTCAACTGAAGATGAGTTTGGGCAGGCTGATTTATCGTCAGATGAAGAGGAACGGTTGAAGGTTGAGGTAAATAGCTACAAAACTAAACTGCAAAACTTAGCTGGCGCGACTCAGGAACGAGAGAAAAGTTTAGCTGGGAAAACTCAACCAGACTTAGCGGTATTACAGCAAACGTTGGACAAGGCATTAGATGAAAAAAATCAGGCGGATCTGGCATGGCAGCAGATTGATAAGCATCTCAACCGCTTGCAAGACGCGCAAAATTCATTAGCTGTCTTGGCTGATAAATTGAGTGCTTATGACAAGGAGTACAAAGTCATTGGCACGCTATCAGATGTGGCCAATGGCAAGATTGGCAACAAGATCAGCTTACAGCGCTTTGTGCTGGGTGTATTGTTAGATGACGTATTGTTAGCAGCCAGCACTCGACTAACGCGCATGAGCAAAGGGCGTTACAATCTGATTCGCAAAGAAGATCGGGCTAAGGGCAATAAAGCATCGGGTCTTGAGATGGAGGTTGAGGATACTTATACCGGTAAGGTTCGTGCGGTTTCGACGTTATCAGGTGGTGAATCTTTTTTGGCTTCGTTATCGCTGGCATTAGGTTTGTCAGACGTGGTTCAGGCCTATGCAGGTGGTATTCGACTGGAAACCCTATTTATTGATGAAGGCTTTGGCAGCCTTGATTCTGATACGCTGGATTTGGCGATTAAGACACTGATTGATCTTAGGAATACCGGGCGTATGGTGGGGATTATTTCGCATGTTTCTGAGCTTAAAGAACAGATTAGTATGCGCTTGGATGTGGTTGCAGGCAGGCAAGGAAGTCGGATTGAGTTGGTTTATTGAGTTGGTTTATTGGTTTAGATCAACAGCAATGCCACTAGGTACTTTTTTAGGTGCCCCAAGCTTCCCATAAAGTGAAGCATCATCAGTAAGTGACCCCAAAAAAGCAATCAACTCTGAAATCTCATCATCGCTTAAAGCTGGTGAATCAATATCCAGGTATCGCCGCATCCGCGCCATTTCACGCTTATCCTGATTTATAATAAAATCCGTCTTGCTAAGATAGGCGTCATCAACCATCACTAGCTGGGTGCGATCATAGTTATCGAAGCTTTGTCTTGGTGACAGATGATGCCTAACAATACCCTCTAACGTTTTATAGGCACCATTGTGACCGTAGGGTGCGGTTGCTGCGACGTTACGCAGGCTAGGTGTACGAAATCGATAGCTGTCCTCCAGGCGATCCGTTTCATTAATCCGGCCACGATCTCTGGCGATAAATTCAAAACGACGCGTTCTGCCGGGGCCAAGGCTAGGTAGCATCAGAGCATGAAAGCCATGATCTGTTTGCAGTGCGCCGCTATGACAGGTCGAGCACTCCGCCTTACCGTAAAACAATTTTAAGCCAGCTTTTTGCTTTGCAGTGAGTGCAGTTTTGTCACCTGCAATGAAGGCATCGAACGGGCTTTTATCAGCGCGCCATTCAAAGGCCATAAAGTCAGCAAGGGCATTGGCAACATGTACCATCGTGATATCAGAAGATTCTTTAATCTCAGGGTAGGCCGCTTGAAAAAGTGGTGTGTAATCGCTAATGGCGCGAAGGCGTTTTTCGAGAATAGCCCAAACATAATCGGGACGCCGGCGGGTAGCACCAGCGATTTGGTTTTCGTTACGTTCACCGGCCATTTCAACAGGTGATGTCACAGGAAACATCGCTTGTGCGGCTAATAAACTATTGAGGCCTTTTGGTAAAAATTCTTCTGCGGGGGTGTTAAATCCACTGGGAAAAACATCATCGACTGAGACGCGCCCGTCATGAAAAAAATGCGTGAATTCTTTAGCGCCCACATTAAACAAACTGGATGCATTGCGCGGTACGCGGCGTTTCACTCTAGAGCTGCCTTTGCCTGAAATACGCTTCGTTCCAAGTCCAATGCCACCTTCGCCAATGCCTAAGGACAATCCATCACCACTGGCTAAATCATGATGATGGCAAGTTGAGCAGGCGATATTTTGGTTGCCGCTGAGGATTTTGTCGTAGAAAAGTAGGCGGCCTAATTTTGCAGCTTCAGTATTGAGCTCACGGTAATCGCTGTCTTTTAATGGAGCGGGGAGTTCGGCTGTTGCCCATGCAGATGTTGTGAGAGTGGCCATTATTAGACCCGCCAAGAAACGTTTAAATAACAATTTAATGCTTCGTTGCATCAGCGATTTCCAGCTAGATAATTCACCTATTGTTGCGGAGCATTCATCCTGATAAATTGTCATTCCAGATCATCCATTTCACTGCTCAATATTCATCCTCACTAGCCACTAAGGATACCTCATGACGCTGCTCAAGTACCCGATTTCCACAGTCTTTATCTCAGTAATCTGCCTAATATTGCTGATGGCTGTTCCAAACCAGTCAGCGTTTGCTGATGTTGAGAAAGGGAGGCAATTAATGGAACAAAGTCGCTTTGATGAAGCCATGAAGGCGTTTTTGCCTGCCGCGCAAGCAGGGAATGCCGATGCAGAGGAGCTTATCGGGGTGATGTATGCGATGGGCTTGGGTGTGGAGCGAGATGACCGACGTGCTTTTGAATGGTATTTACGTGCTTCAATGAAAGCGCATCCTGGAGCTCAGTCTGGGATTGGTTGGTATTATGAAGTAGGGCGCGGTGTGGCTAAAGATTTGGTGCGTGCTTACATGTGGTATGTGCTTTCGGCAATTGGTGGTGATCCTGATGCGGCGATTAGCCAGGAAGAAGTTATCAAGAAAATGAGCAAGCAGCAGGTTAAAGCAGCGCAGATTTTAATTGCTGACTACAAGTCGCATCTTTATCCTTTTGATTAGTTTTGAATAAATTTAGTAATCATCGCTACACTTATAATGAATGAGCATTAGGTATTCTTCTTGATTTTGTTTTGGAGTTAGCGGGAAGTCGTTTATACTAACTAAAATAGTCCACATATATTTGGAGTTATACTATGCCACAATTACATTGCTACGTCCCTGAAACTGTTGCTGAACAGTTGCAGGACAAGGCAGAGCAAGCCCATACCAGCGTTTCAAAGTATCTAGCAGAATTGGTTAAAAAGGATGTTGGTCAAGATTGGCCTGAAGACTTCTTCGAGCTTTATGGTGCTTGGCAAGGCGAACCGTTAAGTCGTGGAGAGCAGGGTGAGTATGAGCACCGGCTGGAGTTGGGCTAATGTACTTGCTAGATACCAATACCTGTATCCAATTTATAAACGGCACGTCTCCTGCCGTCAAAGACAATTTCAAGCATCATGCTGCAAGTAACATCGTGCTATGCAGTGTGGTCAAAGCAGAATTGTTGTTTGGTGCAAGAAAAAGCCAGAGAGTAGAGTCTAATTTACTGATCTTTGAGCGATTTTTTACCGCGTTTAAAAGCTTACCTTTCGATGATCGTTGTGCTGAAGAATACGGGCAAATCAGAGCTGTGTTGAAGGCACAGGGAAACCTTATCGGGCCCAATGACTTAATGATTGCTGCTATTGCTAGAGCACATGATGTTGTATTGGTTACTAACAACACGGGTGAGTTCTCTCGCGTTACTGGTTTACGTTTACAAGACTGGCAGCGTTGACTCTTGGTGGATGAGATTACCTTGAAGCTATGCAAAAACTGATAATTTAGAATGAATTACTTATTGTGTTCTTAAATCCTAAATCTATCTAAACCGCTCCACCTCAAATCCCACAATGTTTCGGTTTTCCTTACTAAACTCCAGCCAGTTGTAGCCGTTATACCAACGGCGGATTTCATCACGATCAAACCCAAGCAGTTCAGGTTCAAAGACCGTATCAATGTCATGGTCGGTATAACCGCATAGGGTAGAGTAACGTTTATCTAAACTAATATCGGTTAAGTTATTTAAGCCAGAAAAGATGCTGACTTTGGCAAACTTACTAACGCCTGTAAAAAAGCTGAAGTAAACGTGAGCATCGTTATCTTTAACAGTGCCGTAGAAGCTTTTACCAAAACGACGTGGGCGAGACAAAAAATAGTGTTTACCACTTTCAATCAGATCAATCGCTATTTAGGTTTTGTCGACATAGTAGTAATCATCGCTGTTTCAGATAAATTTTTTCTGAATGTTGAATAATTTATTGCTTCCATGATTCACCTGCTTAATAAAGTAATAAGTACAACTATTTGTACTCCAGTGTTCTCGGAGGTGCAAGCACATCGATCTGAGCTAATACCTTGCCCTATACCGTCCTTATTGTTTTTATTAATATACCTTGGTATATTACAATTTTACTGGCTGTGAGTGTAAACAATGTCTCAATCTGCAAAGCTATTTATGAATGGACGGAGTCAAGCAGTTAGGCTTCCGGTTAATTTTCGTTTTGACTGCGATGAAGTATTTATTCGTCGTGATGAAGCCACAGGTGATGTTGTCATCTCTAAAAAGCCTGACTCTTGGGATGGCTTTTTTGAATTATTAGACAGCATCGATGTGCCTGATGACTTTATGCTTGAGCGCGATAATGATGAGCCTCAAGTCCGAGATTTATTTTAATGTCTACGCTCTACATGCTGGATACAAACACGGTGAGCTACTTAATCAGAGGGAAGTTACCCGCAATAAAGAAAAGGCTGCAGCAAGTTTCTATGAGTCATGTCTGTATCTCAGCCATTACAGAAGCGGAGCTACTCAGAGGCGTGCTCAACAAACCAGAAGCAACCATGTTATCTAAGCTAATCAATGCGTTTTTGCTAAGAGTAGATGCTTTGCCATGGGACTCTGAAGCTGCAGCTTCCTATGCCCGTTTGCGCACGCTATGTGAAAAAGAAGGTAAGTCATTAGGCAATATGGATATGTTAATTGCCTCTCATGCGGTTGCAGTCAATGCGACGTTGGTTAGCAATGACAAAGCCTTTTATCAGCTAAGCCATCACATTTCGCTAGAGGACTGGGCGGTGTAATGGATCTTCAAAGATTGCTGATGAGTAAGCTGATATTTTTAACGGAGGCGGGGGGATGAATACTTTAATTAAGGGCAAGTCAGTACACTTCGACGATAAGCACCTGAGTGTAGAACTTGATGATGGTCGAGTCATATCAACGCCAATGACATGGTATAAAGAACTACAGTCAGCGCCGTTTGTTGTATTAAAAAATCACAATTTCATTTGCCACGGGACAGGTATTGAATGGCCTGAGCTGGACTGTCAATTGAGCATCGAGAGTATGTTAGTCGCCGTTCCTGTAGAGCGAGCTGCATAAAGCATACGAAAAAATCATAGATCTGCACTGGAGGTACCTCTTGGAATG
>ENA-ORXR01001704-ORXR01001704.1-marine-metagenome-genome-assembly--contig:-NODE-1704-length-22615-cov-12.448221_pt1 | contig 22615 bp, 14 predicted proteins | sample MGYA00237866_ERZ511479 | MGnify/ENA metagenome assembly ERZ511479 | reverse complement strand
CAATCAGAAACGTCCCTGCATCGCTGTTGCACTCCCGTTCTCTGCCGATGAGGACAAAATTGGGGGATCAGCAATACGTGGATCAGGCTGCCAGCCAAAAACAGGATGGCATTGCAGACGACACATGGATGGAGGCACGCATGTTCGAGACGTGGCACTGTCTGTCTCTCTGAATGTGCATCGCAGACTGTCCAATTGGCCAATCGCAGCTGCGTGGTGGGTGGACCGATAGGTCCATTTGCATCGCCTCTCGAGGCAGAGTGTAAGTTGACCGCAACCCGTCCCCCCCTCGCCCTTTGGTGCCGGTCCCCGCTGACGCGCTGTCAGTGCCCCTGCGTTGCACTCCTCTGGGACATTGTGGACTCCAGAGTCTCGACGACGCGGTCGGGTCTGTCGGATCCGCTGGCACCCCCTCCACCATCGCGGTCGGGTCTTCCCTTCTGTGCGCGCGCGGCGCCATTGCGTTTAGCTGTTTCCCGTCTGGGTGAGCGCCTGCTGCTGTTAGGGCGCCGAGTGGTGTGCCCTTCGTTCAGGCATTCCTTGCGCGTTGCCCTCTTCCCTCTGGCCCGCTTCCCTCTGGCCCTCTTCCTCTCACCCCACCCCGACCTGCCGTGGCGCTGGGCGCGCGGTCGTCGCCGTCATGGTGCTTCTACACGGCTACCTTGACATTCAGATCATCTCTGGGACGGACCTCGGCAAGGTCAAGCCCAAGGGCTTCTTGAACCGCCTCTCGGCTTTGGCTCTGCAGTCGGGCATTGACCCCTACGTGTCCGTGGCGCTTGGCGGCAAGAACAAGTATTTCCAGTCTCGGGTGATCAACAATTCTTCTGACCCGGTGTGGGAGTCGTCTGTCCTACTGGACGTGTGCCACGAGCTCGACTTTGTGGAGCTTCGTGTCAAGGGCGCCGCCCGGCCGGGCATTGGGCGGACTCGCAAGCTCGGCCGCGTCGAGCTCCCCGCCGATGAGCTCGTCCAGTCGGGGTCGATTGAGGGCACCTACGACCTCGTGCCGTACGGGGGCGACGACGATGGCAGCGACGCGGAGGAGGGGCGTCTCGGCTCCGTGACGGTCAAGATGCGCCTGCTGCCACTTGACGCCTACGCTGACCGCCTCGACGTGCCGGGCACGTACTTCCCGCTGCGGACTGGTTGCCAGGTGCGGCTGTACCAGGACGCTCATGTGGACGAAGGCGAGCTGCCGGCGGTCGATGGCTCTTCCTATACGCCGGGCTGCTGCTTCCGCGACATGTTTAACGCAATGGAGGCGGCGCAGGACTTCATCTACATCACGGGGTGGTCGGTGTTCACCGAGACTGCGCTACTGCGGGAGCGCCACGGGGGGGGGGATGACCCTGAGACGCTCGGTGTGTTCCTCAAACGCAAGGCCGAGGAGGGTGTCCAGGTGCGCATCATGGTGTGGGACGAGCTGATGAGCACGTCGGGGAGCGTGCTCGGGCACGACTTTGAACACAAGGGCATGATGATGACTCACGATGAAGGTACGTGGGGGCCACATGTGGGAGGACAGATGCGGTGTGGGGGAAGCGTGGGCGGGCGGGCAAGGGGGGACGTCTGGAACATATTGTGCATGGTGCTGCTGGTTGACGAGGGCAAGCTCTGGCCGTCAGGCAGCCACATGTCGTATGAATGCCGCCAGGTTCTAACTCTGCCAGTGGCTCTTTCCTGTTTTCTGTCCTGCCGTCCCTTCGTTTGCCTGATGATATGTAACAGAGACTCGCGAGTACTTCAGCGGCGTCGGCAACGTTGTGGTTGTCAAGGCTGCCCGCAAGAACGATTCGGACGGGCCGCTAGCTGACTTTGGCTCGACGGCCATGTTTACGCATCATCAGTACGTCGGCTGTCGCGCGCTGCATTCCGTGCCCTGCTGTGTTTGCGTCGTTGCTTGGGTGTGCTCCGGCTCCTTGCTGTCGTTGGGGGCTCTTGACACTGACGGACTCCCGGTGGTTGTTTTTGTCTATTGCTGTGTTGCTGCCGTTTCCTATGAGCAGGAAGACCATCATCTGCGACGCTGAGCCGGAGGATGGGGGCGACAAGCGCCGTCTCGTCTCCTTTGTCGGCGGCCTGGACTTGACCAACGGGCGCTTCGACACGCCGACGCACTCCCTCTTCCGCACGCTCGCGACGACCCACCGCCCGCCCGACTTTCATCAGGCGTGCGTGACGGTCAGGCCGACAAAGGGCCCCCGTGAGCCGTGGCACGACCAGGCCGGCCACGTTTCCGCGGGCGCCGCCTCGTGGGACGTGCTGCAGAACTTCACGGAGCGGTGGCGCCGCCAGGCAGGTGACGAAGAGCACGCGCTCGTCGACATCTCGGGGCGGCGGTACGTGTCGGCGGCGGAGGAGGAGGAGGCGGGGCGCCACCGCCAGGACGGGTGGAACGTGCAGATCCTGCGCTCGATCAACGAAGCGTCGGCGGTGTTTGAAGACAACAACTCGCCGGGGCTCTTCACCCGCCGCCGGGCTCTTATCGACCAGAGCATCCACCACGCGTACATCCATCACGTGCGGCGGTCCAAGAAGTTCTTGTTCTTTGAGAACCAGTATTGTACGCTTCGGGGTCTTCTGTGGTCGGGGGTCTTGGCATTGCTGCCTTTGGCGCAAGCGGCGCCTGTGTGTGTCTGTTTGCTTGTGAGTGCTCGCTCTCGTTTGGATTGGCCCCTGACTGCCGCGGTGTATTCGTTCCTTTTCCTCTGGCCATTTGCTCCCCCGTTTGGTTCTCTACTTGCACTCATTCATTTTTACAGGGCTCGGCTCGAGCACCCACTGGCTGGAGAACAAGAACGAGTCGGCGGACCACCTGCTGCCGGTTGAAATCGCGATGCGCGTCGCCCGCGCGATCACTGCGCACGAGCCGTATCACGCGTACATCATGATCCCCCTCTTCCCCGAGGGCCCCCCCGCGTCTGGGTCTGTGCAAGAGATCTTGGCTTTCCAGTACCAGACGTTTGCAATGATGTACCGGATGGTGGCCCAAGCCATCCGCGGGGCCGGCACCGACGAGGAGCCGCTCGACCGCCTCTCCTTCTACTTCTCCGCCATTCGCGAGACGGAGCGCGGGTCTGAGGCGGTCGACGACGGCGAGTTTGAGAATGAAACCGAGGAGTTGTTGTCGCAGACGCGGCGGCACTCGGTCTACTGCCATTCGAAAGCCGTTATCATCGACGACGCCATCACCATCATCGGGAGTGCGAACTGCAACTCGCGAAGCATGGACGGCGCGCGGGACTCGGAGATTGCCTTTGCGGCCTACCAGCCCGCCCACGTGTGCGGGGGCGGGCGGAGTGGCAACCCGTCGGCGTCTGGGCGCGACCTCCCTCCCGCCTACGCCGGCGGCCATGCGTCATCACGCTCGCGCGGCCTTCCCGGCACCTCCTCCCGTGGCCTCCCAGAGGGCACCGCCTCCCGCTCGCGGGGCTTCTCCTGGGGCGACAATGGGGGCGGCGACGACCACGACGACGACCATGATGCACGGCGCCGTCGCCACCGGCAGCAGGGCCGCTACGGGGGTGGCCACGGCGGAGGGCGCCACGGCTCGGACGATGACGACGACGACCGCCGCCGCCGCCACGGGCGCCACGGCAGCGGCTCAGACGACAATGACGACGACCGCCGCCGCCGCCACGGGCGCCACGGCAGCGGCTCGGACGACAATGACGACGACCGCCGCCGCCGCCACGGGCGCCACGGCAGCGGCTCGGACGATGATGACGACCGCCGCCGCCGCCACGGGCGCCATGGAAGCGGCTCGGATGGTGATGACGATGACCGTCGACGCCGTCACGGGCGCCACGACGATGGTAACGACGGGCGCCAGTCCGGGTGCGGAGGTGGGTACCAGCAGCAGCAACATGCTAGCGGCTACGGTGGTGGCGGTTCTGGGCAGACGCAGCACGAGTCGGGCGGCTATGGCGGGCACCAGCAGGCGAGCCACAGCGGCGGCTATGGCGGGCACCAGCAGGCGAGCCACAGCGGCGGCTATGGCGGGCATCAGCAGGCGAGCCACGGCGGCGGCTATGGTGCGCACCAGCAGGCGAGCTACGGCGGCGGCTATGGTGGGCACCAGCAGGCGAGCTACGGCGGCGGCTATGGCCAGCCCGAACAAGGCGGGTACGGCGGGGGCGGGGACCACCACCAGTCGGGCCTCAGTGGCGGTTACCAGCAGCACCAACAGAGCTCATACGGAGGCGACCATCAGTCGCAGCCGCACCGCCCGTCGCATGTCTCCGGCGGCGGCGGGGGCGGCGGGGGCATTCCCCGCGGCGACATCCACAGCTTCCGCCTCAACCTCTTTGGCGAGCATCTCAACTGCTACGACCCGGTCTTTGACGACCCGTCGAGCATCGAGTGTGTGCGCAAGGTGCGGGAGATTGCGGAAGCGAACTGGGAGGCGTACATGTCGGACGAGGTTGTGGAGATGCACGGGTGGTGCCCGTACCCGATCGAGGTTTCGCAGTCGGGGCGAGTGTCGACGCGGGTGACCTGCTTCCCTGATACGGAGGCCAAGGTGGCGGGCGCCGACGGCGCGCTGCCAGACATCCTGACGACCTAAGCGGTGGAAGAGGGGTGTGCCTCGGAGTGGAGAGGAGTGATTGGGCCTCGTGCGCGGGAAGCCGCCTTGGGGGTCGTGTTGAGGTTGTTTGCGAGTGCTCTGCCACAGGTTTTGACTCTGTGCGCGTTTGTTTTTTTGAGGGTATCTGTGTGGAGAGAGTGCTTCGTCTTGTTTGCTGCTTAGTTGAATCGTTTGCAAGCTTTACCCGTGAGGCTCCGTCCACGGGGGCAGGCGCGCGTGCCAGTGCCTCCCCACGGTGCGGCGCGGCTCCCCCCACGCACCGCCGCTGTCCGGCACCGCCGCCGTCGCTGCCGACGCCCCGCAGGGGCGCCCGCACCCGCCACGCGCACCCCCCTCCCCCCCCGCGTCCGGTCCACAGGTGCAATAGAGTAGACGGCGAGTGCCCCGCCGCCCGCCCGTCTCGCCGCCGGCGGGCGGGCGCCCTCGCCGCCACCCGCGGCTGCCCAGCACACCGACCGACGGCCGACGCGGGCGGCGCGTCGCGTGCGCGCCGCTGCCGCCACCGCGCGCCCCGCGCCGCGACCGCGCCGCCGTCAGAGCGGTCGCGGCGGCTGCCGCAGCCAGCGGCGCTCGCAGTTGCGCCGCGCCGCGACGCCGCCCGACGCGCCGGCGGCCGCGTGCGTGGCGCGCCGCCGCGCTGCCGTGCAGGCGCCTCTGAGGGGTCGCTGGCCACGGCCGGAGCGTTTTAGCGGCCTGGCGTGGTGCCGCCGCGAGACGCACGTGGCGTCCCAAGGGGCCGCCAGACCCTGCGACAGACGGCGTTGAAGCTCCTGCTTCCGCTCCGCGCGGTGGTCGGCCGTTGCCCCGCGGCACCAGCCGCTGCAGCGGCCGGCGGCGGCAGCGTCGTCCGCCCACCACCGCTGCCGCGACGTGCGGCGCGGCGCGACGGGTACGCCATTGGCCCGAGAGGGGTGGCGACGGCTACCTCCGTGGGCGTTTGTGGGACCGTTGACGGCCTCGCGGCGCCACGCCTGCACCCCAGTCATGGTGTCCGCCGGCGCGGGGCGCGCCCCAGCTGGGGACTACGGGCCGGTGGGGCGGCGTCGTGCAGGATTCGCGAGCGCTTCTTCTGCGGCACGTGAATCAGCCGCTCCCAGCGCTGCCTTTTAGAAAGGACCGTCGAGTTTCTGATGCCCGTTGTTTGCGCTTGGGCGCTGGCCCCCCGCCGGCCGCGGTCAGCGTTCCCAAACACTGCGACGTCGTCTGCTGACGCGGCGGTGAGTGTAGTCGACAGCGCCGGTGCCTGGAGTTCACAATCCTACAACGGCGCGTCCTCCTTGGCGCCGCCGTTGGTGGGGCCTTGGACCACTAATTTAGTGCTATGGTCCAGAGCTGCACACAGCTTCGATGGCGATGCGTCGTCAGCAGGACAGTTGATGACAACGAGACACCACAGTCGAAGATTTCTTGGAATTCAGTGTTTTCCGTATAATATCAAATCCTTTTGATCTGTTTCGCCTCACCTGGTCCGGGAGGCCCACAAGATTCAACCGGCATTTGCGTGTGCAGAGACCACGACCGACACGCAGGGCCCCGATTGGCTGAAACGCAGTCCAGGGGTGAGCTCTGCTGATCTCCCAACCAATCGCTTCGAGCCATCTTGGCACCACTCGGAGGCTGTCGTCGTTGACTCAAAGGGGCAGTGGAGGGCGTTTAGGGCGCCTCTCGCGGGTTCCACACAGGAGGAGGGGGCACTGACGCAAACATTGGTGGGGGGGTCCCCTGTGGGCCTCTGCAGCAGGACCCATCTGCCGATTTGGCATTTAAACGGCCGCCGCTGCTCGTCGTGAAGACACGCTGCCTCGTGCACTTGAAGGCACCCCTTTTCGTTTCTCCCAAGCCAACCGTCGTCGTCCTCCCACTATCCTCTAGGTCGTCCCCCCGCCGCCTCTCCTCTAGTACGCTCACTTGCCTCACCCGACCGCCTCCCGCCCCACTACGACGATGGCCGCCTTTGCCCCCGCCGCAGCCGTTGGCGTCTCGTCCTTTGCGCCTGCCGCCGGTGCTTCCGTGTCGGCTCGTCCCGCCGCTGCCGCACCCGTGGCGTCCCGGTCGGCGGCTCGCATGACTTTCTCGTCGGGTGGCCCGTCGCGGTCGGGAGAGACCATTGACTTCTCGGACGTGGATCTGACCGAGGCCGGCACCCAGTTTTCTGGCATGATCTTCTCGCCCGATACGGCTGACGCTCCGCTGTCGCGCGCCAACGTGGGCTTCTCCAAGAACTGCCAAGACGCGGTCAACAACCAGATCCAAGTTGAGTACACGGCCAGCTACGCCTACCATGCCATGTTCGCCTACTTCAACCGCGACACGGTGGCCCTACCGGGCTTTGCCAAGTACTTTGAGGAGCAGAGCCTCGAGGAGCGCACCCACGCCGACGAATTCATGCGCTACATGAACAAGCGCGGCGGGCAAGTTGTGCTTAAGCCGCTGGCTGTGCCGAGCATGAGCTTCAACAACATGGACGGCACATCGGACGCGGTCTACGCCATGGACCTGCACTTGCAGCTGGAGAAGTTTGTGTGGCACAAGTTGGAGGAGGTGGCCGCCGCCGCCAATGCCGACAACGACCTGAGCCTCGCGGATGTCATCGATGACTACCTGCAGGAGCAGGTATCGGCGGTTAAGAAGGCGGCCGACATGGTCGCGCAGCTCAAGCGCGTCGGCACCCCGCACGGCGTGTGGCACTTTGACCAGGAGGTGCTCGGCGGTGAGGAAGCCCAGGCGTAAGTACTCGTCATGTGACGACACCTGCGACTGGTCGCTGCTATAGCTAAGAAGGGCCTGGGGGCTGCAGCTAATGCTCCTGGCAAGAACTTCGCACCCTCGTTGGCCGTCTAGGTGTGGTCCTCGTGGATGGATCATGGCGGGGCTCAGCGAGGACGGATGTGCGACAGTTGGTGGCCGCTGATGATGATCTGCTCTTGAGCGCAGGCGGTGCAGAGTCCTGCCACTCTTCGTGGATGCGGACTGGGCGTCCTTTGTTTTGTCGGGTTGATGCCAGGATTGTCTGAGTCTGAGAAGCACCACAAGTCGTGGGTCTCGTGCGACGATGGTTCCAGACGGTGCTTGGGCTGAGGAACTGGCGGATAGCCTGTTCTTCATGTTGCATTGGATTGATTCGCTCTTCAGGTTCGTGTCACAAAAGCTGTTCTTCGCCATGCTCGTCCTTCTTGCTCCGCCTCGCACACCGGACCAAAAAGCCGTTCACCACGTCTTACTGCGGGCATGACTCGCCTAGCTCAGGTAGGCTCCCAGGAAGCAGCGAGTGGAAGGACACTGAACGCACGTGCCGAATCAGACGAGTTCTCCGCGAGACTGGAGCGCGCCCCGCTGACAGGAACAAGTGCAAAGTGCTTAAACATACATCAGGCACGCAAGAAAACACGCAGAGACTGTCGCGTACCCCAAAGGACGGGCGAGTCAAGCGCCACCCCGTCCAGCCCTGGACCCCGTCCTATCCAAAGCGTGCGCGCCAACAACACGAGAACAGCGGCAATCAACTAACAGTCCACGGCATCTTGTGTACGGTGGCACATAGCCCGTTGGTTGTAGTGACCCACACCCCACGACGCAAGAGGACAATGGACACACGGTGCTCCACCATACCTCCCACACAATCCCAAACCGCCATAGGGGTACGCAACCACAACGTCGTCCACCGAAGCGTATCACGGCGAGCCGCATGTTCACGTCCTCGGCAATACGACCGCCATGCACTAGGATGTCCGCAATGCACGCATCGTACAGGCTCAGCAACACCAGGACGAGTGGCTCGCAAGAGCACGACAACAAAGAGACAGACACGACACACAAGGAGAGCAGTTGGTGCATACAGGCCACGACGCGATGTCACGTACACCGGCCAACGCGCCGTTGACAAACAGCCTCACCGGCGCTTGACGTGGGAGGCACAAAAGGGCGCCCGAAGGCAGTTACCGCGGGAGTTACGTCCACCCAGACTCCTTGTCCATCCGCTGCTTCTCCAGGATGAACTTGCCCTGCTTGTACTTCTGCCCCTCTTCGTATGCCTCCAGCTGCTCAGTGGATGACGAAGGAAAATATTATTGCACCACCAAGAAAGTCAATACGCACGTAGCAAGCAAGAAGGGCACGAGCACCCGGACCAAAACACAGGAGGAAAATGGACAAGCAGTAGGACACAGCGTGAGTACAACAGCTGCGTGAAATCGCCACCGCCATTCAGTATCAGGCCATCGAACGACAAGGACAACAGAAACAGAACGAGAGCACGACAGAGACGTGCCACCACCCAAGAATCCCCAGGCCCCCGACGTACGTATTTCCATCCAACGACGGTATCGCAAACGATGCAAACCACGTCCGCGACAGTGTGCATACCCGTCAACAGCATCCGCTCCTCATGTTTGCCCACGGCCACATTGACCCTGTACCATACAAACATGGAAACAGCCAAACAATGCCCACACTAGCACCAGACAAAAACACGGGCCAAGAAATGCATGTCGGTGAGTCGCACGGCATGCGAAACATACCCAAACGAGGAGCAAACCGGCATTGACTCAAGTGCAATGCACGAGACTGTTAAAGCCTCTTGACCAAGACACAGCAGGAAGCAAGCTCAGGGAGACACAACACAAAACACAGACGTACACACTGCTGAACAGGTAAGCCCGGCCATGCCGGCCTGTAAAGGACTGCACCGAAAGATAACAAGAAAAAAACACAGACAGAGAGTTGCCGAACCGACGCACAGGCAACAACAGGTACCAAACAAAACAGTCAGAAGTCATTCCGCTGTGAGCCCTACGGCGTCGAGCGCGCTTGCTTGTGCAAGGCGTGTCATGCAAGCGGCCATACCTCTCTCTCGTTACCGAGAAACGGCTGGACAACAAGCACCATGCCGTACATAAGGGCACGAGGGGACAGAGTGCACCCCGCCATCCCCGGACACAAACACCCAACACGCCAGCGCCCAACACGCCACGTACCTTGGAGACAATGTCCTCGCTCTTGGCCAAGTGACACCGACACTTGGTGCACGCGTATACCCGTGGACCTGACAGGTCCACTTTGAAGAGCTTCCCCATCCCTGGGGGCGGCGCCTGCAGCGACTCCACCGCGCGTCACAAATCCCGCCGGCGACGGCGGGTCGGCCACGCACAAGCAAGCAGCCAAAGACCCGGCCGCTACCGCCGAGACAAGGCCAGAGGGGGGAGGAAATGGGGAGACAAAGTGTCCAACGCACCCACGACCGGGACCCGCAAGGCGGCACGGCACGGGGCGGTGGGACCGGGCGGGGCCAGACCACAGGCGCCGCCGCGCACCGTGGGAACCCGCCGCCGAGCGAGTGGTCGGCCACGCCTGTCAACCCGGCCGGGCGCACGCGGACGGGGAGTGGGCTGGCTGGGAGGCGGGGGGGGCAGACGGGGCGGGTAGCCGCAGAGTCGCCACCAGGTGGGGCGAGGGGTGGGGTTGTACACGATGGCACGCCACTGCCGCAGAACAGGTCGTGGCGTGCGGCCGAGGCTGCAGCGAGGGACCCTCGTGTGGGTGTTCGAGTCGGCAGGCCAGTTGACGAGGCGGCCAGCAAGCAGGTGTAGGAGGGGGGGGCTGCAGCCAGCTGGGGAAGCCTCCACTGCACACGCTGGCCTCGCGGTGCCGCCATGCCCGTCTTCAAGGAGAGCCGACACGAAGCAGATTGAAATTAAAATAAATACATTGCATGTGAAGATAGCCAATCACCAGCCGGAACGGATGTGATCTCGAGAGTTGATTGGTCGCATGACGTGCCTCGATCGCTCGATCTCTCTACAAGTACTGTCGGCAACGGCGTGTACCCGTCTAAGACTGAGTATTTGTATACAGAAGCGTGACCATTACTGGACGACAGCAGTTGAACGACCAAGAAGGCCGCAAGTCGTGTGCCGTCCAAGCTGGCGCACCCATCGTCTACAAACTGTACCACCCCATTGCTGATCCCCGAGTTTCGTCATCGGGGACCGACACTGACTGGCGGACCACTCTCCCAACCAGTAAGATGCGCCCCTGGAACTCACATGCTCTTGTGTGCCAATACAGCTCTGCCTGAAAACCTACATCAGCACCAGGCCTCACCAAGGGTATCCATTTTGGTCATGAGTACTGTACGGTATTTGGCTCGCATCCAGCCAACGAGTATTGGCTGACAGTGAGATGGATTTCCGAGTTTCGAGTATGAGTGTCGCCCAAACCTTGCAGAGCGAGTATCAAGGGTAAATACCCTTGAAATTTTGAGTTGTCAGTGTCCCAGATCGTTCTCAGCGCGGGAATGCGTAAACCTGTTAATGAAATTCATATCCAGTCTGTGCAGTTATCTTTGGAGTTTCGTTATGTCAATCTCTGTCGAGCGACTAGAATTGTCACGGTGCCGGCCTTCCGTCGTCTCCACTGCCCTGAAGGCGCCCGCCCCGACCTCGCCCGACTCCCCATTGTACCACGGCGTTTACTGTATGTCTGCCTAGGCAGCCAGTGTGTTGAGGGGATTGGCGGTGCCGCGGGTGGTGGCGGCCGCGCCCCGACACCACCGTTGCTCGGCCCGCCGCCGCCGCGCGTCCGTCGGCCATCGTCCCTTCATAGGAGTAACTGAATCGGGGGTGTTCGAGGCGGCTCGGTGATCCACTGGAGTTGCCGATGTGGTCATCTCGAACTCTCCCCACGAGAAGGTTGTGCACGGTTCCCAAAAGTGACAAAGTCGCGTGAGGCAAAGCAGTCGAGGGCTGCGATTGGCTGAATAGTGCCATGATCCGTTGATCATGGGCCACTTTTCTCGTAGCGGGACGCTCTTCCAGACGCGAAGACCTGCTGGCTTCGACTGTGGTGCTAACTGCCCGCCCACTCCCGACTCCCGATAGACTCCGGCACGCCCACCGTCCTGGAGCGGCTTCTCAGTCGGCACTACCCTCTAGTCAACCTGTGGCGCTCCGTGCCAGCCTTTGACAGCATGGACTGCGGCATGTTTTTCCACACCGCACCGGCGTACCTTCCGCGCGCTGTTTGCTCGCCAACGCATGGCAGTGTTTGGGCTTCACACGCTGAAATTTCTTTATGGATAGAGACTGGCTTGACTATGAGAGGGTCCACGGAGAAAAAAAACACGAAAGCTCTGGCAAGACAGCATGCGGCAGGTGCCCTACTTCCACGGGTACAGCGCATTGACGAAGTACCTCATTGCTCGGAGGTCCCCCAACGGGGCATCACGCTTGGGCGGTGTGGCCAGCACACCCCGGCGCTTGGTCAACTCCGCAAAGTCGGCGGCGAGGTTGACCACGCGCCAGACGCGGTGCAGCGGGACGGCGTCCACCACCCACTGCCCGTCGTTCTCTGGGACGGCCCACCGCACGCGATGGCAGCCGCGCTCCCCAAGTGGACAGTCCGACACAGTCGGAACCCGCTCCATTCTCACCACAACCGCCACGTCCTCCTCATCATAGCGAATGATGGCGTGCACCTCGCCGACAAACACAGAGATGGGGGGCGTGGCGGCGTGGTTGGCACTCGACGGCGTCTGTTGCGCCAGAGCGATGGCACCCCTCTTGACCGCCGAGCCCCTGCTGGCTGTTCCCCCCTTGGCGCTGCCCCCCCCCCGCGTCTTGAAGACGTCCTCCAGGGTGTACATGGCCGCGTCAAACCAGTCGCCTCCTCGGAAGTGCGGATTGGCCCGCAATGTTTGCTGGAGCAACGCCCCGCAGTCCAGCCGCGCTGTGATGTCGACAGCGCCAACGACAGGCACTGCCAGGCCGGCGTCCAGTCCCAAAACTGCAGCCAGGGTGCGGAGGCCCGGCCTACGAGCTAAGTTGCCGACGGTATTGCGCGGCAGCTTGTATATGGGCCGCGAGTTGCTGGTCTTGGGCGCCTCCACGGCTGCCTCGCCGACGCGCTCCCCAGCACGCTCTTGGTGCATCCTCTCCGCAATAGCGTCTGCCTTGTCAAGGCGGCGCTGCAGCTCGAGACTTCCCTGCGACTGCCGGACGAGCTGGCCCGTAAAGCCCTTGACCGACTTGTTTGTCCTGTTGTAGTAGGGCTTGTCCCGCTTGTGGCCCGACTCGTTCTTGCTCGTGTTACAGTTTTTGAGGTTCCCGTGCATCTGGATGGCATCTAGGAGGTGTCTCAAGAGCTTGTGAACCTTGCTGGTGTTGCTCACGCCCAAGATGGGCGCCAGGTAGTTTAACACAAATTCCTTGGCGTGTGCGTCAATGTCCGCCGCCTCGTCGAGAGTCATGGTCGGCGGCGCGTCGGTGGTTGTCCACCCCGCGATGCGTCCATAGAGCACGGCATACTCCGCGAACAGCGCGGTGACAGCAACGTGAATGGGGGTGTCCCCAAACTTGGCTTCGTAGGCGGCCCAGTCGAACGAGTACCCCGCCGGCAGCTCATCTTCCTCATCGCCCTCACCCAACACGAATGGCTCCCCCCTCTCACCCGACCCTGTTGCAGTGCCACGGGTCCCTCGAAAGCCTCTCTTACTCGTTTTGGCAGCGGAGGCGCCACCAGCAGCCGCATTCTTGGCCGCTGGGCCCTTGCCTTTGGCGCCCTTGGCAGGCGCATTCGGGGCAGGGGTTGGTCGACGGCGCTTGCTGAGACGGAAAAGGCCGGGCAACACCAGGGGCAAAATGTAAACGCCCTTCCGCTGGTCCTCGCCAGTAAAGGTCCCCTGTGTCTCCTTAGGGCCCACCAGGTACCTACAGAAAATCAAAAATCATGACCAGAAATCATATAACAGTAGTCGAAGACAGACCGAAAGTGCGACGCGAAAATGGACAAAAAAATGTTGGGAGGTCAGTCAAAACCTGCACGAAATGGCGTTGTGTCGGGTGCACTAAAGAGAACGTACTGGCACGGAGTGACCCTCAGAATCGATCACACTGCACGTACCCTGGAGCAAGGGTACAGGTCTTGCCTCGGCGGTGCATGTGCTCGAATCGTCTGTTACCGACCCGACAGGTGGCCGTCACGGTGTCGCACACGGGGTAAAACTCTTTGCACATGTGAGGGAACACACGCACCAGGCGCTTGACGAGCAACCGCGTGACCCCCAAGTCCAGAACCTGTATAGCATGTCCAAGTGAGAATGGTGGTGAGCGTCGGTCCAACTGAAAGGGAAACGTCACGGCCAAGTTCGGTTAGAGTTAGCTCGATACACAGGTGCACAGCAGCGAACATCGGACTATGCCCACAAGCTGTGGGAAGCGTACGTGTAAAATGTCGACGCCCACCATTTTGTACATCAGGTAGGGTGCAGAAGACAGCCCGCCCATGGCGGCGAGCGCCGGAACCGCGCTGTGCACGCTGTAGTTGGCCTCGACGGCCGTCCTCCGAGCCGACTCTCGTGCGTACAGCCGGTGGCCATTGCTCTCCATCTGCCCCTTGAGGGTCTCTAGCGCGTCGCGGTCTTCCGAAGTGAGCGCTGCGACGGAGCCCGCGTCGTCCCGCTTCACGTCACACAGCGAGCACGGATGGCCGCAGTTGCCAGACTTCAAGCACAAGACCGCCTTCTCCTCCGGGAGGTCACAAATGTACAGCAAAATACGGGGGAAGGCCTTGTACCAGCGGCCCTTAAAGAGGAACTCAACCCCATCGTGGCTGGCTTCGATAGCAGAACCAAATGCCAGAAAGAGCACCCGTTGCAAAATCGAGTTGCGCCGGCGGCGCGCGCGCTCGTCGGCGGATGCCTCCTTCTCCCGCCGCACGATTGGGATGTACGCCACCGTGTGCCACTCCTCCTCCCCTGTTATAATGTTGATGATTCGCACTCGCAAAGGGTACAGAGTGTGGGCTACACCGAGGAAAGAGCAGAGAAGGAGCATAAAAAGTGCATCTGGGTCAGACTAGCGGACAAACACGGACATGTGAACAAATGGGGGAGGAACTCCCAAATAGACGCAAGAAAACAAATTCCCATATATCAGACAAGACAGGCAGCCGACTTACCTCCCGACCAGGAAAGTTGGCTGGCATCGCTGAACACGTAAAAGGCCAGCACGAAGCAGTTTTCACCGAGCTTGTAGACCTCCTTCTCATTGAGGCGGAACGCATCACCGTCCATCGGCGTTTCCCGCCTGTTTGTATCGGGGGCGGGCTTGTGGACGCCGCTCCACAACATGACGCGCTCGGCCTCAAGCAGCTTCTTGATGGCCATCTCCAGCACGGGACGGAAAAAAGCATGGAAGGTGAAGCCGTCTTCCTCCAGGGTGCATTTGAGCCAGCCCGCCTTCATGAGCGAGTAGTCCACCGCGTCCTTGGTGGCGTTGCGGAAGGAGTTAAATGTGCTAAACACATCCTGCAGCGAGTCGCCGTGGCCGTGGTCGATGGGCATGCTCTTGCACGTGCCGTCCCAGATGCTCATCATTTGGTAAAAGCGTGCCAGCTCGGCCGCCGACATGTTGCACTCCGAGACATACCGCTGCAGGGTGCGAAGGCGAAACGAGTCAAACGCCCCGGGCCTCCACCCCTTACGAGGCTCCACCATTGCGACGGCGCGGGCCTTGTCGTTGATACGCTCAAAGTGCGCTCGCACCGCAGTAGACAAAGTGGAGTACTCGTACTCAATGTCGGTCGAAGCCGCAGCACCGCGGCCAGCCCTCTGCCTCTTTGGTGGTGGTCCGCCGGCGGACTGACGGCGCGTCAGCTCCAGCCGCGCCGCCAAGTTGGACTCGGCACCAGCCATAGAGTCTGCGCTGCCCGTCTGGGTGACAGCCCCGTCGGAGGCGAACCCATCCTCACCTGTGGCCAACGTCGTGCCCCCGGCCTGGCCTTCGCCACCGACTGCGCCCACAGGCCCACCGACGTTTAGTGACGCCGAGTGCGCGGCCGGGACGTCAGCACATGCCATGGATCGCCGTGAGGACAGAGCGGGAGCCGACGCAACTGGCAGCGCGACCGGGTTCTTGCGCTTGCCCAAACGCAGGGTGCGGTGGACGTGCTGCATGTGCCACGATAGGCCGGCGAGCTGCTTGCAGGTATGCCCGCAAATTGAGCATCGAAGCACATTGGCGGAGGGAGACACGTCGGACATGGTGGGAGTATCTCTTAATGCAAACAATCAAGCTAGAGGCGGCTGTCACAGAGGTGGAGAGGGATGCCACATACGACATGTGCAGACGGCCACACAACAGTACACGGTTAGCCACGAGCGTTTGTCTCAGCATGGCGCAGACAGTTCTGGACATGCCGCCCATCACCCAGAATGAGATGCAAATGCACACGACAGCACCTTCAGTGCTCTCTCAGTATCCACTGCCGGGGCTGAGTGCATACCTCACGGTCCTAAAACGCATAGCAGAAGCCCCAAGCAGCCGAGCAAGGGCAGCACGAATGTTCTCAGTCGGGCGACTCTCAAGACCGGTGCCAACAGGGAGGGGCGGGTGCAGGGCAGCCGCGTTGTTGTCACGGACTGGGTGCCCACGGCAGCTCGCGGGCGGTCGCGGCGGTCTGAGCGCGCGCGCGGCCAAGTCGGAAGCGAAGAGTCTGTACCGGCGCGCAAGACAAGCAGGCGTCCAAGTCATCGGGGTGCCAGCGCAGCTGGCGCTTGACGATTGTCTCGATCGATCATTGCAGAATTGCTCGGTTTCATCGCAATTGATACACTATTTTTGAGGAATGCTGTGCGGGTCGCTACTAGGCCACGCGAGGCAGTGCTCTATGCGATACTTTCGCGGTTTGCTTTCGTTAACTGCTGTAGCATCCAGGTCAGCCGTGGACTTGCAACTGTCATCCCCTCGTTTCAATGCCACCATCCGATTGTTGGGATCGCGAATGCGATCCAGCCCGGCACGGACGTGCTGGTGGGTCAACGCTGCAGCGCTGGCCGCCCTTGCTTTTCCACGCACCGCGTTTGAGCTTTCCTCCACCGCAGGCGGTCGGTGGCGCCAGGCAGCGGCGGCGACGCCGCCCGATCGGCTCGAAGCGAGTCACTCTGCCGCGGTGACGCCCCACCACCGACACTCACGAGAGGGCCAGAGACTGGCTGGATGGCGCTTTTTAGGCGGCAACCCGCCGAGGAACCGGTGGGTGCCGTCTGCGTGGGCTCGCCGTGTCGCCGCTCCCGCCCGCTCGCCACCCCGAGGCCGCGTGATCGTTGACAGGTACGCTCCATCGTCGCTTTTGGGGCACGCTTGCACCGTCGCCCCCGCTGGCTCCTGCTCCCTGTCCGTTTTTTTTGGGTGAGGCGCGCGAGAGAGCAGTTGACGGGACGGGCGAAACCTCACCTGTCAGTCGTGTGCGGCGCTCCGCCGCGGCGCGACGGCGCGCGCGGGCCTGTGAGCGTCGGTTTTCGTAACCAACGCAAGTCAAGCGGCACTTGGCTACCACTGGCGGGACCCTTGGCCTGACGCTCGTGTGAGAGGGGTGACGGGGGTGGATCTTTGAGTCGCTTCCCGCAGTGTAGAGATACCTTTGCACGCTTGTACTTTCGCGCCACTGCTGCCTGCGTCCCGTGCGGCTGCCAGCCCGGTGTTGCTTGCATGCCCTTTCTTGTTTGCTTTGAGCGACGTTCTGGCGGCTGTTTCCCCCTTCTCTGCCAGCAGCTGCCAAGTGGATCCTTCCCGCCTGATTTTTGTATCGCGCGCGCGCGCCCCGGACCCGTTCCCCACTGCCTCCCACGCCCCGGCAAGGGTTGCGACTGGCTCTGTGTGCTCGGACCGTGCGACGCACGACGCACGCGCTGCCGCTGTGGGCGCGCGCCGCCGTAGGGTATAAGAGGTCACCCGCGCGTGCGGACTGGCCAGACGCTCGCCACCGTCCGCACCCATCGCCTCACCTCTCCATCACCTCCACCAACCTCGACAGACACATTTTCATTTCTCAACCCCTCTCCTTCTCCATCCCCCTTCTCCCTCGCTTCCCCCTCTCTCCCACTCGCGCCATGGCCGATCCGAGCCGCTCTTGTGAGGGCGCGCGCCGCGACTCGGCCGCTCTGCCCGGACTCGATCTTCTGGGTGCGCTCCCTTTTGCCAATCATGGTGGCAGTCTCACCACCAATGACCTCCCCGCCGCCACGCCGAGCTCGTACCCCGCGCTTCCGCAATACTTTGTGGGGGGAAGGCTTCCCGGGAACACGATGGTCAACTTCCCCGGCGCGCCTCTTCCACACATGCCAACGGGGCTGCCGCAATACCTGCCGGCTTTCCCGCTTGGGTCAACGTCTGTGGCAGCCAACGCAGGGGCGGGGCCGGCCTCTTCTGCACCTGCAGCGGGCCCGGTGGCGTCTCCTACGCCGATCACCTATGGCTTCACGACCGCGCCGTCGGGGGCGCAGGCCACGTCGGGCGGGCAGGGCCGACAGGCCGCGCTCGGGACGCTTTCTGAGGGTGGGGCGCTGACGAGCCTGAAAGCTGCCGGCAGAGCATGCTTCGACCAGCGCCCTGCGGCGTCTCGAGATCCGTCACCGGTGCCGGAGGCCGCAGCGGCCGCCGCCCGAAATTCCCTCCCTGAGGGAATCCCCCGCGCCACCCCCACGCGGCGGGCGGTGGCCAAGGTGCCGGTCTCGCCGTCGCCTTCCCGCCCGGGGCCGCGTCCGCGCTACGGCCGCCGCCGCTCCACCAAGGCCGCGGCGAAGACGAGCTCCGCTCCGGCACTCTCTTCTCTGTTTTCGGCTCCGGGGGCGCCGCTGCGCGTCTCGGCAAGCGCGCAGCCGAGCAGAACGGCCCAGCCCGTGCTGCCATGGCAGGTGGCGGCGGCGTCGCAGTCAGCGACCACTGCTGGTGCGGACGGCGTGACGCCCCTGACGGGGAGCCTTCAAAACGCCTCGGCCGCAAAGAGCAGGGTGGCGGCCGAGATTGACGCCTATGCATCGGTCCCGACGGTGCGGACAGTGGCTCCGGTCGTAATGGCACCGCCGCGCCTGCCGACTGTCGCGGCTTCGGCGGCCGTCGGGGGTGCCTCGTCGGACACCTCCGCGGGGACTGCCGTCTCACGAGAGGAGCTGGAGGCCCTCGGCGCGACGGTCCGCACTCTCTCGCAGCAGGCCAACGGCATCAACAAGGTGCTGGAGACGCATGGACACTCCATTGAGAAACTCGCTGTTGCGATCAACGACCTCAAGATTTTCGCACCCGTGCCAGCGAAGGGCCCCCGCATCCACGACGCTACGGACGACTCGGAGGACTCCGAGGAGCCGCCGGCGGCCAAGCGCCGAAAGATTCACAACGCCGCTGTCTCGTTGCCGTCCATCTCCGGCCGCCCCGTTACGCTCGCTGGCCGGACGCCGGCCTGCGTCGCTGCAACCAAGACGGCGGAGGCGGACGCCATCGCCACCGCGGAGCGCCGCGCCCGCGGGTGCCGTGACATGGTGGCAATCCGTGCGGCGCTTCGCATTCGCATTAACAAGCGCCTGGCCACATCTACCTCGACGCGCTACATCTTTTTCCCTGCCGATGAGCGCCTGGACGAGTACGTTATGGCGGTGGTCGAGCATCTGGGCGTCGACTCTGAGTTGGCCGAGGAGTTTCTCCTCCAGGAGATTGACAGGCCGAAGCGCGGTGGCAAGCGCAAGGAGACGGGCGAAGAACCGCCCATCCGCGCGGGCAAGCCCCTCGGCCAGCTGTGGCATCACATGCTCGGCGCCATCAAGGACCGCGCGGTGGAAAAGTGGCTGCAGTCTCTCAACCGCACCAACAAAGACTTTTCCCGCGTCGACGCTGGGACCTGGCTGACAGACGACGTCTTTACGGACTCGGCGCTAGGCACTGCGGCAATGGTGGAGGTGGTCAAGGACATGCAGATTTTTGTCGGTGCCGGCCAGCGCGTCTTCACGTCTCCGAGTGGCGGCGAGGGTGTCAAGGCGGTGATTGGCACGTACGCGCTCGGCTCCGTGCTGGTGCGCGAGTTTCTCGTGAAGCGACGCGATGGCAATGTGTCGGCCATGACGGGCCCGTCAGGCACGCGTTACTCGTGCTGGCAGAGCGAGGTGGCTGTCGTGGCCACGTTCCTTCCCAAGGACGACAAGGAGTACTATGGGTTGTCGCTGATCGACGGCGACGACGCCAACGTCGCCGTCTTTGACGCGGAGGTTGTACCGCCCGCCCTCGCTGAGATCGAGGCGTAGGGGGCGTCGTTTGGAGCTTCATTGTCCTGCAGGCGTGGGGAGTAGCCCCGCGTTCTCTCGAGGGTGCCTGGTTGCCCAGCGTCTTCGGGTGCATTGTTTGTTTGCGCGTGTAGTGTCGTGTTGTGGAGCACGAGGGTCGTAAACGAAGGGCGCGCGCCCGTCCGCCCCGCGCACTGGTCCGCATTTGGCGGGCTCGTAGGAGGATCAGAATCCTGAAACGCCGGTGCTAGCAGCGCCGCCCCACGCGTTGTTGTCGGCTGCCGGAGCGGGTCCCCGAGCCAGCTGCGATTTCGTCGCGATCCTCGATCCTCGATCCCACTAAAATTCAATACCCGTTACAAGCGCCCGTTCTTTTTTTCTCTTTTCGGAACTGTATCGGAGAACCGTCTCAAGGTGCATCGAAGTCTCAGCTGGATTCACCCGATCGAGCAGTATCCACTGGATACTTGGAGACAGTTAGGCCTTGAAAGAGACGATGCCGGCACGTGCGCGGGCGGGCGCCCACGTGGACGCCAGCTGCCGTCGACGCTCCCGGCCGGCACCGTCCCGCCGCTGCTGTGCCGGTCCATTGGGCGGCGGGCGGCGCCGTCGGCTCGCGGCGGGCCCCGCATTGGCACTGTGTGGACGCGCCGGCGGCGTGGCACGGGGAGGCCCTCCGTAAGCGGTGGCCGCGTCGGCGCGTGACCCGTTTTTTTGCCCTTGGGTGTCGTCATGGGGGGTGTCGCCTGCGTGTGGCGCCGCCGCCGCGTCGGCCCGTCGACACACAACAGGCGCCAGCAACCGCTGCAGGCGCGTGAAGGAGCGGCTCCCATGCCGCCCCCATTCCACGCGCCGCGCGGCACACACTGTCGTAGGGCTCGTGACGGCGGCGGTCCGTGTTTAGAGTCGGCCGCCCGTCGACAAGAGGCGGCCCGAGAAGAGCTGATAGCAAGAGGGGGGTGAGGCGGAGGGGAAGCCGATGGCCGGCGCAGCGGCAGACTGTGGCCCGGGCGACGGGCAAGGACGCGGCCCGCTGCCACTGGGCGGGTCGCGCTGCGGAGGCGCCCCGTGCGGGCGCCGGCGCAGCGGGTGGCCCGCTGTCCCACTGGCGCACACGCCTCGATCGGGGCGAAGCGGGGCGGCGGCCGCAGCGTCCCGACCACCCGACGCCATTGCGCCCTGCCTGACCGTGCCGCCTCACGCAAAGAACCCGCCGCCCTGTGTACAGGGCCCGCCGTGCAGCTAATAAAAGAGCACAGAGGGCAGCTAGGGTGAGCAGCCACCACCGAGACACGCCACCATCGCAGCGGCCGGCCCAACACACGCTCCGTTGGCCACACAACTGACACGATCGGTGTCGGGGGACGCACCCACCCGTCACCGACGGCATCATCATCGGTCCGCCATCAACAACAAGTCACCCTCGAGGCCATCCCCGTTTCCGCCGCCTCCATCAACGCAGCCATGAGCGTCGGCGTGTGGGCGCTTTCCCTCCGCACGGCGGTGCCCGTCGGCCTCACCACCCCCCACGTCTGGCCCCGCGCATCGGTCATCCACACGTCTGGGTTCCCGTCTGCTGCCACCGCTACCATGGCCGCCTCCATGCCGGCCGCCATGCCCCCCCTCCCGGCATCGCCGGCGGCCATGGCCGCCCTCTGTGCGCTCGCCCTCCTCACCGCCGCCGCCGTCGCGTCCGTGATCCGCTACCGCGCGGCCCTGCGGGGGACCACCCCCCCCGGTTCCCCCCCCCTGGGCGGCACGGCACACCCGCTGCCGCTCCTCGGCGACCTCCCCCGCCTCGTCGCCGACCCCGCCCGCCTGTGGACGCACCTCACCGCCGCCGCCGCCGCCCACCCGACGCGCGCGGCGGCAGCGTGCCTCGGCGGCGGGCGCTTGGCGCTCCTCCTCACCCACCCCGCCGACGTGCGGGCGGTCGTGTGCCGGGGCGGCCCCGCGTGGGCGCACACCCTCCACCCCAACGCGGTGGCGGTGTTTGGCGCCGCCAACGTGGTGCTCGTCGGGGGGGCGCGCCACGCGGCGATGCGCCGCGCGCTCGGCGCGCCGGTCGTGGCCGCCGCGGCGGCGCACCAGACGGGGATTGATGCGGCGGTCGTGGACGCGTTGCGCGGCTGGGCGGCCGCGGGCGTGCCGGCGGGGGTGGCGGGGGCGGCGGCCGGCCGCCGCCGCGTGCGGGCGCTCGGCTTGGACGTCCTCGAGGCGGCGTGGCTCGGGCGCCCCGTGTACGCGGCGTGGGAGGGCGGCCGCGCCGCCCTCACCGCCGACGTGGCGGCCGTGGCGGGCGGCTTTACGTGCCTCCCACTCAACCTGCCGGGCACGGCGTTGCGGCGGGCGGTGGCGGCGCGGCGGCGGCTCGTGGCGGCGCTGACGTGCCGCGTCGGCGAGGCGCTCGCCGCCGCCCGCTCGGCGGCCGCGCCGCGCGCGGCGGCGGCGGCGGCGGCGGCGGCGGCGGCCGCCCCGCCCCCCCCGCCCGCGCCGCGCGCCATGCTCGACGCGTGGGCGGCGGCGGTCGCCGGCGGGGACCCCGCCGCGGACCTCCCCCCCGCCGTCGTTGCCGACGTGCTCCTCGACGCGGTGCTCGCGGCGACCGACGGCCTCGCGGCGGGGGTGCTCGGGTTGCTCGGCCACCTCGCCGCCCGCCCGGCGGTCGTGGACGCCATCCGCGCCGACGCCACGGCGGGCGGCGGCGGCGGCGGCGGGGACGGCCCCGCCGCCGCCGCGGCTGCCGCCGTGGCGGCGGCGCTCGCGGCGGCGCCGCCCGCGCCCTACGTGCCCGCCACCGCGCGGCGGCGGGTGACGCTGCCGTCGGGGCTGCGGGTGCCCGCCGGCGCGCTCGTGCTGCCGGCGGTCGGCGCGGCGGGGGTGCCGTTTGGGGGCGGCGCGCACGCGTGCCTCGGGCGGGGGCTCGCGGGGGGGGTGCTCCGCGCCGTTGCCGTGGCGGTGGCGGTGGAGGTGGAGCTCGT
>ENA-ORXR01001698-ORXR01001698.1-marine-metagenome-genome-assembly--contig:-NODE-1698-length-22646-cov-5.973149_pt1 | contig 22646 bp, 15 predicted proteins | sample MGYA00237866_ERZ511479 | MGnify/ENA metagenome assembly ERZ511479 | reverse complement strand
GTTCCTTCACTTGGTTCAGTCATGTTTTTTGCCTTACTAGCAACAAAAATCTCTAACCCAAAATTCTTAATTTATTAATACCTCATTCCTAACTTATTTTTTAAACGATCCTGAACAAAAAAATGGATGTTTTATTTTCTGATTTTTATATCATATAATGTTAATACCTTTTCTACGAATTCGTCCTTTTTACGCCTTGAAACTGGAACTCGAGATCCATCGGACATGATCACGACACCCTCTTTTAAATATTTTACAATCAATTTTTGGTTGATGAGATGAGATTTGTGGGTACTGTAAAAATCATAAGTCATAAGCATATCCTTAAATACACCAATATTGTACGAACTCAAAATACGCGATCCGTCGGTTAGGTGAATATGCGTATATTTTTGCCAGCCTTCGCAGCGAATAATATTTTTTATTACTACAAAAGTATTGGCTCCAGGAATCGCAATCTGGGCTTTTTGATCACCCAGATGATTAAGGTTATATTTGAGAAGCTGGTACTTTTCTGCCTTCTCCTTTTCGTCAATTCTTATTTGTGCTTTTTCAACTGCTATTTTTAATTCTTCGGTGGCCACTGGTTTTAACAAATAGTCGATTGCACTAACCTTCATGGCGTCCAGCACAAAGTCATTAAAACCGGTTACAAATATTATTTGAAAATCAATGGATTCGTATTTATCCAGCAAATCAAAACCCGATCCACCCGGCATGGAAATATCCAGAAAGACCAACTGGGGATGGTACATTTTTATCTTTTCGTAACCCTCCGTTATATTTAGGGCTTCTCCGACAACTTCGATATTCGAACAATAGCGTTCCAATTTGATTTTTAAAACTTTACTCAGCTTAGGTTCATCATCAATGATTAGTACTTTGGTTATTTTCATTTAGAAAAGTTTTCAAAAGTGAAACACCTACTAAGGAATGTTGATAAAATGGTTATTATGCGAGTGCATAACGCCCATTTTAAGTCCTTGATTGACAAAAAAATAGTTTGCCTGGAATCTGCATTTATTTAATCGCCATTCCTTACCTTAGAAACGGCTCAAAAATAACCAAGTCTAAAGCATTAATTTATGTACCGTTCTTTAAAGATAGTAAAAAATTGAAAAGACTCAGCACTAGTGCCAAAGTCCATAACAGGTTATACTCGTTCTTTTTAATCTGTACAAGGCTGAAAATCCGGAGTTATGCTGTAGCATAATAAGTTTTTTACCAAAGAAAAGTAGAATTAAATGAAGCAGCCAAATGTTATAAGTTATTCTTTTAATGATCCTTTTTTATGTGAAAAATCAACGATCAATACCAAAAACAAGCTATCCCTCTAAATGAGGAATAGCTTACATTTCATCTTGGTTTTTTAAGTCGCTACAAATTTAAGAGGTTTCCTGTGCGGGTAAAAGAAATCTTTGAGCATCGGTCGGATTGGTTGGAGGATCGGTAATGCAGCGATGTATACCTTTATAAAAAACTTCAACTCATAGCCGTGGGAACAAAAAAAAAGCAGCCTCCTCCCGGAAGCTGCTTAGCAAGTTTTCAATCTTATTTTTTTTGGTGTTACACAGTGTGCCCTGATCAATTGCCAGGAAAATATAGCAATATTTATGAAGCCATTGCTACAGCTTTCTTTACTTTTTTAGCTTTAATTGCGCGTTTTGTTCGATTGACATTTACTTCCAGATATGCTTGTGCACCAGGTGAGAGTAAAATGTTATGTAAAATTTCTTTTGCACGGAATAATTGCGCTTTTACGGTTCCTAGTGGAATATCCAGTTTTACCGCAATTTCATCGTAGCTCAATTCCTCAAAATAGCGTAGCTCAATCATCTGACGGTACTTGTCGCTCAACTTTGTCAGCACCGTACGCATCAAATATACCCGTTGCTCCCGTACCATTGATTGTTCCGGGTTAAGTGCCGTAGACTTGATGTTGTTGGAATAGTCGTTGTCGCTATTGTGTTCGATTGGATCATCGATGGATAAAAGCTTGATCCGTTTTTTACGGATGTGGTCGATACAGTTGTTGATCGCAATTTTGAACAACCACGTACTAAAAGCGTAGTTAGGTGCGTAACTATGTAATTTGTGAAATGCTTTTCCGAAAGCTTCAATCGTCAAATCATCCGCATCTTCGCGGTTGCTGACCATCTTTAGCATCATGTGGAAAATAGAATTGCGATAACGATTCATCAATACGGCGTATGCCTTTTGATCTCCGTCAATTGCTTTGAGGACATAATCATAGTCCTCTTGTCCTCTTTGAGAAAGGTTCGTCGTTGTTTTTGGTTCCTTTACGTCCATTGTTTTATTTTTCCTTTAATTAATGATATGCTGAATATCACATAAAACAATACGTAAGCCGCATCCAAAATTGGTGTCCATAGTGTAAGGCGCCGATCTTGTAGTTTTCTCAAAATGGGCTCACATATTAGTGTTATAACTAATACTCTTATTACGATTATGATTACTGCAAGTATGATGCCAAAATCTAATATGAGTAGCAAAAAACCTAAAAAATAATGAAAAAAGTGACTGGCAGAAACAAGACCTAATAAAAACTTGTGTTTATCTTGGTAATGTCTTCCAGTACTTAGGTGTCTATTCTTCTGTCGGTAGTACGCAAACCAGGTCGTTACCGGATCAGAATATACGTAGGTATTTTCATTTAATATAATACAGGTGTTATCTTTCGTCGCTACCTGATTGATAAAAAGATCGTCATCACCCGACATGACGTGTTCGTGTGAAACAAAACCACCTGCCCGGTCAAACAATTCTTTTTTATAAATCAAATTTCGTCCTACCCCCATGTAGGGATGTCCCGCGAGGGCAAAAGAAAAATACTGAAGTGCCGTAAAAAAAGCTTCATACCGAATAAACATATTTAGAAATCCGGTCGTCTTTTTATAAGGCCCAAAGCCAAGTCCAATCTCTATTGGACCGCGAATTGGTTTTTGCATTTCCCGCAACCACTCTTTACTGGCTGGGCAACAATCTGCATCGGTAAATAACAGTACTTCATGCCTCGCTGCTTTGATTCCTTGCGCAAGTGCTGGTTTTTTACCACTGCCCGGCGGCTTCTCAATCACTGTAATTACGCGCAAATTACGATAACTTATATTATACTGTGATAATATGTTTTGTGTTCCGTCTTCTGATTTATCGTTTACTACTATTACCTCAAAGGAACGGTAGTTTTGATTTAGAATATGGGGAAGGTTTTTTTTTAAATTCTCTGCTTCGTTGCGGGCACAGATGATGATGGAGATGGGAATTTCTTCTGGAAGAGGCGATGGAAGCGGATTTTCTTTTTTTGAAAAAACGGCCAGCCGCCGAAAATAATACAGCCAGATAAATAATTGTACAGCGGTCGCCAGGACAAAGCCTACGAAAATTAACCAGGATAATATTTCCATGATGGATTAATTTTTGGATGAGGTATCGGTAGGTAGGGGACGCTGGGATAGTTGCGTAAGGAGTTGTAAAATTTGTGCTCTTTTTTCCAACAATGCTATTTTATTATTTTTTAAAAAATGTTTGGTCCGGTTTATTTTGGAAAAATATTTTATCTGCTCTTTGTACTTCCACGCGAATACGCCGAATGGGTACAAGGTGGCTAGATACAACAAAGTGATCCACCATTCGCCACTTAAATTATAGACTAGTTTCCCTTGCAGCCAGTATAAAATGGGCCATAGTACCATACCACTAACCGTCTTAATGTTGGAATCGTAACTAGGGTGTTGTTTCATTATTTTTGGTAGAATAGCGGGAATGCCCGCCAGTAGAATATGGTTGATCGCACCGTATAGAAAGAATGGAAAACCGAGGAAGAAAAAACCTGTATATTTTAAGTAGAAAACAATTTTTTTGATAGACAAGGATGTCACCACCGCGTCGTCATCTGTTTTTTGGGTAACCAAATCATTCTGATAACTTTCCGTTGCTTTCTTTATTTTTTTATAAAACGCCTCCTCCGCACCGTGCAATTTTTGAATCATTTTTTTAGAACGTTCAAAAGCGGAGGCCATTTTCAGTGGCAGTTCCGTCTGCTGAATATCTTCCAGTTGTCGAACAAAAGCGTCCTCCTCGTCACTTTTCGTATCGGGCAGCAATAATTCCATGGCCACCTGAAGATCGTGGGTCAGGGTTTTGGCGGTTTGATAAGGATCTCGCTCGTAGGCCTCCTTGTAATTGGAAACCAGAATGGGTGTTCCCGTATTGATTAATAAATCGGTACGAAAAAATCGGGGACTTTCGTAATTGAGTCCAAAAGGTAAAATCTCTAGTCCCAGTTTCCAGCCACTGCTATTTTCGGCACTTAGCGCAATCCGCGCCGTTCCCGTTTTAATCTCGTCGATTCGTCGTTTGATTTTACTATATCCCTGCGGTGCAATGTAAAGGGTACCGCCGTTGCTCAGATGTTCGTCACATTTGGCAAAACTATCCGTATTGCTTATTTTTCGACCACCCCGATCCTTGGGACGTTCGATGGGAACACAATAAAAAGTAGTAAAAAACCAGTTGCCAATCCAGGACTTGTAGAGAGAAGCGTTGGCCAAAAAAAAACTATGCTGCTTAATCCGGGAAGCGGTATTTAACGGATCAAGCAATGTATTGGGATGATTGGAAACAATGATGGTCGGATTTTTAAAATCCAGGTAGGACGAATTGGTTATCCGGGTGTTCGGATAAAAGATGGCCAGAAATAACCGGACGATCTGCCGCGCAAACTTGTAAAAATAGTATCGCAAATTTTAATATCATTATGGCAATCATGCCTTATATTCCAACAAAAAATCTTTTACCGCTCCGTCAAAAAATTCGCCATCCGTCCCGTGAAATTTTACCATTACGGGTATCGCAAATATAGGTAATAAATTATCTACGATAAATTTTTGGTGAAGTTGTAAGCGCATCGCATCCTTTTCGGTTGTAATAATCACCTTACGAGTGCTATTCATCTGTTCAAAACGCTTTTTTAAATTTGATAAATCAAAATTGGTAAAATAATGATGATCTTCATATTCCAGTATTTGTACTGAATTAACCAGCGGAGTCAGGTGATCCAGCAGGTACTCGGTGCGGGCAATGGCACAGATGACCAGAATGTCCAGCTGGTCATCCAGTATCAGTTGTCGCCGATAATCAAAAATATAGTTGGGTCGCTGGTATTCATAATAAGAGAAAAAGATTTTTTGTCGGGGCAAGAGGTTGAGTTCCTGCTTCATCTTTTGGCGATCTGCCTCCGCTAATACCGGCGGACATTTCGAGACAATCACATGGTCGGCCCGTTGGTAAGCAGAGCGCCATTCGCGCAGACGACCCGAAGGTAGCAGATAGTCGCGGGTAAAAGGATACTGATATTCGGTGAGTAGAATATTCAAATCCGGATGAATAGCGCGGTGTTGAAAAGCATCATCCAGTAAGATAGTTTGAATTCGGGCATCGTGCTTTAATAATTCCGGAATCGCAAAAGTTCTGCTTTCGGAAACACTGACGGTTATATTAGGAAATTTTCTTTTAAACTGTAAGGGTTCGTCTCCCACTTGTTCGGCAGTATTATTACCATTGACCAATGAAAAACCCCGCGTTTTGCGACCGTAGCCCCGGCTGAGCGTAGCTACGTAAATATAATCTTTGAGTAGTCGTACCAGATATTCGATGTGTGGAGACTTTCCCGCCCCACCGATGGATAAGTTGCCTACCGAAATAGTGGGTACACTAAATCGCACGCCTTTAAGCAATCCCCAGCGGTACAGTAAATCACGCAGGCTGATGACGATCCCGTAAATCAGGGAAATCGGAGCCAACAATATTTTTACGAATTTGGATTGCATATTTTATTTATCTATTAGATCGTTGTTCCTTAGGAATGAGTCATATATTTTAAACCACGAAATTCGTTAAAATCACGAAGAGTTTTTAGAAACTTCTATTATTAATTTTACCTTTAGGCCTCGATCTATTAGTCGAAACAATCAGAACAAACACTTTATGAAAGCCATGATTCTCGCTGCCGGGTTAGGTACACGCCTGCGACCCCTTACTAACGACCGCCCCAAAGCAATGGTTCGTATTCAGGGTATTCCTTTACTGGAAATTGTCATCCGGCGGCTACAATTTTTTGGAATTCGTGAATTTATCATTAATACACATCATTTTGCGGATCAGATCACTGACTTTTTAAAAGAAAAAGAAGATTTTGGAGCCACCATTCATATTTCGCACGAGATAGCGGAACCGTTAGAGACCGGAGGTGCGCTAAAGAAGGCAGCACCTTTCTTTGCGGATGGCAAGCCTTTCTTGTTGTGTAATACCGATATTCTGACGACGCTGGATTTTTACCAGTTTTTTCAATACCATCAAAAAAATAAAGCCATAGCGACGTTGGCCACCCGTCAACGCACCACTTCCCGCTATCTTATATTTGATGAAGAACATACACTGAGTGGCTGGATCAATGTAAAAACAGGGGAGCTAAAAATGGCACGTCCCGCGACTGGTCGTTTTCAGTTGCATGCCTTTAGCGGTTTACACGTGATTGACCCTTCTTTATTTCAATATTTCGGCAAAGCAGACCGATTTTCTATTATTGATACTTATTTGGCGGCGGCCGAAAAAACCACGATCAAGTGCTATCCGGATGAAGGAAGTATCTGGCTGGACGTTGGAAAAGCATCGGCCATCGAAGTTGCCGGAAAGCTGGTCGGGCAGGTATTACAAAATAATGTTGGAAAGATGTTTCGGGATTGACAGGATTATCCGTAAAATTGCAGTCAGAAAATAACTTTTTATGAGCAAACTTCCCATTGGTACTTTTATCAATATGGCTACTATTGTAGTAGGTAGCCTGATTGGATTGCTATTCCAACAGATTTTTCCCGAAAATATTAGAGATATCACTTTTTTGGCGGTAGGACTGGGGGTATTGGTGATCGGTCTAAAAATGAGTTTGAAAGTACCGGACGAATACCTGCCTATTTTTATTATCAGTCTGGTGCTGGGAGGTATTCTGGGAGAGTCGATCGGGGTAGAAGATTTTCTGGATGACTGCGAATTGTGGATGCGTGCTAATTTTAAATTTGGTCAACAAAGATTTAGTGAGGGTTTGATGACGGCGGTAGTTTTGTTTTGTGCCAGTTCTATTACTATCATCGGAGCGATCGAAGAGGGAATTCAGGGAAAACGAGAATTGCTGATTGTCAAAGCGGCGCTGGACGGGGTTACCTCAATCGCCCTGGCTTCTACTTATGGTATGAGTATCCTGTTATCGATTTTTCCAATGCTGATTATTCAGGGAGGATTAACCATCCTGGCCCGTCAGGTCAAAACATTATTCACCAAAAACACGCTGGCCGTCCTTAGTGGTGTAGGTGGTTTGCTAATTGTTGCCGTTTCGGTAAAGATGCTGGAACTGGGAAATTTCAGGGTTGCTAATTTACTGCCCTCCCTTTTGATTGTGGTCTTGCTGACCTGGTTGCAGCGTAAGTTGAAGTTTAAATTTTAGAAAGAGATTCAAATGATAGCGATTCAACACCTCAACAATCTACTCGTACCGCAACGACTCAATCGGGTCCAGCCTCGAAGCCTTCAGTGCCGGATACAATCCCGAAAATAATCCCACAATCATACACGTAGCTATGCCCACTCCAATCCAAAGCCAGGGCATTAGAAAACTTCCACCCAGAAAATAAGTAACGATATTTCCCATTAAGATACCGAGAATAATGCCGATGATGCCACCGATTTGACAGATGACGATGGCTTCGGTGAGAAACTGGATCAAGATATTACGCCGCGTAGCGCCCAGTGCTTTGGTAATGCCGATTTCGCGGGTTCGCTCGGTAACGGAAACAAGCATAATATTCATCAAGCCAATAGCGGCACCCACCAAAGTAATTAGACCAATAATAATGGCCCCCATGCGGAGCGTGACGGTGTTTTCTTTTAGGAAACTGACCAGCCCGTCGCTCATACGAATTTCAAAATCATTGTCTTGTGAGAGTCGCAGTTTCCGGATATTTCTAAACAAGCCAATCGCTGCCGATTCGGCTCCTTCCAAATCTTCCGAGCTATTGGTGGCGATATTGATACTGTAATTGGAATTGGCGGTTCCGTAATAATTTTTAACACTCAACAATGGAACAAGCACCACCTTGTCTTCACTTTGATTCATACTCGAACCCTTGGAGACAAGCACCCCGATGACTTTGTATTTTAAATTGCCAACCGAAATGACCTGACCGAGTGCTTTATCGGATTTTCCTTGAAATAATAAATCGACGAGATCTTTACCGATAAGGGCGCGATTGTTCCCATTCTGAATTTCATTAAAAGAAAGCGCACGTCCCGTTTCGAGTTCAAGACCGCGCAAATTGAGGTAATTTTCGTCGATGCCCGTCAGTCGAATGTTCGGATTGGTTTTTTCGTTTCCGTATTTGACGACCGCATTACGGGTGCCTGTCATATAAATACTCACGGTACCGGGATAGTCAAAAACTTCTTTAAATTTAGTAGCTTCTTTGTAAGAAATGGGCTTACCCTGTTTAGCGCGTCGTCCACCTCGGTTACCCGAAGCACGTCCCCCCGCAGGTCGGATAGAAAAAGAGTTGGCACCCAAGCTGGAAAAGTTATCATTAAAAGAATAGATCGCCGTATCAATGGCTGTCAAGATACCAATCAAAGCCATGATGCCCACAGCAATAATCATCACCGTCAGAATCGACCGCAAAAGATTGGAACGGACGGCACTGAGGGCTACTCTGATGTTTTCTAGAAATCCCATGATTGGCTGGTTGGTTATATTGGCTATTGGCTTCCTTCAATCGTGAAGTACCTAATTAAGGAAGGTTGCTAGCTGACGCTAATGGTAGTTAGGATCATTAAAAGAATAATTTATTTTTTAAACGATCATTAATTTAAATATTTTTATTGCAAAACTATTTTTTTAAAAATGCTGTCCGATTGTTTCCATCATCGCATGGTGGGTAGCATCGCTTCCGACCACGATGTTTTTACCAAAAAGATAGTCATTACCTCCCTGAAAATCGGAAACTTTTCCACCCGCTTCTTCGATCAAAATAATGCCAGCGGCGACATCCCAGGCATTTAAACTGTATTCAAAAAATCCGTCAAAACGTCCGCAGGCTACGTAGGCTAAATCCACGGCGGCTGATCCCATTCTGCGAATGCCCCGGGTGCGTTCTACAAAATTGCGGAGTACACCGAAATAGGCATCCATATGTTGAAAATCGTAATAAGGAAACCCCGTTGCAATGAGGGTATCTTCGAAATCCAAATTAGAACTCACAGAGATTTTTTCGTTGTTGAGCCAGGCGCCACCACCTTGGTAGGCGTAGAAGCATTCGTCATTATTTACTTCATAGACAATTCCCATAATGATTTTGTTCTCAAAACGGAGGGCGATACTGATGGAAAAAATGGGAAGTTGGTGCAGAAAATTGGTGGTGCCATCCAGCGGGTCAATAATCCATTGGTAGGTGCCTTCGGAGGCGACGATGGTTTCTTCCTCCGTTAGGAAAGCGGCACCGTCGAGTCTGGCCTGTAAGCCGGAGACGAGTCGCTTTTCGGCGGTCTTGTCCACGTAACTGACCAGGCTGTTTTTGCTTTTGGTTTCGATGGAATTCAGGCCTACTTTCCCTACTTCTTTTTTGATAAAACTGCCGACCTCGGCGACGAGTTGTCGGGTGGAGTAGCAGAGTTTTTCTAATTGGGGTTTTTCCATTCGGTTGTTTCTTGAATTTTGAATATGTGAAACCGTCTATTGAACGCTAAAACTACGTAATTTTTTGTTAGAATTTTAGAAGAGAATTGCATTATGATATTAAAGGCCAAGTAGCGAAATAGTACTGGTTTTTACTTTTTATAGTGAATTATTATTACTATTACCAATGAGTGATAATACAATTTAATCGAATGAATTCCTCGATGCTTGCATAGGGGTGAGCGTTCAAGGGGCGTCATTTTTCATAGGGCTGGCCTTGCGCTCATACCCCGTACCCTTGGGTCGGGGTGGCTTGATTCGCCATTCCTAATCGTTTATTTGTTTAATCGTTTAGAACTAATAGCTGTTTCTGATGTTTTTAGATAATATTATAAATTGAATAAATTTAATGATCCTTAATAGTTGGTTGGTCAGTTTGCACTAGTGCAAAATACGATCAAGAGAAGCTAACCGGCCAACTAGCAAACAGCTAACTAGCCAAAAAAACTATCTTTACATCGTGCAGAATCTGGAACGCTTAATTGCTCTATACCGCGAAGACAAACGCGTGGAAAAAATTGTTGCTCAACTTTCAACGTCTCCACCGCCCCGGACACAACTGACCGAGGTAGTAGGCGCACAGGATAGCTTTGTCCTGGCGGGAACATATCTGGCCGCTCCGCAATTTCATCTCGTTATTTGTAACGACAAAGAAGAGGCTGCGTACTTGCAAAATAACCTCGCTAATATCCTCGGTAAAAAGCCCGTCCACTTCTTTCCCGATTCGTTTAAACGACCTGCCAATTTCGATCAACTCAATAATACCAACGTTCTCCAACGGACTGAAATAATTAATAAAATTACCGAATCTTCCGCCGTAGGAGAATTGATTATCACTTATCCGGCGGCCCTCTTTGAGCAGGTCGTCGCTCCATCCGTTCTTAACGAAAAAAAGATCAGAATGGTCAAAGGCGAAAAAATGGACGTCGATTTTATCATCGAAATATTGGTGGAATACGGATTTGAAAGAACGGATTTTGTCTACGAACCCGGACAGTTTTCAATCCGTGGCGGAATCGTTGATATTTTTTCTTACGGCAACGAATGGCCTTACCGCATTGAATTATTTGACGATGAGATAGAAAGTATTCGCGTTTTTGATCCTACGACGCAGGAGTCCTTGCGAAATATTGCGAGTATCTCGATTGTTCCTAACATTAATACCCGATTTTCACGCGATCAGAAAGTTTCCCTCTTTGGGGTGCTCCCAAAAGAGACGGCGATCTGGATGAAAGATTACCAGTTATTGGTCGATAGATTACAGACTTGTTTCGAAAAAGCGGAGGCTTTCGCCGACGGGATTTCTGCGACCAACGAATCGGAACTGGCCGAATTGTTCCGCGAGCGAGCTTTTATCCGACCTAACGAGGTGCTGGACGACGTGGCCGATTTTCCCCTTTTCTTTCTGACAAATAGTAAACAGTCGGTTCCGGTCGATACGACGATTAGCTTTGGCGGTAAACCACAACCCAGCTTTAATAAAAATTTTAAATTACTCATTGAGGATTTGGGTGGAAACCAAAAGAAAAAACTTGAGACGTATTTGTTTACCGAAAATCCACGGCAGTTTCAACGGTTTGAAGCGATTTTTGAAGACCTAAAAGCAGACGTAAAATTCCACCCAATCACCAAAGCGATCCATCAGGGTTTTATTGATCCGGAATTAAAAATTGCCTGTTATACCGATCACCAGATTTTTGAGCGATTTCATAAATATAAATTGCGTCGTGGTTTTACCAAAGACCAGGCGATCAATTTGCGATTGCTACGCGAACTGCACGTCGGAGATTTTGTAACGCATATCGATCACGGAGTGGGGCGTTATTCTGGTTTGGAAAAAATAGACATCAACGGACACGTGCAAGAATCCGTTCGATTAATTTATAAAAACAACGACGTTCTCTACGTCAGCATTAACAGCTTGCACAAAATATCCAAATTTGTTGGTAAGGAAGGTACGCCACCTACGTTAAATAAACTGGGATCGGATGCCTGGTCCAATCTAAAGCGAAAAACCAAGAAGAAAGTAAAAGATATTGCGGCGGAATTAATCAAGCTCTACGCCAAACGCCGAGCTTCCGAAGGACACGCTTTTCCGCCGGATGGTCATTTGCAAACGGAACTCGAAGCGTCCTTTATTTACGAAGATACACCGGATCAGGTAACGGCTACGCAAGACGTTAAAAATGATATGGAAAAACCGCATCCGATGGATCGTCTGATTTGTGGAGATGTAGGTTTTGGTAAAACAGAAATTGCCATTCGAGCCGCTTTTAAATCGGTATTGGATGGAAAACAAGTAGCCATTTTGGTACCGACTACGATCCTCGCTTTACAACACGCCAAGACCTTTTCGGAGCGACTTGGACCGTTCGGCGTTACGGTAGATTATATCAATCGCTTTCGGTCCACCAAAGAAAAAAATGCGATTTTTGAAAACCTGAAGGCGGGAAAAATTGACATCATCATTGGTACCCACGGAATTTTAAGTAAAAAAATTGGATTTGAAGATTTGGGATTGTTGGTGATTGATGAGGAACAAAAATTTGGGGTATCCGCCAAAGAAAAATTACGGAAATTAAAAGTAAATGTCGATACGTTGACGTTGACCGCAACGCCGATTCCCAGGACCTTACAATTTTCGTTGATGGCCGCCCGCGATCTTTCGGTCATTCGTACCGCACCGCCCAATCGACAGCCGATCCACACGGAAGTTCGAACCTTTAATCCGGAAACGGTCAAAGATGCCATCTATTACGAAGTGAATCGGGGCGGGCAAGTATTTTTTGTCCACAATCGCGTAAAATCTTTACCGGATATTACGGCGATGATTACTCGACTTTGTCCCGACGTGGACGTGGCCGCCGCGCACGGTCAGATGGAATCCAAAAAACTGGAAAAGACCTTGATGGATTTTATTAAAAAGAAATACGATGTTTTGGTTTGTACCAATATTATTGAAACCGGACTGGACATTGCCAACGCCAACACGATTATCATCAATAATGCCAATCAATTTGGGCTGAGTGATCTCCACCAATTGCGGGGAAGAGTAGGTCGTAGTAATAAAAAAGCTTATTGTTATCTATTTAGTCCGCCGTTGTCTGCCTTGACACCCGATGCTCGGAAGCGACTTAAGACGATCGAAGAATTTTCTGACCTCGGTAGTGGATTTAATATTGCGATGCGCGACATGGATATTCGCGGTGCCGGAAATTTATTAGGTGGAGAACAAAGTGGATTTATTTCGGACATCGGTTATGAGACTTACCAAAAGATTTTAGAAGAGGCTATTCAGGAATTAAAGGAGACGGACTTTAAAGATTTATTTAAAGAAGATCTGGAAAAGGAACGTAAATATGTGCGCGATGTCCAAGTAGATACGGACGTAGAAATGTTGATTCCCGATGATTATATTTCCAATATTCAGGAACGATTAAATCTTTATACGGAATTAGACAATTTAAAATCAGAGGCCGCGCTGGCAAAATTTTCTACGAAGATGGAAGATCGTTTCGGCGCAATCCCCGCGCCCGTGCAGATGTTGTTTGAAGGACTCCGTGTTCGTTGGCAATGTAAAGAATTAGGTTTTGAACGGTTGATTTTTAAAAATAGAAAACTCCGGTGTTATTTTATCAGTAACCCACAATCTCCGTTTTTTGAGACTAAATTGTTTCAGGATTTGGTTCGCTACGTGACGGTGAAGGGTGGCGAGAAAGGCTTGTCGTTTAAAAAGTCGGTGCAGCATTTTATTTTGGTAAAAGATGGCGTGCGGTCGATGAAAGTGGTGCAGGAAATCTTGGGGGAAATGCAGGAAGCGGTGGGGTTTGGGAAGCCGGTGGTGAAGGAGTGATGGATGAGTTATAAGAACAATTCTATCCTAATCCATCTAATGAGGATAAGATATTTATCTCCATTGATGGAAGAGCCGATATGGATGATATGACGATCAATATGGTTGATATTTACGGAAAAGTATATCTATCTGAAAAAGTAAAGCGTCAAATACATATCCTGGATACATCAAGTTTACCTAGTGGTACCTATATTACTTCTATTGTTAAAACCAATGGTGAAATAGAGCATATAGAGAAAGTGATGATAATCAAATAATTTTAATAATTAAGACACCGCAGATTAGACAATCTGCGGTGCTTTTTAAGTAAAAACTAACAAATATGAAAAATATTTTACTCTTTCTAGTAATATTTTATTTTTGTAACCCCACACACGCCCAACAATACTGGTCTAAAACATACGACCCTTTTGAGCATGAAGCAGAAGGAATTAGAAATGTAAAGATTGAAGACGGAATTATCTACGCCTCCTGTCGAGGCACTTGTTTTAAAGATACGGTGAACGAATGTTTTAAGATCGTAAAATTTGATTTAGAAGGTAATTTACTGGAAGGGTACGAAGATAAACGCTTCGAAACAGGTTATGGCCTCGAATCTGACGACGACTGGTTATACGTAGATGGAGGAAATGAACCTTACTCTACCAAAATGTCCGTAAATCGAATTAGCAAAGATTATACGGACAATGAATTGATTCATGGGTCGGTTGAAGAGGCCTTCTTTTTTGCCAATGCCTCCTGTACTAGTAATGACCAATATGTTGTAGTTTATGGCTCTTATGTGGATAGCACCATTGTACACACGAATGGAAGACACCATGTGAACGGAATGCAAATGTGGGTAAATAAGGAAACGTTTCAGGTGGATACCATTATTTCGTTCTTGCCTACTATCTGGTTTAGGAATGTGGAGGATATGTTTGCCGACGAAGAAGGAAATTTTTACAGTATTCAGACTGACGAACAACTAAATGTTAATTCAATTGAGCGTCCTTATTTTAGAATTACAAAACAAAATTCTCAGGGAAATATTATTTCCGACTTTACGTACCCGGTAACCATTGAACTATCATCAACTTACCACTCCAATATGATCATGATGGATGATCAACTGATCTTCCGGTCAAGTGCAGATGATGATTATGGAGAACCAACCATTGTTAGTATGGATACGCTGGGTAATAAAAACTGGGAATATATTTTTAAAGAACAAGCGATCAGACAGATTACTCCCCGCCGATTATTTAAAGGTAACAATAACAATATATTTGTTCTCGGGTTGACGCAATCATACGGCCACAAATGGGCGGATGTCGCAATGATTACCAGTATTGATGCTACGACGGGTGAATTATTATGGGAACGAACCTACGAAGTAGACAAAGGCCAGGATTTAATATTTCCGGGATTCGCCAAGTTTGCCAATCTACATGACCTTCACCAAATGGAGAACGGTGACATTTACGTAGCGGGTTACGTGGACAATATGTACGAAGATCCAAATGTGGGGCTTCGTCACGATAAAGATCTTTGGCTAATGAAGCTGGATAGTACGGGTTGTATGGCTCCTAATTGTGGGAATATTCAGTCTATTCAAAATGGTGTCGTACAGACCGACTCCTGTAAATGGCTGGTAGACGATGCAAAATGGTTTTTTACGCCATGGTCTATTGGTGGTCCTTCCAGTGAATTAGTGCAAATTGAAGTAGTAGGAGATACGTTGATTGGAGACAGAGTCTGTGCTATCCTTGGTGTATACCGACAAAATGAGTTTTTATCCGGTAGTGAGATGACAGTTTTTTACGAAAAGGAAAATGAAAAGGTTTACCTGGTAGAAGCAGGTGAGTTTAAACTGCTTTTCGATTTTTCCTTTAGCTTTTTTCTGGGAGATACAATGTCCTATTATCTACCCGAGGATAAGTTAGCATTTTATGATATCTCTTCTGGTGGCGGTGAATTTACACCAGCTGATACGCCTTTAAGGCACCGTAACGGAGGCCATGAATGGATTGTTTTACCTGGAGGTGAGCAAATAAGAGTTGTTAAAACCGAGCTGGTAGAATTTTCGGAAGAAAATTGTTATGTAATGGGAGATGTAATTGATGGAATTGGCTCCATAAATGGATTGATAGGTAAAAGTTGTTTACAATTACCAAGTGGAACCGAAGGTTTCTTCCGCTGCTTCCAAAGTGCAACGCTGAACTATACCGCCGTAGAGGAGGGGTGCGTGCTTACTTCCGTCGATGAGATAGCGGAGCATGAGGTTAATATATATCCTAACCCTACTACCGGGTTTATAAAAATAGAAACCGAGTACAATTTTTCGGCTATCAAGATTTTTAATATTATGGGTAAATTATTATTAAGTCGAAATTTTATGGATGAAATCGATTTAGGGGGATTTCTATCGGGATTATATTTAATGGAGCTGTCTGGTAAAGATGGCGTACATAGAAAGAAATTAATATTGAAAAAATAGATTTTTCGTTTTTGTGTGAAATATGTTCTTGAAAAATATCATAACAGAATTACAATTTTTGAATAGTCAAATTGATAAAATTAAAAGTAGGTAGCTTTGTGATTTGCCATAATAAAATGTATTCAAATGGTGATAAAATATTGTTCACTTTAATCTGAATAAAAATGCCTAAATGTAAATTTTTCGACAAACACCCTATCCTTAAGCAGATTTATGGTCCAATAACTTCTTTCTTTACGTTAGTAAATTGAATCAGGGAATGGAATCCATTCTTTTGGAAACCTTTTCTATTTTTTTAATTTAAAATGTAATTATGAAATTTTATTTAGGACTCTTACTGTTCTTACCGCTTTTATTCGTCAGTTGTGGAGATGAAGAAGATGAAAACCAGACTGCTACTTTTAATGTAACCATTGAAAACGTAGCGACCCCAACCTCTTTTTTCCAAAGTGGCCTTGCCAGTATTCCCGTTGGTACCGCAGATGCCGGACCAATTTTGCCCGGAGGCAGTTATGAAATTACCTTTAATGCCGGAAGCAATGTTACCCCGGGAGATGGAGGTACACGACTATCTTTCTTGACCATGTTTGTACAATCCAATGATTTATTTTTAGCACCAGGAGTAGCAGGAATTGCACTTTACGACGCAGATGGTCAACCGATCGGAGCAGGAACTCCTGCCGATGTAACCGATCAGGTATCTCTTTGGGATGCTGGTACGGAAGTTAACGAAGTATCTGGTGGATCAAACCAGAAACCTCAGCAAGCACCTACGGCTATGGATCAGGGAGTTGATGAAAATGGCGTAATTACTTTAATTGAAAATGATACGGATGGTACTAATGATTTACCGGCAGTTGATGAAGTAATTAGAGTAATGGTTACTTACCTGGAAAGCGATAATTTTAGCGTAACCTTCGAAAACGTATCTGACGCAATGACGATGGCGCTACCTGCTTTGGGTACCAACGTACGAGGACCAGTTCCTATGTCTCCGTTTGTTTGGGCAGTGCATACATCCGACGCGCCTTTCTTTACCCCTGGTGAAGTAGCCTCAACGACGGTAGAAGATATTGCAGAAGATGGAGAAGCTGGGGTAGGAGTTGCCTTTGTGGCTGATAATACCGGATTGATTGTTCCTTTGTCTCCCGGTGTCTGGGCAGTACACGACGAAGATGACGAACCATTATTCGATATTGATGGTGCTGACAGAGGTGATGGACTGGAAGGAATTGCAGAAGATGGAACACCTGGTGACCTGGCTGCAGTATTGGCTAGTGATGACGATGTATCTGCCAGTGGCATTTTTAATACACCTGTGGGTGCTACGGGTGCTGGACCAATTGGTCCTGGAGGTTCTTATTCTTTTTCTTTTACGGCTAATTCTGGCGATAATTTATCTTTTGCCACCATGTTTATTCAAAGTAATGACTGGTTCTACAGCTTTGGAGAAAATGGAATACCGTTGTTTAATGATAACGGAGCCGTAACCGGAGATGTAACCAGTTCTGTTGGTTTGTACGATTCGGGAACAGAAGCGGATGAGTATCCTGGCGCTGGTCGTAATCAGGTAATTCGTCAAGGTGCCTTGAATAATGGCGCAGCGGATTCTGACAACACGGTGAGAATTGCTACTTTGACGGATAATGTGCCTGCTAATACTTCGGTCATTAGAGTGACGATTACTGCACAATAATATTGGAAGTTTTTTAGAAAAATTTTAGATATAAAAAGTCCCAAATGGCAGTAGCTGTTTGGGATTTTTTTTAAATTTTAGAGAGGTAATTAAGCTTAAATTGATTACTCTATTAAATCCTCCAACGTAATCTGCGCATCCACTATCTCTGATGCGTAAGCGTTGTCGGTGAGATCATGATTAGTAATAAAAGTTAAAAATAGCTGTTTCTTTGTTTTTGTAAAGTCGAGAAAGCGCTGCCGTTTTTGGATTAGTTCGAGGTAGTATTTTTTGTCAATAGAGAAGGGACTTGCGTGAAATTTTATTTCACAAAGATTGATGCTTTCGTCTTTACGATCAATGATTAAGTCGATTTGAAAACCTTCTTGCGTCGTGCTTCCGGGTACTCGTAGTGTAGAGATTTCGGTATAAACCATTCCGATACCAAGGGCTTTTTTGATGACATTAATATGTTGGTAGCAAAGTGATTCGAATGCATAGCCTAACCAGATTTTATAAGATTGTCCTGTGGATAATTGCTGCCAGATTCCTGGGGTATATTTTTTATTATTTTTAATAAAGCGATGATAGAAATGAGAATATTCATCAATTAGTCGAAAGGTAGTTCCCTTCTTTTTTTTACCAAAAGAAACAGATTCGATAATAAAGTCTGAAAGCATTAATTCCTGAATAGCTCTTTGGTAACTCCCTGAGTTTTTTAATCCTGTTTTTTGTAATATTTCTGTGTGCGTAGCTCCATTAGGATAACGGGTCAAAACCGCCACTATGCTTTGGTGAACTTCCGAATTGTTGAAAAGTGCCTGATAGAGATTGTTGTACTCATTACGTAATAAGCCGGTAGGAGAAAAACAAATTCGTTCAATGGCTACTGGAAAGCTTTCTCCTTTTCGAAGATTTTCTAAGTAAAAGGGAATACCTCCCAACGTCATGTATATTTTGGCTGTTTCCTGTGCAGAATAATGTAGACCTTTACTAGTTAAAAATGCGTGGGTTTCTGACAAGGTAAACGGATAAAGATGAATTATTTCGGTCACCCGATTGTGTAATCCGCCGGGGTCGTTGATAACTTTTTTGGTAATCCATGACGTGGCGGACCCACAGATCACTAGAATAAAATGGGATTCTTTTGAAAGAAAATCATTCCAAAAGTGAGCTAACATCTGTACAAATCCAGACCTCGGAGTTGCCACCCAGGGCAGCTCATCTATGAAGATGACTTGTTTCTTGTTTTTTGGAAGTGTTTTTAGATAACGCTTTAACTGTAAAAAAGCATCCTGCCAGTTTTTAATCGTTGCGACGGTGGAAGTGTCACGGTATTCCGAAAGTTTAATTCCAAAGTTGACCAACTGCGTTTGGGTATTTCCGTTTTGAATCCCCGTCATACTAAAACAATAATGTTTCTGAAGTAGCGTGTCTACCAGAAAGGTTTTCCCTACTCTACGGCGCCCCGTTACTGCCAGGAACTCAGATTTTTTTGATTTTAAAAGTAAGTCAATCTTCTTTTTCTCTAATTTTCTACCGATCATATTTGATACGTTTTACCAAATATAACCCTATATCTGGTAAAATCTATGTTTTTAGACCACATTCTACCAAATATAAAAATCCCAAATAGCCGTAACCATTTGGGATTTTTTATATTTGCGTATAGGAATAAAAAATTATTTCATTCCGGTAACGCCTTTTAAATTTCTAAACGTATTCAACCCACAATCCAGGAAGTCTGCATAATCCTGAATACCTTCCTTAAAACCACGAGGTGCCGCCATCACTTTTTCGTCCGGGCTCATCAACACATATAGTGGCTGTGAATTTTGCTGGAAATTAACGATCTGAAAGTCGGTCCATTTATTACCGACGTTCCGTAATTTTTTGTTGGTATATTTTGAAATAAAAACCTCATCCAGTTTTTTTCGATCATCCACGTAGAGCGAAATCAAAATATAATCTTCATTGATTTTGTCCCATACCTGATCATCAATCCAGATATGCTCTTCCGTTTTACGACAGTTTACACAACCGTGCCCCGTAAAATCCAGTAGAACAGGTTTGTTAATTTCTTGTGAGTAAGTCATGCCTTCGTAGTAATCTTTAAAACAATCCAGGTCATTGGCACATTTTGTAAAAGACTTAAAACGCTTTTTTAAATCCTGCTTGGAAGAGGAAAGTACTTCTTCTTCGAGGAAGAAATTATAATTAGCCGGAGGAGCAATACCGCTCAACATGGACAGTGAATTATACGCTTTGGTTTTTTCATTTATCATAAAGCCAGTAGCCAGATAAACGGTCAAGGCCAGCGAAGCGAGTGCCAGTCCCGTTCTGGGTAGAGACAGTTTTTTAATTGGACTATCGTGAGGAAAACGAATATAGCCAAATAAATAAAGCGTCAAGCCAATCGCCAGCAATATCCAGATGGCCATAAATACTTCGTACCTTAAGAAACCCCAGCCTTCGGTCATATCCGCTACGGACAAAAATTTGAAGGCGAAAGCCAATTCTAAAAATCCCAACACTACCTTGACGGAAGTCATCCAGCCACCAGAGCTTGGTAAAGAGTTTAACCAGGCTGGAAAAGCAGCAAACAAACCAAACGGTAAGGCCAGTGCCATCGAAAATCCAAGCATGACAAAGAAGGGGCCGATTGAGCTGGAGGTAGCCGATTGTACCAAGGCTGTTCCAATGATGGGACCAGTACAGGAGAAGGAAACCAGGGCCAGCGTAAAAGCCATAAAGAAAGTACCAATGAGTCCGCCTTTGTCCGCCATCGAGTCGGTTTTATTCGTCCACGAACTAGGCAGCGTAATTTCAAAATATCCGAAAAAGCTAAGCGCAAAGACAATGAAAATTAAAAAGAACAGGGTATTGGGTATCCAGTGAGTAGACAAAAAGTTGAGCACCTCCGGTCCAAACATCGCCGTAAATAATAATCCAATACTTACATAAATAACAATGATCGAGGCACCATAAATAAGTCCATTTTTAATACCTGTTTTTCGATCCTTACTTCCCGCTGTAAAGAAGCTTACGGTCAGTGGTATCATTGGAAATACACAAGGCGTCAACAGTGCTAACAATCCACCCGCAAATCCCATAGCAAACATCCAAAAGGTACTTTGTCCGGTGGCATCGTCCTCCTCGCCGCAGTCACCTAATGGCTTTTTATAGGTATCAGAAATCATGGAAATTTTTTGATCTATTTTTCCATCGGCAAATTTTGCAGTTGCACTTTTGTGGGTGGGTTCGGATACAACAGGGTCTATTTTTTGGTCCGCAGCCGCTCCCGTCAACGCCACCAAACTTCCTGGTTCCGCATAAAAACTCACGTCCGTCGGCGGCAAACACTGACCATCGTCACAAGTCATAAAGAGTAAATACCCTTTGACTGGTTTGGTTGCATCCGTTGTTTTGATCCGTTGCCTAAACTGCACTTGCTTTTTAAACTTGATGACCTCCATATCAAAAAACTTATCAAAGCCAGCGATTCGGTAATCACTAATTTCTTCGTTCTTTCCTACCAGCGTAAACGCATCCGAAGGATCATAATTGAATTCCGTTTTCTGTGGACCGTCTTCGCTGGCCAGGTATTGAGAATAAACATACCAGCCCTTATCGAGTTTTGCCTGATAGGTAAGATCATACGTATCATCAGAAACCTTGTCAATCTTCAGACTCCATTTTACTGGATCGAGCAGACCAGATTCGATATCCGCTTGCGGCTCAATCGGCGCAGGAGGAGTGGTTGCTACCTTGGAAGGACTGCTGGTTTCCGCTTTTTTGATCGGCGTAGTTTTTAGCTTGGCGGGTTCTTTTTTTGCAATGACTGGCTTGGCGGGTTCTGGCGCGGATACTACTTGTGGAACAGTAGGTACTTGTGGAGCAGTAGGTGTTACGTTGGGTACAGTGGGTGTGGTTACTACTATTTCTTTAGTAGCACTTCCGGCTCCATTTTCGACTTCCGTGGCCGCACCGGCACCACCAGACATTTTGTTTTCTAGCGTAAATTCAAAATCTATCATATCTGGCGGCAGACATTTAGTTGCATCACAAGTCATGAATTCGAAGTATCCGATGATGGGTTTGCTGTAATCGGTTATTTTTATTTTTTGGGTAAAAACAACCTTATGTTGAAATTTAATCACGTTCATCCCAAACAACTCGTCATAACCTTCCTTCTTATCACCGTTTTCAACATTTTTTCCTGAGAGGCTGTAGCCTGGACCTTTTTCAAACTCAAAAGAAGTTCGGACCGGGCCGTCATCACTTTCCAGATATTGAGAATAGATGGACCAACCATCATCAATCGTCGCTGTAAAAATAAGGTCAAATTCTCCGTCTGCGGTTTGCTCGTGGGTAGTTATCCACTTGACAGGATTATGAATTTGGGCCGATAAGTTCATTGACAAAAGAGTCAATAGAATGCCTAAAAAAATGACAGGTTTACGCATGACAGACTGTTTTTCTGGTGTGTATAAAAATTGGCAGCCAGAAAGTCCCGACTGCCAATTCATATGATTCCACAATTTAAAGCATAATTATCTTAATCAAAAAAATTAAGATGAATTTAAATGTTTTTTAACGCCATATTATGACATAATCAATGATTTGGAAGCAGCGTTTGTTAATTGAAAGGTTTATTTTTTCGTTTGTTAGTGAAAAAATATTAATAAAGTGAGCCATAATGCGAAGTAATTTTGCTTTCTAGTGGTTCGGGTACTAAATTAGTATGTACTTCAAATTGTTAATTTTTCCTAGACAAAAAGAACAGTTGATTAGTGATTCGTTAATCGGTTCTCCCAACGCATAGGTATCGCACTCTAAA
>ENA-ORXR01001697-ORXR01001697.1-marine-metagenome-genome-assembly--contig:-NODE-1697-length-22648-cov-82.409065_pt1 | contig 22648 bp, 14 predicted proteins | sample MGYA00237866_ERZ511479 | MGnify/ENA metagenome assembly ERZ511479 | reverse complement strand
TCACAGAGATTTCAACAAAAACCATCGAGGACTGGGGGCAGGCGATTGGAGTGATTGGAGTCAAAAGTCGGAACAAGCAAAACTACGAGTCCGCGCCACAAAGCCTTTTCGGTATTTCAGTTCCGCGTCGCAACTTATTGAAGGGCAATAAAGTGCTTCGTATTAAACCTTGGAAATCCGCAAACGGAAGAATCTCGAGTCACCTAAAAAACATGTTGGTCCGAGACTTCGGGCCTGTGGCGGCCAACCAGAATGTTGAACTGGTTGGCCAAACCCCGAACCTCACCGGTCCGCCAGAATCACCTTCTGCAAATGATTGGCCATCTTCTCGATACTTGGCCGAACCTCCGCCGACTTCTCATTGTAGACGATCCACAGTCGCTGCTCGAACACTTTGAGTTCCTTGAACTCCTGCACATGCATTTTACTCGACTGCACAAAGGTGAAAAACTTTGGCAAGATCCCTGCCGCCACCCCGGACTCGACCACCTCCTGCACATGCCGAAACGAGTAGGCCTTGAAGGTCAGCGCTGGATCGACCGCCGCGCGTTCGCGACACTCGGTTAGTTCTCTGGTAAAACGACCCGTCCCCGAACGGGTCGTAAACGGCTGCGCCAAAAAGGTCTTCCAGTCTTTCGGCTCTTTCTTGCTCAGCTTTTTCGGCGTCACCGCCACATAATCCATCTTGCCAATATCCAGGGCCGCCAGCCCTTTGGGTTTCACGGCGCCCGAATACACCCCGATCTCGTAACGGCCACTGTTCAATCCCTTCAAAACCCCTGTCGTGCTGTCGCCCTCGAACACGAAAGACTTCCTCGGAAACATCCGGTGCAGTTCGGCTAACAGTGGCATAAAGATGCCGTGGATCACACTCGCCCCTGACACCACGCGAACCTCCTCAAAACCGCTCTCCGACTCCTGCAGATCCAACAGCCCGCCAAAGAAGGCTTCGGTCAGGCGCGCCAACTCCTCGCCATCCGCCGTCAATTTCAGCCGACGTTTTTCTCGCAAAACTAAGGTCAACCCGGTCGCATCCTCCAGTTCCTTGATCTGCCGGCTGAACTGTGTTTGCCGAACCGTGTCGCGCCCAGCAGCCTCGCGAATCGTTCCCTCTTCGGCGAAACGCCGGAACGCATCTAGCCGCGAAAGCGTGATTTTCGACTCCACCAACGCTCTGATCATACCTGATTTGTTAGTCATACTATCCTCATGTACCATACTTGATAGTTGGCAAGAACCAATGCTAAGTTGGTCCGAGTTCAATCCCCCAACCCGCACCTAGGAGCCCTTATGTTCAAGACCGCCCGCACCGCCAACTTCGCCTCGATCAGCACCTCTTCGTTCGCCCGCAAGAGCCCGGCCCCGATGTACAATATCTACGGCATCGATATCGCCCACGCCACCGACCAACGTGCGCAACAGCAGGCCAAGGAGAGATTGAGCCAAGAAGTGAACCAGTCGGTCGAGCCCACACCGCAATGCCTCCCTGAACTCGGCCCAGTGACCAAACCCGCAAATCCCGCCGAAGCTTCCAACCCTGCTGACGCCACTGCTGAAGCCGATGCTCCGAACGCCACACATCAGGTGCCCCATCCCCAACCGGCGCTCGTGCCCGAACCGTCCTTCGTCCCTGAAGCGGCTCTCATCTCCGAACAACCGCGCTGGTCTGAACAGGAACTCGAACCCGAACAGCCGCTCGAACCCGAACAGCCCCTGACCGCAGCCCAACAAGCGCAGTTCGAAAAAAGTATGCCCCAAGTTCGCCGTCTCGCCGAACGCTTCCACAAAAAGGTCGGCGGACGCCTCGACCTCGAGGACCTAATCCAAGAAGGCAGCCTCGGTCTGGTCATCGCGATCCGCCGCTTCGAACCCGGCCGTGCCCCCTTCGTCAGCTTCGCCTCCATGTGCATCTTCCAAAAAATGAGTCGCGCCTTTTCCACTCAATCCAACCTGATCCGCTGGCCCGATTACATCTTCTGGGATCTGTTCGAACAAAACCAACTCGGGGAAACCGACGGTCTGCCTGCCACCCGCAAGTTCGTCGAACTGCGCGGCAGCTTTGCCCCTCACGAAGAACCCATCGCCACCGATCGCGCCAGCATCAACCTACTCCCCGCCGCCATCAACCAAGTCCTGTCCGACGCCCTCACCGAACAAGAACGCGACATACTTTCCCGCCGCTTCGGTCTCAATGGCCACGCCGAACACACCCTCGAACAGGTCAGCGACAGCTACGATGTCACCCGCGAGCGCATCCGCCAGATCGAGTTCGGCGCCCTCAAGAAGCTCCGTCACCCCTCCCGTATCAAAACGCTCGAAGTCGCCGCTGCTGCTTAGAACCCACAGAATTAGAGAGAACCAATGAGCCAAATGGACCAACTCATTCAGAAACTACAAGATCGAGACCTGACCCTTGATCTCGGAGCACCAAGGCTTAACCCGAATGTTGACTATGGGTCTGGCGGTGTAATCGCCCCCCACCCGATTACAGACTTCAAAGTACAGGTTGACCGAAGGTCAAAAAACTCGCATGGGTCTTGTTCAAAAAAAGATAGAGGTCTTCCAAATTGAAAAACGTACCAAATCGCCTGCTTGAGGTTCGGCTTCTCGTCGGCTTCCTTGGTGAAAAGGACCAGTTTAACTGGTGGGATACCTCTTTTCTCTCGGAAACCGGGCAGTCCTTCCTCGAACACTGCTACCCCCAAACGAAACTGCTCGCTGGGCTGAACGGGGCCTGCCAGGCCGCCCAGCGTGTCCATGACCAGCGAATCGGGGTCGGCGCGGTCTATCACCTCTTCCGGCTCCCTTTCACACTGGAGCAAACCCTTTTCCAACTCGCCCAATCCGAACTCACCGAACTCGCGGAAAAAATCGGTTCGAAGGAAGCAGCCCTGCAAGCCCTGGGGAACATCGCAGAGTCAAAAATCAAGTCCTCCGAAGGCCCAGTCCAAATCTCCGAGGAGAAAAAGCTCCTCCGCAAGGCCACCGTTGAGGAATTCGCGAAGAACTACCTGAGCGCCTTCGAACAAGGCATACACACCTTCCCCTATGCCGGCGCGACGCCCATCAAGGAGAGTGTGTGAGTACCGCACTGAAGGGACCTTATACTACCCAACTTGGCGCAGGCTGTGGGATGGTTGATACAACCATCACCTTGCTCGAAACGTGGCAGCCCGACCAAAGTGCAACCAAGCTGCTCGATGTCACCATGGGCCAGGGCACACTGGGAAGCATGACTGCGAGACGGCAAAGGAACATCATCAAGGAGATGTTCGCGACGCGGTATCTCTCTGACGTCCCCCCGGCGGCCCTTTGGCTAAAGCCGCTGACCAGCCAAATACCCCGTTCCGATCTGTCCGCATTGTTCCTCGTTTATACCGCCCGGGCCAATGAGATTTTCCATGACTTTCTCACCGAGGTATATTGGTCTAGCTATGCGGCTGGCCGCCAAGACTTGGATACCTATTTGGCTCAAGATTTCATCAGGCAGGCTGGTCAAGCGGGGATCATAGAGCCCATGTGGTCTGACAGTATAGTCAAACGGGTTGGCGCCTACTTGCTGACCTGCTGCGCCGACTACGGCCTCCTCGAACCCGGCCGCAAAAGTTCCCGAGCGATCACACCCAACTCTATCTCGCTCGGCGCGGCACTCTATCTCGTCCACGAACTGCACTTCCAGGGAATCAGCGACAACAGCGTGCTCCACCACCGCGACTGGGGCCTGTTCGGCCTCGAAGTCCCCGACGTCTTGGAACTGTTTAAACGCCTCGTGGCCCAAGATCACTTTTTACTGCAATACTCCGGCGATCTGCTTCGGATCTCTTGGAAACACCAAAATATGGAGGAAGTCATCGATGCCATCATTGGAGAATGATTTCAAAGAGCTGTGTCTCCGCATCCAGCAAGGACGCGACATGACGCAAGCCAGTTACGAACCCGTTTACTACCTGGTCTTCGATCCCGCCAAGATCCTTGAGGTAAAGCGCCTAACCCACGCCTGGTCCGAGCGACTCAAAAAGGACGGCTGGACCGTTCGGGCGCTCTCCGTTTCCGACAAGATCGAAGAGCTGCTCAAAGCGAATTCTTTCCGTGCGTTCTGGGAAAAAGGGGAAAAAAAGAACCCGCTCCACTGGGCCAAGTTCAAGAAGTCCATCGATAAGGCGCTCACCGAGGGAGAGCACACCCTGCTCAAGGCCATCGAAGCCGAACTCGAGTCTCTCGCCAACGAGAACAACGGCCTTCTTCTCCTGACCGATCTCGAAGCCCTTCATCCCTATGTCCGTATCGGGGCCATCGAAGGCCAACTGCAAAGCAAATTTTCCGTTCCAACCATCATCTTATATCCCGGGACCCGCACCGGCACATCCAGCCTGCGCTATCTCGGCTTTTACCCCGACGACGGAAACTATCGCTCCGTCCATGTCGGTGGAAACTAACCCCTCTCTACTGGTTGCACTATGAGTACTATTTTTAACCTCTTCGGGGAGGACATCACCCGGAAAATTGAAAAGGTCATCACCTATCAAGCGTTCGACCGAAACACGACCGACGAAGAACGCCAAACCGCATGGCGCGAGCGCCTCAAGGCTGAAATCAGTGAGTATTGCGTGACCGACCGCCTCGAAGCCAATTTCGAGGACCTACTCGGCAAAATGCAAGACGCGATGGACGGCGGAGGCAACCACGAAGTCGGCGTTTGGGTGTCCGGGTTCTATGGTTCCGGTAAAAGTTCGTTCACCAAGTACCTCGGGTTCGCTCTCGACGATGAGATCACCATTGATGGCACCATCTTTCGGGAGCACCTCAAGAACCGGCTAAACAAAGCCTCAACCAAAGCCCTGCTCGACACCGTCGCCAAGAAATTCCCGGCCACCGTCGTCATGCTCGACCTCGCGTCAGAAATGCTCGCGGGAGCCTCCCAAGCTGAGATCTCCACCGTACTCTATCTCAAAGTCTTACAATGGGCGGGCTATTCGGAGAACCGCAAACTCGCGGCGCTAGAAATCCGCCTGGAAGACGAAGGCCGCTACGACGAATTCGTTAAAGCCGCCGAAGAAGAACTCGCGGGCATGTCCTGGCAGATGGCGCATAACGATCCGCTCGTCATGGACGAGGTCGTTCCCGCACTCGCCCACCGCTTCTTCCCGCAATTCTACAAATCCCCCGATAGCTTCACCACCGACGAGCAAGAAGTCACGCAGTTCGAGAACCGCCGCGTAGCAGAGATGCTCAGTATCGTTCGTCGCAAATCCGATCGGGAACACGTCATCTTCATTATCGACGAAGTCGGACAGTACGTCGCCTCCCGCCCCGGACTCATCCTCAATATGGATGGCCTCGCCAAGAACACCAAAGAAATCGGTGACGGCAAGGCCTGGCTAATCAGCACCGCCCAGCAAACGCTTACCGAGGACGACCCGCGGGCTCAGCTCAACGCCCCCGAGCTCTACAAACTCAACGACCGCTTTCCCATTACCATCGACCTCGTCGCCGATGATATCAAAGAGATTTGCTACCGCCGCCTCCTCGGAAAATCGCCCAGCGGTGAAGCCGCCGTTGGCAAACTCTTCGACGACCACGGTGAACGCCTGCGCAACGCCACCAAGCTTACCGGTATCCTAGCGAGCAAGGAGAAGCACAGCAGCTCGATCGACACCGATCTCGACAAGGAGACCTTCGTCAAGCTGTACCCCTTTCTGCCGTACCACTTCGACATCCTCCTTATTCTCCTCGGGCGACTCGCCAGCCGCACTGGAGGACTTGGTCTCCGCTCCGCCATCAAGGTCGTGCAAGATATCCTCCTCGAACCACCCGCAAGCCGTTTTGCCGATCGCCCCCTGGGAGATATCGCAAACAGCGTTACCCTGTTCGACGCGCTCAAGACGGATATCGAGAAGTCCTTCAAGCCGATCATCGCCGGCGTTGACAGCGTCGAAGCGGCATACGGACCCAGCTCCCTCCACGCCCGGATCGCGAAGTCCATTGCCATCGCGCAGATCGTCGAAAAAGTCCCGGCCACCGTCGAAAACATCGCCGCCCTCATGCACCCAACGGCTGCGGACAATACCCTGCTCCCGCAGATCAAGCCAGTCGTTGATGAAATCCTGAACAACCGGGACGTATCGCTTGCTATCAACCCGGATAACCATCTCGGATTCCTCAGCGAGGCCCTCAAAGAAATCGAAGCAGAAAAAGGAAAGATCCTCCCGATCGGTGCCGACCAATCCCGCATCTTCAACGAGGCCCTTCAGGAAATTTTCATGCCCCCGCCCAAGGCGACCTTAAACGGAACTGCCGGCATCAACACCGGGATCAATGTCATGCGGGGCAACAATCCATCCCCGATCTCTGGCGATCGCGAACGCATCCAAACCCATATCCATTTCGCCGAACCCGGCCAATACGATGCAGCCCGCACCGAACTCGTCAACGACTCGCGCGATAGCACCAAGCAGCGCGTCATCTCACTCATCGCCCGCACCTTCCCCGAACGGGATGAGCTCGTCCGCGAGATCCATCGCTCCACCAAGATCCACGAAAGCCATCGCAGCAATCCCGACCAACAAGTAAAAGACTACGTCGCTGGCCAGCAAAGTCGGGCCGAAAGCCTGAGGCGCGAACTTAAGCGCAACATCGAGAACGCCCTCACCGACGGCTCACTCGTCTTCCGTGGCCAAGCCGTTGCCGTCGCCACCGAAGGCAGCACCATCAAAGACGCCACCTCAGCCTTCCTCAAGGCCGCTGCGGAGGCCGTCTTTGATAAACACAACCAGGCACCTTACCGTGCCGACCTCACCCTCGCGGAGAAGTTCCTCAAAGCCAAAAACCTCGCCGCCATTCCCGACGTAAACGACCCCGGTGGCCTCATCGATTCGGGCGGTGGCCAAACCAAAATCGACACCGCCAAACCCGCGCTCCAGTCCATCCGCGACTACCTGGAACTCAACGGCCGCCCCAACGGCAAGGACATGCTCGACCACTTCGGCCGCGAACCCTTCAACTGGTCGCCGGACACCACCCGCTACCTCGTCGCGGGCCTTCTCCGCGCCGGCGAAATCATCCTCCATGTGTCCAACCAAGAACTCACCGTCGCGGGCGACGAAGCCGTCGCCGCCCTGAAGACCAATCAGAAGTTTAAGAACGTCGGCATCAGCCTGCGCGACAACCGGCCGTCCAACGAGGCCATGAGCCGCGCCAGCACGCGCCTGACCACCCTCACTGGCACCGCTGTCGTCCCGCTCGAGGACGAGATCAGCAAAGCGACCGTGAAGCTCTTCGACGAACTCCGCGACAAATACACGGGCCTCGAAGCCGACCTCAAACGACTCGGACTCGCCGGCACCGACCGCGCCGCTACCCTCTCAGAATCCATCATCAACAGCCTCCGAACCGACGGCTCTGGCGCCACCCAACAACTCGGTGGCGAAAGCTCTCCACTCTACGAGAACCTCCAGTGGGCGGCGGAAAGCCACAAGGCTCTCCACGAAGGCGGACTCGCCGATATTGCCGCCTCCCTCCTCGAACTCCGCCGCGACATCGCCAACCTGCCCAATTCCGGCATTACCGGGACGCTCCGACAGGAGGCAGACGCCATTCTGACAACGACCGCCACCCACTTCGAGGACGAGGACTTCCACAAACACGTCCATGCCTTCGCCGAGGCCCGCACCGAGCTCAATGGCCTGGTCAAACAAGCCACCGTCGCCCTCCACAGTCAGCTCGAGACCCAACGAGAAGAAGGCACCGCCGCAGTTCAAGCCTCGCCCGAATGGGCCGAACTCGACCCTACCAAAAAATCCGAACTGCTCGCCGCCACCGACTCACTCAAGCTCGAACCCGCCGCCGGCGACCTCGCCGAACTCCGCCAACTCGCCGGACACCAAGTGGCGGTTGCCGATAAGCTCCGTGCATTAAAAGACGGCGCCCAAGCCGCCGCTATCGAGAAGATCAGAGGCGAGGCAGAAGGAAAGACGCTCACAGAAACCATCACCCTCCCGGCCAAGATCACCACCCGGAAGGACCTCGAGAGCGTCATGGCGAAGTTTCACACCGCCAGCCACAAAGCGGCCGCCTACGAACAGATTGATCTCACGGTCGAACTCGGAGACTAAGCTATGGCCTTCGACAAGCCCACTCGCAACAAGCTGGCCGCCATGGTGGCCAAGGCTCGCGGCCTTCTCGTTTCCATCCAAAAGGATGGCACTAAATTCGTCGTGAGCGGCGAGTTCGCCCGGCAGTTCCGTACCGACTACGGCATCGAACCCGCCACCGGCATCATCACACCGCTCGCCGACCTCAAAAACCTCGACGATACCCAACTCTCAGTGGCCCGTCTGCTCCGCGATCGGATCCACTACCTGGAGGAAAACCAAGCCGACGTCGGCGGCCGCGCCGCCATCGTCCACCGTGTCCTCCGCGAACAGGCCTTCACTGTCCTCAACCGCTTTGCCGCCCTGCGCATGGCCGAGGAACGCGGCATCATCATCGAATCCGTCGCCGAGGGCTCCGCCTCCAAGGGATTTAAAGTCTACAGCAATCTCTGTGGTCCCTCCATGGGCGACACCTTCGAGCAGTACCGCGCCTACATCTTCTCCATCTTCGACGAAATCTCCGTCGACCTCGGCGTTCTCTTCGACCGCTTTTCCCCCACCGGCTTGCTCTTCCCAGAAGAAGCCGCCCTCAACGAACTGCTCGATACCATCAACGACCCCGAACTCGCCCAAATCTGGGCCGAGGACGAAACCATCGGCTGGGTCTACCAGTACTACAACGACCCCGAAGAGCGGAAGCGCATGCGGAAGGAGTCCTCCGCCCCACGCAACTCCCGCGAGCTCGCCGTCCGCAACCAGTTCTTCACCCCGCGCTACGTCGTCGAGTTCCTGGTCGACAACACCCTCGGCCGCATCTGGTACGAGATGTGCAAGGGACAGACACGCTTGGTGGATGAATGTCGCTACCTCGTCCGCCGCCCCACCGAGATCTTCCTCGTGAACGACACCTACGGAGAGTTTCCACTCAGCGAAGAGGACTGGGTTGCGCAGTACGCGACCTCGGGCGACACGGAATTGCTCCCCGAAGATCCTACCATGGATGCCTTGAGCCGCTTCGCTCTGCTCATCGACGGTTACAAGTGGTACGGCAAGGTCCTCGGTTCGGAGCAAGGCGAGGATTCTGCGCAGGCGTTCATTGATACCTTTATCAACCCGCAGATCACTGAATCGCCAGACTGGCAAGGAGACGCCTTGACGCTTTGGTGCTGCCTCCACGGACTGCAACGTGGCTTCTTCCGCGAGGGCAATTTCACCCGGGGTGGCAGATTCGGTGAGACCGAAACGGTGGCCAAGGATCCCGTTGCTGCCCCCCTGTGGCAGGCGCTGCGGAATTCTCTTCAAGAGGGGCCGGAAGGCGACCTGATCCAAGAGGCTCTGCTCAATCAGCCAGTTTTTATTCCCCACCGCGCCGTCAAAGATCCGCGCGAGATCCGCCTTCTGGATCCCGCCTGCGGCTCCATGCACTTCGGCCTCTACGCATTCGAGCTCTTCGAGGCCATCTACGAAGAAGTCTGGGACAAAGGCCACTGTCCCGCCATCCAGGAAGCCTACCCCGAAAAAGCCGACTACCTCCGCGACGTCCCGCGGCTCATCATCGAGCACAACATCCATGGCGTCGACATAGACCCACGCGCTGTCCAAATCGCCGGCCTTTCCCTCTGGCTCCGCGCTCAGAAAACTTGGAAAGACACACCCGCCGAGCGCCCCCGTGTCCGCCGCTCGAATATCGTCTGCGCCGAGCCCATGCCCGGCAGCGACGCCATGCTCGAGGACTTCATCCAAACACTCGACCCGCCCCTCCTGGGCGAACTCGTCAGAACCGTCTTCGACAAAATGCAGCTCGCTGGCGAGGCCGGCACCCTCCTCAAGATCGAGGAAGAAATCCGCACCGCCATCGACGACGCCCGCGAGGCCTGGGAAAAGCTCCAACGCGACCCTCCCGAACTCTTCTCCTCCGACGAGCTCAACCGCGTCACCGACCAACCCGAGATCTCCAAGCTCGACACCGCCCTCCGATCCCCCGGAGCAAAACTCACCGGCGACTTCTTCGACACCGCCGAAGAAAGCATCTACATCGCCCTGCGCGACTACGCCGGGTCCGCCGAAACTGGCGACTACCAACGCCGGCTCTTCGCCGAAGATGCTAAGCAGGGGTTTTCGTTCATCGATCTTTGTCGCAAGCGTTACGACGCGGTGGTAATGAACCCACCATTCGGCCTGCCCTCGTCGGTCACCGCAAAGTGGATGAAGGGCGCTTATCCCGATAATCGGACAGACGTCTACGCATCATTCGCCCAGAGGGCATCAGAAATGATTAGCGGCGAAAACGTCGGGATGATCGGCGCCATCACCTCAAAGACGTTTCTTTACGCTAAACGATTCCGCAACCTCCGTGCGCTCCTATCCCGATCGGATTGTCACGTATCTCTAGTATTGGACATTGGCTCGGGTGTGTTGGACGCGATGGTCGAAACAGCTGTATGGACAACCAGCTCTTATCCCGCCGAATCCACGTGGTTTTACGATTGGACGGCTAAAGACAAGAACGGACTTAATGTGGAGGCATCCAGCCTGCTACGCCAAACTCAACCTGGCGCTGATTTCTATCCCAGGCGACTTGCGCTGTTCGAGAATATGCCCTTCGGTCTGTATGCGTATTGGTGCCCTCAAAGCGTTCTAAATGCTGTATCTCAGTTCGAGACCTTTGAGCCAGCTCATGGTGACTCAGTAAGGGGATTTCAAACGTTTGATGACTATCGATTTGTGCGCCTCCCTTGGGAAGGCTCATACGAATCGAAATCAGATGGCAAACTTCGATACATCGCCAAGGGCGGAGGATGGTCTCGCTACCACTCAGAAAGCATAATGTGCGTCGATTGGCGTGAGAATGGTGAGATCATCCGCCAAAACGAAATTGCAAACTACCAAACTGACGCACGAACGAGACAGAGTATCACGTTTTGGGGAAGAGCCGGCATCACGTTCTCAGAGGTAAGCAGCCTTGGTTTTTCCGCCCAACCTCAACAGAAGAAGAACCTTTTCGCGGGGTGTGGATTCTGCATTTTTTTTAACGAAGAGTCCCCCCTCAGCGCTTGGCTCGCGTTCTTCAATAGTCGCCCTGTCCTTCTTCTCCTTTCGCTGTTTTCCACAGATCGACACTGGAATACTGAGATGGTTGCTAGGTTGCCGGTTCCTCCAACCTTAAACCTAGATCGATTAGCCAACCTCGGGCGGTCCGCGTTTGCGCATGCTCGCGAGGACGGCTCTTTGTCCGAAACATCCTGTGAGTTCCGGTTCTTAAACGCAATCGATCCTAAGACAGAGATCGATTCACTCGCCGAGATTCAGTCAGAGATCGACCACCTGGTTGCGGAGAGCTTCGATGTTGATGATGAAGATCTCGACAGCCTCGAAAACAAGTCTCCTATTCCAACACACAGAAGCGAGACCTGCCCTGATGTAGGCGCCAATTCGTATTGTTCGTATTTGGTTGGGATTACGCTTGGCCGCTGGGACATCCGCTACGCCACCAGCGAGCGCCAGCCGCCCGAGTTGCCCGCCCCGTTCGACCCGCTGCCCGTCTGCCCGCCCGGCATGCTCCAGAACGCCGACGGCCTGCCCGCCGCGCAGTCCGACGTGCCCGACGACTACCCGCTGCCCATCACCTGGCCCGGCATCCTCGTTGATGACGACGGCCACCCCGAGGACATCGTCGCCCGCGTCCGCGACGCCCTCGCCGTCATCTGGGGCGACCGCAGTGCCGCCATCGAGCAAGAAGCCTGCGAGATTCTCGGCGTGCGCACCCTGCGCGACTACTTCGCCGAGAAACGCTCCGGCGGCAAATTCTTCAAAGACCACCTCAAGCGCTACAGCAAGAGTCGTCGGAAGGCTCCGATTTACTGGCCGCTGTCGACCGAATCAGGATCCTACACGCTCTGGATCTACTACCATCGCTTGGACGACCAGTTCCTCTACAAGGCGGTGAACGTGTTTGTGAACCCAAAGATCGAGGAGGTGCAAGGCGATCTGGCCCGACTCGTGGCCATACCGGACGAGGAGCGAGAGCGGGATTGGGCGGACAAAAAGGAAGACCTAGAAGCCTTCGAGCGGGAGTTGGCCGATTTCCGGGACGAGTTGCAGCGGGTGGCCGAGCTGCCTTGGAAGCCGAACTTGAATGACGGAGTGCAGATCACCGCCGCGCCGCTGTGGAAACTGTTTCGCCACACCGCTTGGCGTAAGAAGCTCAAGGAGACGTGGGAAAAACTCGAAAAAGGCGACTACGACTGGGCCCACCTCGCCTACAGCATCTGGCCAGACCGCGTCCGCGAAAAGTGCAAGACCGACAAGTCCCTCGCCATCGCCCACGACCTGGAAGACGTCTACATCGAGCCGCCGCCCAAGCCGGGCAAAAAGAAACGTGCCAGTAAGAAGAAGGCCGAGCCAGAGGCGACCCAGCAGGAACTGTTGGGACCGGAGGATGACTAACCGATGCGCGCACTCTACCGAACTCGATTCCAGTTACGTGATGCCGGCGATCCGCAGGCTCAATTCGATCAAGTTGCTGCTGCTTGCTTTCAATGGGTCGTCACGCAGCAGTCGGTAAAGAATCCACCGTCTGTCCCCAGCGTGGCTGGCGATTTCAAATTGGCTGATATCGCAGACCGTCACGAACTGGAAGCGTGCCGAATCGACCGAGATGGAAAGAGTATCTGGGGGCTTCGCTTCATTCATGAAGACCATCAGGAAAAAGGCCAGTGGTGGTTCACCGAACTCGGGCTGTTTCGCGATGGTGACGGGGCAAACCACTTTTCCTGTTCGGTGTTACTCGGCCGGAGAGATGGCCAAGTCCATCCGGTGCAGCAGCTGCCGGGCCGTCCGCGCATCGTACGAGACATCCTGCGGGATTTTGGCGGAGGCGGTAAGTTCCCTCTCCTTACGCAGGCCGTGGAAGTCCAGGGAACGGAGGAGAGCGTGGAGCAGTTTCTCCAGTTGTTGGAGTACCCGGAGCGAACTCATCCAATCGTGTTCGTCAGTCGGAGCAACGGGTCTGAGGATTGCATCGTGTCCCCCATCGATCTCGCGGACAAAGTTTGTGGGATCGCTCACCTTATTGTCGCGCAGAACAGTTACGTGTCTCGTTTGTTAGACGGTCTTGTCGGCAAAAAGCACGGTACTTATGATGGGGCTATCCGGATCTACTGGCCGCAGTTTCAGCGGAGTCATCAAGCGCACCGCCATCCACTGTACGTGCCCGACAAAATTCGCACCCAAGAGGGCTATCGCAAGGGCCTGTTTCGGGACAGATTGCTTGCACGGCTGGCGGATGTTGCCGCCTTCAATACGACAGAGCCTTTTATTACCTGGCCTCGCCTCCAGGAACTGCGTCGGCGGCGCGCCATGGACGAGGCGAAAGATCGTGGTGAGCTCTCCCAACTTGTCGTCTTGCAGGACGAACAGATCGGCGAACTAGAAACCGATCTGAAGGATAGCAAGATGCGTCTCGAAGATGCGGAACTCGAAGTCTTGGAACTCCAAGAAATTGTACAGAACTATCAGCGCGCCATCCGAGGCTCTAATATCGAGATACAGGAGGACGAGGAAGAGCTCCCGCCGATCACAGTGGCCGACGCTATCGCACGCGCTAAGAAACGTTACGCCAAGCAGTTGGCCTTCGCTTGGAACTCAAAGTCGGAAGAAAAGAATTCTCCGTATCACAAACCGGAAGAAGTGTATGCGGCATTTGAGTGGCTCGCCACGGTTTACTACGAGGCAAAGATCGGCAAAACAGCCTGCCATAATTTTAGTGATTCCATCAAACAAGCGATTCCAGGCTGGAACTATTCAGCAAAGCAATCCGGCATCTCTTTGGGGCGAAACAAGGAATGGTACGAAGCTTCTTGGAAGAAGCAGACCTACGTCATCGAAGAGCACCTCAAGAAGGGCATTGGCACGGACCCTTCCCATTGTATCCGCATCGCCTTCGCCTGGGATGAAGAGAAACGCCGCATCATCCTCGGCTTCCTCGGTCAACATCAGCGCAACACAAAGTCATGAGCATTCAAACCCACATCGCCGGGGTATTCCGGGACCGACTCAATCAGCACTCTGCCATGATCGTCTACGATCCTGACGAGCGGTACGCCGATATTTGTACCGGCCTTGCGAACGATCACACCGTAGTGGTGAATGCTGGCGCTTCCTATTTTGAAGCCCGCGAGCAGGTCATGCGGGCCCTGCGTGACTGTGCCGCACCCAACGAGGCTGGTCATCGGCGCTACCTGCTGGTGTACGTCCCTGCGGCTGGCCCCGTGGATGAGGTCGGAATGATCGGCGATCCGTATTATGCGGTAGCGGTGGCGGGCGGCTATTTCCCAAAGGGGGACGGCGAGAGCTACGAAGCGCTTTGCCGCACCGCTATGCCTGATCACGCAAATGAGATTGCCCGGATCTTCCAAGAGAGTGAGCCAAGTTTTGCCACCATCGATGCCCTCAATTCGGGCGGCGGCTGGCCGCAACTCAAGACGGTGCTTGGGGCTGAGTCTCCCGCCGAGATTCTTCGCAGTTTCATGGCCCCGTCGAGCGATAAAACAAAACGGATGAATGAGGACGAAGCCTGGGTCTCAGAGATCCGACGATTTTTGGAGAAGTCGTTGGGCGTGACCTTGCGAACGAAGGGCAAGCGTTGGAAATCGATCAGCGAAGAGGTTTGGGAGATAATGCTGCTCTCGGAATTTGTCTCCGACCTCCCCGGTGAAATTCCGGAGGCGATGGCGCAAATGCAGGTCTCCCATGCGGTGGCAAAGGATCTGGTGAACCAGGTATGCTCTCGCCTTCGGAATGATCGAAGCGCTCAAGAAACCTACCTGAAGCAGGCCGATCGAATCGCGACCGCCTTCCAGCTTGCGACGCACACGGCGGATGTGGAGGATCTCGGAGAACGTGATACCTTTGCGTTCGAGGAGCGCTGCTTCCTGCAGCGCTACATTAGCTCAGTAATGGCCGGTGAACTCGATGTTGCCCGGGAGATCGACCGGGTTCACGGGAATAGCATTTGGTTGCAAGACAGCAATTGCTTCGCCCAGTGGACGATCGCACGGAATGCGCTAGAGCTCGTCGCGGTTTGCGCGGACACGGAACGGGCACAAAGTGGCCAGACCGGGAATCTCGCGGAGCTCGTGAGCTTCTACACAAGTTCGGGGCGGGAGGTGGATCGGCACTACCGCGAGCTCGAGCAAGCCGTCTCGGACTCGTTCCCGAATCTACCTGTTCTCGATGTCCTCGTTCGTCATGCGCAGGAGGCGTATCGGACCTTTGCGAGCGGGCTTCAAGCAGTGTTCATGGGGCACTTCGAGCAGGAAGGTTGGCCGGTGGAAGGGATCCGTAGCAACACCCGTGTCTTCGACGAAGTGGTTGCCCCGCTCTTGGAGGACCGAAAGAAGGTCGCGTATATTATGATCGATGCCCTGCGCTACGAGCTGGGCGTGGAGCTCCACAAGAAGCTTCAAGATGAGGTGCCTGCTATCCTCAGCACGTCTTGCGCCCAGCTTCCCACGATTACCCCAATTGGGATGTCGAGCTTGCTGCCGAAAGCCTCTGAGGTTCTGGCGGTGCGTGAAAACAACAAGGGGAAGCTCACTCCGTGTATGGGGGAGATGTTCACGCCCTCGGCCCCCGAGCGAGGAAAGTACTTTCAGTCCATCTACGGCGACCGTTTCATGGACATCGACCTGCAACACTTTGTCCATAACAAGAATCTGAAAATTCCTGAGACGACCCAGCTGCTTACCATCCGCTCCTGGGAACTCGACCGGATGCTGCATAACTCCCCAAGCCGCCTCGTGCGGGTGATTCCGGACTACCTAAGCCTGATCCAGGCCTCCGTGCACCGCCTGCAAACGCTTGGCTTCGACAAGGCCGTGGTGGTTACCGACCATGGGTTCCTTTTGTTGAGTGAGTTTCTGGCCGGGGATTCTGGCGCAAAGCCGGAAGGCCAATGGAAGTTGAAGAAGGACCGCTGCTTGCTCGGTGTGGGGGCTGGGGACGCGGCCAATGTGGTCGTGGACAAGGAGCATGTCGGGATTCGTGGCGATTTCGAGCAGTACGCCACCCCCAAGCATCTCAGTCTCTACAAGCGGGAAGAGGTCTATTTCCATTCCGGTGCCTCTTTGCAGGAGACGATTCTTCCGGTGATCGTGATGGACCTGAAGCAAGAAGCAGACGGCGGACTGGCGGACGAATTCCATGTGGCATTGAGTTACCGTAAAGGAGAGACCACCGAGGTCACGACTCTGGCCCCGATGGTAGAATTGGGCGTGATGAGTTCCGGTCTCTTCAGCCAGGCCAGTAGCTTAGAGATCAGGTTGGAGATTCTGAACTCGGCCAAAGGAGCCGCAGGACGTGTCGCAGCTTCGGGCGAGCACGTGAGTGCTGCGACTGGTTCGGTCACGATTCCCGTCGGCAAAACCGTGAAGGTTCGCCTCCGGCTCGATGATGACCATCGCGGGCCACTGATCATTAACGCCCTCGATCCGCATAGCCGGGTGCTGCACCACAGTTTGAAATTGAACGTGAAAATCACGGAGTAATATGAGCGATTCCCTTACCCAAAAATTGTCCTCGACCTTTGCAGGGAAAATTGTCCGCAAAGACCTTCTGCACCGGATCAAGAAGGGCACGAATATCCCCTCCTTTGTGTTGGAGTTTCTCCTCGCCCGGTATTGCGCCAGTGACGACGAAGATGAGATGCAAGGTGGCATGGAGGCGGTGCTGGAAGTACTGCAAGAAAGCTACGTGCGTCCGAGCGAGTCCGATACGGCGCAGAGCAAGGTGGCGGTGAACAAGGGGCACAAATTCATCGATAAGGTGCATGTGTCGTTCAAGGAGAAGGAGAAGCGCCACTGGGCCGCGATGGAGAACTTTGGTTCCAAGCGCATCGCTATCCCCGAGAAGTATTACAAGGGACAGAACCGAATTTTGGAGGGTGGAATTTGGGCGGAGGTACGTCTTGGCTACAACGAGGTCGAAGAAGACAAATACACATTTTTCGTCGAGGATTTGCGGCCGATCCAGCTCTCGCAGTTCGACTGGGAAGCTTTTGTGGCCGGGCGCCAAGAGTTCTCCCGGGACGAGTGGTTAGATGTGGTTATCCGTACGATTGGCCTCAAGCCGTCCAAGTTCACTTTCAAGCAGAAGCTCCACTTGATGGCCCGGATGATTCCCTTCGCGGAGAAGAACTACAACTTGGTTGAATTGGGTCCGCGCGGAACCGGCAAGAGCTATGTGTTCAGCGAGTTCTCTCCCTTCTCGACCTTGATCAGTGGTGGTCAGGCGAGTGCGGCCACGCTGTTCTACAACAATTCCAAGAAGACCGTCGGCCTCGTGGGGTACTGGGATACGATAGCGTTCGATGAGGTGGGAGGCGTGAAGATCAAGGATCCGAACACCATCACCATCATGAAGGATTACATGGCGAACGGGCGGTTCTCGCGTGGAGCCGACGTCATCGCTGATGCCAGTTTCGCGTTCATTGGCAACATCGACCATTCCATCGACACTTTGGTGAACTCGGAACGCCACGACTTGTTCATCTCACTTCCCCAAGCTTTCGACCTGGCTGTGATGGACCGCTTCCATTTTTACCTCCCAGGCTGGGAGATGCCAAAGAACAGCAGCGAGTACCTCACACAGGACTACGGCTTTATCACCGACTACCTTGCCGAGGCGTTCCATTATCAGGCCAAGAACGTAAATCGCTACGAGTACGTCTCCCGACGCTGTAAGTTCGGAAAGGATTTCCAGGGCCGAGATGAGGCCGGTGTGAAAAAGACGCTCTGTGGTCTCATCAAGCTCCTCCACCCGGGCTGCGAGCCAACGCCCGAGGAGTTCGACGAGTACATGACCTACGCCATCGAAGGCCGCCGTCGGGTGAAGGAGCAAATGAACAAGCGGAAGCCGGACGACGAGTTCGCAACCATCAACCTGTCGTTCACCGACCGCGACGGAAAAGAACAAGTGGTCTACTGCCCGGAGTCCAAAGGCGCTGCGGCCACGCAGATGCCGGTCCGGGAAAGCATCGAGGATGCTGAAGGCGGGAGCCCGAAAAAGGCCTCTGCCGCGATCTTAGCCGGCCCGGAAAGTATTCCCGTGACACCGCCCCTGGAGGTGGAGCAGCCAAAGGCGCGCCGATTTAAGGTGGCCTACGGTCAGACTGGCTACTCGTACGAGAACCTTTTCGGTCCCTATCTGGAAGGCGCGAAGGAAGTCGTCATCACCGACGCCTATATTCGAAAAGGGCACCAAGTATCCAACTTCCTGCGCTTCTGCGAGATGCTCGTCGCTCATGAGCAAACCAAGAAGATCACCCTGATCACAAAATTCGACACGCCCGAGGAGGCGGCGGAGGTCAGGCCGAAGTTTGAAACCATTATTCTGAGCCTTCGAGAGTATGACATCGAACTGACCTTCAAGAACGACCCGAACATCCATGATCGGGAGATTCACTTCAGCAACGGTTGGTCCATCGATTTAGGACGTGGTCTGGACATCTATCAGCGCCTGGATGATTGGCATGAAGTTGGAGCGACCAACTTTGATCTGAGGCCCTGCCATGAGTTCACGGTGAACATTTACCGGGAATCTGACGGGAAACCGGAAGAAGCGGTGGACGGCCCCTAATACTATAACATTATCTTGCACTATAACATATTAAATGTTACAATGCATCGAAATGGAACAAAGCACCTTATCCGCATACATTCAGCAGTCCCTGGGGTTCAGACCGATTCTGCGTGATTGGCAGGACCCACCGCAACTGAAACTTTTTCTACGGGGACGCTACGATTTCCAAGAGATCAAGCTTCTGGACACTGTTTGCCTATTAGCGCGTGTTCGGAACCCTAGGGAACTTACGCCTGCGACATTTGCGAAAGACCGGGATACGCTTTGTGATGAGTCCGGCTTCCCGATCGTCTTTTGGATCGACGAGATGGAGGCCCACAACCGATCCCGTTTAGTAGACCGGAAAGTTTGTTTCATCGTCCCCGGTCGTCAGTTGTACCTTCCTCATCTCGGGATTGACTTTGTTGAGTACTCTCGCCGGAAAAATCATTCATTCAGTCGACCTCACACCTTTTCGCCCTCCGTTCAGGCTGTCGCGTTAGCCTTGATTCAGAATCCAGTCCTGAACGAGATGAGGCCCGTCCCACTTTCATTAGTCACGGAACGAGTGATTGTCCCCCCTGACGAGGAGAAAAGGGAACGGCCCGCATACTCAAAGCAGTCGGTCAGTCGAGCCTTTGATCACCTGATCGCGACCGGTGCGTTCTCCGAAAAGATGCGTGGCCGTGAAAGATACATCCATTTTGAGACTTCACCTCGAAACCTGTGGCATGAATTACATCTACGGTTTCGAAGCCCGGTCCGCAAAAAAATCTACCGCAGGTATCGCAAGGGGCTGAAATTACCAGAGGCCGGCCTCAGTGCCCTGTCCCGTCGGACTTCTTTAGGTCCTTCCGGGCAGCAGAGTTTCGCGGTTCGGAAATTTGAACCGCTGGAACCCTATTTGGAACTCGTCCACGAGTATGATCCAGACGCCATGGCCATAGAAGCATGGCGATATGAACCACTCGCTGTTCTTGGACGGGCGACACCTCGCTCTATTCCAAGTTTTCCTGGCGTGGATAATTTGTCGTTGTATCTCTCCCTGCAGGACAACCCCGATGAGCGGGTTCAAGGAGCCTTGGAAGACTTGTTGGAACAAACCTTCGCATGATCGATCTTAGCCGGCTTAGGGAGGCGTTTGCAGGCTTCGAAGAGGACTACGTTATTATCGGGGGAACTGCCTGTGAGCTTCACCTTGATGTGGCAGGTTTTTCATTTCGGGCGACCAAAGACATCGACATGGTTCTTGCCGCTCAAACGTTGAGCAAAGATTTTGCGACTCGAATTTTCAGCTTCGTGACAGACGGAGGCTATGAGCTTTGGACACGGAAAGAAACCGGACAGCAGCACTTTTATCGTTTTGAAAAACCAACGGCGGATGGATTTCCATACATGCTGGAGTTGTTTGGGGCGCGCCCAGACGAGTTAGAGAACAAGTTGGGAGAGTTGACTCGCCTTAAAGTCGGCGACGAATGGCAGAGCCTTTCCGCGATCGTCCTGAATACCGAGTACATGGATTTCGTTCGAGGTGGAATGCAAGTTAAGGAGGGCCTTTCCATTCTCGGCGTGGAGCATTTGATCCCGATGAAGGCCTATGCACACCTTGACTTGGCGCAAAGAAAAGAGGGGGGCGAGTCGGTTCGCAGTGTCGATGTGAAAAAGCATAAGAACGATGTCTTTCGACTCGCTCAAGTCGCCGATCCCCAGTGGCAAGGAAGCGTGCCGGATCTCGTGACTGAGCACGTGGCGGAGTTTATCAGCAAAATGAGGGACGAAGCTGTGGACCTAAAAGCGCTGCGCATTCCTGGCGAACTTGAGACGATTCTTGATTTGCTGGAGACCTTGTATGTTCCGCGAGAGACTGCCTGAAGACTTGAGTCGAAGCAGCTAATCGCTCGAAAGAAATAAGTACTGACTAGTCACATAGTCATCACCTTAAAGAACCAAACAGTCTTTTCTAGTTGCGAGGTTTAAGCCTAAGGTCGGGGCATGCGAACAAACCTGCTCCCCACCGAATCCGCCCCGGCGCTTGCCGAACTTGAAATCCTTACTGCTCATCTCGAGTCCGAGATTGAAGCGCGCAGTGAACAACCGGATCTGATGTTCTCGTCGGCGCTCCGCTTGGAAGCCGAAGCCGAGATCTTCGAACTGCGCGAAGAGCTGCGCCGGGTCCGGGGGCGTATCGAGACGGGGGAAACCAGCCATGCCTCCGCCCAGGCGCTCATCGGCTTGCCCAGCCCGTCTTCGTTCGCTGCCTAACTCTCGCCCGCCTCGTCAACTTAACGCCTGTCCTTTCACCCACCTTCATCGGAGCCTTCTTATGCACATCCTCATTTCTCTCGATACCCCTGTCACCTGCCCGGAGTCCAATCACACGTTTCCCTTGAAACAGGGGATCACCGAACAGGTTCTCAACGAATTGGTCGCAAAATCGAACGCCTCGCAGCAAACGGAACTCGCCAATTTCAAAGCGCAGATCCTCAAGGACGCCGAACGCGAACAGGCGCTGAGCGAACAGACTTTGCGAGAGCAGTTGGATGCGGAAAAATCGTTGGCAACGAAGCGCTTCGCCGCTCAACAAGTGCAGCTGCGCGACCTTCGGGAAGAGAAGCAGGCGCTCGAACTGAAAGCCGAAGAAGCTACCGAGAAAGCGGCCAGCGAGGCGAAGGCTGCCATGGCTAAAACGCTGCAGGCCGAACGCACCAAGATGCGCGCCGAACTCGAGTCGGGTCTCCGTTCGGAACTGCAAGCGAAGGAACATGCCCTCGCAGAACGCGGCGCGGAAATGGCCGCGATCTCCGAGTCCTTCAAGCAGTTGACCAAGGAGCACCAAGAGACGCTCGAAGAACGGGCCAAACTCAAGCTCGACGTCACTACGGCCGAACTGAAAGCCAGCAAGGAGGCTGCCGCTAAGATCGAACTCGAACGCAAACGGATCCGCGAAGAAGTGGAGGCCGAAAGTCGCCTGAAGATGGTTCAGAAGGACAAGACGATCGACGACCTCAAGCGGAACACCGAGGACATGCGCCGTAAGATCGAACAAGGGTCGATGCAGGCGCAGGGCGAGTCCGCCGAGATCGTATTGCGGGAAGATTTGCAGACCGCATTCGGCACGGACTGGGTGGTCGATATCAAGACCGGCACCAAGGGCGCGGATATCCTGCAAACGGTGCGCAGCGCCCGGGGTCGCGATTGCGGCAAGATCCTGTGGGAGTCGAAAGACACGAAGGGATGGCAGGCCGCCTGGTTGCCCAAGTTGGAGCGGGATCGCCTGGCGGCCGGCGCCGATTTGGCGGTGATCGTCAGCCGGGTGTTCCCGAACGGACATCAGGATCAGGACATGTTCCAGCAGGGCCATATCTGGGTGGTGAAGCCGCGCATGGCGGTGTTCGTCGGCAGCATGTTGCGCGAGCTGGTGCTGCAGGTGTTCAACCAAAAGGCCAGTAACCTCGGCCGCGAGAGCCGCGCCCAGGTGTTGTTCGATGTGATCAGCGACCGCGGCTTTGCCAGCCAATTCAGAACCATTTTCTCGCTGGTCGATGTGATGCAGGGCTGCCTCGAGAAGGAGGAGCGCGCCATTCAGAAACATTGGAAGAAGCGTCACCAGACCATCCAGCAACTGACGCGTTCGGTGAGTCAAATGTTGGGCGATCTGTGCGCCGCCGGCAAAGGCACGCTCAAGGAACTCGAACAGGTTGCCGGCCTCGAACTGCTCGGTGGTTCGGACACGGATCAGGCCGATGGCACCGACAACGCGGACATCGGCAACGCCGCCTAAGCACTTTTCATAGGAGGAACAGAACATGCCAATCATGCCGACAAACACACCAATGAACACGCAGAGCTTCGTTGCTCTCGACACAGAAACGACAGGCTTCTCGCCGAGGTTCAGCCACCTCATTCAAATCTCAGCTGTCCGCTTCGAGGATGGTAAGGAG
>ENA-ORXR01001696-ORXR01001696.1-marine-metagenome-genome-assembly--contig:-NODE-1696-length-22655-cov-12.785721_pt1 | contig 22655 bp, 29 predicted proteins | sample MGYA00237866_ERZ511479 | MGnify/ENA metagenome assembly ERZ511479 | reverse complement strand
TTAAAAATTCCTTTAAGCATAGGGCACCATGATCCTTAGGTGTATTATTTGCAATTAATTCTTAGCGAATTGACGACAACCATTTCCATAGTCATGCGGCTACTAAAGGCTCGATTCCAGACACATCGGTCGTCTCGCGGACCGTAACCAAATCATAATTAACCTGCATGTTCATCCAATAGGCAGGCGTCGTGGCAAAAGCCTTAGACAAGCGCAAAGCCGTATCGGGCGTCATGCGTGTTTCGCATTTCACTAAACGCTCTATCCGCGTGCGCGGAACGCCTAAGCGTTTGGCAAGCGCTATTGCGCCCATCTCAAGCGGCGTGAGATAGAGTTCTTTTAGCACTTCGCCGGGGTGCATTGGGTTTTGTAACAAGCTCATATCCATTTCCTCTAGTGGTAATCGACAATTTCGACATCTTCGGGGCCGTTTGGCGTCCAGCGGAAACAAATCCGCCATTGCCGATTGATGCGTACAGAATGCTGACTAACCCTATCGCCTTTGAGGGCTTCCAAATGGTTGCCCGGCGGAAAGCGTAAGTCTTCCAAGGCAACGGCGGCATCAAGCGCCGTTAGCATTGCCTTCGTGCGTTTGACTAAGTCAGATGGGAAGCCTTTCCCAAATGAACCCAACATCGCGCGCTCTGTTAACTTGCCTTTTACACTCTGTATCACTTAGATTGTGTATCATATAATGATACATTTCGCAATGCGCAATGTTAATGAGTTAGGACAAATAAAAATGGGACACAAAATAGCCTACTCACCGGGCCATTTCCTCAAGTCATTGAAATAATTTAAATTTTCTTAGTCTGGGGTAGTAAGGGCCCTCAAATAGGTACCGAACTATCTTATATTATACATTCTGTGATTTTCTGGCCGTAGGAATTACCTATAATCGTCACACTTTTCCACCTTCATTTTTCCCAGTCAAGGTATCTACAAAGCTAGAGGCGCATCACATGAGAATATTAAACTGCGGTCTGAGATCAGCCGTCCTCAATCCGCGCGAGATGCGTTATCCCTAGCGACAAAACGAGCAAAGGGACGGTCCAAGCGGCCAAAATTACGGGCAGCGCCGCGACTTCGCCAAAAGCTGTCACAACGCTATCAGCGAAAAAGACGGCAAATCCTAAGACGGCTCCCATGATGAGGAGCTTTAGCGTCCCGCCGCCGCGCACGAGATGCATAGAGACACCAGCCGCGATAAAGGTCATTGCAATGAGCAAAACAGGCAATGCGAGAAGTTTGTGAAACTGGAGTTTCAGTTTCCGAGCAGAAAACCCAGCCGCCTCATTCGCCTTGACTTCCGCGCGGATCGCCCAGAACGGCGGGTCGACGCGCTGGCCGGATTGCTCTCTTAGATCCTCAATATCGAGATTTGTGGGCAGGGTGATAACGTCGGTCCGGAGCGGCGCTTCGCCGGGGGCGTTCTCTAGGACCTTATTTAAGGTCCAATATCCAGGCGTGATCAGGCGGGCTGACTCTGCTTCATAGCGGCGCTCGAATATGATTGCGCCGCTTGTATCAATGGCCATCTCAATGAAGACGGGACCATCTAGCCGTTTCGCTAACAAGTCTAGAGCCTTGGCTTGGATGACCCTTTGCGCTGTTGTAGACCCTTCCCGCAGCCAAATTTCGTCAGTTTCCGCCGCGCCGAGGACTTCCGATGTCCGCGCGTCATAGGCCCCCATCATTTGCGAGGACAGCGGGTCAATGACAGTCGACCATAATATCCCAATCGCGGCTGCAACAAAAAGAGCCGGGCGAAGAAATCGCCAAGCGGATAAGCCCGCGGCCCGCATGACGGTGAGCTCGGATCTTTTATTCATTCCCGCCAAAGCGCCCATGACGCCAAAGAGAACCACAAAGGGAATTGTTTGTTCAATCAGCTTTGGTGTCTTCAAAGCCGTCAGTGTCAGAATTTGCATGGGCGACAGATCGGCGTCGACCCCTATATTTCGCGACGTTTCGACATAATCCACAAGCGCAATAATCGCCGTCACGATGAGGAAGGCAATTCCAATGCCGCGTAGGATACGGCCTGAGATATATCGCGATAAAGTTGCGCGGCTCATGTCGTGGCCCCATCATTTGCTATATCGTGGGCGGCCCGATAGCGCTTTAACCTGCGTTTGCCGCCCGGTCTCCATCGCCGCTTAGAGGTAAGATACCAAAGGCAAGCCAAAATCACGAAAATCGGAATAAAATATTGAACCAAATTGAGACCTGCGTCGCGTTCGGCCGATGAGGCAACGGCAAAACCGGCGAGTCGTAAGATGAAACCTGTCACAGCGCATATGGCTATTTTCCGGTTATTTCCCAGTTTCGAGTGTTGCCCGCGCAGGATGAAAGCAAGCGCGACCAAGACGAGGGCAAGGTTCCAGAGCGGAGCCGCCAGACGGGCATGGCCCTCCGCAGCCAGCTCTTTTCGGGACTTGGGCGTGATGTAGCCTCGCGGGTCGGGACGCAGTAATTCGTGCAGAAATTTATCAGAGGATTTCAGCCGCAGAACTTTATCCAAGGCTGCCACATTGGACAGGTCCAGCTGATAGGTTTCAAAATCAATCACGTCTAAACTACCGTCAGCGACGGGTGTTTGAACACTCCCATTAAACAGAATGAGAGAGGTTGATGTGTCAGATCTCAGCAAGCGTCCCGTTTGTGCAATATGCGTGGATATGGCGCCGGGGTCGCGGCCATCGTGAATAAGGATGTCCCGTAATTCACCATCCGATTCAATCTCGCGCGTATAGACAGTAAAATCCGGCGTTGGCGTTTCAAATTGTCCGGCTTGCACCATCTGGCTCGCAATATCCGTTTTGACGGTTAAAATTTCGGCTCGCATCTGCCGTAAGGCGAGGGGCTGAACCAGTAAATTCATGATCAAGTGGAAAATCGACGCATAGACGCCCAGCCGCAAAATCGGTGTGCCTATCGCCCAGGGCGATACGCCATTTGCTTTGGCCACAATCAGTTCTGAGTCATTTGTGAGCCGGTTAAGGGCATAGATAGCTGCCATGAACACGGCGAGCGGCGTGATAATCCCGATCAACTGCGGAAGCGCCAAAATGGTGATGAAGAAAAATGTGCTTGCGCTTTGTTGGTTTTCGACAATCAAATCGAGCGTTTGCAGAGACTGCGTCAAAAGCGCAAGCAAAGACAAGGCGGATAACGCCAAGACTGCCGGCAAAAATGCCTGCGAGAGGATATACCGCTGGAGGAGCTTCATACTTTAAGCGTTGATAGGGCCTTTGCAGGGCTTTGTCACGTTAATGCCAGTTTCCAGACATTGCGCTAAGACCTGACAAAGAAGCTATTGCAGCTTACATGGAAGAACGTGCCGCATATTTATCTGAGCTCAATGAGGCCGTAGCTTCAATAGATACGGACCCAACATATGATTTCGATACCGTAACCAATTGGACGAAAACCTGGGGAACCAAAGCTGAAAAGTCTTTATCTGAAGTAGATCTACCTAAATAACATTGTGAAAATAAAAATTCAGCTCACCACGCTTGCCCTCCAAGACTTGGAGCAAATTCGCTTGCACCTGGCCGAGAGGTCGTATGATGGGCTAAAAAACGTCTTGGAAGTTATTGAAACAACCATTGTTTCTATTCCCGATAACTTACTCATCGGCCGCCAAACACCCCGCGATGATGTAAGAGAACGCATATAACCCAAATACAGGTACAAAATTCCTTATTACGTCAAAGCTGACGTTCTCTTCGTGCTTCGCGTGTACCATTCAAAACGTAAGCCTATCAATTATGATACCATTTAACTGAAGACATTATGCAATCCACTGTACCTCTAAACGTCGCGATCAAAGAAGAACTCAAGCAAAACGCTGAGGCCATTCTTAGTGAGAACGGCGTTTATTCAGAAGAGGCTCTGACATTTTTGCATATGGGTCTCTTCCTCGCGCCCGGGAACATAAATTCGATTATTAAGCTGTAGTCAGACGCTTCGATGACGCGGCTTGTGGCCAGCTTCATAACGCTGTTTTTGGGTTTCTCGGTCGTAGTATTGTCTAGGCCAGCAGGTTGATGCGGCCCGCCGCTTCTTCCGGCTCGTCAAATTGTTCTTCTACGGCAGGAGTCTTCTCCAGCTTGTAATGCTTGATATATTTTTCAAAAAATTCGGCAGCCGTCCGCCAAGCATCCTTTTCCGGCTCGTCGCGAACCTTGTCCATGTCAAAGACGCAGACGGGTATGTCGTGCGATTGCAGGAAATCGATTTCGCCTTTACGCGCGGCAAAGTTTACGTCCTTCCGGCTCGTGAAGTAGAAGACGGACAGACACTCCCCTTTGCGTTCGATAGAGAAGTCAGGTCGAATAGAAACGCCGTCGAATTCTTTGGCGAAGAAGGGAAAGTTTATCACAGCGTCGTAGGTGTCATAGTCTTTCGACTTGGCAAGGATTGTATTGATGAACTTCCTCACGAGATTGTTTTTTACGGGCATCAGCCAATTCTTGCGGTAAATCGGCAATGCGCTTGCCTTCAGAACCTCGGGCCTTGAAGACTCCTGCCTTTGGGCCAATGTCATGAGGACATTAAAAGGCGGCGAGACGTCGTCATTAAAAAATTCAACGCGGCTTTTGCATTCTAGCTCGTAAGATTTGCTGCCGATATTCATGACAAGGTGGCGTCCGTCGATTTGGTCGACCGTGAAGAAAAGCAGAACTTGCGGGATTGTCCCGGTCGGCCACTTCTTTTCATTCAAAGCTGCAATGGCTTTTTTGACTGCGGCAGGGTGGGTGTAAATTACGCTGCTGCCGGAATGACCGGCTACGTTGAAGCGATTGGCTGCTTTGCGGATGCGGTTATATTGTAAGTTTAATTGAGGGGCGGCGCCGTTGAGGGGTATACTGTTCAAACCGGCGTCGTCGTAAAGAGTGAACATAAACCGCGCCAATTTGGAGGATTCTGCTTCCAGGCTATTGACGGTGATCGGGGGGCGCCCGGCAGAACCTTCTTTACGCTTAGGTTTGGCTTTATGAAAAGAGAGGGTCGTGGCCGTCAGTTTTTCGGCGCGCGTCTTACGATAAATCGGCATATTGGCTTCAGAGAAGACACAGTCGGCCGCGTGTTCACCGCGAGCGGTCAAGCGCACCAGGACGGTAAAATCGGCCAGCTTACGCGTTCCGAGATAAGCCCCCTCGGCGCAGGCACACCCAATCCAGTGGTCATTCGCCCAAAGCTGCTCAATATATGTTTGGGCCTCGACGGATGTTTGTCGTTCAACCAAGGCCTCCTGGATGTCAGTGCTGACATATTCGAGTTGCTCGAGGCTGCTCTTATCATGCGTCGAAAGTGAGTATCTGGTGTGTCCGTCGTGAATGGGCATGGTGGCCTCCCCTAATGAGCCTACCAATTTAGGTCCGCATTGGAAAGATTAAAAGTTTGTTTGAAACATTAACCAACATCGATGCTGCGCCGCCCGGCCTGCACGATCTTATAGGAGAGATGATATAGTCCCAAAGTCTTACCCCTGCTTCGCTGTTTTTTTCCGGACGGCATTATGCCGCGCAGCCTCGTACATGAATGTTTTGGTGATCCGCTGAAACCGCATTTCGCTTTCGTTCCGGTTTCCCGTTATAAACCGGCCCAAAGCTCTGCTATGTCTGCGCAATAGGGAGGGGACGATTGGAGCGTGAAGGGCAATTCGCCTTTTTTGGCACTCTTATGGGCACGTTGAGCCCGGTCAGCCTTGGCGACGAGGTCTCCGCCGCGTATAAGCCCAAGGCGGTAAGCGGACGTAGGCTTACCTTTGTCCATCTGTACCGTCCCGAATGAGTTGCCTCGCGCAGCCTTCCCTTTGAGCTCATAAAGTCTTTCAGCGCAAGCGCTGTCCAGACCCGCGAACTCGCCTAACATCCGTGTGGCTCAAATATTTTTACTGGAAGATGTATAGGGATATTCGCCCCGCAGGGTGAATATATTTTCGGACTAAAGGGATGAACTGCGTTCGTCTTAGGCGGCCTTATCGGTCATGTCAGTCCTTTAATTGAGGCTGTGACTTGGAGCGGCCGGGCTTTTGCCGCTCCCCATCAAATCTTCTTTTAACTCACGTAGATTATTCTCGAGGCTGATCGTGCGTAGAATATCATCTAAACCGTGTTTCTGCCTGCTAATTAATGCGTGCCAATCGCTCATGACTTTAATGGTGCTGAAGGAGTCACGCTTCATCTTACGAAACTCGTTTAAGACACAAACGCCTAGTAGTGCGGCCGTTATAACAGGCATCTTAGGATCTAAGCCGAGTGCTGCGCTATGCCCTCCAATGTAAAAGCATAGCCCTGCAAATAATATACAGAACCCGACCTTCATCATTTTCGAGCGCAAATCTTTTTTATATCTGCGCATGGTTTCGGTCGTGAATTTATGATTTTTATGGCAGTCCCGCATCATCCCAATCATAGCGGCGAGCCGGTTCATGCTTGTCTCGGTATTGGTGGCGGTTGTAGAAAACGCGTGGACAAATGTCGGGCTTTGCAGCAAAGCCCTCTTGGCGCTCTCTTCATCAAATTTGTCGGTGTCGTAGTTAAATTCCAAAAAATATTCCATTTTAGATTATTGTCGCATTTAACGGATTTCGTCAAATGTTGCCTGCGAAAACCTTAGTCATACGGCGCTTGCCGGTCTTTGTGCCCTTGTCATCATCTGTTGGTGGGCGCGCCGCCTCCAGGAGAACGGCGTTCATTTCAACGCGGTTCATCTTATCCATATTCCGCGCCATCATCTTAACAGCGGTATATAAAAGGTCCCGGATTGTATGGCGGGTTTGCGCTGACATCCAGTGATAGGTGTCATGGTCATCTGACTTAATAAATATGGTGCAGCTGTTTCCGTTATTTGGTGCGGCGTAAATATCGTCCTGGTCTTCGATATTCATACCCTCAATCCAAATGCTGGCGGCGGCTGCGTAGAATTCTTCAATATGCTTGGTGTCAAACTGCTTGGTTATTCTTCCAATCATCTCGAGCAGCCGGTCCTCTATATATATCTCATAAGCGTAATTCGCGCCGGTCTCATTTCCTTTGGGGTCTGCGACAAATACATGTGCAGGCAAGGAGTCATCCTCATAGTCAGGGAGATATTCAGGCGGGTCGATATGTCCGGGCATTAACTGATAGGTTAAGCTCTCAAGAAAATCGATGTATCTTTGTTTTAAAGTTATGCCGGTCGTGAAGCCTGCGTGATACGCATCTGCGATCATATCCCTTTGGGCATATGGCCGCTCCAGGAAGAGGAAAATTTCGCCGTCTTCTTTATCTCTCACGATTATATCGCCGTCATTCGTTTTGATCCACTCGAACTCAGTGGTGAATGCGGATTGCAGCCTGTTGTACTTATCCTGGCTCATTAAGCTAAACTCCTATTGGCGCAGCTCGTTTATCGAGCTGACGCAATGAACACGCCAAACGGGGGGTGGTGGCAGGGCAAAAATTGGTGGTTGCGCGGGCCGTGAGCACAGCGAACAACTCGAACCAATTTTTTCCTTGCGAGGCGGGGGTGTCCCCCGGCCTGACGTCGTCCTTAGGCTCTAACATTGTCATATTTGGGGAAGAGCTCCTCTGTTGTCGTATTCATCGCGTCAGCGATAGCGAGCAGCATACCTGAGCTTATGCGCTGGTCACCAGTCTCAAACTTATGGATTTGAGGGCTCTTGACGCCGACACGGCGCGCTAATTCATTTTGACGAATTTTGCGTTTTAGTCGGATCTCTCGGACACGTTGGCCAATGTCCTTATTGATCTCGGCAACGCGAGATTTATTAAACGTTTTATATTCCATTGAACATCACACCTTCGCAGTGTGACGGGGAGAGACGTGGATATTCTTATTGGGCCTCCCGGAAATATTCAACTCTTATCTGGACCGGTCAGAACGTTCATGTTCCGGTTGCTGTTCCCTCGGCTCCGCCGTTGCCGCCTCTAAAGCGAATTGTCGGTCGTCCTTCCCGGGCTCTACGTCTTTTATTTGTTCCATACCTTCTTCGCGGTCCTGACCATCAGGGTTTCGGTCGTTTTCCTTGTCACTATATATGGCAGATGGTCTCTCTTCCTCAGAAGCGGTTTCTTTCACTTCCTGTTGAGGTGTCTTGTCTTTGAAAGCTTTTTCGACGCGTTCGGGTTCGAGCTCTTTCGGTTCAGTCTCTATCGCCATATCGGGTTCGAGTTGCCCTGCCCGCCCCTCGTCAATTACCGCGTCGGTGCCGTTGTATGATATGGCGTGTTCGGACTTTTTTCCCGCGGATCTGGCAATTGTCTTCTCGAGGGCCTGCTTGTCATCAGTATATACATGGACCCAATGCTTCGCACGGCTGATGCCCACATAGAAGTTTTCATATGTGGACGCGAAAGCTTTTCCGGTCATTGCGACGATGACATCAGAGATTGATCTTCCCTGGGTTCCGTAAATTGTTGAGGCGTAATTATGTGTCAGCCCCTTCATGGCAATCGAGTTGTCCGGGACGGAGATAGTGCTGGGTTCGCCGCCCTTTTGGGTTGGCGGGATTTCAATCTGCACCGACTGGCGTCCGAAGCTGATAATCGTTCCCTTTGTATTCCTGGCGATATTTTCGTGTCGGTCCTTAAGGGTGAAACGGACTTTATCGCCTTCAGAAAAAACCTTTTGTTCGGTTTTAACGACGTCATAGGGCAGATAGTTTTCGCCGGGTCCAATGCGGAAAGTTATGTCTCGCCCGTTATGACGGAGAATTAGGGCATTGCGGGAATGATCGATGCCTATAACGTCATAGTTTACGCCGCCCTTAAATTTTCCTTTCTGGAATTCATGATTGAAAACTAATGTGTCGCCGAGCTTGTAATTGGTGAGTTTTCCTTTTTCGAGATGAGAGAGGTGTAAGCTTTTAATGTGGCCGAACTGACGGTCATCCGGCCCTATCATGCCTTTGGCTTTGAGAAGGGCACGGACGTTTTCGGTCACTTGGTCAACGTCGCGGTTTGTTGGCGTGATGATCTCGGTATCCGTTAAATCCTGGTCGTCTTTTCCCGGAGGGTTTAGCGCGTTCAACTCCCGGCCTCTTTCAATGCGGTTAACATAGTCTCGCGCAGCGGCCCTTAATGGGTTTTTGTGGTTGCTGACGTAGTTGTCTAATATCTTGAATGATGCAGCGATGTCTTTTTTGCCGGTTCTGTTTACGCCTATAGCCTCTTTGACGGCTTCGAGGATTTTCTCGTTTTTCTGACGGAAGATTTTGGTTATTACGGCAGTCTCCATTTTCTGCTCTTGCATCAGTCTGAACGCCTCCCCGGCGTCTAGCGAGGAGATCTGGTCAGTATCGCCGATTGGAATTTCCTTGATCACTCCAAGCTTTTTCGTGGTATACAAAAAGTCGCGCATTTCCTTAGAGGATATCATCGAGGCCTCGTCGATTATGACGACCTTTCCCTCATATTTGGCTTTGAGACCATTCCCGGCCGCACCAGTTTCGCGGACAGTTTTGGTGTCAGCCATAAATTGCTGAAATGTGAGAGCGGTGTCTAGCTTACTGGCCAGCTCCGCTGTAGCGGGCAATGTAGGCGCCATACCGATAAACTCTATGTTCTTTCCTTGTTGTTTGTTCATCCGGTCAGCGGCGGATTTCAGTCCGGCTAAAAGCGTGGTTTTACCAACCCCCGCATATCCCTGTACTCCGGATATCCGGTCTTTGCCGAATAGGATCATCTTCGCGGCTGCCATCTGTCCGGTTATATTTCCGCATTCTTTATCGGTATCAAGACCGGTCTCCCGAACGATTTTCCTGTTTTCATATACGTCGCGAAAGAGTTGAGATTTACCTTTGCCTTCTGCAATCGCTGAGATGATTTGCTTTTCCGCCAAAATGCTAGATTTTGTGGTGAATCGATTACCGGCGTATTTTTCATATTTGAATTTGGCGAGGTCATGCCGGCTCTGAGTCGCGTCGATATTAGTGTTGACGGCTTTTAAAGAATAACCACCTCTCGTGATGGCCATCACCTCCGCAACAATCTGACTTCGCGTGAAAGATGTCTGTTTCTCAGAGATAGCGCTGATAGCATATCGGGCGACGTCTGTAAGGGTGGCCAGTGTCGCGGGCGGGGTATGCGCGGGATGTCGGTCTCCAAAAGTTTGGGACCACGCAGAGACCACCTTCTCCCAAGCTGTCTTTGGCGCCGCAACAGTTTTGCTGCCGGCGAATTTCTCGGCATCGAAGCCAAGAGATTTGGCTTCGGCCTTCCAACCCGCAACAAGGTCGGTGGATCGAACTTTACCTTTATTCGGGCGTCCCACATAGGCGGCTTGCTGTTTCTGTTCCCAGGTCGGGTTTGCCACGTCCTTCAATAGCGCCCTAATTTGGTTTGCTCGTTTAGAAAAGTGGTCGTTTACCCTCTGCGGTACACCGACAATCTCGAAGTGACCGCCTGTGTCTTTGTCGACGGTCTTGTAGCCTAAACGCTCAACCTTATTTCTAAACAGCTCCTGGGCCATTTGGTTTATCTCGTATCGGTCACTGTATAAGGGGAAGAAATTGATCGCTTTATAGTCCCCGTTGGCGGCTTTGGTCCCGTTCGCCATTAAGACGTGGATGTGAAAATTGGCGTCCTTCGCCCGGCTGGTATCATGTGGAAACATTGCCATAACGGCATTACCGGTTTTGACGGAGTATTTCTGGTTCCGGTCGTTAGTTTGGCGCGTTAGGACGAGATACTTCTCGACGTAATTCATCGTTTCTTTGACGGCCTCCATATACGCATCGGAGATGCGCTTATCTCCGCCTATTAGAGCGACAATCGACGCTGATTTAGGCATACTGAATGTAAAGTCGCGCCCGGGATTATGATTGGCTTTGCCAAATTGTTCGTCTCCAAACTTACCTTTTAAGACGTCGAGCAATATCTTGTCGTCTACCTTACCCTGAAGGCCAAGATCCTCGGCACCTTTTCCATGCCACACCGAGCTGCTTTCAGACTGCTCCTGACTGTAGTAATTGTCCTTGGCGAAGTAATCCGCGGTTCCGCTTGCTGATCCAATCGAGCTGATACCGAGCATTACCGCCCGCCTCGGTCGTCCATATGTTTACCAAACATTCCGGCCGGTCTACCGGTATCGGTCTTAGCGGCGGCGCCTTTAGCGCCGGCCTTCGCAACACGCATGGACGGCTGCGTGTGAGCGATCGCGGCGCGCCCGGCCTCTTCTTCCTTCTCGAGCCGTTGTTTTTGTTCCGCCGTGCGTCCCGCTTGGTCTGTGTTAAGGCGCTCTTGGGTCTGCCTCCCGGGCTGTCGCAGGTCATGCTCGTCAGAGTCAGCCGGACTTGAACCGCTATCATCGTCGTCTTCGAACGAGAAAACAACGGACGCGATAGGGTCAATGGCGTCGCCGCTCTCCGCCCCTTCGTCTGGCTCCTGTACCTGCTGCTCGGTATCAATATGGCGGCCAGACCGTTCGTCATCGGGCAAAAGCTGCGCCGGTAGAGTTGCGAGAAAATGCGCAGACGGAAGGCTTGGCTGATAGCCTAATGAAGCACCGGCATTGCCGTTGGGCGGCTCGTGGGAAGGACGATCTCCTTCTAAAACCTCGCCGGTCAATATATCTATACGCGATCGCTCCGCCGGTGTCGGCCTGGGCTGCGCAGATCCAAAAGAACGTTCAAGTCCTCTTGGATGGCGCGGCTCCTTAGCGTTTGGTTCAGCACGCGCGCCGACGTCCCGGGCGGCTTCGTTCCCCGCGAAATTTGTAAGTTGAGGTTCAGGTGATTTGGTTTTTCTGATGTGCCGCAGGATTGCCTTTGCTGCGTCAGCGGATCCCTGGCTCGACATCTTATGGTTAAATCTGGTCATGAAGTGCATGTCCTTCATGAAGCCCTCTTGGCGTTCATCGATGGGAATATACTCCATCTTGATTGGCGCGCAGGGCAGCGCGCCGCGCATCTTTAGGAAGAAGTTTAGGTTCTGTAAATTCATGAGCTCTTCGGGCAGAACAATATGCTCCTGCGTGATCTGAGAGTTCATGCTGACCCCGTCCCGGATGCGATTTGCGCCCAGCGAGATACCTTCATTTCGGCGGATAATTTCAGTCTTGCCAAGAGCATCGGCCATGACCTTAGCGGTCGCAGGGTCACCCGGATTGAAGATAGCCTTGTTCAAAGTAAGACCCATTATGGTCTGCGCCCCCTTGTCGCCGTAGGTCGCCTGCAGCTGCGATTCCACCTGTATCCCAAGAACAAATGCTCCGCCATATTGCCGAGCCTGTGCAAGCCCATCCTCCAGTGCAGGCAGTCGATTTAGGGACGGCAGCTCGTCAATGAAGAACCAACACAGACGGTTGTTGGACCGCTCTTGGCTCATCAACGAGGTCGTGAATAAGGACATCCACATTGTCAGGAGCGGCTGGATTGTTGAGTGTTGGTCGTCCCTCGACGTCAGGAAGACCTTACCCTTGAGCGTGTCGTCAGCCATGTATTTGCGGATCGAGAAGCCGGGGTTCTCAGCTGTTGAGTCCTTTAAAAACCCTAAGCAAGTAAGTGACTGCGAGAGAGTAGAGAGCATCGATGCCGACTGCTTGTCGGCAGCAGGGTTAATATGCCTAGCGGCCTCGGTCCCTTCCAGAAAGGCGTGCAGGTCAACGACGGAGGACTGCGTCAGGAGGTAGAGAAGGTCGGTCAAAGTCGGCCGCGTCCCCTGCTCCCTGCACTGTTGTTGGAGCCGGTTTGCGGTGTTGGCAAAGATGGACCGCGCTCCCTTGGACCAGTAGTCATCTTCGCTGTCGCATGTAACTATTGCGACGGCAATCATCTGCCATTCGACCATATCCCGCGCATCGGAAAAGATGTCCCAGGCAGGACAACGCAGGTCAAATGGGTTCATGATATGGTCCGTTTCGGGGTTGTAAAACATGGGCACGAACGACCGCATTTTGTCATATATGATGGCCCGGTCATTGCGCTTGTGGACCTGTTTCATGAGCCGCAAGAGCAGCTGCGTCTTACCTGAGCCCGTGCTTCCCGCGAGCAAAGTGTGCTGCGTTTCAGAGCGCAAAGGATACTCCACTTGTTCGATATGGTAAGGCTGGTAGTCCTTCATCCCCATCTCTTTCGCAGCCTCTTTATTGTATGCGCGAACTTCTCTTATCAGCTCGCGCTTGGTCACCATGCGGGCGCCGCGAGTCATCTTATCCTTCGTTATGAGGCGCCCTAATGCGGACGAGATGATTGATAAAAATATCAAAACCAGGATGCAATCGAACAACGTAATCCACGCTGTATTCTTCACTTTCTGCAGTGTTTTGGCCCGCTCATATTCATACCAAGGCACCAATCGGCGGTCCTTTATGCGGACCGTGACATATTTTTGGTCGGGCGAAACGGGGCTATATAGGTCGATTTCGTGCTTGTCGAACGCTTCTCGTCCTAGCGGCATCATTGCTTTTAGGCCGTATGCGATTTCGACAGATAAGACGTATTTGTCGTAGCCGTCCATCTTCTTAACGTAGAAATAAGAGCCGATAATGAAGGCCACAACGCCGCAGACAGCGAAGCCCCGGACGATGTTTTGCATTATCATATTTGCGATATGCGCGAGGTATTGCCCCCCTCTCATGAACGATGAAACTGTGTTGGTTTTCTCAGACAAGGTTTAGCCCTTTCTCTGCGTTTCGCCTTTTAAAGGCGATTTCGTCAGTGTCTTTTCGTCGAATTTGTAGCCCCTCACGGCGTCAACAAGCCGCTTAAACTCTTTAGAGTTTTTCTTGATTATTTTCTGGTAGAAAGGGTCTTCTTTGATCCTCAGCATATCAGCGGCAAGTATCATTGCCTGGATATGGTGACGCGTTTCTTTGCTGCCTGTGACCTTACCGACGTTTGGTACATCAGCGTTTTTGGGTATCTCAGTCTCCGTCGCCTTCGTCGCGGAAGCAAAGTTTGGATGAGGGATTTCACCTAAAGAAATCCTACGGAAATATTCGGTGAAAGAGATGGTCGACTTTGATGCCAGGTAGTGGTCCATCATCGAATCTTTCTCTTCAACGGAGAGACGAATATTATGTCGGATGTTCCTTTTTCGCATTCTTAGCTCTTAAGAAAGTTAATGTTTGGTTACAACATTAATTAACGAAAAACGGTGCATTCGTAGCGGCGGCCCACATAGGCACCCGCCCAAACCCCTGAAATCAAACAAAACCTCAAAGTGGGTGTTTTCGGGCACCCGTCTAAGCCACTGAAAACAAACAAAAGGCCGTGGCCTATAGGTGTACCCCTTTTTTACTCGCGAATGCGCAGTGACAAAGGCTCGTGACTTTCATTTTTCACGGACTGCTAAGACGACGTCTTTTCATCCGTGAAAAAAGGGTCACGCAGCAAAAGAGAACGAACGTAGGTCGTCCCTTAATCGTCTACCAATAAACAGGACTGTAGAGGCTCAAGCTCTCAAAGAGGACGGCATAGGCTCTCCCGAACATTCGAATGTTCGTAAAAATGGAAGTCTGCCTTTGCTTCAAAATCGCGTCAGAAAGAAAAAGCCAAGACATTCGGTTCGCATCATGGAGCGGTGCCAACCACCTTGTTGGCGAGGCCAAGCCCGTCGAATTTTCGGCCTTTCTGAAAATCGGCTGTCGGAAGATTGCCTGTCAATCCAAACGGCGCGCGAGACCGAGGCATCAGAGAGAGAGCCGCTCATCTGCCCCCAAGCGACGGGCCGAGGCAATCGAGACCTGCATCAACAGAGGCGAACGCCACTAACAACGTGAAGCGACGAAGCGAGAAAGCTCTGGCTTTCGAACGCGCCGGTCCGGCATTGAAATAGCGAGAGGAAACGTCGCCGCATTTTGGCTCGCCCGAAATCGGCGCAGCAGAGAGACCCTGTGTCTCGATGCAAGCGTGACCCTCAAGCGCTCTCGATGTCGATCTCCGAACTCTCCTCTGGCGACAGGGCGAGGAAATCGAGACCCGCATCAACAGAGGTGGCCGTCACTAACGACGTGCCGTGACGACGTAAGAAAACTCCGCCTTTCGAACGCCGGCGGTCCGTCATTGTAGACGCGGTCAAGCACGTCGAATTTTCAGCCTGTCTGAAAACCGGCTGCCGGAAGATTGCCTATCAATCTGAACGGCGCGCGAGACCGCGTCATCAGCGAGTGATTCACGCCCCCCTAAGGGCGGGTTAGCACTTCGCTTTAAAGAACGCCTCTCGCGTTTGGGGTCTCGGCGAAATATTTATACGCACCGCGAAAATCTTCGCAAAAATTTAACCCCATCAATAGGTCGCTGCGGTTGATAACGTCGATATCGAACCACAGGTGAATGATGGCAGCTTCGCAGTCTTCTTCGAAGAATGTGCTCCCGCCGTATCTGTTGCACTGCAAGGCTATTGGCAGAGCCTCATAACGCGCCTGCGACAAATAAATGCCTCCATGTGAGGGGGTGCTCAAGCTGATGATACCTTCGGCGATTTGCGTCTGGGAGTCAGGCCTTCCCCAAGGTGATGTGTGTAATATCGTCATGAAATCAAATCTCCAAAACTGAAGGGACAAAACTCCCCATTTCTAAATGAACGACGTCCAGTGGGCCAAGACATGGACGAGGGCTGCACGTTAAAAACAAGGATGGTGCGGGCCGCGATCCCGCAAGGGGTCGCAACCCGGTTCCGCAGTTTTTTACTTGTTGTCCGAGTGTCTTGGTCCAGAGTTGTTCCTCATTATCACAAAATGGGTGCTCCTCCCTCGATACAAAGGAAGATCAAAATGTCGAAAGCGGAAAACACTGCTGAAAGGCCGCCAGACAGCCGAGGATAAGCAGGGCCTGTCCGACGACCATTTGTCCGGAAAGTTTGAGAAAATGCGTGAGGACTGATTCTGGAGGAGCCCGTTTTTCCATATTGGAAGTAAAAGAGGGCCGATAGCCAAATTTGCGTCGAGAGACGCAGCAGCGCGGTTTGCGGTAATAACAAAAAGGGCCGGCGCGTTTTGCCTGCACCGTCTTTAGACCTGATAGCTACACGAGGTTCAGCCATTCAATTGCACCTGCTTAGTCAGCGCCTTCACCATCGGTCTGGCTGTTGAGGACATTCTGAGCGCGCTGATACTCACGTATCAAATCGGACTCTTTCATCATGCGGTCACGCAATGGCTTAAACCGTAGGTCGTCAGAAGCTTTTTGCATGGCCCGCTCATGTTTATAATCAGAGTGCCCATCTGCATAGGACTGGAGCTGGTTATCATTGGCGGTGTCGCGCCTCAGGAGCCAAAGCACCTGTTTAGCTCTTAAGGCCTCGAGAAGAGATGACAGGCGTTGAATGAAATATCCCATTACGCAACTCCGTAAGGGATGAAGACCTTGCGGACTTTGATTTCAAGATCGGGGAATAAGTCGCGGATATCGGCTAGAACGACCTTTTCGTTTGTGTGATAAACTTGGGTTACGTTCGTTTCGACGTCGCGCTGAAACTTATGTTTGAACCCGCGCATCCGCATGGAAGACATTTTCAACGCTTTGCGCTGCTCGTCATTCAAGACGAAGCTGAAACATTTTAACGGTGCGCCTGTCTTCCAATGAGGAAGCTTTTTTACCCGTATTTTTGAGGATGATGTGTTCATTTTAATCTCCTGTTCTGAACGAGAAAAACAGGGCGGGAGGCGTTAAGCCGGATGTCCACTCAAAACCGAGGACCTTGGTGCGGAAGTTGTTTACAACTTCACGGTCCGAAGGTTTTTAGTTGATAGACGGCTGCCTTCCGCCATTTTCGTTCATCAAAGAACAGGAGAAAAATGACGCGAGAAGACACGGGCCAAGAAGCAGACAATAGGAAGAAAGGGCCGTAAAGCGGATGGCTGATGATCGACCCGAGAAATCTGCGTGCGAGACTTGAGTCAATCAGCATAAGACGGCCTAAGTTTTACACATGGATTGGGTAGCAAAATGCCCCGCCCCAATAATGGGATGAGGCACAGGAGATATTCGGCTAATATTCGTCTTGTAACATAAGGGTCATGACGCGGTTGGTCTGCGAAGGGTCTGCGGGATCCTCGCAGCGGCATTCCATTCCCAAATCGAAATAGTCGATCTTAAAATAGGCTCTGTAAGTTCGGAGCGAGACCATTCCAAAATCACGTTCACTATAGGGGTCGTTAGAACCTTTATCCTCGTCAAATTGGTCATACCGGCGAATGAGACGGATAAGTTCGTCCCGGACGTCGATTGGGATTGCGGCAAAGGCGGGGGTCATGACAATTTCTCCGCCGTCGCCGCGTTCGCGCAGGGCGTCATTCAGAAGGGCAATCTTAATGGCTTCAAACATGTGTTTGGACATAGCTTAGGCGTCGACCTCACATATAAAATACGTGCTAGCGGGCACGTCCCAGCTGCACTGTGATGCGATCCAGTCGGCGGCTTCGGGTATACTTCCAGCCACATTTACAATCTCCAAAACAGGAATTTCAATACCTCCGGCCATAGTGAAAACAGGCTGAACTTTTAAAACATTCACGGTTCGCATGATAATTTCTTTCATAAAAAAAGCCCCTTCCGAAGAAGAGGCCAGAGGGGCTGAGGCTGGCTACTCTTCCGAAGTAGCCTTGAGTGCCGGGATATAGATTTCCCGAACGCTGATGTACGGGTTTTTGTTGGTGATTTTGCCCTCTTTCACCGGCTTGTAGCGAAGCTCACCGATGATTTGAACATAGGGCGAACCTTCAAGTTTGTCCTTGATGCTGTCGACGAGCGGACCCCATAATGTGCACTCGTGAAACTGAGCGATATCCGGATTTCCTTTGCCGCCCGGGCTGTTTGTGACAACCGTGAAGTTGGCAACTGATTTGCCCTCGTGGGCGTTGACGCGGACGGTCTTTGTGAGAAAGCCTGACAGCGTGATGGTGTTAAAAATAGCGTTCATGATAAAAATCTCCTGTGTTTGAACGAGAATAATAAGGCGGGGGCCACTAGGGCGACTGTCAGCCTAAAATTTCGGAGTGGTGCGGCACGCAGCCTGAGCCTAGGCGAAGAGCGAGTACTCGGTCCGAAAAATTTTGGGTTGATAGGAGACCGGCCTCTGCCATTTTCGTTCAAATCAACACACAGGGGATCTCTTTGTCCTGCTACTTTTTGACATTTGGAATTACGCCTTTCAGGTGAGACGTTCTAAGTCGCAACCGCCCGCATGCCGACATCAGCAAATCGGCAACGCAGCGCGGTCCAGCTCGGCAATAAGGGTCGGAAAAAATATGCCCCTCCAGTGCGCCTTTGGGGCTGCGTCAGCTTCGATAAGACGTAACCGCCCGTCCCAAACATTGTGTGGCTCAACCGAATGGGCACCTTCGCCCCAAAACACGTCTTCCGGGGCAACACACCGCATTATGGTCACGCAGTGATGCCAGCACATTCCACTGGCCAGGACGTGGGATGGGGATGATGATGCAAAAAAAAATTCGGCATCACCATAGACTTAAAAGGCTCAGACCTCAGATAGTAATTTAATCTTAGCCTGTATCAGAGCGTGAAGTTTCGGTGCGCGTTTAGGCAGCTCGGATAAACCCGTCCCAAGGCCGTCAGAAGGGACGACGACAGTCTTTCCGCTGATGACCAGATCGAAGACAGGATGAAAATCGGTATCAATGATCGCCTTGCAGCGTTTGAAATCATCATCCGACCAATAAGCATCGGACGTTCGCGCAGGCTTGACTTTCGTGGCAATGCCGATCGCATTAGGCGCGCCGCGGCATGCCTTAGCTTGACCGCCGTAACCGGAGCGAGCTTCATTGTCGCCGAAGAGGTAATGGACATAAGGGTTACGTTCTAAGTCGGAACGATAGATACGCTTTTGAAAAACGATAGGCATAGAATCTCCCTTTTATGTTTCGTTTCGCCAGAAACCAACGAAACATAAATTGAGACTCATTACGTCCTAGGTAAACGGTTACATGAGGCGCTTTACACTCGAAAAACGCTTTGCCCTCTTTCTAGTTTTGGGATTCATGAGCTCTTCAACCGCGGCTATTGTTTCCTCATTTGGAATTTTTATTTCAAGGCGGATTCCACGGTGTTTTACAAGTTGAGAGTAAAACATCAAATTAGCTTGTGAGGATTTAAGGCTTAGCTCAGCCAAAATTGCCTCTGCCCGAAATTTTAAAGCGCGATTAAGGCGCGAACTCACAAGAACGTCTCGGGTCATGGTGCTCATATCAAAAATTATAAGTGAAACACGCTATATATTCATTTTACGCCAAATGGCGTGAAAGTCAAATTTTGCTCTATAGAATAGCCTTACCCTTGCCTTCACATCGTTTTTCGTAACTTCACCGCCTATCACAAGATTTGCGACAAGCACCTGTAAGACATCGATCATTCGCTTATTCAATTCCGCGAGCGCAGTTGTCGGGGCGATCCCAGTTTCAGTGTCTTTTTTGTCATATAAATATCATTGTTTGACCCCCTACCTTTTGGAAGAATTGTGCGAGGGAACAACCGCAGACGAAGCCGGAGGCGCGGCCTAGCAAGCCGCCTTGGCGGCGCAGTGGCTTTTTGACGCGAAGCGCACAAATGTCCCGTATCCGAAGGCGTAGTCCAAACAAAGAGCAGATAGATAAAATAAGTTTGAGCGCGGGTAATTGCGCGCGCATATAATCTTGGAATTGAGCTGCGCGACAAAAAGAGCGAAGAAGCGAATGAGCTGCTGATGATATCGATAGGCTATCTGGCAGTGGTCAACATCCTCATCGTGCTGCTCTATCATTCAGATAAATCCTCCTCTAAATCAGGTCAGAGCCGCTTATCGGATCGAAATCTGGTCTCTACGACACTGCTAGGAGGAAGCCTTGGATAGATCATCGGACGTCGCGCGGCTCGCAATAGAACCCCCGGAATCCCTACGACCAAGTTTGTCTGGGATCTTTGCCGTTCACGTGGTTTAGGCCTTGATGATGCTGCATCCCCTATTGAGAGGCTTGGCAATTAGCAGGCTTAAAAGATGTTATGGGGTTTAGATAAGAGCCTTTTCAGAGTTATAGAAATCGATCGGAGCCTGAAATTCCCAACCTTCGCGGTGGGGCATGTTGATATGCGCCGACTGCGGGCATACCTGCTTTATGCCATTGGCATCGTCCTGGGAAACTGACGAAGAGATTGACTGTCTCGATAAACAGCCAATCTTGAAGAAATGGAATTAGACAAAGGTTCGGTTTCGCGCTAAATCAACGATAACAGACCGCTCATATTCGGCGGTGTTATCAAAATCCGCATGTATGGATGGGTCATACATGCGCTTGGCAAAGAAGTGGGCTTCGATCATCTCGTCGGCGTCGAGCAGATTTGTTTCAATCGTCTCATCTTGAGAATGCGCGCCGGTGTTGAATTGAGTTTTCATTATAATCTCCTGTATTGAACGGAAGAATAAGGGACGGGGGTCATAAAGACGGATGTCAGCTAAAAATTTCGGAGTGGTGCGGCACGCAGCTTGAGCCTTAGCGAAGAGCGAGTACTCGGTCCGAAAGATTTTTAGTTGATAGACGTCGGCCCTCGTCCATTTTCGTTCAATCTTAAGACAGGAGATATGGATACTCCTGAATAAACTGCGTGCAAACGATGTGAACCTGACTGCGCCCGTCAAAGATAAACAAGCCAATGCACCATGTGCCGATCAATCGGATAAGACATAATATGCCGATCGAAGAGACCGGGATAAAGAACGAAACCTTGAATACGCTTTCAGAAATCCGGCGACGCGGCAGGTCCAAACTTGGTGTTCGGTTACGCACCAAATATCATCAAAAGATGAAAGGCCGGAAGGCTCGCCGTTAGGCGAACCAACGGGCCTTAATCTAAAGCCATATAACTGAGCTCGGCGGCCAGGACGGCCCCGTGGCAGGCTTTTGGCGAAAAAAATCATCCCAGGGATTTTCCCCGTAATGCGGCAAGATCGGCGTCAGTTCCCTCGCCGCTATTACACTTTTCATGAACGTAGGATCCAAATTTCACAATAATGAGGGTATGAAGGTTTTGTCAATCTCAGATCAAAAAAGCCCTCCTCTCCTATCCTACGATAGACGGGTTGAAACAGGAGGAACGCTCCTTCATAATTGAATATTTGAGGTTAGAATTTGGCTGGTGATATTACAAAGATAGACCGTCATGTGGGAGGCAAACTCAGACTAACGCGGTTGGCCTTTGGTCAAAGCCGTGCTTGGTTGGCTGCCGAAATCGGCGTCGAGCGCGATGTATTGTCCGATTGGGAACATGGGAAAGCCCGTATTTCCGCCGCGGATTTATTTCAACTTTCTATCGTTCTCAACTGTGATCCTAGCGTTTTTTTTGACGGTTTAGTTCATGCAAAGCAAACTAATGAGTTTCTATAGGAGCGCGTTCTTCAGCCGCTTCTTTCCCAATCGTCCAAGGGCCCGCATGCGATAAAGAGGGCTTGCTCATATAGGGCCAATGATCCGAGATTTTGGCTTCCGGATGGGGCCTCGGCCAAACCAGAGGATAATCCTTGCAGATAAGGGCTTGGCCATCTTCCATATCAATGCCTTGAAAATATGGCTGTGGGATTGCTCCGGGCCTATCAAAATATGTGATGTCATCACCGCAATACCGAAATGAAACTGCTCGCCTTATGGCATTATGTGAAAGGTTGCCTCCCGACCCGTGAACGGTGAGAACATCATGAATAATTACATCTCCAGGCTCGACATCGAAGGAGATGATATCATAATTTTTACGATTGGCCTCGATATCTGGCAACCTTTCGTGCAGTGATAAAGGCTCTGGAGATTGAGACACGAATGGGTTTGGTGCGTAGGTTTTCCCCCACAGATGTGAACCACGAATATATTCCATAGTCCCATTCTGAGCATTGGCTGGGTCCAGAGGTATCCATACGATACAGCACTTTGATCCCGCAATTTGGAAATAGCCGAGATCTTGATGAAAAGGGGTGCGCTGTCCGGTTTGAGGCGTTTTTACGAAGGTAGTGTCTTCCCAAAAGTTTAAATATTTCGATTGTAATAGATGGGTGATTGTCGCTGGAAGAGCACTGTCTAAAGCAGCCTCGCGCACGCCGTTTTGCATTAACCAACCTGCCGAGCCGTAGAAAAATTCTCCCACGCCTTCTTTTTCAACTTTGTCCCGAATAGGCCTGCTATCTGGATCTGATTCAAGTAAGTAATCGAGCTGCATTAAGTCGAAACGATCAGATTGCCCCACATCATCCACGCGCCCGTTTTTCCAGAGCTGAATGGCCATATCTTCCAAATCATAAGCACTGTGACCTTTACCGACCCAAGTTCTTTGTTCATCAACATCCCGGCGCAATTTGTTTATCTCCGACGGGGTGATCACGTTACGCAGGCAAACCACTCCATCCTTTTGGAATAATTCTATATCTGGCTCGGTGGCTGCTGATAGCGTTTCCAGGATTGTCATTTTCTCTCCGCGCGAAGGCGCTCACGCGCAATTTCACTCAAAAATTTGCGTAGTTTTTTCCTAGTTTGAAGTTGATGCGGCGACTCATTGGTCAATAGAAAAATAATGTCATCCAAAAGGCCTTCAGCCTCATCGTCCAGGTAAAGCGATTCCAAATGAGGTGAATTTAGTTTTCCCGATTTATTGAGGTAGGCTCTTTCATACAATTCGAGAAACTCTAAGAATTTGGGATCTGGCTTGTTGATGTTGATCACGCCGC
>ENA-ORXR01001695-ORXR01001695.1-marine-metagenome-genome-assembly--contig:-NODE-1695-length-22660-cov-20.753841_pt1 | contig 22660 bp, 12 predicted proteins | sample MGYA00237866_ERZ511479 | MGnify/ENA metagenome assembly ERZ511479 | reverse complement strand
TTTTAACTGGGCCGGCTCCCGGAAGTAACAGGTCGCTCGTTCATTGCTTAAAAACTAGAGTTTTCGGTCAGGCACTAGGTAACTATGCGACACCGACTGGAGACGTGCTGAGTACAAGCGAATAGTGGGATTAAGCGCCATTATCATTCTAAACCTTACAGAAATACTTGTTCAGCGTTTCCAACTATTCACACTAGTCTATATGCTGGAAACGCTGAACTCGTCATATCTCTAAGTCCCTTACATTTTAATCACCTTCTCCCATTGAGATTGCCCATTCACTACTAGATGAATGAAGTAAGTGCCAGGTGTTAACTCCTTGATGTTAATTGTTTTAGAAAAATAGCCTTTAGGGTATTGTTCAGAAGAGTACTTTGAAATTTGTTTTCCTGTTACATCATACAGCTCAAAATGCAGTGTTGCTGACTCCTCTATTGTTCCATTGATGGTTACGACATCACTTCCAGGGTTTGGGAATACAGTAAGGTCATTTGCTGGTGTGTCGGGCGTCTCATTTGAAGTGTTTAGCATTCCCAATATCCCTAGAAAGGCGTTTCTGGAGCTAGTAAGTCGGGACTCAGTACAAAAATCTGTTTCATTGCCATTGGAGAAATGAATTACGAGCTGATCCTCATCACCAACTGCTAAGCCAGAAGGGACTACATTATTTCCACCAACTTTTTTTGCCCATTCAAAGACTCCATTTTCATCGTATTTTAAGGTAATCAAGTCTCTTTCTCCGTCAGGGACAATGGAAATTCCGTCAATAAAGATCGAATCGTTGAACCGTCCCAAAATATAGGAATTGCCGTATTGATCAGTTTCATGACTTTCATAGCTAAGCTGGTCGAACCTACCTTTTTCAATCATATTTGCCCATAAAACGTTGCCGTTCCCATCTAATTTTGCAGTAAACCAATTAAAATAATATCTATTAGAATTAGGATTATGTCTTTGTGAAACTAATGGATAGCTACCATATTGATTGGCATACCCTGTCCAACCACTAAGCAACAAATTGTCATTATTATCAATTTTAAACCCTGTAGGCCAACAGTAGTCGTCAAGGTTTGGATCACTAATTCCACCACCATAAGAGTTAAGCCACTGAAAGGTGCCATTGTTGTCAAATTTTATAATGACAACATTACCATCTCCATCATTTATTGGATAGTTAACTCCGTCGATAGTGAAAACATCTGATAAAAACTCTCCTGCAACATAAAGATCACCCTGACTGTTGGTTTGAAGTTTTGAATTATACTCAATAGAATTACCTCCCATTGATTTTGACCATAAGAAATTACCAGAAGCATCTAGTTTTGCCAAAAACACATCATATGATGTACTATTATAAGTGTCACTGCCAATCTTGATTAATTCATCATATATTCCTGAAACATATAATTCACCATTGGGCGCTTGAGCAAGATCACTATGGCTGTCTGTATAGCCATCGCAATCAATTGTTGTTGCCCACTGCAAATTGCCGTTCAAATCCCAGGAAGTAATTAAAATAGCATTAGTGGAAGAAGCATTAATGGGTGAATTGTTATCTATCGTTACGCTTCCAGTAAATTGAGTAATCATAAAAAGACGAGACCCATCATTGGATAGCTCTAAGTTTCCAGTAGACAATAACGGACGCTCTGAATCTCCAACAATTTCCTTTGACCAAATGACATTCCCCGCTGTAGTCAATTTGCTTAACTTTAATGATGGAGTGTTTGATTGAGATGATGTTTGATTATTTATTTTACTAGTTCCTAAATACCTATTTGCAACATAAATGTAGTTGTCCTTATCTAATACCGGTTTTGATATATAGGAACTCCCAATCCATCCCGCTTCGCTTTGTACAATGTTTGTGGTTTGAGGTGTAAACAAGGCGTCTTGATGATTAAGGAAGTAGTTGTGGGCATACCTACCAGTTGTCATAAATCCACTATTCCAGAGACTGACATTTGAAATCTCAAACTTGTTATTAGAAGTTGACTCAATTGCATTAACAGACTGTGCTAGTCCACTAGACGTGTTAAATTTTGCAACAAATCCAGTTGCGTCTGTATATGTTTGAATCGGTACACCATTGAAATCTAATTTATCAAGAATATTTCCAGAGAGATACAATTCATTCCCATCGCTAAAAATTTGATGATTGGAAATTCTTGAGTCTACTGAAACATTTGTAGTGCTAATGTTCCCGAATTCATCGAATCCAATAAGCGCTAAGCTGTTTTGACCATTCGGGAAGGTATTTCCTTGCATTATGATTTCGCCCCTATATTCACCAATCAAATAGGCATCCATGCCAATTGTCGTAATTTTTACGCCTCTGCTATCTGCCGAAGAGGTGGTGGTCGTTGCTTCATCTGCGAACATAAATGTAGATAAGTCTTCATTTGCGATTGCAATAAAAAGATTGGAATAAACAGTTGGGCCTGCTAATGAAAACGATCCAAAAAATGCTTGATTGGTCAAAAGACCTGTCATGTAAATCTTACCATTTGCAAAGTGAATATCAGTGATTTTAGTTCCATTATCCCAGGTTGTGTTTAAACTACCATTAGGGTTATAAGAAACCAGTTGAGAAGGTTTATTAAAGAAAATTCCTGAAGATTCAATTACCCAAATTGTTCCCATACTGTTAACTTCGACATCAACTCCTCTTGAAAAAGAAGTTGTACCAGAATTGTTAGCCCACTGATACGTCCCATCTTGATTGTATTTACAAACAAATAATCGTTCTTCTAATGCAGCAGATAAATGATTCCCATCAAAATTTAAATAATTACCAGTATAGCCACCAGTAAGAAGTACGTCACCATTCCCATCAAGTGTTATTGCATAGGGAATTGCACGTCCTGTTGCTCCTGCATTAGCTGACTTAATCCAAAGCAAGTTCCCAGCCGAATTGTATTTAGCTAAAAATAGATCCGATAAACCAATGCTTGTAAGAGTAGTTCCTGGGAAAAATTCAATTTCATCATGATAATAACCAGCTACAAACAAGTCATTATTACTATTGGTGACCATGCACATTCCTCTATTCCGACCATCACCTCCAATTTGAATGATATTTTCAAATTCAGGTGGCATCATGATATCACAACTTCCTGTTCCAATAGGCGAATTAGAAGTTTGATTATCAATTTGTTCAACACCAAAATGCAAGTTTGACTTCATGTTGGTGAACTGGTCATGAGGTGATGATTGGGCAGTAAGAGTGAAAGCAAAGATCCATACGAATAGGTAAATACTAAAGATTTTTTTCATTTTTGATTTGTTTTATATTGTAATTTTAGAGATAAATAAGTTGCTGATTAAAAATAAATACACAAAAAGTGTGTTAGCAATCTAGTTTTATTGCTATCAAAAGTATACCTATTGAAACAATGAGGTAAACAATTTTGATTAATAAATCTAACAGGAATGTTATAGTTGATAATTAAAGATATAAAATAATATCGAATTATGCATTAGAATTTTTGAAATCTATGCATTTAGATGAAGGCAGTCTAGTACTAAGTTGAGGATAATGTAGTTAGATTTTTTTTAAATCACATAGAAACATAGGAAATCACATAGATAACAGAACCTAAAAAAAATATATCGGAATCAGAAATGAGCAATAAGTCAAACCGTATCCCAAGGCAGTCAAGACAATAGCAGCTTGTAAAATAGAAACCAGCCCCCAATTAATCATTAATCATTAAGAAATTAGTCCTTCCCCAACGATGACTTCAAATACGCTCGATTCATACGCGCAATATTCTCAAGGGAAATCTCCTTAGGACAATCGACTTCACAAGCTCCAGTATTAGAGCACATACCAAACCCTTCCTCATCCATTTGGTTGACCATATTGAAGACACGTTTTTCAGCCTCTACATCACCCTGAGGCAATAACGCGAGGTGAGACACTTTGGCACTCGTAAACAGCATCGCGCTCGCATTAGGGCACGCCGCAACACAGGCACCACAACCAATACACGAGGCCGCAGAAAATGCCTTATCAGCCAATCCCTTCTCAATCGGAATCGAATTGGCGTCTTGAGCCTGACCCGTATTGACTGAAATAAAACCGCCTGACTGGATAATCCGATCAAAAGCACTGCGATCTACCACCAAATCCTTGATGACAGGAAATGCCTTGGAACGAAACGGCTCAATCGCCACCGTGTCACCATCTTTGAAATGGCGCATGTGCAATTGGCAAGTAGTCGTCCCTTGCATTGGACCATGAGGGCGGCCGTTGATGACCATGCTACACGCTCCGCAAATTCCTTCACGGCAATCATGTTCAAAAGCAATTGGTTCTTTCTTCTCCGTGATCAGTTGCTCATTGACAACATCAATCATTTCGAGGAATGACATATGCGGATCAACATCTACATTCGGGTAGGTTTCTAATGATCCTTTTGATTTTTGGTCCTTTTGTCTCCAAACTTTCAGTGTTAACTTCATGATCGCACTATTTTGGTTTTGCTATGATTGTCAAGCGATGAATCACTTATTATAACTTTAAAATCAGTGTATTGTTTATTTGTAACTACGCGTTTTCAGCTCCACATTGTCAAATACAAGGTCCTCCTTGTGTAACGTTGGATCACCAGCAGCATTAAAATACTCCCAAGCTGACACGTATGTGAATTCATCATCCATACGCAAGGCTTCCCCTCCTGCAGAAACACTCTCTTCACGAAAGTGACCGCCACAAGACTCCTCGCGTTGATGCGCATCTACCATCATTAGTTCTCCTAGTTCGATTAAGTCAGCGACACGTGCTGCTTTTTCTAGCTCTGGGTTAAACTCTTTCTGGGTACCTGGAACAAATACATTCTTGTAAAATTCTTCCTTCAATGCCTTGATTTTAGCTCTTCCTTCCTCCAGTCCTTCTTTGTTACGAGACATTCCACAGTTGTCCCACATGATGAGTCCTAACTCTCTGTGAAATGACTCCACAGATTTGTCACCCTTGATATCAAGTAGTCGCTGCAAGCGTTCTCGACAATTGTTTTCTGCAATCTCAAACTCCTTGGTCTCACTACTAATATGAGGTGTTCGAATTTGAGTAGACAGAAATTGGCCAATCGTATACGGCAACACGAAATAACCGTCTGCTAGTCCTTGCATCAATGCAGAAGCACCCAGTCGATTCGATCCGTGATCAGAAAAATTTGCCTCCCCTGCTACAAACAGTCCTGGTAAATTACTTTCAAGATTATAGTCAACCCACAAGCCTCCCATTGTATAGTGAACTGCGGGGTAAATTTTCATTGGTGTTTTGTACGGATTCTCTCCAGTGATTTTTTCGTACATCTCAAAGAGGTTACCGTAACGTGCACGGATCGTGTCTTCTCCCAACTCCTCAATACGTTGTTTGAAATCAAGGAATACCGCAAGACCTGCTTTGTTGACGCCGTGCCCTTCATCACAAGCTATTTTGGCTGCACGGGATGCTACATCACGCGGCACTAGATTGCCGAACGCCGGATACCGACGCTCTAAGTAATAGTCTCTATCCGATTCAGGGATGTCGCCACCAGTCTTCCGACCTTCGCGAATCGCCATAACATCTTCTTTATTCTTAGGTACCCAAACACGTCCGTCATTTCGAAGTGACTCTGACATCAGCGTCAATTTTGACTGATAATGACCGGATACTGGAATACAAGTTGGGTGAATCTGTGTAAAACATGGGTTGGCAAAATACGCCCCTCGTCTGTGTGCTTGCCAAGCGGCAGTCACGTTCGATCCCATAGCATTGGTAGACAAGTAAAACACGTTGCCGTATCCTCCAGTTGCTAAAACAACAGCATGTGCAGCATGGCGTTCCAACTCTCCTGTCAATAAGTTTCTTGCAATAATACCTCTGGTAACGCCATCTACAACCACAAGGTCTAACATCTCATGACGGTTGTACATCTTTACAGAACCACTGGCAATTTGCTTAGACAAGGCACTGTAGGCACCAATCAACAACTGTTGTCCAGTTTGACCAGAAGCGTAGAATGTTCTTGAGACTTGCACCCCACCAAATGATCTGTTGGCCAGTAGTCCACCATACTCCCGTGCAAACGGAACGCCTTGGGCTACACATTGGTCAATGATGTCAACACTCACTTCTGCTAAGCGATGTACATTGGACTCTCTAGACCGATAATCACCACCTTTAATCGTATCATAGAACAGGCGATAAACGCTGTCTCCATCATTCTGATAGTTTTTAGCGGCGTTGATTCCTCCTTGCGCAGCAATACTGTGTGCTCTTCTCGGGCTATCGTGGAAACAAAATGCTTTCACGTTATATCCCAATTCGCCAAGAGTTGCAGCAGCACTTGCACCTGCAAGCCCTGTACCTACAACGATAACATCGATTCGCCGTTTATTATTCGGAGCAACGAGATTCATGGTAGACCGATATTTGGTCCATTTCTCGTCTAACGGTCCTGGTGGTACTTTTGCATCCAATCCCATGGTATATAGATTTACAATTCTTAGTTAATTAATTAGTTGAAATACATCCAAATCGGAATGATCGCAAAAGCCCCCGGAATGAGGACTGAATAGACTTTTCCTACTGTTTCAATGATTGGAGTGTATTTATTATGGCGAATCCCAAGTGACTGAAAGGCCGATCCGAATCCATGCCAAAGGTGTGCGCCAATCATAAACATTGACACCACGTAAAACACAACGATAAGCGGGTTTTCATAGGCTGCTGCTACTATGCCATAAAGCTCTTTTACCTGAACACCATCAATGGTGACCATTGCCATTTCAGAATTAAATTTCATTTGGCCCCAGAACTGTGCCATATGAATTCCGATAAAAATAAACACCCAGGAACCTAGGATCGCCATGTTCTTGGAAGTCCAGCTAGCGTTCTCATTGCTTGATACCGCATATCTGTTTCCTCCACCGGCTTTTCGGTTGTTGAGTGCCATCAAGATTCCTTTGATCGCATGTAGCAAAATCATAGCGTACAGACCCCATGACACCGTTTTTATCAAAATGTTATTGGTCATAAAGTAGGCATACGAATTAAACGCTTTTCCACCATCAGCATAAAGTAACTGAAGGTTCCCAATTAAGTGAATCAACAGAAATGAGCAGAGGAACAAACCTGTCAAACTCATGATTAGTTTCTGGCCGATGGAAGAATTAAAAAGATTTAATAACCATTTCATATTCTTATAAAATCTAGTTGTTATAGATATTACGAATGTAAAATTATTTAACCAAGTAAACAACGGATTCCCCTATTTGGCTATGTTTTTATCGCAAAAACCCTTTATTTAGAATTATTCTTAGTAATTGTTGTCGCTTGTAGACAGCCTGTTTTTGGGGCTTCCAATACATTGGACCTGCCTGCTAAACTCAATGCTTCACACGCCCAACACCGCATCAGGCTTTCAATTAACGTTATTCAGTGCAGCAATGTTCAAATAACTGGCGGCGATCCGCGCTTCAAATGCCTTATGTCGTAGGGCTGTTTTGTCTTTTGAGCTAGGACATCACATTCTCTATTGCCTTAAGCATCCTCGACATTTGAACACTAGAATACTAAAAGATTTTTTACCTTTGGAAATAAGAATAAGATAAATGCGTTTAAAAAAACACATTAGATTCTGGCCTCATTAAAAAGGAGGGGAAGAAAAAAGCCAAGAAGATAATGTATATATTGATTGCCGTTCTATTTACAATACTATTCTTCTTTATAGAAATGACTGTTGGATGGCTACATTAGTGATTCAAGCAGCATTATTTAAAAAAATAAAAAAGCCTTGTCAAAAAGAAGAGGTTTTCAGAAAAACTGTTGCCTTCTTTCCATCTCCGCTGCCTTCCCACTATTCCAAAAACAATGTCTCAATTTTGACGTATCAACAGTTAGTTGAACAATTGCTATACGATTGTAAGATTCTTTACTTAAATTCGTCCAGCAAGTTTGTATTGTTAAATTAATTATAGAAACATTGAGAAATACAGATGTACTGGTGATTGGCGCCGGAATCGCAGGCCTCACATTCGCCATCAAAATAGCAGAAAAGCGATCAGATCTTAAGATCCTAGTCCTTACTAAAACTAATAGAGAAGAAAGTAATACCCGTTATGCACAAGGCGGCGTAGCAGCAGTCTGGAACATGGAAACAGACAACCACGAAAAACACATCGCCGATACCCTCGACGCAGGAGACGGACTCTGCGATACTGAGGTTGTAGAAATCGTCGTCAAAGAAGGACCGCAACGCGTCAAAGAGATTATTGACTGGGGCACCCGATTCGACAAGAATATAGAGGGCAAATACGACTTGGGAATGGAAGGCGGACACTCAGAATACCGCATCCTTCACTACAAAGACCTAACAGGCTGGGAAATTCAGCGAGCACTCATTGAGAAAGCCGCTACTTATAGCAATATCAGCATTGAAGAACATTACTTCGCAGTGGATTTGATCACCCAGCATCAACTGGGACGAGTCGTCACAAGAGTTTCCACAAATATCGAATGTTATGGTGCTTATGCATTAAATTTGGAAACAAAGACCATCGAAACTCTCAATGCCAGAATGACGCTAGTCGCTACTGGAGGCGCCGGACAGATTTATCGCAATACCACCAACCCTGTTATTGCAACAGGAGATGGGATCGCAATGGTACACAGAGCAAAAGGGCGACTCGAAAACATGGAGTTTGTTCAGTTTCATCCAACAGCATTATACAACCCTGCTGGAGAAAACCCAGATTTTCTGGTTTCAGAAGCAGTGAGAGGATACGGTGCCATTCTCAAAACCAAAGCAGGTAAAGCGTTTATGGGCAAATACGATGAACGGGAATCACTAGCACCCAGAGATATCGTAGCTCGTGCCATAGATAATGAGATGAAAACCCGAGGTGTTGACTTTATGCACCTCGATTGTCAACACCTTGACAAGGAGGGATTCATCAAGCATTTTCCTACGATTTACGACAAGTGTATGTCCTTGGGAATTGACCCCTTTAAGCAAATGATACCTGTCGTACCCGCAGCACACTATCTCTGTGGAGGCATCAAGACCGACCCGATTGGAAAAAGCTCCATCCAACGGCTTTATGCTTGTGGAGAATGCACGAGTTCTGGTTTGCATGGTGCCAACCGCTTAGCGTCCAATTCATTGCTGGAAGCTATGGTGTTTTCCCACCGAATAGCGGAAGATGTCCTTGAGAATATAGATCAATACAAGAATATAAAAGGATTACCAAAGTGGAACACCAAAAGTACTACCAAACCTAAGGAAATGGTACTGATTACTCAAAGTATCAAGGAATTAAAGGAGATAATGAGTAGCTATGTAGGTATTGTCCGTTCGAATGTTCGTTTAAAACGAGCTAGAAAAAGAATAGAATTACTTTACAAAGAAACGGAACAGCTATATAGCACAACCTTCTTGTCTCCTCAGCTTTGCGAGTTACGAAATATGATCTCCATTGCATTCTTGGTGACTACCTCAGCAGCAATGCGCAAGGAAAGTCGTGGCCTACACTACAATACTGATCACCCCAAACAGAACGACTATATCGAGACGATGATTATGTAATTTATGAACATAAAACGAACTGTTACTCTCCTACCGTTTTTACTAATTTTGCTTTGCGGGACACTGCATTCCCAAGCCGTTTTATCTGGTAATATTACCGACAAAACGACTGGAGAAACCCTAATAGGTGTGAACGTCATCCTCAATGAATCAAGTGGCACTATTACGGATATTGATGGTAACTACAGCATTAAATTAGAAAAAGGTAATCAGCAATTGAGTTTTACCTATACAGGATATGAAAAACAAACAATTACTGTTGATTCAGATGGAGTTACATCTCAAACGGTTGATATTCAGATGGCTAGCATCAATTCTATACTCGACATTGTTGTTGTCAGTGGGAGTCGTTTTGAGCGAAAAATAACCGAAGAAACCGTAACGATAGATGTCATTACACCTCAGATTTTAGACCGTAACAACAATACCGACCTCTCCGAAGCCGTGAAGCGAATTCCTGGCGTAGAGGTTATAGATGGCCAAGCCAACATCAGAGGCGGAAGTGGATATGCCTATGGTGCAGGCAGTCGGGTCGCTATTTTAGTAAATGACCAACCACTAGTTGCTGCTGAGATTGGCGATATTAAATGGAATTTTATCCCTTTGGAAAACGCTGGTCAAATTGAAGTGATCAAAGGCGCTTCTTCTGTGTTATATGGCGCCTCAGCACTTAACGGGGTTATCCATGTTAAAACTGCTTGGCCAACAAGCAAGCCCTATACTGCTATCACAACATATGCTGGCATTTCAGATGATCCCAAAACTGATTCAATCATTTGGTGGTCTTCAATGAAGGAGCGCCCGTTTCAAGTAGGCACCTATATTGCTCACAGGCAAAAGCTAAGTGAAAGGGTAGACTTAGTATTAGGTAGCAATGTTCATTACAACAAAAGTTACCTTCGAGATGCTGGAGAAATGCGCTTTCGTCTCAATCTAAACTCCCGTGTTCGAGTAACTGACAAATTCACCTATGGTATCAACACCAATACGATGTACCATGAGATTGGCAATTATTTCCTTTGGCAAAATGGTGGCGACAGCACATTGATTCACATCGACCCAACCTATCAAACAGACGATTACCTATCGATTGCTATTGATCCGTGGGCGACGGTTTATGATGTATCTGGCAACAAACACAGTATCAAAGCACGATACTTCGATATTATAAAATATAGAGGTAAATACGCACCAAGTACCCGAGCAACTGTAAGCAGTTTGGAGTACCTTTTCCAACGGGAATTCAAAAATGGATGGTCGGTAACAATGGGTGGACTAGGCCAAGTGCTCAGTGTCACCAGTTCTTTATTTGAAGCAGACACACTTGACAAGTTCACCGCTTTCAGCGGTTCAGGCTTAGCACTATACAATCAAATCGAAAAACGAATCCATGACAGGTTAACGCTCTTAGGCGGAATTCGCTGGGAGACTTTCTACATAAGGAAGGAACTAACCGCCACATTGCCTGTATTTCGCAGTGGATTCAATTACCAAGTATCCAACAACGTGTTTCTTCGTGGTTCTTATGGTCAGGGATATCGCATTCCTAGTTTCGCAGAGCGGTTTACTGATGAGAATTTAGGTACAGGGGTTCGAATACTTCCTAACCCTGATCTCCTACCAGAAAAGGGCTGGAGCGCGGAGTTGGGCCTCAAAAAATCTATTGATCTCCCCAATTGGAAAGGTTACTTTGACGTTGCAGCTTTCTGGATGCAATATACAGATATGACAGAGTTCTATTTTGATTTCCACAAGCCTGATTCCTTGCCTGTAACCCTCGAAACATTAGAGGAATACCTTGGTTTTAAGTCTGTTAATGTATCCGAAGCTCGCATTGCAGGAATCGAATTAGGTTCGTTTGGTGAAGGTAAAATCGGTGCTGTTCCGGTTCGAATCTGGGGTGGTTACACCTATGCTTTTCCAGGAGATATGAGCGCAGATTCTACCCAACGAAATGTTGGTGTTTACTTAGAAAACGCGGTGCAAGCATTTGGAACCATCGATTCTACCCTGTCTGGTAAAATTTTGAAATACCGAAGTCTTCATACTGCCCGTCTCGACACGGAATTCGACATTGAAAAACTCACCGTTGGCTTCGACGTCTCCTACAACAGCTTTGTTCAAAACATAGATCCAATTCTTGAAGGCACTGACCCTTATTCTAATCTAGTCAACTCACAGGTGCCCGGCATTGCTGATGTTGCCAAGTTTCGCAATGTACATCGCAGTGGTGACTTGATCCTTGGTGCTAGAATCGCCTACCTTTTCAAAGAAAAACATCGTCTTGAACTCTCTGTCCAAAATGGTACAAATCGCGAGTATTTCCTTAGAGCGGGCAAGCTCGCACCTCCTCGCTCCTTAAATCTGAGATATCGTTTGAAATTTTAAGGTTTTAAGATTCTTTATGGGCCATGCCTATCGGCACCGCGTCGTCCGGTACTCACTACGTTCAAACATCACCTCCCACCGCTTGTCCGCATGCCTGAAATAATGAGAAGGTGGTACATGAGAAGTGTGTAATGAGCGGTTTCAGTAGTTGTAATTTGTAATGCGTGACATGAGCCCCAATACTGAGCCTGCCTTCCAGTGCGCAGCAGGCAGGCCTCTCCTTGATTTCCTTGTGGCTAACAGCGCAGCGTACTTTGACCACGATGTGGTCATGCAGCGTACATAAACTGTACTAAAACTTTCAAAGTGTTCTTTCAACACTTCTGACCGAGATTAAAACAAAAAAGCCCCGATCAATAAATAATCGAGGCCATTCTTTAGTCGTTTTTCAGACACTAGTTCGGGACAGTGTCGCTTGTTCTTCGCTCAAACCGCAAGGCAACAGTCATCAGCAAACTGTGATTCGTGAATGCGTTATCCGCCACTTGAGTGTTCGGGCTACGCAATCCGCTATAAGGAATATAGAATTCCTGATTGGATTGAAAACTGTACGAGACATCAAATGAAAATCGATTGCGGTAATAGCCAGCACCAAAGGAGTAAATCTGCTTTGGAGGGCGAAGATTGACCACCAACGGATCGAATGGACTGCTGTAGTAGCCATAACCCAACCGAGCCCGCCATTCCTTAGCAATTATTGCTTCAGCTCCTAGACGGACGTTAAACGCGTTCTGATACTTATCTTGGATGTTACCGTTAACTTGTTGTTCGTAGTTGAAGTCTGCATCGTCAAAACGCATTCTGGCAGCACCATAGTTGACCCATTCACCTTCAGCTGTAATAAAGCCGCGCTTAGGGATAAACATCAAGGCACTCAGAATGCCACGCATTGGCGTGACCAGCCGATAACTGTACACACCAGTGTTTGGTGGTTCTGCAGTATAAGTCGTCAGTTCATTGATGTCTGGATAGGCAAGCGTAGTCTCTAGATAACCACCAAAGGTATCAGTCAAATTGATGCGTGTTGGCGTGTGATATGCCAAGCCGAGTCTGAATTGCTTAGACACTTTGTAGATGATTCCTAATTTAAGGTTCATTCCACTTCCTGAAGTCGTAAAATTATTTTCTACCAATAGATTGTTGAAGATTGTATCTACTCCGATTCGATCATTTTCTCGATATTGAGTTTCCTCTTCGTAATTGACCATAGGAATACCAAGACTAGCTCCAAAAAATAATTTGTGCTCGTAGTTAACACCAACGCCAAGAGAAAATTCGGTAATTGAGCCTTTAGATGTTAAGGTATGTGATTTTTCCACCTCATCAAAAGCATCTAGATCCGAGTAATACTGAAAGGTCGAGTCTTCATAAATCAGTAACGCGTCATACGCTAAACCTTCATCAAAATTATTTAGGTCACTGGGTGGCGTGCCGTTGGCTAATTGTACATATCGCTCTGCAATTGTGCCTCGTGTAGTTCCTGAGAACTCGACTTTTCGGTCGAAGTCTGCTAAACGATTGATACCGATTCCGAAATTTACCTCTTTTACTTTTTGATGGATCTTATACCGCCTATTGCTATTGACGTGTTTGTCTTTATTTTTTCCAAGCCAGACAATTCCAAGATTATTCAAGTCAATGTCCACCTTCCTAGTATTGGTTGTGGTTCCTCCAAATTCTGAAGCCGCTGTACCAAGATTAATCAATGGTGAAAACATGAGACTTCCCGACCGGTAGCCTCCCAATCCTGCTGGGTTGGTGCTTAGTGTAGAGAAATCAGATCCTACTGCTCCAAACGAACCGCCAATAGATAATGCTCTTGCTGTTCCTCCTGGGAGTATCGTCGAATAGCGCAGGGCATCAATATCAGATTGGGCAAAGATGGCAAGGCTAGCCCAAATTGTAATAAAAATTGTGAATAAGTATTTCATTATAAATGCTACGTGTTTTGGGTTGAAAATTAGAAAATTTAAAATAAAAAAAGAGTGAAACTAACTAGTAATTTCACCCTTCTTTGTTCATTTTGCATTTTTCTTATTTTCCACCTCTCATTCCACCTCTAGAAGGACTTGATTTACTTCCACCACTATTGCCACCTGATCGGCTAGGGGCGCTATAGCTTGGAGTAGATCTGCTAGGTCTATTATAACTTGGTGCAGATGATCTGCTTGGCTTGTTATAACTTGGCCTTGAAGTTCTGTTCGGCTTTGTTGTAGTAGTTCTAGTAGGCTTCGTGTATTTCGTAGCACCTGTAGACGGTTTAGTAAAACGTTGAGGTTTTGTCTTCGAAATTGAAGGCTTAGACCTAGTTGTTGTTGTCTTTCCAATACTAGGCTTTGGTCCAGTAGTCGGCACTGCTGTTTGACCATTTCCTCCTCTAGGAATACTTGGTACCGTAGTAGTCGGCGTTCCAGGTACGTTGTTTCCTTGATTTGGTCTAATAGTCGTTGTAGTTGGTGTACTATTTATCGTATTCCAACCACCACCAGCTGTGTAAGGTGACGCAGTTCCATAACCACCATAAACATTGCAAGGATCATAAGCAGACCCATATCCTGAATTGGTATAACCATAACTATTTGAAACATAACTATTGTATGGGTTATTGTTTCCATATACATATCCTGCATAAGGATTGTAATTCCCATAAACATATCCTGCATAAGGGTTATAGTTAGTAACACTGTTTACAGTATTCACTACGTAGATGCTAGATCCTGTATTAGTTGAACCGTAGTAATAAGCATCGGTATAGCAAGGATCGTAATAGTTAAATCCTTGATAAGGACGATTAAATCTTCTTATACGTGAGGCATAAGTGTAACTATTATCACTGCTGAAATCAACTTTTGTTTTTTCTTCTACTCCATCATAAGCGATATAGTCGCTATAATCTGCATCGTCAACTGCTTCATAAGCTTCTGCCGGTGCTAATTGATCATCAGAAGGGTCGTAATAGACGTCATCCTGAGCGATTACTGCTGAGCTAAAGCTGAAAAAAACCAGAATGAAAAAATAAATCGGTAAATTTTTCATAAAATTATTTTTGAATGTATTTCTAAGACTCGTGTATATTTAACTTTAATTTCTAAATTTGTGAGCACATTTGAAAGCTTTTCTACTATTTTAACGTTTTAAAGCGTAAAGTGTTCACTATTCATAAAGCAAATTACGTACCAATCATAGTTAAAATGTCAAAATCAAAGGTTATAACGAGTAGAGAAGAGAATTATTCCGAATGGTATAATGATATTGTTAAGAGAGCCGGGCTCGCAGAACACTCTGCAGTTCGTGGCTGTATGGTCATAAAACCCTATGGTTTTGCGATTTGGGAAAATATACAGGCGCAACTTGATAAAATGTTCAAGGAAACTGGCCATGTGAATGCTTATTTCCCGCTTCTCATTCCAAAAAGTTTTATTTCTAAGGAAGCAGAGCATGTAGATGGCTTTGCAACAGAGTGTGCTGTGGTGACCCATCACAGACTGATGAAAAATCCAGACGGAACGGGGATGATTGTGGATCCGAAGGCCAGATTGGAGGAAGAACTTGTCATACGACCGACTTCAGAAACCATCATCTGGAATACCTATAAAAAATGGATTAATTCCTACCGTGACCTACCACTATTAATTAACCAATGGGCCAATGTTGTGCGATGGGAAATGAGAACTCGGTTGTTTTTGAGAACTGCGGAATTCCTTTGGCAGGAAGGGCACACCGCTCACGCTACCTCAGAGGAAGCAGTGGAAGAGACGCTCAGAATGTTGGAGGTATATGCGACTTTTGCAGAAGAGTATATGGCACTTCCAGTCATCAAAGGCGTAAAAACGCCGAATGAGAGATTTCCTGGAGCACTAGATACTTACACCATTGAAGGGTTGATGCAAGATGGAAAAGCACTACAAGCTGGAACATCTCACTTCCTAGGGCAAAATTTTGCTAAAGCATTTGATGTCACCTTCCTTGGTAAAGACAATAAACAACATTTGGTTTGGGCAACATCTTGGGGCGTATCTACCAGATTGATGGGCGCATTGATCATGATGCATTCTGATGATGTTGGATTAGTGGTTCCTCCTAAGCTAGCAGCAACCCAAGTTGTAATCATTCCGATCCCAAAACCTAATGATGAAATTGATGCAGTCGCTCATCAGATCATAGCAGATCTCAAGGCGAAAGGCATCTCAGTTAAATACGATCAGGACGAAAACAAGCGACCAGGCTTTAAGTTTGCTGAATGGGAAATGAAAGGCGTACCAGTGCGATTAGGTATTGGCAAGCGCGATCTCGAAAAAGGAGTGATTGAAGTGGCACGTCGTGATACCAAAGAAAAATCTTCAGAACCTGTAGAAGGAATTGCGGACCACGTTGAAGGACTACTGGATGATATTCAAAATAACCTGTTCAATAAGGCCAAGGCTTTCCGTGATGAAAGAATCACTAAAGTAGATACTTGGGATGAATTTATGGATGTCATTAACACCAAAGGGGGTTTTGTATTGGCGCACTGGGATGGTACTGTTGAAACAGAATTGAAGATAAAAGAGTTGAGTAAGGCCACAGCACGTTGTATCCCATTAGACAATCCACTGGAAGACGGTAAGTGTGTATTGACAGGAAAACCATCAACACAACGGGTGTTATTCGCAAAAGCGTATTAACTAACAAGGACGAAATGTTTGATATATTAGCATAGCGCGCCCGATAGAAATGTGACGAAGCATGGATAAAGGCGTGTGAAGCAAGGCATAGCGACGGCTGACAAAGGAAGACTAGATATGACTATTGCTGAACCGACTGTAACCATGTTGAGTACGAATGGATAGCGGGATAAACGCGCCCAAATAAATACAAATTTAACAATTTTCAGTTTTTATCGACCGAAATAGTTACTTGCGATAATATTCACGTCCAATAGAGCGTGAGATGTTTTAATATTCTCTAAATTAGCGGCTTAATGAGTAAAAAAGACGATTTCATTCAAAAGGTAAATGACGGCTATTCTTTTAAAGGAAAGTCAATTGTATTGGGTGGTGCGATGTTAGATGGGGAAACCCAAGCCAATACTTTGGTAAAACTACCTTTGAAAACAATGAATCGGCATGGTCTCATAGCAGGAGCCACTGGTACGGGAAAAACAAAAACATTACAGATCTTAGCAGAACAGCTTTCAGATAACGGTGTCCCTGTCCTTATGATGGACATAAAAGGGGATTTAAGCGGTATTGCGGCTGCCAGCGAAGGCCATCCGAAAATCGACGCGAGACATCAGGCGATCGGTATCGAATGGAAAGCAGGCGTTAGTCCGGTAGAATTTCTGACACTGTCTGATGAAAAAGGCGCAAGACTACGCGCAACAGTTACGGAATTTGGCCCCGTACTGTTTTCTAAGATTCTGGGACTCAATGATACACAAGGTGGAGTGGTCGCAGTCGTATTTAAATACTGCGATGACCGAGATCTGCCCTTGTTAGATTTGAAAGACTTCAAGAAAACCGTTCAGTTTTTAATCAATGAAGGCAAAGCGGAAGTGCAGGAGGAATACGGTAGTATCTCTTCCGCTTCTGTGGGCGCCATCATGCGTAAAATCCTCGAAATCGAACAACAGGGTGCGAATAAGTTTTTTGGCGAAACTTCGTTCGATATCGATGATTTATTACGTCAAAACCGCCTGGATCAGGGAATGATATCTATCATTCGATTGACGGATATTCAGGACAAACCAAAGCTTTTTAGTTCCTGTATGCTGCAACTGCTTGCAGAGATCTACGCTAGTTTTCCAGAGCAGGGAGATGCTGAAAAGCCAAGATTAGTCATTTTTATTGATGAAGCACACTTGGTTTTTGAAGAGGCATCTGATGCGCTGTTGAGTCAGATCGAGACCATCATCAAGTTGATTCGGTCTAAGGGTGTTGGTATTTATTTCTGTACACAAAGCCCGGATGATATTCCAGAAGACATACTGGGACAATTGGGTTTGAAGATCCAGCATGCCTTGAGAGCGTTTACTGCAAAAGACAGAAAGGCGATTCGCCTGGCTGCTCAGAACTATCCGCTTACGGAATTCTATAAGACGGAAGATCTGATAACTCAGTTGGGGATTGGTGAAGCACTTGTGACGGTATTGAACGAAAAAGGGATTCCCTCTCCGCTGGTTCACACGATGCTGCGAGCGCCGTGGTCTCGAATGGATGTCTTGAGTGAGTATGAGATCGATGCTATTTTAAATGCATCTGATATCATTGAAAAGTACAACAAAGAGATTGATCGCGAAAGTGCCTATGAAATTCTAAATGCTAAGATTGAAGAGATTCGATCGCAAGAGCACCAGGATGAAATGAGGGAACAGAATCAGAAAGCGAAAAAATCTGGTAAAAGACGAAAGACAGAGAAATCTACTTTCGAAAAAGTGATCTCTAACACAACAACCCGCCAAATCGGTCGTACCGTGGCAAGAGAGCTTACAAGAGGACTTTTGGGCGCTCTAGGAATCAAGAGTACAAGACGAAGAAGACGTCTCTGGTAAAATTTATTTGAAAAACTAGTGCTCAAATTTGCTCGGTAAAAAAAAAGAACATATTTTTGCGCACGCTTCCTAAGAGCACAGGTTGGTACCTTAGCTCAGTTGGTAGAGCAATGGACTGAAAATCCATGTGTCCCTGGTTCAATTCCTGGAGGTACCACATACTATCAAAGCTCCTCGTTGATTTATTTCAATGGGGAGTTTTTGTTTTAGGTTGGTTTTGAAATTGTTGAAGGGGTGTTTGGGAAAGGGGAACGAGCCATATTGGGCTACAATGACACGGCATTGCGTTTCGCTTTACCCATTCATTTAAGTTTAATTTTTTTCAATTTAATATCATATTCATAATTCACGATATTTTCATTCAAAATCAATTGGATGGCTTCTTCAATTACCTCAAAAGGTACTACAAACCATTCCCTTGGGTTTAGTCGCTGTCCTTTTTCATTAAACAAGTCAATATCTAAACAGGCATTGGCGAAAAATCGATGCAACAGCGATTCAAGTTTGTTTGCATTTCGATTGTAAACTTTCCAAGCTTTTAAATTCTTAATTTCCGAGAATAAATAAGTGGCTTCATTCTTAGCATTCTTAACTCTTTCAAGAACAGGTGTTGATGAAAATCCAATTTTATACAGGTCTTTAATTGTCGAGAGTTCTGGATGAGTTGACTTTGTCTGTAATATATAGACCCAACCTGATGGAATATCCTTTTCTTCTACAAGTCCTGAGTTTATAAACAAGTCTTGTTGAATTTTGTCAGAAGTATTTGTGATTAACTTTCCGTCTTTTTGGATTTGTTTTCCTAATGAACGGAATAACATATTACTGTAAGTTCCATTCTCAAAGACAGTTCGTGTTCTTCCTTCCGTTCGCATTCTATTTCCTGAACTAAGTTCGACGTGACCTTTTTCTAGGTTTGCCGATTCCAAATAGAGCATAATTCCATTCATTAAATAAAAATTTCCTACATAAAGATTCTTTTCGATGTTTCTGAATGGTTTTATTTTACGTTTTCCTTCTTTAATTTGTTTGTGAACTTTTAAAAATAGCTGCTCATATTTCTCAAAGTCTTTCTCTTTCATTGGTTTTCTTTGAGCAACAAAATCTGCTTCTGCTCGATCCTCTGATCTTGGCGTATGCTTAAATTTAAAAATGTCTAAATCCTTATCGGAATCCAATAAACCAAATTCATCATCCTCATTTAGAATGTCATCGATGGATGGTGTTTCTATTTCAACGTGACCCAATAAATTATGCCTGTCGTATGGTTTCAGTATTTTCTTCTGATCTTCATGTTTTCTGAAATTCTTGAGTTTAGCCAATAAGCCATATTCAGACATACTTGATTTGTTGGGTTCTCTTCCATTCTTATCAATGAAAACGTTGATTTCCTCAAACGAATCAATCAATCTTTCGTCATCTGTTTTTATAGTGGATGCTTTGGCTTTAGATTCTAACAATCCAAAATCATCATCATTAAAGATATCTTCTAGTGACAGTTTCTTCTTAGCCATTCTCTAATGCTTTTTTGCGTTTTAATTCTCTCAAAAACACGATTGCTTCTGCCATTCGTTTCTCTTTGTGGTCAAAAGCTTGAATGTTTGGTTGCTCTCCATTGTTATTCTTCACCCATTCTTTTATTTTTGGCCAAAGTAAAATGGCTTCTTCTTCGGTCATTTCAATTTTGGTGGATTGAATATGTTCATCAATCAATTTTAACACTTGGGTGGTTACTGATTTTGACAAGATTTCAAACGCTTTTTGAAACGGATTTACTTGATCTATTAAGTCGATGTGAATATCATCAATATTGACAAAACTTCCTGCCATTCTGATGAATTTTTTGTTGCCTTGTTCTTCAATTGTTCCGTTTTTAATGACTGAATCAACAACAACGTGTTGTCTAACTGCTTCCACATCATCTTCGTCCAAATCAGGATAGACTTCTCGAATGATTTTTGGAATTAAAACCGTATTAATAACCTCTGGCTCAATGTTGCCTGGCATTGCTTTGAGCATTTGCGGATTTTGTAGAATTTTTGCTTTTAAATCATTTAAATCCGTTTCAATAATGTCTTTGGCCCTTTGTGAAGTCGGCAATTTGAAGCCTCGAATTTTTATAGTGTTATCGTCATCTTCTTCCTTATCATAAACAGCATCGTCGTCATCATCTTTTTTTAGTTTGAACTTGAAGTTTGGAGCCAGCACTTGTTCCATCAACAAGGATGCCGTTATGGCTTTCAGCATATTGTTTACTGATAATTTCACGTCTCTATCTTCAGCATCTGGTTGAGCAATGAGATTAGTAAATTGAGCGTGTGTTTTATTGTTGCTGTCTCTGGTTGCTCTACCAATGATTTGAATAATCTCCGTTAATGAACCTCTGTAACCAATTGTTAATGCGTGTTGACAATACGGCCAATCAAAGCCCTCTTTTGCCATGCCTAAAGCTATTATGATATCAATATCATTGGCTGAATTTAAAGTACGTAAATAGGCACTTATTTTATCTCTCGATTTTGGATTGTCTTGAACTAAGTCTGCGACTTTTAGAATACGTCCTGAATTTTTACTTTTTACATGAATTACTCCTGTTTCTTCGTCTTGATATTCTATAGTTCCCAAAACTTCAATAATATGGTCAACTTCATCGTATTTCTCTTTGGAGGATTCCGCTGAGTTAACACTTGGAATATGAATAATTGTCTTCTGGTTTTCGTCTAAGATTTCAGCCAAGGCAGATTGTTCTTTGTCGGGATGTTTCTTAAAATATTTGCCTGTGTAAAAATGATAGCCAATTCCCAAGGATTTTAAGTAATCATAACCATTTAACTGCTGGTAGTAGGTGTAAGTTACTTTGGTGAATTTTGCTTCGTCCTCTGGCATTAATACAGGCACACTGTCGCCTCTAAAATAGGAGCCTGTCATTGCAACGACATGAGCGGTTGACTTTGCCATAATACTTTTAAGCACTTGCCCTAAAATATTATCGCCTTCAGCTGAAACGTGGTGAAATTCATCAATAGCGACTAACGTGCCGTCTAACTTTTTGGGGTCTAAACCATCAAAGGCAAAGCGAAGGGTAGCGTGTGTACACACTAAGATTGGTTCGTCTGTGTCCAAGAACTCTAAGAAGGCGGTGACCTTGCTTTTTTCCTTTCCCGGTGTACACAGATTATATTTGGGATTTGGATTCCAATCAGCAAAAAAGCCGAATTTCTTGAGTTCTGTTGTTCCAAAGGATGCACCTATTGACTTTTCAGGAACGGCCACAATCACTTTTTTAATGCCTTGGTTTTTTAGCTTATCCAACGCAATAAACATTAAGGCTCTAGATTTACCGGATGCTGGTGGTGCTTTAATCAATAGATATTGTGCTGTCCTGCCTTCATAAGCTTTTTCCTGCATTTCTCGCATTCCCAGGGCATTGGTGCTTTTGCTTTGTCCTGTTTGTTTGTAGGTAACGTTGATTAAGTTTGGCATTTTCTTATCTGTTGTTAAGCTATTCGAAATTTTCGAACAACTGGTTTCACTTTTTATCGATTATTTTTTTAATCTCTTTGTCAAAATCAGAAATATAATTTTGGTCTTGAATGACTCTAAATTTATCATATTCACTTTCTGCTTTTAGTTTAGCTTCGAGCATGGAGACTTTACCTTTGTCTTTTAAGATTGGATAATCAGCTAATTCCAGAAATTGCACTAAAAAACGATCCCAATCATTCATATTCATTACCTGCCTGTTTCGTGCTCGGCTTTCTGCCAAATCTAAGTAAGAACTTACAATCCGTTCTAAAGCTTTGACGTGTTCAATATTTAAATAATTTTTGGCAATTGTAACATCGCTTTTTAAAATTTTTCCATCAGGTGCTTGTTTCCATGTTTTTAAGCCCATGTATATTTTGGTGGCATCCGCTTCTGTATAAATAATTTCGGCAGCAGTTTTGCCTGTAATTGCCCAGTGCAGTTTGTTTTGGACAGTAGCAAAAAACTGTTTGGTTATGGCATTTTTGCTATTGTAATCTGCAGCCAAGGCATAGATATCTGTTATTTTTTGGTACAAACGCCGTTCACTCAAGCGAATTTCACGGATTCGCTCCAACATTTCATCAAAATAATCTTCTCCAAAATGTTTGATTTGCTTTAACCGTTCATCATCCAT
>ENA-ORXR01001694-ORXR01001694.1-marine-metagenome-genome-assembly--contig:-NODE-1694-length-22667-cov-18.028552_pt1 | contig 22667 bp, 25 predicted proteins | sample MGYA00237866_ERZ511479 | MGnify/ENA metagenome assembly ERZ511479 | reverse complement strand
AGACGACGCATAGCCTGAACCGTTATGTGCAACCAAAAAAACAATATGGCTTGGAAAGTAACTTTTGAAATATATGGAGAAACTTATAGTCCTCAAAAAGTGAATTTCAAATTTACTGAGGAAAACGAACCAAATGACATTGCAACGACGGGAAGGAATAAAGGATTAAAATATGGTTATGGAAGTTCAACCTATTTAGTGCCAAAACAGATAGAAAGAGCCAAAATATTTAGTCACTTGGCAAAAATATTTGTTCCAATATTAAAAGAACTGAAAGATGCAGGAGCTGAAAATTTGCATATTGATATTGCCAGAATTTATCATTTACAATGCAATGAAGAATTAGGTATTGAAGAAATAAGTGAAATAGCTAAATTAAATTGCGCAATATCTTACTCTGCATATAGCGGTAGTCAGGAAGATGAAATGAAGGGATTCGATTGATTACACTGAATTTTAAGAAGACAATTAATGAAATAAATTTTGGAAATACTTACAAAAGATTTTAATCAGTTTATTGAAGATATTATTGAATCAGGAATATCTGCGGTATGGCTTTCTACCGAAGAAAACGTACTAAATAAATATATTGAAGATTATAAGCATTGTGTTGGGGTAATCTATGACGTGAATAAAAACTTAATTATTGAAACAAATTCAAACAAATATTTTGAAATAACAAGTGGGTATTCAAATGCTCAATATGCAATTCAAATCAACAAACTGAATATAGAATCTATTAGTGAGCAAAAAACATTTTACGATAAACCGATTAATTATTCAAGAATCAACCAATTGACTAATATAAAAGTGAAAGCAGTAAAACCGGAAATCCAAACTATTTATACGAAGGAATCATTATTGAGAAGCATTTCGTTTTATTCTGAAAACAAATTTGAATTTGCAATGATTGGAGAAGATAATTTGAGAACTCACGATAAATTGGATAGACCAATGTTTGATGGATGTTGGTTAATAATAAAGAAAGAAATATTAGATTTGAACAAATAGGCAGCACATAACAATGGCTATAACGATCATATCTCACTGCGTACCTTGTGAGAGACGACGCATAGCCTGATCCGTTAGCTTCCATTAAGAAAAAATAAAAATGACAGAAATCGAAAATCTACATAGAAAAGTCAGACACTATTGTTTAGACAATTTTGATTTTTGGTCAAGAAAATATCAAGAAGTAAGAAATAGTAGACCTCAAACATTTGAATACACCTATGAAAAAGGTGACTATGATATTTTTCCAAGATATCAAGCATTGGAGGCATTACTTCAAGGAGTCGAAGAAGTAAATCCTAAATCTATAAATTCTATTGATGAAGTAAAATTTCAAATAATAGATACTGCTTTAAGGACAGAAACAATATTTACAAAAGATAATCACGGAACAACTAAGAATGCAATTGATGATGAAAGAAAAAAATTCAAAACGTTTGTTGAGTCAATCTCATTAAGTGATTTGAATAATGTCCCAGAATTATTTTATAGAAGAAAATTATCTAAAGAAGAATCTGAAGTCTTAAAAAAGAGATTATTAGAAAAGGAGAGTGTCGATTATGGAGGATTCTGGTTTCCTGAAAAATTGATAAAAGAAAATGAAATCGAATATTTAATCTTTGATGAAGACGAAATTCTTGAAGAAGAGGAATCAAGTTTAAATCAGATAATCATAAATGAGATTGGTAACAAATATTTAGTATTCAATGAGGATGAGACTGCTTATGAACTTGAAAATGATACTTTTGATATATACAATTTAAATACGGAATCCTATTTGACGGACAAAGATTTTAATTGGTTGATATATTATAGCCATGAAGATTTTTATATAATAAAGAGCGAAGTAATGAAGAGTAAAATAGTCAAAGAGTTTCCAAAATTAATTGATAGTATGAACCAAATAATTAAAAAAGAAAACGGAAGCTAACATGCGGTAATCATGTCATGCCTCGCTTTCGCTCCGGCACGCCAGATACCGCAGAACCGTTAGCGACAAGCAAAATTCAAATTTTCATATAATCTTACTAGACCAAAATAAATCATTCAAAATATGTGTAACTTTCAAGTTACATATATATATTTGCATTACCTTAAAGTAACGTAATATGATTAATGTAATTAAACGCAATTGGTTTTATAATAATCCTCGTGAAGAAGTTTGGGAATATCTCACAAATGCTGAACTTATATCAAAATGGTTAATGCCAAATAATTTTAAACTTGAAGTCGGCTATGAATTCGAATTTTGGACCAATCCAATACCTGAATTAAGTCTTGATGGTAATTTTTACTGCAAAGTAATTGAGATTATACCTCAAAAAAAACTTGTTTATAGTTGGAGAGGAGGCCCAAATAAAAATAATCCAACACTTGACACTATAGTAACTTGGAACTTGTTAAAAGCCGGAAATAGAACAGAATTAAGACTTGTTCACACCGGATTTAAAGATGAAAACGGTTCAATCCTATCCTCAATGTATAATGGTTGGGATGAGCATATTCAAGAAATGATTACGAAATTAAAGGATAGCTAGATGTCAATTCCAAACTTAGATCCATTTCAAGTAATTGCAGACCCTTGTCGAAGACAGATATTAGAATTGCTTACAAAAGATACATCTAATATAAAATCAATGGTTCAAAATTTTGAAATAAGTAGACCTGCCATATCAAAGCATATTAAGATACTAGAGCGTTCTAAATTTATTTCGATTAAGAAAGTAGGAAGGGAAAGACAGTGTTCTTTAAATCAAAATGGGTTTGAAGAATTAAAAGATTGGATAGTTCAATTTGACAACTTTTGGAATAGCCGACTTAAAAACCTGGAACATGTGTTAAACAAAAAGGTGTCAAATAATTATTAATTTCATGAATACATCTATTAAGCGAATAGGCAATTACTTGCTGTGTTTAACACCTATAATCTTTTAGTAAATATGACTAATGAAGAATTATTATACACGAAAATTGGTCAAGAATTAAATAATTCGGAGCAAAGCCAAATGTTTGGAAAGCCATGTTTTAAGACCAATAAAAAGGCATTCATCTGCTTCTTCCAAAATGAAATGGTTTTTAAATTAAGTAGTGAACATCATTCCGAAGCGTTAAGTTTTGATGGTTCTAAATTATTTGACCCATCTGGCAAAAATAGACCTATGAAAGAATGGGTACAAGTTCCTTATAATTACAAAGAACGTTGGAAAGAATTTGCTGAAAAAGCACTGGATTACGTTAAAGATAAATATAAAGCCAGTCGCTAACAATAGATATCAGATCATATCTCTTCGTACCTCAGAGAAACGATCGATATCATCATCCGTTGGCATTCATTGGCGAAATAACCCGAAATACTAATTAAAATTAATTTTATGACAATAAAAACCAAAAAAACTTTATCCTTAATATCCGGAATTTTAACTGGAATAGTATTTATAGCCTCGATTTTCGATTCTGAACCTGGTTCATTATTTGGAAGTATTTGGCTTTTCAGATTAGGATGGTTGGTTATGACTGTATCATCTTTTACAACTTATTACAACATAATAAAATCTGAAAAAGAATCTAATTAAACTCTGAATTCTCACTCAAATGTTGAATAAAGTTAATTCTGATTTTTTAGCTTGTTTGCGGAATCGGAATCTGAATTAAAAACTCGGAATCTTACTCAATCGGAATTGAGCAAGTTGCGGAATTGCTCACTCAATCGGAATTGAAAAATATTGCGGAATAAAACGCTGACCGAACTCACTCAAATGTAATAAATACATAAAACAGAATTAAGTATAAATAATAAAAAATAGAGTATATGCAAAAATCGAAATCAAAACCAAATTTGGGAATCATAGCTTTCTTGTTTATTGCAGGAATAGTTTCTTTCTGGTTAGGGCTTGAATCAGTAAGAGAGCCTAGTATTTTAGGAGAAAATCATCCACCATTAATCTTCTTTATTTGTATTCAAACATTTTGCTTTATAACTGGAGGCGTACTTTTAGGAAAATTTTTGACTTTAAGAAAAAAATCGAAAAAAATTCTGAATAATATAAACTTTTAAAAAAACAACGAAATGCCAACACGCGGATAAAATAAATAAAAATTAAAATTCCATCATTAACATTCTAATTAAAGACAATCTTTCTTAGAAAGACTTATTTCAAATCAAATAAGCTATCTACTGCAACATAACGCTCTACCGTAAACCCTTCGGCATGTTCTACACCAATTAATCTCCCTAAATTTCTAGCTCTATAAGTTATGCTATCTGTAAAGTTTTGACTAGAAATAGGTGTTTGTGGTTCATTACTATTAGGATCAAAAAATTGCGTTTTATAAGCTAAAACAGCTTCCATTTTTTGCTCCATAAATTCAGAAACATCAACAACTACATCTGGCTCCAGATCTTTCCATTGTATATAATGGTAAACCGCTTTTGGTCTCCAAGGTTCTTGTACTTCTCTTTCATCCTTGTGTACGGTTTCAATTTTTCTTAATCCGCTTAAAAAACAAGCGTCACTAACGAGTTGGCTTCCTTTTCCGTGATCTATATGTCTATCTTCAATAGCATTGCAAATCACTAGTTCTGGTTTGTAATACCGAATCATTTTTATGATTTCTATCTGATGTTCCTTATCGTTACAAAAAAATCCATCAGCAAATCGCATATTAATTCTAGAATGTACTCCAAGGATTTTTGCAGCATTAAAGGCTTCTTCGTCTCGTGTTTCTGCTGTACCACGAGTACCTAATTCGCCACGTGTTAAATCGATAATCCCTACTTTCTTGCCACCTGCAACTTCTTTTGCTAATGTCGCTCCGCAACCTAACTCAACATCATCGGGATGTGCTCCTATGGCTAATATATCTAGTTTCATGCTTATGTTTTATTTTGAAATGATATCTAATGCATTATTTATATCTCGCTTTATATCCTTTACCTCTTCTATACCTACTGAAAAACGAATGAGTTGGTCGCTAATACCTACATTATCGCGTTCTTCTTGACTTAATAAAGCGTGAGATGTTAAATGCGGAGATAACATTGTACTTTCTATACCAGCCAGACTCATAGACGATTTTATCAATTTTAATTGCTTTTGAAATTGCTCTGAATTTAAATCATCAGTTAGCTCAAAGGACAACATGGCTCCAAATCCGCTCATCTGAGATTTTGCTAATTTATAATCGGGATGCGATTTTAATCCTGGATAATACACTTTAGACACTTTAGGGTGTTTGTGTAACCATTTAGCAAGTTTCATTGCGTTTTTAGTTTGCGCTTTAACTCTAAGACCTAATGTTTTCATACTACGTTCTAACATCCAAACGGTCATATCACTAAGGCTACCTCCGAGATTTTTTCCGACATTCCAAATACGTTCAATATGCGCATTAGAACTTGCAACAGCACCAGCACAAATATCACTATGTCCACCAAAGTATTTAGTAGCTGAGTGCATTACCATATCAATGCCTAAATCCATAGGATTCTGATTTACTGGAGATGCGAATGTATTATCAATAGATGTGAAAATAGCTTTAGACTTGCCCAAATCAGCAATTGCTCTAATGTCTGTAATAGTTAATAAAGGGTTGGAAGGAGTTTCGATATGAATTAATTTTGTATTGGGTTGAATCGCGTTTTCAAAATCTTCAACGCTATAACCATTTGTAAATGTAAATTCTATGCCGTACTTAGGAAATTCTTCTTTTATAAAATTTACAGTACCACCATACAATGTATTCTGAACCACCAAATGGTCTCCTTGCTTTAAGGACGCTAAGAACATAGTACTAATAGCTGCCATGCCAGAACCAAAAATCATAGCGGCTTCGGTATGTTCTAAGGCGGCAATTTTCTTCGCTAAATACTCTTGATTTGGTGTATTAAAATACCGTGGATAGCGTTTTACGTCAACATCTAAAAATTCGTAAGACGAACTTAAATAAATAGGAGACACTGCTCCTTTAAATTGTTCATCTTTAATTTCACCAACGTGTGTGCAAATGGTATTTAGTCCTAAATTTTGTTTTGACATTTCATTACTTTTAAATATCTAAAATTAATGAAAATACATCAGTCGCTAATCAATTAGTGATACAAACTTTTTCGGTATGTGAAAATGTGGCAGAGTCAATTCTAAGAATATAAATGCCTGTAGAAATGTTGCTCGTACTTAAGGCAAATTTCTCATTAGAATTTTTGAAGGACGTTTTGTCTTCTATTATTTTTTTGCCTTCGGTAGTATATAAAGCAATTGAACTTATGGCACTACCTGTAATTCCTTTCACAAAAACTTGGTCTGTAGAATTTGAGCTCCAAATCTTTAAATTTTCTAAGTCATCATCTTTAGAAGACAATACACTATTAGCCAGTATTGTTGGACCGATTGTGCTAGAAAATGTGATAAAAAATCTATTTAAATAATTGGCCGCAGATAAATCCTGAGTGAAATCAGTTGCGTTTAATAACGTGTAGGTGTTTAATTCTAAATCATAAAGATAGACATCAATCGGACTATCAAAATTTTCTAATCTATTCAAAGAAATAGATATGTCACCAGAATTTGATAAAAACATACCGAATGGATAATACTTTTCTGAGTTGTAATCACCGACACCTTGTATAATATAACGGTTATCCTCTATCATCCAATTTAGGTCATCGGATAAGTCTTCAATATTTGGCGCATCATAACCATAATCTACACCGTCAGATGCCATATTATCTGACACAAAGCCAAGTAACAGTTGCCTTGTGTAGCCTTCTGAATTTTGAAAATCGACTCTAACTTTCTGAATATCTTGCGCTTCAGAAAAAAATATGCTGGTTAATAAAAAAGCACATAATAGCTTAGTATAAGTTCTCATTAGATTTGGGAATAAATGATACTTTAATTTAGTTTTGGAAATATAGTAATTTCAAACTAAATACCCACTAAAAGCAATTTTATACGATGAAATACGTTTTTTATTAAGATTAAATGCGAATTATCCTACTTATTTAGAAAGTGTGAGGATTGAAACATTAAGCTTAGTGGTCTTTACCAATTCTATTATAGGCACGAATTACAACAATGGCCCAAATGGTAATGAAAATGGCAACCACTATTGAAAACCAGAATACGATATCATTTGCTTCCATGCTCAACCAGTTTTAAGTAAATCATTACACCAAGTAACGTTGGAGCCCAAAGACCAACGAATATACCATGCATTTCATTACCAGTGAGAAATAAATATTCTGCCACAAGAATTATTACAGCACATAAAATGAGCATTAACAGGTTTGCAAGTCCTAATTTTTTGAAGAAATTCATTTTGAGAATTAGTTTAAAGCCTCAAGTTAATAAAAAAATTACTTGTATTATGATTTTGATATTATCGCCTATTTATAATGCATCCTATAATTTCTTAGTCTTAAAACTAAATCTATAGTAAAAATAAATTATAGTATGAAAAATCAATTGAACACAAGGAATAATTAAATTTTCACTCCTCATAAATTCAGCCATACAAGTTATTGGTATAGCGTAATTGAACCATCCAATTACGTTAAATCTTTTTTCGAATATACCAGTAAAATATGAATTAACTTTCTCTTTTTTAAAATAAGCTAAAGCATAAATAAAAAAGAAAACTTGTAAACTAAAAATAATATAGATTCTACTTATGATCTGATCACCACTAGCATAGGCGTGTAATCCAGATAAATAAAAATTAACACCAAAATAGGTCATTAAAATACTTCCAAAAGCCAATATTGAAACACCGTTATAGAGTAATCTACTTCTTAAACCTGGTATTAAACGCATGTGAATTACAAAAGCATAAACCATAATACTAATTAGCGCCCAAGTCTCTTTTGGGTCCCAGCCCCAATATCTTCCCCAACTTTCGTTTGCCCACATACCACCAAGGAAATTACCAATGGTTAGCATAACCAAACCAACGGTTAATGCCATTTCATTAATAATGGTTAACTCCTTTATGTTTATAAGCATGCGTTCTTTATTCTCTTTGTTGGTGAGAATCATGAGTAACAAAGCCACAACTCCTAAAATCATACCTATAGCAAATGGTCCATAACTGGCAACAATAACTGAAACATGTATCATTAACCAATATCCTTGAAGAACGGGTTGTAGGTTAGCTATTGCAGGATCCATCCAATTCCAATGCGCTACCATTAAAATCATAGAACACACAAAAGCAGATGCTGCAATGGTTAAGTTACTTTTTCTACCAAATAATAAACCAAACAACATTACTGACCATGCGACATAAATCATAGACTCATAAGCATCACTCCATGGTGCATGACCAGATAAATACCAACGCCAAATTAATGCACCAACATGCATGGCAAATAATAGAATGATAATGCCTATCATTATATTAATAACTGTTTTAAGCCACGTGCTTTGGAATTTAAAAATCTGAACAATTATTAAAACAAATAAAATCGTAGCTGCATACATATACCAGCTAAACAGTTTCTTAAAAATATCGTACTTGTTGTATAAAATTTCGGCTTCAATCTTATCATCAGATAGCATTACGTCTCCTCCAAATTTCTGTTGTGTCTTTTTTATACCAGTTAATAACTCTTCGGCTTTAGAGAAATCCCCAGTTTGTTTGGCATTATTAAGCGTTACCAAATAAGCGCTAAATCCGTTATTTATAAAATTTCCATACAGAGAATCTGCTATCTTCTCACGATAATTGCCTTTTCGAAATTCTACTGACGATATCCAAGTATTATTTTCATCCTCTGGAACAGGAAATATTTTAATGGATAAACCATCAATAGCATTATATAATAAGTTGACTCTAGAATCTGCTTCTTTTACTTCCTTCTGAAAACCCGTTGGGACTTGCGCTTTGTAGGCTTCCTCTAAATATGGCGTTAATTTATAATAGCCACTAGGATCAAAAAAATCAATTAAACTTGTGTGTTTTTCTCCATAATCTACACCGATTATGGTTCTAATAGAATCTGCTTTTCTCGGTTTTAAATAAATAACAGGAACGTTATACCAAAGCAATGGACTTTCTTGTATAGAAAGGAAAACCTGTGTAGCATTAAAATCTTCATAAACGTCACTTTTGCTCAATTTACGAAGCATCTCAGAGGCATACGTATGCATTGGCATCATACGACCACTGTAGTCTTGTATCACCATCTCCGAAAACTTATCTGCGTGTTCTTCTGGTGTGATGTTTTTTCTTAATATAGAATCAATCTGAGTTTTGGTTGGTTTCTGAGCATGGTCGTGACCATCACCTTCAGAGTGTTGTTGTGCAAAACCAGAAAAGCTTAATAATAACGCCATCATCGTCATCATTTTTGCTTTCTTCGTTTTGAGTTTATTGAGACGTTTTCGTATATCATCAAAACGTGTGTGCTTTGCGAACAGAATTGCCATTAAACCGAAATACAGCATTATGTAACCTGCATAGGTGATGTAAGTTCCCCAACGATCGTGGTTTACAGAAAGTACAGACCCTTTTTCATCTTTATCGAAATCTGCCTGAAAAAAACGATAGCCTTTATGGTCTAAAACATGATTCATGTAGATATGATAATCAAAATCACCACCATCTTTATCTAACACGGTCACTTTACTTTCGTAAGACGAATAGGAATTTTCAGTACCTGGATATTTTTCGGCAATAAAATCATTTAATTTGACTTGAAATGGCAATTGCTCTAATCTAGAACCAAACCGTAATGCAATATCTAAACCGCCTACTTCAACTTCTTCAACTTTATAATACGTCCAAGGTCCACCTAAAAGATTCACACTTTTGGTTTCACCATTGGCTGTAATATCTAATACAATTCCGCTTTCATCTCCTTTTAGAATTGTTGGTTTTTTAACAATATCAAATACTCCTTTAACCACAGGTTTTGGAAATACCAATTGCATATTCGCAATAATATATCTAGACCTTAGATTTAAGGGTTGTAAACTGTCTTTTACTAATTTACCTTTAGTTCCGGTTGCCATGGTCAAATATTCTCCTTCGTAGGGCGATTTTATAAATAGACCTTCTTCAGTACTTGTAATGTTAATGGCTCCCTCTTGCTCTTTATTTAATGAGATTAAGATATTATGCAAATTAGAAACTTGACCTGCTTTTAAAAAATGGTTGTGCGGAATACCTTCACCAGCTTCTACAAGTTTTAAGTAACTTTCACCATTCTCATCTGGTACAATATCCTTCTCTGCTCCTTTAATGAATTTCTTGAGTTCAAAATTTACGTCTGTATCTCCGTAGGCTAAAGTTTTGCTGAAATCGTTATCTAATCGTGGTGAAAAATCGACCTCTTCCATGATTCTGCGCTGTTGCAATTGCCCATTGCGCTTGTAATCACCGAGAATGCGACCACTTATATATGTTTTTTGAGAACGGAATTCAGTCTCTGTTGCGCCTTCCCTGATGCTCATCATACCTTCATAACCCACATAACGCGTTACAAAAGCTCCAAGTAAAATAAATATAAACGATAAGTGCATAATTAGTGTCGCCCACTTTTCTTTTTTATGCAGTCGGAATCTAAAAATATTGCCCACAAAATTGATGACAAAAAACACCATAATCGCTTCAAACCACCATGCATTATAAATTAGTGTTCTTGTATATGGAGTTGGCGAGGTATCCATGTTTCTATCTAAAATAGTACCAGTTGCCATGGCAATGGCAAAAACAATAAATAATATACCAGTAAGTCGAGTTGAGAAGAGGATGTTAGCGATTTTCTTTTGCATAACTATAGCGCATTTTTAGCTCGTGCAAAGATAAGACTTTTTAGTCATTAAGATTGCGGATTTGCAATACGAAAAACGTTAAATTACTATTTATAATCGTTTTATTTTGAAGTGTTAGCCTGAAGCATTTTGTTTTGTTCTTCCATCAATTCTTTTAAGTCAGAAAGTAGCTGAATGTCCTTTGGCGTCACTACGGTAGCATCTTTAGAATCTTGTGCTTTGTTTCGTAATTTATTCATACCTTTTACTACTAAAAATATGGTGAAACCAATAATTATAAAATCTATCATAACCTCAAACAACGCGCCATAACCAATAGCAACTTCGGTTGAAGTAATAGTTCCTGATGGATCAGTAATAGCATCTCTTAAAACAAATTTTTTATCTTGGTAATTTATACCGTCTGTAAGTAACGACAATGGTGGCATCAACACCTTTTTAACGAGTACATCAATAACTTTATTAAATGAGGCACCGATGATTATACCAATAGCCATATCCATCATATTACCTTTTACAGCAAACTCTTTAAATTCTTTAAGCAAACCCATAGCTTTATATTTTAAATTAGTGATTGCAAATTTAAGTATAAGGCTATTAATGATTAGTGTTTTCTAGCTTCAAAAATCTTTAGATATAAAAAGGTTCCCATTTTACGAGCTCTGCGTTTGGCATTTTCGGCAAAATCGCCATCAAAAAGTTCATCAATGGTTTGTACCCACAAATTTAACCATAAACCAAAGTGCAATTCTGTGATACTATTATGATTCGCTGCATCGACATTAATATGAGCATCTACAGGGTTTCCGTGATATTTGGTTTTTAGAAATAAACTCGATTCCCAAAATGTAGTTAAATGTTGCAGGTGTTCATCCCAATCTTTTATCGTTTCGTTAAAGAAAGGGCCAAGAATTTCATCTTTTCTAACCTTGTCGTAGAATTTGGACACTAATTGAAAGATATCTTCCCTAGTTTTGATGTCTTTTTTCTTCATTCGTATCAAAGTTATTCTTTTAATTCAACTTCTTCTTAGTAGAAAACTAAATCTTAGTATTTTTACAATATGATTAGAGTTGTACTACTTGGTGCCGGAAACGTCGCCACGCATTTATATAAAGCATTTTCAAAATCCGAAAAAGTGTCAGTAGTGCAATGGTATAATCGTACACGCAGTGCAATAGCATCCTATTCTAACGACGTTGAGATTACCGATGATCTCAAAGAATTAAAAGAAGCTGACATATACATTATAGCTGTTAGTGATGATAGTATTGAACAATTATCCAAAGATTTACCTTTTAAAGATCGATTGATTGCACATACATCTGGCAGTGTTTCTATTCACGATATGGATAAAAAAAATAGACTTGGAGTCTTTTATCCGCTACAAACCTTTTCTAAGAGCACCGAATTAGATTTTAGTGAAGTACCTATTTGTATAGAAATAAAGGAAAAGCAAAACCTCAAAATTTTAAAAGATTTAGCAAAAGCAATTGGTAGTAAACCCTATAAAATATATACAGAGCAAAGACAAACACTTCATTTGGCTGCTGTTTTTGTAAATAATTTTACCAATCAAATGTATAGAATTGCTCATGAAATTGGTGAAACAGAAAATGTTGATTTCAATATTTTAAAACCATTGATATTAGAAACTGCAAAGAAAGTTCAGCATATTTCTCCATATATGGCACAAACAGGTCCTGCCAAAAGAAATGATAAGAAAACAATTAAGCGTCATCTCAAACAAATTGAAAATGACGACCATAAACAAATATATGAGTTGCTAACCAATTCAATAAAAAAAACACATGGTGCTTCGGCTAATCTAAGCAACCACAAAAAATCAACATCATAATCATGATCACTGAGCGACGTCTAGGTGATACACAGCACAAAAAAAATGAACGAATCTAACGATAAGAGTTACAAAGAATATTTAGCCAACATCACCACCTTAATCTTTGATGTAGATGGTGTACTCACTGATGGCACCATTACCGTAACCACAGATGGTGAAATGTTAAGAACCATGAATATAAAAGATGGATTTGCACTGAAAACGGCTGTAGACGCTGGTTTTAATATTAGTATAATTTCTGGTGGCTCAAACGAAGGTGTGCGTAAGCGTTTAGCTGGTCTTGGTATTAAAGACATTTTTTTAGGTGCTCACAACAAAATAGAACAATTGAATACCTATTTAAATCAGTATACTATTAAAAAATCGCAAGTGTTATATATGGGAGATGATATACCAGATTATCCTATAATGAAACTCGTCGGATTACCGTGTTGTCCTCAAGATGCAGTACAAGAAATTAAGTCGGTTTCTAAATATATTTCTCATAAAAACGGTGGAAAAGGTGCTGTGCGAGACGTTATTGAGCAAGTCCTAAAAGTACAAGGCAAATGGAATGGTAATTTTAATGCAAAGTACGATTAGCAAGCAGTAAGCACAGTAATTTAAACTTTTATACCAAACCCTCTAAATGATTCACTTTCTCAATTTAATCCGTTGGAAAAATCTAATTATGATTGCACTTGTGCAAATCTTAATTAAGTATGCACTACTTCTACCCTTTTATGAAAGTTATGGTGTTACAACAACTTTAAGTACAATAGCTTTTGCACTACTCGTTATTGCTACAGTTTGTATTGCCGCTGGTGGTTATGTAATTAATGATATTTATGATGTTGAAACGGACAAAGTCAATAAACCAACTAAAGTCATTATTCATACATACATTTCTGAAAAAACGGCACTTATTATATTTGTAGTTTTGAATGTTATAGGCGTAGGACTAGGTTTTTATTTATCCAACGGCATTGGTCAATCTGGCTTTTTCATAATCTTTATTTTAGCTTCGGCACTACTCTATATCTACTCATCTTACCTAAAACAAATCTTATTAGCAGGAAATATTGTTGTTTCGTTAGTGGTTGCACTCAGCATTATTTTAGTTGGTATTTTTGAATTATTACCAGCCATTACAGATATAAATAGAGGTGTTCAAATTACATTTTTTAAGATTATTTTAGATTATGCAATTTTTGCATTTATGATTAATTTTATTAGAGAACTGGTAAAAGACATTGAAGATATTGATGGCGACCATAAAGCCGGAATGCAAACTTTACCAATTGTTTTGGGCAGAGAACGTGCTAATAAAGCTGTATTTATTTTGTCTCTAATTCCGCTATTCTCCGTTGTTTACTACGTTATCACCTATTTATTTTCACAGCAACTCGTTGTTGCCTATTTTTTAATTTTGGTGATTGCACCATTAATCTATGTGACTATAAAATTGTTTAGTGCAGAACAAAAATCGCAATATAAACACATAAGTCTTATTTTAAAATTGGTGATGCTTACTGGTATGTTATCGCTATTACTCTACAACTTTATTCTAACGTAAAATGCTAAAAGACAAACTCAAAGATTTCAATCTTATTCTGGCGTCAGCGTCACCACGTCGCCATGCGTTTTTTAAAACTATGGATTTAGATTTTGAAATTAGGCTTCAACCAGTTGACGAGGTCTATTCAAAAGATTTAAAACGAGAAGAAATTACAGACTTCTTAGCAAAGTTAAAAGCTAAACCGTTTATACACGATCTAAGAAGCAACGACATTTTAATTACAAGTGATACCATAGTTTGGCATAATAACAAGCCTGTTGAAAAGCCAAAAGATAAAGACGATGCCTTTAAAATGATTAAGTCGTTAAGTGATACAAGTCACCAAGTTGTAACGTCGATTTGTTTTACTCAAAAATCAAAACAAAACGTTGTAAACACAATTACCAAAGTCACCTTTAAAGCATTAACTGACGACGAAATCTGGTACTACGTTAATAACTATAAACCGCTTGATAAAGCTGGTGCATATGGCATACAAGAATGGATTGGCGCTATTGCTATTACACATGTAGAAGGCTCTTATAATAACGTCGTTGGCTTGCCTACGCATCTGCTTTACGAAACGTTAAATACCATTGCTGAAGATACTTAAGGCTTTAATTTTGTTATTTTAGTTAGCGTGTTACGCTGAGGCTGTCTAAGTATTGTCTTCAAAATTTTAAATATATAAGTTATGATTAAGTTTACCAAAACCTGTTCTATTCTTCTCATCGGAATTGTCTGTCTTTCATTACTAAACTCCTGCAAAGAAAATAAAACTGAAACCTTAGAAACGCTAGCCATTTCAGAACAAAAAGCTGAAACGCAAGCGCCAAAAGCAATGCTATCAAAAGAATTTAATGACTATTGGTATGCAGGCGAAGCAGAAATTACATCTTACAAATTAGAACAAGCGCGTTATGGAGAAATGAGAGAAGGTACAGCAGTTCTCGTCTTCGTTACCGAAGATTTTCTACCAGAAAAACAAGTAAAAGCAGATAATTACAGCCAGACAAATACACCTGTTTTAAAATTAAATGCCACCAAAAATTTTAATACAGGTATTTATCCGTATTCTATAATGCAAAGCACATTTTATCCCGTTGCAAATAATCAGCATGCATTAAAAATATCTGCTTCTGTACAAGAATGGTGTGGCCATGTTTATACGCAACTTAATAATCGTGATGAATTTGAGGTAATGTCTCATTCTTATTTTCAAAGTGAAGCTGACCAAAACTTTAATATTAAGAAAACGTGGACTGAGAACGAAATCTGGACAAAATTAAGAATAGATCCAAAACGTCTTCCTGTCGGAAACCTTGATATAATTCCATCTTTAGAATATACCAGACTTAAGCATATTAACATGCGTGCTTATTATGCAGAAGCTTTGCTCAAGGATGGTACTTACACACTAGTTTATCCGGATTTAAACAGAACTTTAAAAATTAATTTTAACCCAATATTTCCTTATGACGTTCTAGGCTGGGAAGAAATTACCGTTTCTGGATATGGTGTAAATACTAAAACTCTAAAGACAAAAGCGACAAAATTAGAATCTATAAAATCTGCATATTGGAGCAAGAATAGCAATGCAGATGAAGCCTTGAGGGAAAAACTAAAATTGCAGTAATTTTTGAGGAATCTAGACTATATTTGTCGAGCACTAACCCACTTAACATGTCAGATTTTTTTATACAGTACAAATCAGAAATTATATACTCTACAATACTTCTTGTTGTATTGTTAATAATTAGAGCAATTATAGTAATTACTGTAAAAAAAATTGGTACAAAAAGTGGTACTACAGAGGCTAGAGCTGGATTAATTGGTCGTTATGTTACCGTAACTTTAGTTTTAATTGCAGTTCTTGTAGAGGCCATAATTCTTGGTGTAGAATCGCATCAGATTTCCTTAGTATTTTCTTCCGTATTTGCTGTAATTGGTATTGGTCTATTTGCCATTTGGTCTATTTTAAGCAATATTACGTCTGGTGTTATTATGTTTTTTTCGTTTCCATATAAAGTTGGAGATAAAATAAAAATCCATGATAAAGATTTACCTATAATAGCAATTATTGAAGACATTAGAGCTTTTCAACTTATTCTTAGAGAAGACAATGGCAACATAACCACGTATCCTAATAATCTTATTCTTCAAAAAGCTGTAACTTTAATCGAGAAAGATGCTTTAGACGATAGTAGTATTCTATAAATTATGAGGAAAAAGAGAACCGCAAAAAAAAAACGTACCGAAGATTATAAAAAACATGTTGGGCAAGTTCCTGGTACACTGGTTTACACTGGGAAGAAATCAGATAAAAACTTTCATGTCGAGTGCTTTGATTACACAAAACAATCTATTGAAGAATCTATTTTATTAAATATTGAAGAGGCTATTAACTATAAAGAGACAGATTCAGTCACATGGATAAACGTTGATGGACTAAAATACACTGATAAAATTGAAAATATTGGTAAGCAGTACGGTTTACATCCATTGGTTTTAGAAGATATTGTTAATACCACACAACGCCCAAAGATAGATGAGTACGATGACTACCTATTCGTAGTATTAAAAATGTTGTATTACGATAAAGATGAAAATATAATTATAGAACAAGTCAGTTTTGTGATGGGTGAAAATTATGTCATCACCTTTCAAGAATCTGAAGGTGATGTTTTCGATTCCATTAGAGAACGTTTACGTTTAGCCAACGGTCGTATAAGAGGTCTAAAATCCGATTATTTAATGTATGCCTTAATTGATGCCGTTGTAGATAATTACTTTAGCATTATAGAAACCTTAGGTAATAAAATTGAAGACTTAGAAACCGATTTATTTGCAGGAAACGCCAAAGAAAATATTAACATAGACGTGCAACAACTAAAGCGCGAAATCTTAAAAGTACGACGCGCTATTTTTCCACTTCGAGAAATTATTAACCGCATAGAAAAGGGCGAACACAAATTAATTCACAAACGCACAATTACATATTATAGAGATATTTATGATCATCTAATTCAAGTGTCAGAAAACATAGATATTTATCGCGAAATGATCTGGAGTTTAATGGATATGTATATGACAACCATTAGCAATAAGATGAATGAAGTGATGAAGGTACTCACTATAATGTCTTCCATTTTTATACCACTCACCTTTCTCGCAGGCATCTACGGAATGAATTTTGAATACATCCCAGAACTTAAATTCCGCTATGGTTATTTTGTGCTTTTAGGAGTAATGATTCTTCTTTTTATTGCCTTGTTGTTTTATTTTAAGCGCAAGAAATGGTTGTAAATTATTATACTTGCTAAAGCATTTACCCTAATTTTTTTCCTATGACTAGACAAGAACATCTAAATTTTGTAAAGTATGCACCAATCGAGACATGGACTTAAAGGTTGGTCTCGTTTGTAAGCTAACAGGTGAAATTGCAGCTTTTGAAGGTTATAAATTTTCTTTTAGACAGTTTACTAAAAAAGATTTATATGAACTAGATTCAAAAAAATAGTAGATAAAGATGCGTGTTAATTAGTAAAATTCGTGTCAAAAATAATTTAATCTAACTTCGTAATAAATCCAACGTTAAACAAAACCAAAAAACAAACACATTATTACCCAACTTTCCTATATTTACAATGTAACTAACGCTCAATTTCATGCACCACATTAGATTCTGTCTTTTACTTTTTATAAGCACTATATTCTCATTAAAAGCACAACAACCCACTAAACTTAATTCTTCAGAGATATACGAAGCCGTTCAAAAACTAAATATTTTAGGTTCAGTACTTTATATCGCTGCACATCCAGATGATGAAAATACGAGACTTATTTCATATATGTCTAACGAAGTAAAAGCACGTACTGCTTACCTTTCATTAACACGTGGAGATGGTGGACAAAACTTAATTGGTCCAGAAATAAGAGAACTTTTAGGAGTTATAAGAACACAAGAATTATTAGCAGCAAGACGCGTAGATGGTGGTGAGCAACGATTTACAAGAGCTAATGATTTTGGTTACTCTAAACATCCTGACGAAACTTTAGAAATCTGGAATAAAAACGATGTACTTGCAGATGTGGTTTGGGCTATACGAGAATTTAAACCAGATATTATCATTAATCGATTTGATCACAGAACACCAGGCACAACCCATGGTCATCACACAAGTTCTGCCATGTTAAGCATGGAAGCTTTCGATTTGGCCAACGATCCCTCAAAGTACAGCAGTCAATTAGATTTAACTGAAATTTGGCAGCCAAAACGCTTATTTTATAACACCTCTTGGTGGAGGTATGGGAGCAGAGAAGCCTTTGAAAAAGTAGATAAAAGCAATATGCTAATTTTTGATATTGGCGAGTATTATCCATCAAAAGGATTATCTAACAACGAATTGGCATCCATAGCGAGCAGTCAGCATTTAAGTCAAGGTTTTGGTCGTGTAACATCTCGTGGCAGCCAAGACGAGTATATCGAATTTTTAAAAGGAACTCCTTTGACAAATGGTAGTACTTATATTTTTGATGGCATTGATACCTCTTGGAATCGTGTTGAAGGCGGAAAAGCCATTGGCGCAATTCTGTCTCAAGTTGAAAAGAATTTTAATTTTATAAACCCATCGTCACACCTACCACAACTTCTAGAAGCCTACAAATTACTTCAAACAATGCCTAACCAACATTGGAAAACTATTAAGACTGAAGAACTAAAGGCTATTATAGAAGCTTGCGCAGGTTTATACATTGAAGTATCTGCATCTAGTCCACAGGCTTCACCAAATTCTACAGTAAAATTAAATATGGAGGTTTTAAACCGTAGCGCGTCAAAAATCACCTTAAGTTCTTATAATCTCTCGACCTTAGAAGAAGGCATTTCAAAGCGTATGGAGCTGCCAGCTAATCAACGTATTAATTTTGAAGAAGGCATTACCATTCCAAATAATATGGCTTACACAGCACCATATTGGCTAAATAATAAAAGCACGCTGGGTATGTATCATGTGGAGTTTCAAGATTTAATTGGCTTACCCGAAACACCAAGAATGGTTTTTGTAGATTTTAATTTATTGATTGAAGGCACACCGATTTCTTTAACAAAACCCGTTGTGCATCGCTACTCAAAACCAGATAAAGGTGAACTTTACAGACCTTTTGAGATTATTCCCGAAGTTTCTGCAAGCATTAGCGATAAGGTATTCATATTTGAAACTGACCAACAAAAAGAAATTGAAGTTACTATAAAAGCAGGTAGAGATGCTATTGAAGGTTATGTGCAAATGGCATATCCAGAGGGTTGGAGCATCTACCCTCAAAAACAAAAAGTTGAAATCGTAAATAAAGGTGATATTCAAAAAGTAGTGTTTACTGTGATTCCACCTAAAGGAAAAAGTGAAGGATTAATCACACCAATGGTTAATCTTAATGGTGAATTTTTTACAGATGAATTAGTTGAAATCGAATACAGTCATATTCCTTACCAAACCGTTTTAATGCCAAGCGAAAGTAAAGTGGTACGTTTAGATATTCAGAAACGTGGCGAGAATATTGGCTACATAGAAGGTGCTGGTGATGTGGTGCCAGAAAGTTTACGCCAAATTGGTTATAACGTTACTGTAATTCCACCAGATGAAATTTCACCAGAAAACTTATCTAATTTTGATGCCATTGTTGTTGGTATTAGAGCTTACAATATTGTTGATGAGCTAAAATTCAAACAAAAGTTCTTACTCAATTATGTAAACGAAGGAGGAAATCTTGTGATTCAATACAATACTAGCCGAAGAATAAAAGTAGACAACATAGCGCCTTATGATTTAAAATTGTCGAGAGATAGAGTAACAGATGAAAATGCTTTAGTACGCATATTAGAGCCAAACCATCCTATTCTTAATTTCCCAAACAAAATTACCATTCAAGATTTTGAAGGTTGGGTACAAGAACGTGGTTTGTATTTTCCAAATCAATGGTCTAAAGAATTTACACCACTACTCGCTTCTAACGATAAAGGTGAAGATTCTAAAGAAGGAGCTTTGCTTGTTGCCAAATACGGAAAAGGAAACTACATTTACACTGGCTTAAGCTTCTTTAGAGAATTTCCGGCAGGCGTTTCTGGAGCTTACAGACTATTTGCTAATTTACTTTCTGCAGGAAAAGAGGACAATACGATGTTGAAGAATTAGGGAATAGACATTAGACAAAAAAACTAAAAACAATGGAGTAAATACTGAATAAGTGAATACTAACAAACCAAAAATCGAGTCCGTCCGAAGCTTTAGCAAAGGTGGAAACAACTAAAACCAACCAAAATGAAAAACCAACCACAACCAAAACAAAAATGGAATAAGATGTACACAATTATATTGCTGGCCAACGCATTATATATCATACTCTTTTATTTTATAACCGCATCATTCGCATAAATTTATGACGCAAACTTTAGATTGGATTGATTGGACGGTTCTTATTGCCACCTTAGCCACAATTGTGGGTTACGGTACTTGGAAAACAAGAGGTCGTAAAAATGCCGAGGATTATATAAAAGGCGGAAACACCACAAAATGGTGGACCATTGGTTTGTCCGTAATGGCAACCCAAGCGAGTGCAATCACATTCCTATCTACTACTGGTCAGGCATTTTCTGATGGTATGGGATTTGTTCAATTTTATTTTGGACTTCCAATTGCCATGGTTATTATCTGTTTGGTATTTATTCCGCTCTATCACAGACTTAAAGTTTATACAGCTTACGAATTTCTCGAAAACCGATTCGACCTCAAAACACGAAGTCTTACTGCAATCCTATTTCTAATTCAACGTGGCCTAGCGGCAGGAATTACCATTTTTGCACCTGCTATAATTCTCTCCGTCGTACTTGGTTGGAATATCGTTACACTTAATGTTATCATAGGTGTCTTGGTCATTATTTATACGGTTTCTGGTGGAACAAAAGCAGTAACAGTAACCCAAAAACAGCAAATGTTTGTCATTTTTGCTGGTATGCTTGCAGCACTTTTTGTGGTTATTAATTTAATTCCTGAAGACGTGTCTTTTACAGATGCCATTGATATTGCTGGTGCAACTGGTAAAATGCAAGTACTCGATTTTTCATTTGATTTAGAAAATAGATATACAGTTTGGACAGGTTTAATTGGTGGAACATTCTTAATGCTATCCTATTTTGGTACAGACCAAAGTCAGGTACAACGCTATCTTTCTGGGAAATCCATGAAAGAGATGCAAATGGGTTTAATGTTTAACGGCCTACTCAAAGTACCAATGCAATTCTTCATCTTACTTGTTGGAGTTATGGTATTTGTTTTTTATCAATTTAATCCATCTCCATTAAATTTTATAGATGCATCAACACAAACTGTTTTAGCTTCAGAATATGGTGATGAGTACAGAACACTTCAAGATAAGCAAGTCGCTCTTTTTAGCGAGAAACAAGAATTGAGTCTAGCATTTTCTAAATCTGAAAACCCTGAAGCGAGGCAACAACTTTTCGCTTTAGATAGTATTGAAAAAACATACCGACAAGAATCAAAATTTTTGATTAAAAAGGCCGTTGACTCAGAATATACATCTGAATATAGTAAACTTGAAAACGAAGTCGCTGACTTAAAATCTAATCCTGAAAGTGAAGCATATCTAGAAAAATCCGCAGCACTAAAATCACTTTACAACGCTGCTGCAAAGGATACTCAGACCAACGATAGAGATTATATGTTTATTCGATTTATACTAAACCACTTACCTACTGGTCTCATTGGTTTATTATTAGCGGTAATATTATCTGCAGCTATGTCCTCTACAGCATCAGAAATTAATGCATTAGCAACCATTACCGCTATTGACTTGTATGGTCGCAATCAAACAGAAGATAAAGGCGAAAATCACATGGTAAAAATGACCAAATGGTTTACATTCGGTTGGGGAATTGTGGCAATTATCATTGCTTGTTTTGCAGATCTTGCTGAAAACTTGATTCAGCTAGTAAACATAATTGGCTCTATTTTCTACGGCAACGTTTTAGGGATCTTTCTTTTAGCATTCTTCTTTAAATATATTAAAGGTAATGCTGTATTTATTGGTGCATTAATTACACAAGCCATTGTTGTAATTGGCTGGTGGTTCGATTGGATGCCTTATTTATGGCTCAACCTGTTTGGGTGTGTGGTTGTTATTATAATAGCAAACATTCTTCAAGCTTTGCTACCTAAAAAGTAAAACTAACATCTTCTAGTTTTAATTGAACTGTCATTGCGAGGACGCAGGACGCGGGAATCTTACAACTTTTAACTTATAACAAACAGGTTACGACTTTTTACGTCCTCGCAACGACAGAGACTAGTAAAAAAAAACGCAACCTATTTGGTTACGTTTTTAAATTTAATTATCTGTCCTGTCCTAAAATAGCGATACACTAAAATTTAGTGTAATGAACAAGTCAACAAAGACGGGTTATGTAAAAAGA